>Ga0190265_10000297_pt1 | contig 39954 bp, 34 predicted proteins | sample Popmic124T_FD_133135 | JGI IMG/M metagenome (GOLD analysis project Ga0190265, IMG submission 133135) | Populus adjacent soil microbial communities from riparian zone of Indian Creek, Utah, USA - 124 T | ecosystem: Environmental > Terrestrial > Soil > Riparian zone | place: USA: Utah | collected... | reverse complement strand
GTAGCGGTAGCGCTCGTTGGTGTCTTCGGGGGTGGCGAAGCCGGCGTACTGGCGCATCGTCCAGAGCCGGTCGCGGTACATCCGCTCGTGGATGCCGCGGGTGAAGGGCGGCTCGCCCGGCTCGCCGAGGCGCTCCTCCAGCCCGGGGGCGACGTCGTCCTCGGTGTAGAGGGGATCGATCTCGATCCCGGAGTCGGTGAAGACCCGCTCGTCGTCGGGGCCGACCAGCGGCGCGATCGTGCGCGCTGCTTCCTCGGCTAGGCTTTTCTCGGTCTTGCTCGTCACCTGCCGCAGGATATTCGCACCGGCCCTTCTGGCGGCCCTTCTCGTCGTGCTGCTCGTCTTCGCGCCCGCCGCGCCGGCCGTTCCAAGCCCGATCGGCGAGGGCAAGACCGAGCTGCGGCTGAGCGGAGGCCTCTACAAACAGCTGAAGCGCAACGGCGTCGACGTGCTGCGCTCGCAGGCGGGCAAAGTGCGGGGACGGGTCGCCACCCTGCCGGTCGAAGAAGGCGCGCTCGATCTCCTCACCGGCGCCGGCAGCGTCCGTTACGAGGGAGGGATCAGGTTCAGGACGGGCGATGCGCAGGTCGCTCTCAGTGGGCTCACGCTCGACTTTACGAGGCGGGCCCTGCGCGGCAAGATCGCCGGCCGGGGCCTCAAGCTCGCCACGGCGCGCGGCGTCGTCAACTACCGCAACGGCTTCGGCAGGGACCTGATCGTCAAGCGCCTGAAGCTGACCGGCCGTGCGGCGAAGGTCCTCAACGCGCAACTCGGCCTCACTCGGGTCTTCAAGGGCGGCCGCTCGCTCGGCGAAACCGTCGGTTTCGCCGATCCGGAGTCGGTGACGATCCAGAGCGGCAGCATCCTCCTCGAGGGCAGCCAGGGGATCTTCGAAAAGCTGAAATCGCTCGATGTCGAAGTCGTCCCGTTCGAAGCCGCGACCGTGCTCGGCACGACCCCGCCGGCTTTCAGCTTCCCGCTGCTGCCCGGCACCGTCCCCATGGACCTATCCGACGACGGACCGGGATCGGAAACGGGCTTGCGGCTGATCCAGAAAGGCGGCACGCCGGAACTGCCGATCATGTCCCCCGTGATGTCGCTGGTGGCCCTCTCGGTGAGCCCGGAATCGAGGACCCTCTCTGCCGGCGTGAGCGTCCACTTCAGCGAGGGCAATCCCGGCCTCTACGGCACCACGCCGATCGCGACCCTCGACCTCTCGGCCTCAACCCTGCTGACGGACCCCCCGAGCAGGACGCTCTCGACGATCAACATGCGGGCGACGATCAACCAGTTCCTGGCCGAGAAGCTGAACGAGACCTTCGCCCAGCCGAAAGGCAAATCGCCGCTGTTCAGCGCCGGCGAACCGCTCGGCACGGTCTCGCTCAACGTGCAGGCGCAGTGAGTAGCTGAGTCGGCCGGTTAGTCCGTGGCGCCGACGAGGCGCTCGACTCCGGCTTGGTCGATCGTGCGGCGCAGGCCTTCGCGCAGCTCTACCTCAGGCTCCCAGTCGAGCAGGTCGCGGGCGCGGCCGATGTCGGGCTGGCGCTGCTGCGGGTCGTCGACCGGCAGCGGCTCGTAGACGATCTCCGAGCGCGACTCGGTCACCTCGATCACGGCCTTCGCCAGGTCCAGCAGCGTGAACTCGTGCGGGTTGCCGATGTTGACCGGCAGGTGGGCGTCGGACTCGGCCAGCGAGACGATGCCGCGGACAAGGTCGTCGACGTAGCAGAAGCTGCGCGTCTGGCTGCCGTCTCCGAACACGGTCAGCGGCTGGTCCTGCAGCGCCTGGCGCAGGAAGGTCGGGATCGCGCGGCCGTCGTTGGCGCGCATCCGCGGCCCGTAGGTGTTGAAGATGCGGACGATCGAGGTGTCGACGCCCTGCTGGCGGTGGTAGGCCATCGTCATCGCCTCGGCGTAGCGCTTCGCCTCGTCGTAGACGCCGCGCGGCCCGATCGGGTTGACGTGGCCCCAGTAGTCCTCGCGCTGCGGGTGGACCTGGGGATCGCCGTAGACCTCGCTGGTCGAGGCGAGCAGGAACCGAGCCCGCTTGAACTTGGCGACGCCGAGCATGTGGTGGGTGCCGTGGGAGCCGACCTTCAGCGTGTGCAGGGGCAGCCGCAGGTAGTCGATCGGGCTCGCCGGCGAAGCAAGGTGGTAGACGAAGTCGACGTCCTCGGGGACGTCGACCTGCTCGGTGATGTCGATGTGGCGGAAGTCGAACGCCTCGTCGCGGATGTGGGCGATGTTCTGCAGCGACCCCGTCTCGAGGTTGTCGATGCAGATCACCCGGTGCCCGAGGCCGAGCAGCCGCTCGCAGAGGTGCGAACCCAGGAACCCGGCCCCGCCGGTAACCACGCAGGTACTCATCGAGCCGATGCTACAGGGGTTCGCACGGCCTGCCGGACACGCCGGTTCATGCAATTTCCGGCCTTTTAGGCCGTCCACCCGTCCAGGAGGGGGGAGAGATCGCCCCCGTCCCGAGCTTTCCCTGAGAAGTTCGGACGAGGGAGTCGACGGTGGGGGGCGGCAGCCGATGGGTCTGACAAGCGACGGGGCGAACACGATCGGTGCGGTGCGGCTGGACGGCGGAGGGGCGCCGACCGGCGCCGCCGCTCGCAAGCGGGCCGCGGTCGAGCTGATCGCCCGCCACGGTGCCGCCCTGCGCAAGACGGCGCGCCGTTACTCGCTCTGCGAGGAGGACGCCGAGGACGCCTACCAGCGAACGCTGGAGATCCTGATCGAGAAAGCGCCCAGCGATCGGGCGCGTGAGCTGTTCGGCTGGAGCAAGACCGTGATCAAGCACGAGGCGCTGGCCATCCGGCGCAACCGGGAGCGGTTGCTGGGAACACCCCCGCCGGGCCCCGAGAGCGAGGGGAGCGACTGGACCGAGCTGATCCCCACAGGCGCCGACGGCCCCGGGGAGCAGGTGGAGCGACGCGAGCGGGTCGCCCGCGGCCGCGAGGCTCTGCGAGCGCTGAAACCAGCCGAGCTGCGCGCTCTGACGCTGCTCGCCGAGGGATATTCCTACGCGGAGATCGGCGAGATCACCGGGTTCAGCCAAACGAAAGTGAATCGTTGTCTGGCCGAGGGCAGGGAGCGGTTCCGCGAGCTGGTGTCCCGCAGCGAGGACGGCACCCGCTGCGCCGAGATGGGCCCGCTCCTCTCGGCGTTCTGCGACGCGGAGACGAACGCCGAGCAGACGGCCGAGGTTCGCGAGCACCTGCGGGCCTGCGCGAGTTGCCGCGCCGCGATGCGCACCTACAGGACGGCTCCGGCCACCGTGGCTGCGCTGGCGCCGGCGCTGCCCGCCTCGCGCTCGCTGCTGGAGAAGGCGCAGGAGCTGTTCCTCGGGATCCAGTCCCGCCTGCCCGGAGCGGGAGGTGCAGCGGACGCTTCGGTGGCACAGGTGGCGGCTGCGGGCGGGACGAAGGGCGCCGGGATGGCCGCTCTCGCCAAGCTGCTCGCCGTTTGCGCGGGGACGGCCGGCGGCGCGGCTGCCTGCGTGGCGACCGGCGTCGCGCCGGCCCCGGTCGACCTGACTCCGGACAGGGTCGCGGCGCCGACGGTCGCGCGCGTCTCCGAGCGGGTGCTGGAGCAACCGGCGCCGGCCGTCGAGTACGAGCCAGCGCCCGACCCGCCAGGGGATTCGCAGGCGACTAGAGGAGCGGTGGAACGAGAGCCGCGGGAAGCGGCCGAGCCCGCTTCGAGCGAGGTCCAAGAGGAAGTGGTGGAAACGGGCGCGGTCGAATTCGCGGAACCGGAGCCGGCTCCATCGGCCCCCGCGAACGCCCCGAGCAGCGAAGAGCAAAGCGAATCGAGCGGCAGCGCCGCCGGGGAGTTCGGGCCGTGAGCGGGCGAGCGGCTGTCTTGGCGACGCTGGCGCTGTTCGTGCTCCTCGGCGGCACCGCGAGCGCCGTGCCACCCCCGCCCCTGGACCTGGAGGTCCAGGGGGGCGAGGCGGCGTGGCACCCGAAGCGAGCATTTCGCATCGCCTGGAGGAACCCCCCACCCAGTGGCGGCTGGCCGATCGTCGCGGTCCACTACCGGGTCCGGGACCCGGCCGGTGCAGTGGCGATCGGGGCGACTCGGCTCGGCTGGCCCGCGACGACGATCGAGTGGCTCGAGGTTCCCGACGTGCCCGGCACCTACACCGTCGAGGTGTGGCTGGAGGACGCAACCGGAGAGGAGGGAGCGCCCGTAAGCGCGAAGCTGCGCTTTGACGACCGGCGCCCAGGCCAGGTCGAGCCGGTCACCGCGCCCGCATGGATAGGCCGCGCCGCCTTCCCGCTCTCCGTCCACATCGGCCATCCGAATGGCGCCCCGCCGGCCTCCGGCATCCGCGGCTACGCCGTCTCGGTTGCGCCTCCGCCGGGCACGGATCCTTGCGCAGCGATCGACCGCTGCACCGACGTCGAGACCGACCTGCGAGGCGGCATCGGCGGCGACTCCTACGCGATCGCCGCTCTGCCGGAGGGGATCAGCTACCTGCACGCAGTTGCCGTCTCTGGGTCGGGAATGGCGTCCGCCGCGCCGGGACGCACGGTCCTGCGGGTCGACAAGACCAGCCCGGTCACGAGACTCGACGGAGCGCCCGCCGGCTGGACCAACCATCCCGTCAGGCTGACCGTCACCGCAGCCGACGACGGCTCGGGGATGGCGGCGGGCGGCGGCGGTCCTCCCCCCTTCACCGCGATCGCGATCGACGGTCGGCCGCCGGCGACCTCGCCGGGAGCCTCCGTCTCCGCGGTCGTGATCGGCGAAGGCGTCCACCGGGTTGCCCACTACGCGCGCGACCTGGCCGGCAACGTCGACGACGGAAGGTCGAACCCGGCTCCCGCGATCGCCCTGGTCCGGATCGATCGCGAGCCGCCGCACGTCTCCTTCGTCAACTCGCAGGACCCGTCGGACCCCGAGCTGATCCGGGCGCGGATCGGCGACTCGACGTCGGGACCCGACCTCGGGAAGGGCGGGATCGGCGTGCGCAGGGTCGGCTCCGGCGATCGCTTCGAACCGCTGCCGGCGGGGCGGACGGGCGATGGAGAACTGAGCGCCCGCTGGGACTCTGACGCCTACGCGCCGGGCGAGTACGAGTTCCGAGCGGTTGGATACGACACCGCCGGCAACTCGGCGGGCACGACCCTGCGCGCAAGCGGTGCGGCGATGGTGCTTTCAAACCCACTGAAGGCGACCACGGCCCTGCGAACCACCTTCCGCGACGAGGTGCTGCGCCGCACCGTCCCCCACGGGCGCGGCCTTCTACTCGGGGGCCATCTGACCAGCGTCGCGGGTGCACCGCTGAGCCGGATGCAGGTGCGGATCGTCGAGCGCTTCGCGGCCGCGGCCGCGGCGCCCGTCCGCGTCTCGACCGTGACCACAGGCCCCGACGGTGCCTACGCGATCCGGCTCGCGCCCGGGCCAAGCCGTGAGATCACGGCGATCTTCGATGGCACGCCGACGCTGAGTCGCTCCACCAGTCGACCGGTGCGCCTCGGCGTCCGCAGCGGTGTGCGGCTACGGGTCTCTTCGGCAAGGGCCCGGATCGGCGGACCGCCCTTGGTCTTCCGCGGCCAGGTCGCCGCGGACCCCGGGACGATCCCGGTGGGGGGCAAGGCGGTGCAGCTCCAGTTCCGGCTCCCGGGCCTGCGCTGGAGCGAGTTCAGGACGGTTCAGACCGACGCTCGCGGTCGCTTCCGCTACGCCTACCGCTTCAGCGACGACGACAGCCGCGGCGCCCGCTTCCAGTTCCGCGCCTACGCACCCGCGCAAGCCGGCTGGCCCTACGAGCCAGCCGGCTCACTGCCGGTCGTCGTGCGCGGGGGCTGAGACAGGCTCGATCTACCGCAGAGCGGCGATCTGCTCGCTGACCTGGCGAACGCGCTGCTCGACCTCGCTGCGGTTGCGCTTCAGCGTGGTCTCGACCGTGCGCCGGCGCTTGCGGGCCTCGCGCTCGACGCGGTTGCGGGTCTTCCGCGCTTCGGTGGTCGCCTTGCGGCGGGCGGTGGTGCCGCGGCGCTCGGTCCGCTTCACGGTGCGGCGCAGGCGGGTCCCGTAGGACTTGAGCTGCTTCTCGGCGCCGGAGCGACCGGCGAACGGCTCGACCAGGTCGGCGACGCGGTCGCTGACCTCGAGCACGGCACCGACCGGGAGGTCGAGGGCGGTCTCGGCGAAGGAGCGGGCCTGATCGACACTGGAGGGGGTGCTGGACTGTTTCGGGGTTGCTTTCGTTTTGGTCCTGCTACTGGTTTTGGTGCTGCTACTGGCTTTCTTGGTCTGAGTTGCCATGCGGAGATGAATCCCTTCGTAGTCTTGTTCTGGCGGGGGAGTTCGCGAGTGTAACGAACATACGTTCTCAGCGAACACACGTTCTAAACCCCTACCTCCAAGCGGTTACGGCAACGGCGAAGTCAGCTTTGGGCGGCGCGGATCGTCTCCAGGCCGCTCCCTCCCGCGGCAGCGGCGATCGGGTAGCGCGCCTCCAGGCCGAGGTCCGCCCGCTCGAGCGGCAGGTCGCCGAAGGCAACCGCACCGCCTGCCTCCCGCACGATCAGCTGGGCCGCCGCCGCGTCGACCGAACGGCAGGGGCGGAGGCTGAGCATCCCGTCGAAGCGGCCGGCGGCCACGTAGACGGCGGTGATCGCGATCGACCCGACGACCCGCATCCGGTACACCCGCCCGGCCAGCGCTTCCAGCGCCGGCAGCGCGTGCTCGGGCCTGGCCGACTCGATCCCGAGCAGCTCCAGCTCCTCGGAATCGGTGCCGACCTCGATCGGGCCTCCGTCGCGGGTCGCCCCCGCGCCACAGCTTGCCGCGAACTCCTCGTCGGCGCCGAAGTCGTAGACGTAGCCGAACTCGACGTCGGCCATCGCCGGCCCCGAGGCGACGGCGATGCTGAGGCTGTGGGAGGGCACGGTACGGCGGGCGTTGAGCGAGCCGTCGATCGGGTCGATCACGACCCGCACCGGCCCACCGCCGCCGAACTCCACTTCCCCCCGCTCCTCGGAGACGGCGACGAACGAGGCCCCGGCGGAGGCCAGGGCCTCCAGCTCGGCGAAGACCATGTCCTCGCATTCGCGGTCGATCACCAGGGTGTGGTCGCCGCCCTCGCCCACCCCGTCGTAGGCGGTTCGCTCGGCGATCCCCGCCGTGCGCACGAAGACGTCGCGCTGCGCCGCCACGACGCGGCGGCAGATCTCCAGCCAGTCTGCGCCGAGAGCGTCCATTCGCAGGATGCTAGGTGTCGGGGGGCGCTAGCGTTGGGCCATGGACTTGGCGGCGGCACAGGAGCGCGCTATCGGGCACGGCGCGGGGCCGCTCCTCCTCATCGGCGAGGCGGGGACGGGCAAGAGCGAGGCGCTGGCCCGCCGCTTGGCGCGGCTGACCGACGAGGGGGTCGAACCGGAGCGGGTGCTGGTCCTCTCCTCGACCCGACCCGCAGCGCAGCGGCTGCTGGCACGGATCGAAGCCCTGCTCGACCGCCCCCACGAGGAACTGTGGGTCGGCACCTGGGAGACGCTCGGCGAGCGGCTGCTGAGAGACCACGCGGAGAGCGCCGGGCTCGATCCCTTCTTCGACGTGCTCGGCCCGGCGGAGCGCCTGGCGATGCTGCTCGACCGGGTCGACGAGCTGCCGCTGCGCAGCCAGGAGATCCGCGGCAACCCCGCCGGCCTGCTCGCCCGCCTGCTGGAACGGATCGACAACCTCAAGGCCGGCACGGACCAGCCCGACGAGGAGCTGGCCGAGCTGACAGCCGCCCACGACCGCATCCTCGCCGACGCCGGCAGCCTCGACCGCGCCGACGTCTTCCTCACCCTGAACAAGCTCCTCACCGAGCACCCCGACATCCGCCAGGAGATCGCCACCCGCTTCACCCACCTCATGGTCGACGAGCTGGAGGAGACCACCCCAGCTCAGAGAGCGATCCTCGCCTCCCTGTTCGAGGCAAACCCCAACCACCTCTATGCGCTCGATGAATCAGGGGAGGAGGGGGTGTCCGGCTGGGCGCGGCGTCATGTTTTTCGCACAGCCCACTCAACGAGAGAGAAGGGCGCGTCCGGCGAAAAACCCAGCGCTCGGCCGGACACCCCCTCCTCCCTTCCCACCATCGAGTTGGAGCAGCAGTTCCGAAACCCAGCCGTGAAGCTCTGGCGTTGTGCAAATGAGCGAGCGCAGGCCCAGGCCGTGGCACGCGAAGCCGAGCACCTGCTTGCCGGGGGCGTCCCCCCAAAGGCAATCTGCGTGCTGGTCGACGAGCCCGCCGCCCGCGGCGGTGCCGTGGCCGCCGCGATGGAGGAGCGCGGCATCCCCTTCCACCTCTCCGGCCCCGCCGCCCTCTTTCAGCGGCCCGAGGTCCGCGACGCGATCGCCTGGCTGCGGGTGCTTGCCGACCCGGCCGACTCGGCGGCCGCCGCGCGGGCGCTGACCCGGCCGCCGGTCGAGCTTCGCCCCGCCGACCTGGCGCGGCTGACGACGATCGCCCGCCGCCGCAAGCTGGACATGGTCTCCGGCTGCGAGGCCGCGCTCGAGAGTCCCCAGATCCCGCCCGAGGCCCGCGAGCGGATCCAGTCCTTCCTGAAGCTCTACGGAGCCGCCTCGGCGGCACTGGAGGAGCGCCGCGCCGACGTCTTCGTGCGCCGCCTGATCGAGGCGGTCGGGTTGCGCCGCCAGCGTCTGTTCGCCGCCCAGCCGGAGGTGGCGGAGCGGCTGCTCGGCCTCTCGCGCCTGGCCGAGCTGGCGACCGCCTGGGCGCGCCGCGAGCCGCACGGGTCGACGCGCGACTTCGTCCGCCACCTGAGCGCGGTGGCGGAGGCGGGGGTCGAGCCGGCCGGCGTCGCCGAGCCGCCGACCCCCGGGGCCGTGCAGGGACTGGCGCGCGACGCGGCCAAGGGGACCGAGTTCGAGCAGGTTTTTGTGCTCGGGATGGAGCGCGGGGACGGAAGCGAGCGGATCGGCCGACCGGCGCGCTCGGGCCTCGTCCTCTCCCGGGTCGAGCGCGCCGACGACAGGGAGCTCCCCGCCTCCCCCTTCTACGAGCAGGCGCTGGTCCGTGCCGGAGCCACCGAGGAGGTCCACGAGGAGGAGCTGTTCGGACCGGCCGAGGGCCTGCACGCCACCTACCGGATGCTGCGCGAGGAGGTGCTGGAAGCTTCGTGGAAAGCGGGGGGACAGCTCTCCGAGCCGCGGCTCGACACCGCCGTCGACGTCAACCGGGCGATCGTCCGCTACCTGGAGCTGTTGAAGCTGGCCGCGCTCGCCCAGAGGCCCGGCGACGAGGCCACGGCGGAGGCGGTCGAGGCGGTCAACGGCCTGCTGCGCCAGGTCGCCACCCCCGAGCAGCAGGCGGAGCTGGACGCCTCGGCGCTCGACGCCTACCTGCTCGACACCGAGCGCGAGCACGAGGGGCGCCGCCGCCTGATCGCCGCCCGGCAGGAGCCGTCGCTGGAGGCCTTCCTGCCGCGCCGCGGCGACGGGTCGCTGAGCCTCTCGGCATCCGACCTCGACCTCTACCTGACCTGCCCGCTGAAGTACAAGTTCGCGCGAGTCTTCGGCATCCCCCAGGAGCCGACGATCAACCAGCGCTTCGGCATCCTCATCCACAACGTCCTCGAGCGCTTCCACAAGGAGGGCGAGGAGGAAGGGCTCCCCCGCCTGATGGACCTCTTCGAGTCCGGCTGGCGCCGCACCGGGTTCGGCTCCAGCGACGACGAGCTGCAGTTCCGCGACCGCGCGCGCGAGGCGATGCGCCTCTACTGGGAGCACGAGTGCGAAGCGGAGGGCGAGCCGGTCTGGCTCGAGCGCAAATTCGACATCAAGATCGGCGAGCACCACGTGCGCGGCCGGGTCGACCGGGTCGATCGCCTGCCGGACGGCGACCACGAGCTGATCGACTACAAGACCGGCGAGCGCAAGAGCGAAGCCGACCTGGAGAGCGACCTGCAGCTGGCGCTCTACCGGCTCGCCGCCCGCGAGGCCTGGGGCCTGGAGGCCGGGACCGGCAGCTACTACTACGTGCTCGACGGCGACAAGGTCGCCGCGCCGGTCAGGCCCGACGACGCGGAGCGGGTCGAGCGCACCGTGCTGCAGGTCGGCGAGGGGGTCCTCGGCCAGGACTTCGAGCCGCGCCCCTCGCCGCGCGTCTGCAGCTGGTGCGACTACCGCCTCGTCTGCCCGGCGGCGGAGAGCTGACCGCTAGCTCTGGTCGCCGCCGCGCTGCTGCAGAAAACGCTGGAACTCGCGGGCGATCGAGTCGGCCGAAGGCAGGTCGGCGCCGCCCTCGCCGAACTGCTCCACCTGCACCGCCTCGATCCGCTCCACCAGTTCGGCGATCTCGGGGTTGGCGGCGACGGCGCGGCCGATCTGCTCTTCGTAGCTGGCCGTTTCCTCCTCCAGCTCGCCCGCGTCCACCGCGATCCCGGTCAGTCCCTCGAGCCGGCGCAGCAGGGCCAGGGTCGCCTTCGGGTTGGGCACGGCGGCGACGTAGTGCGGCACCGCCGCCCACAGCGATGCCGAGGTCATCCCGACCTGGCGGCAGCAGTCGTGAAGGACGCCGACGATCCCGGTCGGCCCCTCGTAGTTGGAGCGCTGCAGTTCCAGCTCTTCGATCAGCTGCTCGTCCGAGGCGAGGCCGGTGATCGGGACCGGCAGCGTGTGGGAGACCTCGGCCACCAGCGCCCCCAGGGTGACGACCATCTCGACCCCGAGCGCGTCGGCCGCGGTCGCCACGGTCTCGGAGAAGGTCCGCCAGCGCAGGTTCGGCTCGGTGCCGTCGAAGAGGACGAGGTCGCGGTCGGCGCCGGGGACGCGGATGGCGATCAGGTCGTTGCGCGGCCAGTCGATCTGGCGGGTCTGGCCTTCTGAGAGCACGATCGTCGGCCGCGTCGCCTGGAAATCGAAGTAGTCCTCCGGGTCGACCTCGGCGATCGGCTCGGGGTCGAATGAGTCGGCGAGGGTGCTCAGCGCGCCGGAGGCGACGCTGGCCGCGTCGTTCCACCCCCTGAAGGCGCAGACGAGCATCGGCGAGCGAAGCTGAGGCACGTCGCCTTTCCAAGTGAGCGAATCCACGCTTTGAGCGTAGCGCCTGCCTGGCGGCGGCGGACACTGCGCGGTGCGGCGTCCTCAGTCGGCCGAATAGCGCTGCTATTCGGCCTCCCTGCGTCCTTGCCCCGCTTGGTCCGGCGACCGCCAGGCACGGCGTAGCAATTGGTAGGCGAAGAACAACGCCAGGGCGGCGAAGCAGGTCCTCAAGACCTGTTCGGAGACGTTGTTGGCGATCACGACGCCGATCAGGACGCCAAGCGGCGAGAGGATCCCGATCGTGAGGGCGTCGCGAAGGTTGAGGTTGCCGTAGGAGTTCTGCCGGTAGGCGCCGACCAGGGCGACGAGGACGATCATCAGCAGCGAGGTCGACTCCGCCTCGACCTGGGTGAGGCCGAGGAAGATCGACAGCGCCGGGACGAAGAGAACGCCGCCGCCGACGCCGACGAGGCCACCGGCGACGCCGCCGGCAGCGGCGAGCAGGACGGCGAGCAGCTCATCCATGGCCAACCCGCCCGCTCATGGGATGACCAGCTCGATCGCGATCGCGATCAGCAGCGCCGCGAAGATGAAGGAGACGGCGCGCTGGGAGATGCGCTGCTGGATCGCGGTGCCGAGGACGACGCCGCCGATCGCCGGGATCGAGAGCAGCAGGCCGGTCTCGACGTGGACGTTGCCGTAGATGCCCCCCTGCGCGATCGCGCCGAGGGTGCCGATGATGACGATCGCCGCGAGGCTGGTGCCGGTGGCGAGCCGCTCCCCGTAGCCGAACCAGAGGATCAGCAGCGGCACGATCACGGTCCCGCCGCCGACCCCGAAGAGCCCGCTGAAGATGCCGGCGACGGTGCCTATCGCGGCGAGCTTCAGAGTGCGCTCGGTGGGCATCGCGCGATACTAGTCGCGTGTCTCCCGGACTCGAGGCAAGGGACGGCGGCGCCATCGCCGTGCTGCTCGACCCGTTGCGAGCCGACCCGTCGCGGGCGGCGATCCTCACCGACATCGACGGGACGCTGGCGCCGATCGCGGCGCGACCGGAGCAGGCCGCGGTCCCGGCCGAGGCGGCCGCGGTGCTGAGGATGCTGAGCGAGCGCTACGGCCTGGTCGGCTGCGTCTCCGGCCGCCAGGCCGAGGAGGCGCGGACGCTGGTCGGCGTCGAGGGGCTCGCCTACGCCGGCAACCACGGGCTGGAGCTGCTCCTGCCGGATGACGACGCGCCGCGCCTCGATCCCTCGCTGCAGGGCCGCGAGCGCGACGCGGCGGAGTTCATTGCCGGGCTGGGTGACGGAAAGCTGGCCGAGGTCGGGCTGCGGCTGGAGGACAAGGGCCCGATCCAGGCGTTGCACTGGCGCGGTGCCGTCGACGAGCGCGCCGCGGAAGCGGCGGCGCACGAGATCGCGGCGCTGGCGGGCCGGGCCGGGCTCGAACCGCGCTGGGGCCGCAAGGTGCTGGAGCTGCGGCCGCCGGGCGGCGGCGGCAAGGACGCCGCGGTGTCGGCGCTGCTCGCCGCCGACGGGATGAGCGCCGCCGTCTACGCCGGTGACGACCGCACCGACCTCGACGCCTTTCGGCGCCTGCGCGAGCTGCGCGAGCGCGGCGAGTTGCAGACCGCAGTCTGCGTCGGCGTCATCTCACCGGAGGCACCGCCAGAGCTGGGCGAAGAGTGCGACTTCAGGATCGACGGGCCCGCCGGGTGGCTCGACGTCCTCAAAGACCTGGCGGAGTAGCGGTGCCCTACACCGACCTGCTCCGCCTCACCGTCTTCCTCACCGGCGCCGAGGCCACCGCGCTCGGGGCGATCGCCGCGATCGCGGCGGGGCGCGACGACGACGCGACGACGGTCCTGGTCGCCGCCGCCTGGTGGACGATCGCGCTTATCGTCGGGCTCCGCCTGGGACGTCCTTCCCGCGCCGCCGACGGTGTCCGCGACGTCCTTGCCCAGGCCCGCACCGCCACCTCCCTCCCCGACGAGACCCCCGCCAGGATCGCACTGGGCCGCCTCTGGCCGATCGGCGTCACGGCGATCGTCGCCGGCGCCCTCGGGTTCCTCTTCCCCGGGGTCGCCGCAATCGGCGCCGGCTACGCCCTCCTGGTCGCCCTCGCGATGCGCACCCGCGAGGCGGCCGTCCTCGGCATCGAGCAGCGGGACGGGGTCAAGTTCTACGTCATCCCCAACTCAGCCCTGCGACCGATCGAGCTGATGCGGACGCCGGGCCTGCGCAGCGATCGCCTACGCGCCTAAGAGGTGAGGGGGCGGGGCTATCGTCGCCCCCCCGCAGATCTGCGTGGTAGATCCGGTTCCTTCTGCACAGGGGGCTCGGCCGCGGCCTCGAGCCGCGCGCCGCCCCGGGTCGTGAGGGCGGGGCCGGCCTCCGGCGCGATTCCCGCGATGAAGCACTCGGTCACGTGCTCGACCTTCCGGAAAGCTCCGACGCCGACCCTGACGCCGTCAAGCGGGCGGTCCCGGCCCAGGCCAGTGTTGCGCGAGCGCAAGAAGCTCTTGATCGAGTCGCCGCTGTAGTCGGCCTCGACCAGCATCGCCACGATCGCGCGGAGATCCTCGATCGCCACGGCCGCGGCATCGGGAATGTCCGCCGCGACGTCGCTGTTGCGCCAGCGACGCACGGACTGCGCGCTCCGGCCGACCACGCTGCTCAGCGTGAAGTCGCTCAACCCGACATAGGCCCGCAGCGCCTGGAGAACGAGAACCGGAGATCGACCGACCGCTCCCAGGATGGCGCGGGCCTCCTCGGGGCTCATCGCCCCTGGTCGGGCCCGGGTGCCAGCCCAGTCAAGGGTTCAGTGCATGCGCTTTTCGAGCACATGATGCGTAGCAAAATGACCTCCAGATGAGCGCAGAATAAGTCCCTATTCCGCTCGTGATTCCTTGCCTCCCAATGCGGATCAAGGTAGCACAATTAAGGCTTAACTGCACAATTTTGTTTGATATGCCAGTTGATACTTGTCCATTAAAACACTCAATTGACATTCATCCATTGTTCGTTTATGCTCGCGCCGCGATCTGGCTCGTTCCCTTTGGGAATTGAGTTCGTTCCCAGGGAGGGGATGGGTGTCAATCAACTGGAAGCTGGTTCAGAACGGCGACTCTCCCGCGTCCGTTCGCGACTGCCCGCAGATGGCGATCGTCGCCGTGGACAACGCTCCCATCCTCGATCTCCTCTCGGCCCTGACGCCCGTCGGCGAAGGCTTCGCGATCGCGACCTACGCGAGATCCGCGCTGGCGGTGAAACTGGAGCGAGTCCTCGGCCAGGTCTCGGGATCGATCGACCACGGCTTCTTCGGCGCCTGGCGCGACGTCAATCGGCGCACACGCACGGCCTGCGTGCAGGGAGGCCTGAGAGTGGGAGACGGTCGCCTCGAGCCCGCGTTCTTCGGCGGCCACGCTCGTCTGCTCGAGGACGTGCTCCTTTGGGAAAACGACGAGCTCCCCCACGAGCCTGTTCAGCTTGCCCGCCTTCGCGAGTACGAGAGCGCCGAGGTCGACGTGGTCGAATTCCCCCCGAGCGCGACGGTGAACAAGCGATTCACCGGCCTGAATCTCGTCCAGCCGGTCGTCCTCTCCCTCAGCAGACTGCGGGAGGCGGAAGTCACCGGGCGGATCGTGGTCAAGTGGGAACCTCAGTGAGGTCGCCCACGGCCATGGTCAAGGCCCTCGGCCTACGCGACCTGCGCGGCAAACTGGTTCTGCCGCGCCTCTTGTACGCGGTTGTCGTCCACGCCGCCGATCGAACCGCCCGCAGGTCGTTCTCCTTCCTTGCGTTGCGACCGGCACGGCGGATCTCGGAGTTCTTTCGCACCCTTCACGAGTACCGCGAGAACTCGGAGATCACCTTTGCCGGCGCCCACGCGCTGGGCGCGCTCCTGCACGCCTCCGCCCTTCTGCTCCTCGCGATCGCCCTGCTGGCCTTCTCCCTCTCGCGGCTTTAGGCGGCGCCCTCGAGCAACCGCCTGAACTCGGGCCAGGGGCGGGTGTTGGCTATATCGGCGGGGGTGAGCCAGGCGCGGCGGGCCGTCGCCACCCCGTAGTGGATGTTGTCGAGGGTGTCGACACCATGGGCGTCGGTGTTGATGACGATCTTGGCGCCTGCTTCGACCGCAAGGCGGGCGTGGTGCTCGGAGAGGTCGCGGCGGTTGGGGTTGCCATTGATCTCCAGCATCGTGCCGGTCCGGGCGGCCGCCTCGACCACCGCCTCGACGTCGATCCCGTAGGGCTCGCGGCGCCCGATCAGCCGTCCGGTGAGGTGACCGATGCAGTTCACCAACGGGTTCTCGATCGCGGCCAGAACGCGGGCGGTCATCTCCTTTTCGGAGATCGCGAAGGAAGTGTGGACGCTGCCGATCACCCAGTCGAGCGCCCCGAGCAGGTCGTGGGGGTAGTCGAGCGCGCCGTCGAGGCCGATGTTGGCCTCGGTCCCGGCGAGCAGGCGGAAGCCGCGTTTGCCCTTGTTCCAGGCGCGGATCTCCTCGATCCGCTCCCAGAGCTGTTCGTCGGTGACGTGGTCGCCGAAGCCGTGGGTGGCGGAGTGGTCGGTGATCGCCAGGTAGGCGTAGCCGCGCTCGCGTGCCGCCTCGGCCATCTCCTCGAGCGTGTTGCGGCCGTCGGAGAGGGTGGTGTGACAGTGCAGGTCGCCGCGGACGTCTTCGACCGAGACCAGGCCGGGCAGCTTCCCGTCCCTGGCCGCCTTCAGCTCGCCGCGCCCCTCGCGCAGCTCGGGCTCGACGTAGGCGTAGCCCAGCCGGTCGTAGACCTCCTCCTCGCTGGTGCAGAGGGTCACCTCGCCGCTCTCGACCTCGGTGATCCCGTGCTCGGAGACGGAGAGGCCGCGCCCCACCGCGTCCTCGCGCAACTGCACGTTATGGGCCTGCGAACCGGTGAAGTGCTGGAGCAGGTTGCCGAAGGCCTCCGGCGCGACGATCCGCAGGTCGACCGAGATGCCGTTATGGGTCTGGGCTCGAACGCCGTTGGGGCCCGGCGTGCCCGCGGAGGCGATCAGCGGGTGGCCGGCCAGGTACCCGGCCAGCGCCGCCGGCTCCTCGGCGGTCGCGATCAGGTCGATGTCCTTGCAGGTCTCGGCCCAGCGCCGCACCGAACCGGCGACCTCGACCCGGTCGGAGGAGGCGTGCTCGCGCAGCGCCGTCGCCAGCTCGGCGGCGATCGGCCGGACCGCGGAGAGCAGCAACCGGCCCGGCCCCTCGCCAGGCTCGCCGAGCCGCTCCAGCGCCGCCAGCACGTTCTCCTCGACCTTGGCTCCGAGCCCTTTCACGTCACGGATCCGTTCCGACTCCGCCGCCTCTTTCAGCTCGTCGAGCGAGGAGATCTCCAGCTCGTCGTAGAGGCGCTTGGCGGTTTTCGCACCGAGGCCCGGCACCCGCGTCACCTCGATCAGCGTCGGCGGGAACTTCGCCTTCAGCTTCACCGCCGCGGGGATCTCCCCCGTCTCCAGCAGGGTGTCGATCTTTTCCGCCAGCGTTTTGCCAACGCCGGGGAGCTCGGTCGCCCGCCCGGCACCCGCCAGCTCGGCGACCGAGAGGGGGGTCTCGCGGATCGCCTTGGCGGCGGTGCTGTAGGCGAGGACCCGGTATTTGACCGCTCCGTCGAGCTCGTAGAGAACACCCAACTCTTCCAGGGCAGCGGCGATCTCGGCATTGGTCATAGGCTTCAAGCTAGCCTCTTAGACGCTCGCTATACTTTCTGAAGTATTGAGCGCTGAACCTCGACTACCGGGAGACCGATACCAGTGACAGGCAAGCTCACCGACGTCACCGATGCCACCTTCAAGTCCGACGTCCTCGAGGCCGACGGCCCCGTGCTCGTCGACTTCTGGGCACCCTGGTGCGGTCCCTGCCGCGTCGTCCACCCGGTCCTCGAAGAGATCGACGCCGAGCGCGACGACCTGACGATCCTCAGCCTCAACGTCGACGAGAACCAGCAGACGGCGGCCCAGTACGAAGTCCTCTCGATCCCGACCCTGCTCCTCTTCAAGGACGGGGCGATCGCGAAGAAAATCGTCGGGGCGATGCCGAAGCGGCGGCTCGAGGCCGAGCTGGAGCCGGCGCTCGCCTAGAGCGCCGGTCCGCGGCCCGACCGGAGCGATTCGATGCCCTTCGTCCACGTCCACTGGTTCGAGGGTCGGACCGACGTGCAGAAGGCCGAGATCGCGAAGCGGATCGAAGCGGCGCTGGTCGACGTGGCCGGCGCCGCACCCGAGCACTGCTGGGTGAAGTTCTCCGACTCGTCCAAAGCCGACTTCATCGTCGGCGAGCCGGCCGAGGACTGATCAAGCAGCCGTACGGGTGACGGCGATCCGGAGGTCGCGGCCGTCGATCTTGGCCTCGGCGCCGTCGGCTGCGTCATAGGCGACGGCGGTGGCAAGGACCTCGCCGGCGATGTAGGGCTGGTGCTCGCGGGCGGCCTCGAGCAGCTCGGGGTCGCCGCCCAGGGCAAGCTCGATCCGGTCGGTGATCTCGAGGCCGGCCTCCTTGCGTGCGTTCTGGACCGCGTGGACGATCTCGCGGGCGAGGCCCTCGCGGCGCAGCTCGTCGTCCAGCTCCAGCTGCAGGGCGACGGCGTGACCCGCCTCGGCCTCGACCTCGTAGCCCTCCAGGGGCTGCAGTGCGAGGGTGACCTCGTCCGGGCCGATCGTGTGCTCGTCGCCTTCGACGTTGATCCCGACCTCGCCGCCGTTCTCCATCACCCTGGCCACGTGTGCCGGGTCGAGCGCCTCGACCGCGGCGGCGACGAGCGGCATCCGCTTGCCGAAGCGGGGGCCGAGCGAGCGGTAGTTGGGCTTGACCGCGTAGCTGACCAGCTCCGCCTCCTCGGTGACGAAGTCGAGCTCCTTCACGTTCAGCTCGGCCCTGACCAGCTCGGCCCGCGCCGAGATCGCCTCGCGCTCGGCGTCGTTGGCGACGATCACAGCGCGGCGCAGCGGCTGGCGCACCTTCGCCTTCGCCTGGGCACGGGCGGCGCGGCCCAGCTCGACCGTCAGCCGCACCGCTTCCATCGCCGCCTCGAGCTCGGGGTCGGCGAGCGCCGGTTCGGGCTCGGGGAAGTCGCGCAGGTGGACGGAGTCGGGCAGCTCGCCCAGCTCCTCCGCCTCGCCGCCGGCCAGGTTGAGGTGGATCTCGTCGGCGAGGAAGGGGGTGAAGGGGGCGAGCAGCGCCGCGGTCTCCAGCAGGCAGTGGCGGAGCGTCGCGAAGGCGGCCCGGTCGCCTTCCCAGAAGCGGCGGCGCGAGAGGCGCACGTACCAGTTCGAGAGCTGCTCGACGAACTCGGCGATCTCGCGGCCGGCGGTGGTGCAGTCGAAGTCGTCCATGTGCTCGCGGACCGACGTCACCGTGGCCTGAAGCCGCGACAGCACCCACCGGTCCAGATCCCCCTCTGGGCCGAGTTCGCGTTTAGTCTCGCTATCCGCGACTAAACGCGAACTCGGCGAGGCTGCGGAGTCGAAGTCGGCTGGGCCGAGACCCTCGGCGTTCGCGTAGAGGACCCAGAACGAGTACGTGTTCCAGAGGGTGAGCAGGAACTGGCGGACCGATTCGCCCACCGTGTCGACCGAGAACCGGCACCCCGACCAGGGCTGCTGCGCGGTCAGGTAGTACCAGCGGAAGGCGTCGGCGCCGTGGGCGGAGATCACGTCGCCCGGCTCGACCACGTTGCCCTTGCTCTTCGACATCTTCTGGCCCTCGGGGTCGAGGATCAGGCCGAGGCAGACGCAGTTGCGGTAGCTGGAGGTATCGAAGAGGAGGGTCGACTCGGCGAGCAGGGTGTAGAACCAGCCGCGCGTCTGGTCGAGCGCCTCGCAGATGAAGTCGGCCGGGAAGCGCTCCTCGAACAGCTCCTCGTTCTCGAACGGGTAGTGGAACTGCGCGAAGGGCATCGCGCCGCTGTCGTACCAGGTGTCGATCACCGACTCGACCCGGCGCATCTCGCCGCCGCACTTCTCACAGTCGAGAGTCACCTCGTCGATGTGGGGGCGGTGGAGGTCGTCGGGCACCTCGCCGTGGGCGCGCTCGCGCAGCTCGGCGACCGAGCCGGCGCAGAAGCGGCCGTCGCAGCCCTCGCCCGTGCACTCCCAGATCGGCAGCGGCGTCCCCCAGTAGCGGTCGCGGCTGAGCGCCCAGTCGACGTTGTTCTCCAGCCATTTGCCGAAGCGGCCGTGCTTGATGTGCTCCGGGTGCCACCCGATCTGCTCGTTGTTGGCGAGCATCTGGTCGCGCACCTGCGAGGTGGCGACGTACCAGCTCGACTTCGCGTAGTAGAGGAGCGGCGTGCCGCAGCGCCAGCAGTGCGGGTAGGCGTGCTCGTAAACCTGCTCGCGGAAGAGCAGGCCCCGCCGTCGCAGGTCGTCGATCAGCGCGGCGGTGACCTCGGGGTCCTTGACGAAGCTGCCCACGAAGCCGGCGACCCGCTGGTCGAAGGTGCCGTCCGGCCTGACCGGGTTGTAGAGGCTGCCGTGGTCGGTCGGGTCGAAGATGCCGTTCTCGGCGGCGACCGAGTAGTCGTCCTCGCCGAAGGCGGGGGCGACGTGGACGAGGCCCGTCCCGTCCTCGGTGGTGACGAAGTCGCCGGCGATCACCGGGAAGCCGCCGGGCTCGCGGTCGGCGAGGGCGAAGACAGGGCCGGTGTACCTGCGGCCGACGAGCTCCGAGCCGGGAACCCGGTCGACGATCTCGGCACCCTCCCCCAGCACCCGCTCCACCAAGGGCTCGGCGAGGATCAGGATCTCGTCCCCGACCCTGGCCCTGACGTAGGTCACGTCGGGAGCGACAGCCACCGCCTCGTTGCCGGGCAGCGTCCACGGCGTCGTCGTCCAGACCAGCAGCGACTCGCCCTCGGCGTCGAGCAGCGGGAAGCGCACGTATATGGAGGGGTCCTCGACCTCCTGGTAGCCGAGCGCGACCTCGTGCGAGGAGAGGGCGGTGCCGCAACGCGGGCAATAGGGCACCACCTTGTGGCCCTCGTAGAGCCGCTCGTCCTCCCAGAGTCGCCGCAGCGACCACCAGACCGACTCGATGTAGGAGTTGTCGAGCGTCACGTAGGGGTCGTCGAGGTCGATCCAGAAGCCGATCCGCTCGGTCAGCCGGTTCCACTCGTCGACGTACTCGAACACCGACCGCCGGCAGCGCTCGTTGAACTCGGCGATCCCGTACTCCTCGATCTCCTGCTTGGAGGAGATCCCCAGCTGCTTCTCCACCTCCAGCTCCACCGGCAGGCCGTGACAGTCCCAGCCCGCCTTGCGCGGCACCCGGTAACCCTGCATCGTCTTGTAGCGGGGGTAGACGTCCTTGAAGACGCGGGCGAGGACGTGGTGGGAACCGGGGCGGCCGTTGGCGGTCGGCGGCCCCTCGTAGAAGCTCCACACCTCGGCCCCTTCGCGGTTGGCAAGCGAACGGTGGAAGACGTCCCGCTCGCGCCAGCGCGCCAGCACCCTCTCCTCCAGCTCGGGGAAGGACTGCCGGGGATCTACTGGGCGGAAGCCGGACATGAACGGGTGATTCTAGGAGCGGATACGCTGCGCGCCGCATGCCGGTCTACGACCTGAACGGAAAGGTGGCGCTGGTAACCGGTGCCGCTCGCGGCATCGGCTATGAGACGGCGCGCCAGATGCATCTGCGCGGCGCCTCGGTCGCAATCGTCGACCTCGACGTCGCCGAGGCGCGTGAGGTGGCCGAGCGGATCGGCCCGCGCGCGATCGGGATCGGCGCCGACGTCACCGACGACGGCGCGATCATGCGGGCCGTCGCCGAGACGGTCGAGCGCTTCGGCGGGCTCGACGTGGCAGTCGCAAACGCCGGCATCGCCCCGCCGACGATCACGACGATGCGGAAGATGCCGGCCGAGGAGTGGGAACGGGTACTCGACGTCAACCTGCTCGGCGCCTGCCACACGGCGCGGGCGGCGCTGCCGCAGATCTCCGAGCGCGGCGGCCAGATCGTCTTCATCGGCTCCATCTACAGCTTCGCCAACGGCCTGCTCGCCTCGCCGTACGCCATCTCCAAGGCGGGAGTGGAGGCCCTCGGCCGTGCCCTGCGCGCGGAGCTGGCGCCGCTCGGCGCGAGCGCGATGGTCGCCTATTTCGGCTGGGTCGAAACCGAGCTGGTCCAGCAATCGCTCGATCGCCAGGGCGGCGGCAAGACGCTGCAGGACACGCTGCCCGCCTTCGTGCTCAAGCGGATTCCCGCCGACGAGGCGGCCGCCGTGCTCGTTCGCGGCATCGAGGAGAGGGCGCCGCGCACCTTCGCCCCGGGCTGGTGGCGCTACGCCTCCGCCCTGCGGGGGCTGCTCAATCCCCTCCTCGACCGGCGAGCGGAGCGGGACGCCCAGATCGCGGCGTCGATCCGCGAGGCCGAGGAGCTCTCGGCCGGCGATGCATCAGCCGCGGGTTAGCCGCTCGAGCAGGAAGACGAAGGACTCGTAGGACTCGCCGGTCGCACGGGCGAGGCCGATCTCGCAGGTGCGGTTGCTGGAGAGGCGGGCGTCGAACTCGCGGCCGGCCAGCTCGGCGGCCTGCGGCGCGGTCGCGGCGGCGGTCAGCTCCGGGTGGGTGATGCCGCGGTCGCCGGCGAAGCCGCAGCAGGTCGCGGAGGGGGCGATGTGGACGTCCTCGGCCAGCGCCTTCGCCAACGAGCGGAGCCGCGGCGCGAGGCCCATCTGCCGGGTCGCGCAGGTCGGGTGGACGGTGGCCGAGCCGACCCTGCGGGCGACCTCCAGGTTCGGCAAGAGGCGGTCGTGCGTCCAGGCGACCGAGTCGAGGATCTCCAGCCCGGCGAGGCGGGTGGCGTTCTCCTCGCTGAGCACCCCCTCCCCGGGCTCGGCGGCTGCGTGGGTGCAGGAGGCGGCGTCGATCACGACCGGCAGCCCGCCCTCGTGGCTCCAGTCCCAGAGCCGCTCGACCATCTCGTTCGCCTTGTGGCGGTGCGCGGCGCCGAAGCCTTTCGAGCTCCACGGCAGCCCGCAGCAGCTGCCTCCGACGTCGTCCGGGATCCACACCGGTGCCCCGGCCCGCGCGGAGACCTCGACCAGCGCCTCCGCCAGGCTCGCCCCAGGCGCTCCGCGGCCGAAGATGCGGTTGGTGCAAGAGGGGACGTAGACGGCGGCTGCGCCTGCGCGCGACGTGGGCGGCTGCTTCCCCGACGCGGCACCGGGCAGGCCTTTGCCGCGTTTCGTCCTGCGGGCGAGCGGACCGCCCACCCGCAGCGCGGCTCGCGATGCCTTTTCCGCGGTGCCCCAGCGCTTGGCCGCCGCCAGCGCCAGCCCTTCGGCACGCTCGCCGTGCTGCTCCTCGCGCAGTTCCTTGACCAGCTTGCCGGTATCGATCCCGAGCGGGCAGGCGAGCCGGCAGGAGCCGTCGGTGGCGCAGGTCTCGAGCCCGTCGTACTCGTACTCCTCCAACAGCGCCTCGCGCAGCGGCGATCCAGCTGGCTGGCGGGCGATCTCGCGCCGCAGCACGATCCGCTGGCGCGGCGTCGTGGTCAGGTCGCGGCTGGGGCAGACCGGCTCGCAGAAGCCGCACTCGACGCAGGATGCTGCCTCCTGCTCGATCTCGGGGGTCGTTTTCAGGTTGCGCAGGTGGACGTCGGGGTCGCGGTTGAGCACCACTCCGGGGGCGAGCACGCCGTCCGGATCCGCCAACCCCTTCACCCGCCACATCAGCTCAGTCGCCTTCTCCCCCCACTCGCGTTCGACGTAGGGAGCCATGTTGATCCCGGTCCCGTGCTCGGCCTTCAGCGAGCCGTCGTATTTGTCGACGATCGTCTCGACCAGCTTCGCCATGAAGGACTCGTAGCGGTGGAGGTCCTCCTGCTTGGCGAAGTCGGGGGTCAGCATGAAGTGGAGGTTCCCGGCAGAGGCGTGGCCGGCGACCCCGGGCAGGAAGCCGTGCTCGCCGAGCAGCGCCTGCAGGTCGCGGGCGCCTTCGGCGATCTGCTCCGGCGGCACGCAGACGTCCTCGACGATCAGCGCCGTGCCGGGCAGGCGCAGCCGCCCGACCAGCCCGTGCAGGCCCTCGCGCACCCGCCAGGCCAGCTCGATCTCCCCCGGTTCGCGGGTGAAGCCGATCGGGCGGATCGTCTCGTGAGCGGCGAGGATCTCGCCGGCCCGGGCGACGTGTTCGTCCAGCTCGGCGTCGGTTGCGGCGCCGAACTCGACCAGCAGGACCGCCGACTCCGGCGGCAGCTCTTTCCACTCCTCCGGGGCGCCGACCATGTTCCAGGCGGCGACGATCAGCGCCGGGGCGACCATCAGCTCGACCGCGGTGGCGCCCGAGTCGACCAGGTCGCGGACCGGGGCGATCGCCGCGTCGATGCCGGGGAAGTGGATCCAGGCGGTGGTGGTGCGAGCGGGCAGCGGCACCGTCTCGAAGACCGCCTCGGCGACGAAGGCGAGCGTCCCCTCGGAGCCGACGACGAGGCGGCGGAAGATCTCCAGCGGCTCGTCGGCGTCGAGGAAGGCGCAGAGCCGGTAGCCGGTCGTGTTCTTGATCGCGAACTTGCGGCGGATCCGCTCGCTCAGCTCGGCGTCGGCGCGGATCTCGTCGCGGATCGCGGCGAGGCCGGCGGCGAGCTCGGGCTCCTCCGCGGCGAAGCGCTCGGCGGCGCCGGGGGCGGCGGTGTCGATCGTCGTCCCCGAGGGCAGGACGAAGGTCATCGAGCGCACCGTCGAGTAGGAGTCGTGGACGGTGCCGCAGCGCATTCCGCCGGAGTTGTTGGCGATCACCCCGCCGACCGTGGCGATGTCGGTGCTGGCCGGGTCGGGGCCGAGTTTGCGCCCGTGCGGGGCGAGGACGCGGTTGGCGTGGCCGAGGATCGTGCCGGGCTTGACCCGGGCCATGGCGCCGCCGTCCTCGACCGCGACGCCGCCGAAGTGGCGCCGTACGTCGACCAGGATGCCGTCGCTCTGCCCCTGGCCGTTGAGGCTGGTGCCGCCGGCGCGGAAGGTGACCGGGATGCCGGAGCGGCGACCGTAGGCGAGCGTCTTCGCCACGTCGCCGGCGTCGCGCGCCATCACCACCGCCTGCGGCAGCAGCCGGTAGGGGCTGGCGTCGGAGGCGTAGCGGACGATGTCGCTCGCCCGGCCCAGCACCCGGTCGGCGCCGAGCAGCTCCTCAAGCTCGCCGCGCAGCGGCTGCGCGGCGCCTCGGGCGAGAGAGTCGGGAGCGCGATCGGGGGCGGCGACGCTCATCCCCCAGATCCTCCTAGAAAAGCGACATGCCCGGCGCGACGGGGACTTCGACCAGCTCCGGCTGCGAGGAGGCAAGCGCCCTGGCGAGCGCCTCGCGCACCTCGTCGCGGCTCTTCGCCACCTGCGTGTTGACGCCGTAGCCGGCCGCGACCGCGGCGACGTCGAGCTGCGGCAGGTCGAGGCCGGGGGCGTCCTGTACCGACTCGACCTCGGCGAACCACTTGAGGATCGCGTACTCGTCGTTGCGCAGGACGAGGAAGGTGACGGGGGTCTTGTAGGCGACGGCGCTCCAGAAGGCGGTGACCGCGTACTGGACCGAGCCCTCGCCGATCACGCAGACGACCGGCCGGTCCGGCTGAGCGAGCTGGACGCCGACCGAGGCGGAGAGGCCGAAGCCGAGCCCGCCGCCGGCGCTGAAGTAGTAGCTGCCCGGCCGCGAGATGCGGAGCTGGTTGCGCAGCGCCAGGGTGCTGGAGGGCGACTCGAGCACGACGATCCCGTCCTCGGGGAAGACCTCGGCCAGCGCCGAGTGCACGGTCGAGGCGTTGAGCGGGTCCTCAGCCGGGATTTCGGTCGGCCCGGGGTTGGGCTCCGGGGCCGGGCGCGAGGACTCCGGCACCGCCTCGACCAGAGCCTTCAGGGTCAACCCGACGTCGGCGACGATCGCGTAGCCCATCGGCGCCCTGGCGGCCTCGTCGGGGTCGCTGGTGATCGCCACCAGGGTCGCCCCCTCGGGCAGCAGCGGGCCGGGGATGTGGGGGTAGTAGGGGAATACGGAGGTGCCGACGACGAGGATCAGGTCGTGCCCCTCCAGGGTCTGACTGACCGGGCCGATCGCCGGCGGCAGGACGCCGCGGAAGTTGGGGTGGTTCTCGGGGAAGCCGAGCTTGCCACCCCCGGTCGGGGGCGTCGCCCAGACCGGCAGCCGCTGGCGCTCGGCCAGCGCCACCGCCGCCTCCCAGCCGCCGCTGGCGTCGATGTCGGGGCCGGCGACGAGGACCGGGTTGGTCGCCGAGTCGAGGTGCCCGGCGAGCCTGCGGATCCCCTCGGGATCCGCGACGGCGCGTCCGTTGATCCTGCGCGCGATCGCCTCGCGGGCGTCGGCCTCGTCGACCTCGGCGTCCCAGTCGTCCATCGGGATCGAGACGAAGACCGGGCCCTGCGGGAGCAGCGAGGCGAGGTGGGCGCCGCGCGCCAGGGCGAGCGGCACGTCCTCGGCCCGCGGCGGCTCGTAGGCCCACTTGACCAGCGGGTGCGGCGTCCGGATCGCGTCGCGGTTGGTCAGGTTCGCCTGCAGGGTCATTTGCGCCCGCGCCTGCTGGCCGGCGGTGACCAGGACCGGCGCGTGGTTGGCCTGGGCGTTGAAGATCGCGCCCATCGCGTTGCCGACACCCGGCGCGGTGTGGAGGTTGGCGATCGCAACCTGGCCCGACGCCTGCGCGAAGCCGTCGGCCATCCCGACCACGACAGCCTCCTGCAGGCCGAGCACGTAGCGGAAATCGCCGGGGAACTCGGCAAGCATCGGCAGCTCGGTCGAGCCCGGGTTGCCGAACATCGTCGTCATCCCGTGGGCGCGGAATAGATCGAAACTTGCTTCGCGGACAGTGGTCATCGAGCGGAACCCTACATCGGGCGTGCGGTTCTCAAGCCGACCCCCACAGCGGTCGATGGGCAGAAGACGTGGCACGGCCGACGACCAGAACTAGGCAGGGCAAGCGGCGGGGTGCGCACCGCGCGGCCCTCGCCCTCGCAGGGGCCGCGTTGCTGCTCAGCTTCGTGGCCGCGCCGGCAAGCGCGGCGCCGGCGATGACGCGGCTCGCCTACGCGCCGGGGGAAATCGTCCCGATCCCGGCCTCGATCCCGCACGAAGAAGGCGACATGGTCGACCGCCGCATCGTCCCCAACCTGCGCTGGCTCGCCGAACGCTTCCCGATCTACGTCAGCGACGGCTTCTCGGGCAAGCTGCCCAGCGGCGAACACGTCGGCTGCCACGGCTGCCACGTGCGCGGCTCCGACCACCACAACGGCCTCGCCGTCGACATCTCGCCGCTCAACTGGAGCCCCCGCTGCGACGAAAACTGGCGCGGCATCACCCGCCTCGCCAAGTGGGCCGAGCCGCTGCAGAACAAACCGCGGGCCCCGTTCCGCTGGGTCGGCTACGACGGCGACTCCGGCCACGGTTGCGGCCACCACCTCCATCTCTCCTGGGAACACGCCCCCGCCCCAGCCTCCGAAGTCGCCGAATGGGTCGAGGTCTTCGCCGTCGACTTCACCGGCGTCGCGCCGCAGCCCCGCCCCAACCGCCAGCCGGTGGAGCCGAAGCGCCCACCGACGCCGCCGGGGGGCTACGCCACCGCGCAGGCCGGCGGCCTCGGCGCCGGCGACTGAGCTACCTGGGCCGAGTTCGCGTTTAGTAGACGCTATGCGCGACTAAACGCAAACTCGTGCTGAGTGGTTCGTAGGATGCGGGGCGTGCAGTCGAGGCCGATAGCGGCGTTGGGAATCATCGCGGTGGCGGTGGCATCCGGCTGCGGCGGGACGAGCGACGCGACGCCGGTCGCCTGCCTCGACGGCGCCGGCGCCTACCTCGGCGCCCTCGGCGACGCACCCGGCGAGGTGAAGCTGAGCGGCGAGGTGCCGATCTCCGATTGCCTGGCCGAGAACCAGAAGGGCGGCGACCTGGCGACGGTCGGCACGACGATGCTGACGGTCGCGACCAAGCTCAACGCAGAAGCGCGGCGGGACCCCGGCGGCGATGCGAACCTGCAGCTCGGCTACCTGGCCGGGGCCGCCGAGCGCGGGGCCGAGCGCAGCGAAGGCATCCACGCCGACCTGGTCCGCCGGCTCGAGACCGCTGCCCGCTACAGCCCCGGCGAGGGAGCGCTGCCACCCGCCTTCGAACAGACCTTTGAGGAAGGCTTCGAAGCCGGACGCGAGGACGGCTGAAGCCTTTTACGTGCTCCGGTACGTAAAAGGCTTCAACGGACGATCACGATGCGGCCGTCGGCGAGCCGGTAGGCGGTGCCGACCGGTGCCCCCCGGCCCCGCGCCCGCTGCGCGCCGGCCGGTTTCGGCAGGACGCGGACTTTCGCCTCGGCCGACCCGGCGCGACGCTCGATGCTGCCGCTCTGAGGGTCGACGCTGAGGGCCAGCCCGGCGATCAGGAAGGCGACGGCGAGGACGATTCCGATGTCGAAGAGGTTGACCAGGCCGTCGAGCGGGTCGCCGGCGTTCTCCTCGATCCGCCCGTGGCGGCCGAGCCCGACACGTCTCATGCCCGCTCCAGGGCGGTCAGGTCCTCGGTGTACATGCGGGTGCGGCTGAGGGTCAGCGCGAAGGCGACAGTCCCGACCAGGAGGCCGATCACGGTCGCGGCGAAGGCGTCGCGGAGGTCGTCGGCGAGCATCGCGACGTTGCCGTCGCCGAGCGCCTCCAGCCCGGGGGCGAGCGGGATCAGGGTCCCCATCAGCCCGATCGCCGGCCCGGCGCGGACCAGGATCCGGGTGCGGTCGAGCCGGCGCTGCACGGCCAGCTCGTAGGCGGCCAGCGCGTCCTCGGTGTCGCCGGGGCTCCCTGTCGCTTTCGCCGCGGCCACCGCCGGCAGCGCCGCCTCGGCGAAGCCGCTCGGCGCCCGGTAGGCGTAGAGCGCGGCGTTGGCCGGATCGGCTGCCGCCTGCCTGACCAGGGCGGTCAGCGAGGTGCCGCGGGAGCGACCGTGCCGGCGCCAGACTTCGGCCCCGTAGCGGCCGAGCTCGAAGGCGCAGACGACGAGGACCACCACAGCGGCGAGCAGCACCGGCACCCGCAGCGCCGCGGCGATCTCGGCGAGCGCGTCGCCGAGGCTACCGCCGAGCGTCGCCAGCTCGATCACGACGTCACCGCCCCCGCCCGCTCGCGCCGCGATCCGATCGCCACCGCGGCGAGCAGCGCGGCCAGCAAGCCGGCAAGGACACGGGGATCGGGATCGCCGCCGCTGCTTGCGGCAAAGAGACCGGGGGCGGCGGGATCGCGCGAGCCCGAGCCGCTGACGAGCAGGCCCTCGACCGTTCCGCCGCCGCCGGCTCCGCCGCGACCCTCGCCCCGCGCTCCCGCAGCGGCGCCGTCGCCGGCGCTGGAATTCGTGCCCGGGGCGGGGAGCGACCCCGGTGGCGGCGGTTCAGGGGAGGCGTTCGCCTCGACCTGACGCGACCCGCGCGGGGTCGTGCCGCCGCTCTGCGGCTGCGGGGCGCTGAACAACGGTGCGCCCCGACCGCCGCCGCCGGCGATCACCCCGCCGCCGCGGCCGCGGCGGAAGCCGCCATGGCCGCGCCGGGAGGAGCGCGGGACCTGACCGGTCGTGGGCGGAGGCCCGGCTGCCGGCGACCGCTCCGGAACGGCCTCCCCGAGCGCCCTCGCCTCCCGGGGGACGGCGCCCAGCGGGTAGGCCCGCCCCGCCAGCGCCGGGCCAACCTGAGCGGTGATCCACAGCGAGTTCGTGCTGCTGGTCGCGGTGTAGCCGATGCTGCCGTCGGGACGCTGCAGGGAAGTGAGATAGGCGAGCGGGTCGCGCCCGGAAGGCGTCCGCCACGAGCGCGGGTCGAGCCCCGCCGCCCACATCCCCTGGACCACCCAGGCGGTGGTGGCCGCGTTCGAGCGGCCGCCCTCGACCGCCTCGAACCCCCCGTCGACCTCCTGTGCCCCTCGGAGGAACTCGAAGGCGCGCTGCTCGGCCTCGCCGCCGCCGTGCCCTGCGGCGCGCAGCGCCTGGACCGCGGCGCCGGTCATATCGACGTCGGGAGGGGAAGCCGGCACGGTGGCCGGCCAGCCGCCTCCCGGGAGCTGGCGGCCCAGCAGCCACTGGGCCGCGCGCTGGACCGCCGTGTCCGCGCCAGGGCGATCGACGGCACTGAGCGGGAAGATCGACCAGATCGTCGCGTTGACCCACCCGGCCTGCCCCCCCGCGAGCTGAGGGAAGGAGCCGTCGGGGAGCTGGCGGGAGAGGACGGTGCCGATCGCGTCGACGCCGCCGAAGTCGCTGGGCGAGGTCCCCGAGGCGAGCGCGACCAGGGCGGCCCGGTCGAAGTCGGTCGTCTGGGAAAGCACGCCGGCAGCGGCGATGAGGTAGGAGTGGACATCGGTGCCGTCCGGCTTCGCTTGGTCCTGTGGGTTGATTCCCGCAGCCGCCAGCGCATAGGCGGCCCATGCGGTGAAGCCGGGATCGGACGGCTGGCCGACCTCCCCGCCGAAGCCACCGTCCCGGTTCTGGGCATCCTGGAGGAAGCGGACGCTGCGCTCGAGGGTCGCCCGGGCATCCGCGTCCTCCGCGCTCGCCGCCGGCGCGCCGGCCGGCGCGAGCACCAGCGCGCAGGCGAGGACGAGCCACGAAGCGGGGTTGCGCGGAGGACGTGGCATGACGTCACATACGCCGCGGGGCGGGCGCGGCCCCGGCGGCCGCCCGCCCTCTGATCGTCACCCTCACCTTGCGGGTCGTGCGTCGCCCCTGCTGCTCGATCGTCACCGGGATCTCGACGACCGCCCTTCCACCTCCGAGCCGCTCGAGGGCGGCCCTGGGCAGGCGGACCACCAGTGCCGCTCGCTTTCCCGGCCGGACCGTCGTCGGCGCCAGCACCGCAAGCCGGTAGCGCGTGCCGGCGATCTCGACCCACACCTGACCGGGAACCAGGATCGCGCACGAGGCGCCCGGTGGGCAGGAGAGCGTCGCGATCCTGGCCAGCCGTCCGGCGCCGACCGTCTGGACCCCTTTCGACCGAGCGATCGGGCTCGCCTTCGCCCCCGTCGCGGGCGGCGATGGCGACTGCGGGTCAGTCGCCATTCCGGGCGGGGGCGAGTGCTGCGGGTCCTTCTGCTGCTCGGGGTCGGAGCCTGGGTCGGAACCCGGGGCGGCGACGGCCGCGCCAACGAGGGAGACGGCGACAACCTGGTCGCTGCCGGCCAGAGCGATGCCGACGACCGCTTCCCGGGTCCCCACCGCGCTCGGCGCGAAGTGCGCCGAGAGCTGGCAGCTCTCCCCGGGATCGAGCGTCTGCCCGGCGCAGGCGGCGAAGTCGACGCCGAAGTCGGCCGCGGCGTCGCCGCCGAGCGCGGCGCTCACAACCTCGATCGAGCGCACGTCGTGGTTGGTCAGGGTCACTCCCTGCGGGGTGCTCTGGGAGCCGACCTCCAGGGTCCCGAACCACAGCGATTCCTGGTCGGTGGTGGCGTTGAAGGGGCCGTAGGGACCCGCGGTGACCAGGGCCAGCAGTGCCTGGGCCGTCGGCTCCTGGGCCTCGTCGAAGGGGGACGGGATGCCGACGTTGACCGCGTTGCGCAGGGCGCTCTCGGTCGGCAGGAAGGCGCCGAGCACGGCGTCGCCCGGCGGCGGCTCCCAGGTGACCGGGTCGGGCGCGCCGACGTACTCGGCGGTCACCTGGTAGCGCGAGACCCATTTCGCCGCTTCCTCGGCCGCGCTCGCGCGCCCGGCGAGAGCGAGGCCGACGGCGCCGATGGCCGTGCTTTCGAAGGTGGGGCCGTTGCCGGCGTTACGGCGCACCGAGCCGTCCGCTTCCTGCAGGGTCTCGAGGAATCCCCCGGCAAGCGAGAGCTCCTCGTCAAGGCCGGCGACGCCGGCCTCCTTCGCCGCGGCCAGCGCCTTGATCGCTTTCACCTGGGCGATCGAGCCGGTTGCGAACGCGCCGGTGGTCGGGTTCTGTTTGGCGAGCACCAGGTCGAGCGTTTTCAGTGCCTTCTCGGACAGCGTCCCGGTGCCGGCGAGCGCCTCGACCACGGCCGAGGTGAATTCGAGACCATCGCTGAGGGAGCTCTGGCGCTGGACTTTCCCGGTCGCCTCGTCGACGTGCTCGAGCAGGGCGCCACGAAGGTTCAGTCCGGCGAACGCCGACGGGTCGTTCCCGAGCGCCTCCACCCCCAGCACGGCAGCGGCGAGGCGCTCCGGCAGCCGCTGGCTGGAGGTGGTCGCCGCGACGGGATCGGCGTACCCGCGCAAACAGGGATCGACCGGGCCCGAGCCGCTTTCGCAGCTCTCCCCGAGCATCTCGGCAAGCGGCTCCAGGTCGGCCGGGTCGGCGTCGGCGCCGGCGAGCGCGACGGCGCCCGTCAGCAACCGCCCGTAGACGACGGTGCTGGGCACCGACTCGGTCAGGGTGGCGGTCTCGTTCAGCGCCCCGGGCAGCCAGGCGCGTGCACGCGCCGCCGGGATCGTCGAGGACTCCTGAACGGGGGGCAGGACGAAGCCCGACGGGCCGTCGCCGTTGAGCGGCTCGATCCGGGGAGCGTTGCCGCCCCCGAACGACCAGCCCTGCACGTCGTCGGGGCCGGCGGCGCTGAGCGGGTTGGCCGAGCCGACTCCGCTGTAGCCCCAGCGGCCGCCCGGCTTGCCGTGCCAGTAAGACCAGTAGCTGCCGACTCCCGGGGTGGCCGTGCACGACTCTTCGGCCGGCGTCGGCTGACCGTCGATCCGGCAGGCGAAGCCGGTGCCGCCGCCGAGCCCCTCGACCGCGAAGCCGGCCGCCTGCACGGCCGCCCAGCCGCTGGGCTGCTCGCCCGCGGCGCAGCCGACGTAGACCTTGCCGTCGGCGAGCGTCCGGCGGTCTACGACCACCGTCACGCCCGCGCCCGGACCGGGGGCGGCCTCGCACGGCTCCCAGCGCGCGATCAGGTCTGGGTCGGGGTTGGCGACGATCGCCGCGGGGGCGGGCTGCGCCTGTGCCGCTGCGGCGAGCAGCGCGACGAAGGCGAGGATCGGAAGCAGGACGAGCCGATTCGGCTCGTACCCGGCGGTGAGATGGTTCATGTCTGTCGCTCCTTGGTGTCGAGGGCGACTGACACGCATCCGCCGGAGATCGCGCGGGTGTCGGGCCGGCCGCCTGTTCGCGAGGCGTTTCCATCCAGTCACGGCCGGGTCTTCGGGCTTGGGGTCGTCCTCGCGGATCTCCTTCCCGGGCCTTCTTTTCGCTCGGCCCAGTGGAACTGCGCGATCCACTCGTCACCCACACCGCTGCGCGCCAGCCCCGGATTCACACCGGGTTCCCACACGCCGTGAGCGGTGACGATGCTAACGGATCGGGTGACCGCCGGAGCGGCCCGGGGGGCGAGCGCAGCGCTCGCCCCCCGGGCTCGCCGCTACGGCAGGCCGACCAGCTGCGGGTAGGCCGCACCGAAGAGGCCGAGCACCCCCTGCGCCGTCGCCAGCAGGTCGGACGATCCCGAGGCTTTGCATGCCGGCAGGCCCCCTGAGCCCCCTTCGACCACGCCCGCCAGCCATCCCTGCGCAGCCGCGGTCGAGATTTCGTCCTGCGTGTAGGCCATCGTCGCCGAGGCCGTGCTGTTGACGCTGGGGAAGAGCTGCGTCGGCATGCCGAAGTCGCAGTAGCTTTCCCAGAAGCCTCCCCCCTGCTGGGCCGTTTCCAGCCAGTTCAGGGCTTCTTTCCCGGCCCCTTTCGAGGCGACGCTGCCCTCCGCGTACAACCCCTGGACGGCGGCGCCGGTCGAGTCGACGTCGACCGCGTTCAGGTTTTCGGGTTCGAACGGCGGTTCTTCGTTGCATTCGCCCGCGGTTAGGCCGAGGGGCGAGCGGAAGGCGCCGTTCAGGGTTTCCGGTTCGCTTTCGGCGCACTGCTGGCCACGCATGTAGGCGGCACCTTCTTCGAGCGCTTCTTCGACTTCCGGTGCGGGTGCACCGCCGCAATCGACTTCGCACGCCTTCAGCGAGACCAGCGCCAGCGACTGGCCGAAGACATTGGAGAAGTCGTTGGCGCCGATGTCGGAGAAGCGGCCCGCCTGCGGCTGTTCGGGTTCGACCTGCATGCATTCGAGGTCGGCGATCAGGTCGCGCCCTTCGACGCTCCTGGGGTCGTCACCGCGGGAGAGGACCGCCAGCGCCAGCTTCGCGACAGCGCCCGCCGAGAGCGAGGCCGGTTCTTCTTCGCACGATTCTTCGCCGACGTAGTCGTCCATGTTTTCGCGGATCCAGGCGTAGGTCGCTTCGCGCTTGGCCTCGAGACTGCGCACGGCGGCGTCGAAGGCGAGCATGCAGTCGATCGTCTGACCGACGGTTGCCGCCGGGCTGAACGATTCGCAGTGGGCCGATTCGCTCGTCGGCGTCGGTTTCAACTGCGATCCGAGCCATTCGGCCGCTTCGAACCCCTGCCCGGAGCCCGACGCGGGAGCGGCGATCGCCAGGGTGGCCAGGATGGCCACCGGGACGAGTCGCCTGAGGACACGTCGCTTGATTGACATCTGAACTTCTACCTCCTCGTTTTGCCGAGGTGGCGCCGAAAGGTGGGGTCCGGCTGCGGCCCCGAACGAAACGATCCCCGCTCACAAACCTGCTGCGAACGGGGACGAAGTCGGATCGGGTCGATCCGGGCTCCGCCCCGCAGACCACGACGGGATGAATAGAGCCCCGTTCCTGGGGGCGGGCATTCCGGCTCGCCGCGGACATTGGAAACTCGCGCGGCCTACGGTTGCGGGTCAGCGCCGGACTTCGACCGGCTTCCCCCACCCGGGAACGGTATGTAATCGCTGCGCGTCCGACCCTAGTCGTTTTGCTACGAACAAGTCAAGCGGTAAGGGACGCGGCGGCCCGCCGTCGGGTCAGGCGGCCGGGGCGGTGCCCTCGCCCAGCTCGGCCCGAGCACGGTGGGCGAGCGTGACGGTCGCCTTGCGCAGCCCCTCGGGAGCATCGATCGGCTCGTCGTAGGGGACGCGCACCTCGGCTTCCCCGTCGGGCGTCTCGGCGATCAGGTCGAGTCCCGTGCGGTCGGCGTCGACGCAGCGTGCGGCGGTCGCTTCCGGGCAGCCGCCGATCGCCCGCGCCATGTCGAGCAGCGCGTCGTCGTGGTCCTCGTTGAGGTGGGCGATGGCGCGCTCGGCGCCTTCGCTGACCGGGTCTCCGGGCTTCATGTTAGGGCACCCTAATGCAAAGGCCTCGAATACGCTGCGTGGCCCACGAACGCGATGGAGGGACGACTTGACTGAGCAGCTCTGGGGTGGCGAGACCACCAAGGCCGTTGACAACTTCCCGGTCTCCGGCGAGCGGGTTCCGGCGCCGGTGGTCCACTGGCTGGGCCGGCTGAAGGCAGCCGCGGCGCGGGTCAACGGCGAGCTGGGCGGGCTCGACTCGGATCTCGCCGCCGCGATCGCCGAAGCCGGCGACGCGGTCGGCGCGGGCGAGCACGACGACCAGTTCCCGGTCGACGTCTTCCAGACCGGCTCGGGCACCTCCTCGAACATGAACGCCAACGAGGTGATCGCCAACCTGGCCGGCGACGAGGCCCACCCCAACGACCACGTCAACATGGGCCAGTCCTCCAACGACGTCTTTCCCTCCGCGGTCCACCTGGCCGCCCTCGACGAGGTGACCCGCGACCTGCTGCCGGCGATGAACGGCCTCCAGGACGCCCTCGCCGAGAAGGCGGAGCGCTTCGCCGACGTGGTCAAGGCCGGCCGCACCCACCTGATGGACGCGGTCCCGGTGACGCTCGGCCAGGAGTTCGGCGGCTACGCCGCCCAGGTGCGGCTCGGGATCCAGCGAGTCGAGGGGACCCTGCGGCGGGTCGGCCAGATTCCGCTCGGGGGGACCGCGACCGGGACCGGCCTCAACACCCATCCCGAGTTCGCGACCAAGGTGCGCGAGAAGCTGGCCGCCGACACCGGCCTGACGATCTCCGCGCCGCTCGACGCCTTCGAGGCGCAGGGCAACCGCGACGCCCTGGTCGAGCTCTCGGCGATGCTGAAGGTCTACGCGGTCTCGCTCAACAAGATCGCCAACGACCTGGCGCTGATGGGCTCCGGCCCGCGCGCCGGTCTCGCCGAGCTGCGCCTGCCCGAGCTGCAGAAGGGCTCTTCGATCATGCCCGGCAAGGTCAACCCGGTGATCCCCGAGGTAGTGATCCAGGTCGCCGGCCAGGCGATCGGCAACGACGCCGCGGTCGCCTTCGCCGGCAGCCAGGGACAGTTCGAGCTGAACGTGCGGGTGCCGCTGATCGCCCGCAACCTGCTCGACTCGATCAAGCTGCTCGCCTCCGCCTCACGGCTGCTGAACGAGAAATGCGTCGCCGGGGTCGAGGCCAACGAGGAGATGACCGAGCGCCACGCCGAGGCGACTCTGGCCACCGCCACCGCCCTCAACCCCCACATCGGCTACGACCGCGCCGCCGACATCGTCAAGGCGGCCGCCGAGTCGGGCCGCTCGCTGCGCGAGGTCGCCCTCGAGCAGGGCGTCGAGCCCGCGGTGCTCGAGGAGGCGCTGGACCACCGCCGCATGGCGAGGCCGCACGAGTAGCCACGTTTGGCCCGAGAATCCAGCCGATCGGCGCACGCGCAAATCAGCGCCCGTGCCGATCGACGCACGCGCCAGGCCCACATACCTAACTTGCAGGGAAGTTTTTCCCTAGCCATCCCCGCCCTCGACTCCTCCTTGAGCATCAGTGTGGTAACTGCTACTCGTTGCTTCGAGCAACCAGAGGAGCGGGAGAGATGGGCTCTGTTTTCAAGACTATTGGCCTGACCGTCATTGCCGCCCTTGCGATGAACGCCGTCGCGGTCGTCGCGGCACATGCCCAGGGTACTTACACAGCCGACGAATATCCCGCGACAGTCACAGGCGAACAGGTGGGGACGGACGTTTGGACCTCAAGCGCGGGAACGCTTTCCTGTACCCATGTCACATACCATGGGGAACTGAGCGGTCCTTCCAGTTCCCTGGAAGTCACTCCCACCTTCACGGGTTGCAAAGCGTTCGGTCTATTCAATGCGACCGTCGATAAAAATGGATGCAAGTACAAGTTCCGCAACCTTGTTGCAGAGGCGCCCGGCAAGTACATCAGCGTCGTGGATCTCGACTGCCCTCCAGGCAGTTTCCTTACCGTTACAACTTCTGTATGCAGAAAAACATACCCGTCACAGCAGGGCCTGGCTGTGGAAACAAGCACCTTTACAGGGATCCCGTACCGCATCCACCGCAGCACTCAGATCACTTCGATCAGCTATATGATTGACCCCGGCTGCGCGACCGCAAGCGCGGGAAACTATTCCAACGGTTCGCTCAATAGCTCTGCCACCCTGTCGGCAACCAACGAACTGGAAGAACCGATCGGGATCTCGATTACGGAATGATGCGGACCAGGGCCTTCGTCACTCCTGCAGGGTGACGAAGCGCTTCTCGAGGAGGCACTCGACCACCGCCGCATGGCGCGACCACACGAGTAGTCCGATCTATCCCGTCAAGAGCGCGGGTCGTCCAGGAGCAGCTCGACGTTGCGATCGTCCGCCTGGCCTTCACCGGCCGGGGCGCCGGTCTGGAGGTCGTTGAACGACATCGTCCGGCCGGCCGAGGCGAGGTCGTTGAGGTCCATGCCGGCGGCGGGGGTGCCGGCGGGCGGTGCCGCCGATTGACCGACGTGATCGAGGACGGTGCCGAAGATCGAGAGCGTCCCGTCTTGGTTGTCGAAGACCTCGAGCAGGCGGCTCTGCTGCGGCCAGTCGGCCTCGGCGGCGACCCGGATGCTCCAGAACCCGCCCGGCCCGCTCGGATTCGGATAGGGGTTGACGACGTTGTCGTGCGAGTGGCCGGCGACCCAGGCGATCGTGTTGGGAAACTGGTGCAGGAGGTTGACCGCGTCGGCTTCCAGGTGGATCGGCTGCGAGCTGCGCGGGTCGAGGTCGCAGCCGGGGTTGATGTCGTGCCCGTGGGCGTCGGCGAGCAGGCACGGCGGCGCCAGCTCGTCGGCGGCGTCGGCCACGAGGCTCTCGGGGGCGTGGTGGCTGAAGATCACGACCAGCTCACCGGCCGCGGTGGCGGCTTCCAGCTGCCCGCGCAGCCATTTGAACTGCGGATCGTCGATGTTGCCGTCGGAGGTGAAATGGCCGGTCGGGGTGACGATCGTGCCCGCCTCGGCGACGGTGTCGACGGCGATGAAGCGCGTCCCCGGCGCCGGGCTCCACGCGTAGTAGCCGGCGGCACCTTTCGAGGCCGTCTCCTGGGCGGGGTCGACGTAATCGAAGCCGTGCCCGTCCGCCTGGGTACCGCCCTTGAAGATGTCCTTGTACTGCTTCTTGGAGACGAACTGCCGTTTCGGGTCGCCCGGGACGAGGATCAGGTTCTGCGGGGCGGTCAGCAGGCTCCCCAGCAGTTTGATCGGGTCGAGCAGGGAGGAGATCACCCCGGCGGCGTTGTTGGGGTTCGGGACCGGGCCGATCGGCTTCAGGCAGCCGGTGGCGACCAGCTCGATGGCCAGGTTCGCGGCCGCGTTCCCCTGCACGAGGGCGTCGTGGTTGCCGAAGGCGACGTAGGAGGGGACGTCCAGCCCGCTTGCCGCGAACGCCTGCTGGGCTTTGTCCATCAGGCCTGGGTATTTGGGCCAGGCGGCGTGCGGGCCGGCCGGACTGTCGGGGTCGTAGAACTCGGGGAATGGGCCCTCGAAGTAGTCGTCGTAGTCCTGGACTCCGGTGTAGCGGGCGGCCTCGGCCGCGCCCGGCACCAGCAGGTTGGGACAGAGCAGGTGCGAGTAGCCGGCTTTGTTGACGCCGCTGTTCGGGTTCAGGCTGCCGCCCTCGAGCAGGGTGCGCACCCAGAGCGTCTCGTTGAGCTGCTGGCTGTCGGCGGAGTCGCCGGTGTCGATCGTGAGGTCCATTGCGCGGTGCGCGCCGCTGCCGTTGGCGACCGGGCTGGCGGCCGTGAACTCGTTGACCTGGCGGATCATCGCCTCGTCGATGTGGGGATTGAGCGCCTCCCAGGGGCGCCAGGCGGCGTTGAAGGGGAGGGTCGGGCTGGCCAGCGGGTCGATGACCTCGACCCGGGCCGGCGACTCCTCGTCGGCGAGCTGGAAGTCGGAGAGCTGGCCGAAGTAGACGAGTGAGGTGCGGTTCGCGGCCCGTCCTTCCCCGGCCGTGCCCAGTTCCTGGCGCACGGTGTAGGGCTCGCCGGCGCCGAGCTGGAGGAAGCGGTAGGTGCCGGGACCGGCCGGTACCACGCGCTGTTCGGTCGTCGCCTGGCCGACGGTGTCGGAGGGAGCGGCCGTCGCAGCCGTGGCCGCGAGCCCCGCCGTGGCCAGCGCCGCCGCCAACAGGACAACCAGCTTGGACCCCGCAACCTTCCGCATCGACGCCTCCCGTCTTCGCTCAAGATTTGCTAAGCGAAGAAGGTTACCAAATAGCGAGTAAACACCTATCCCTGCAGGGTTACGAAACGCTCCTCGGTCAGCTCGACCACGGCGTAAGCGGGGCCCTCGCGGGTGTTGCCGGAGTCCTTGACGCCGCCGTAGGGCATCTGGTCGGCACGGAAGGTCGGCACCTCGTTGATCAGGACGCCGCCGAACTCCAGCGTCTCGGCCGCCTCGAGGCCGCGGCCGACGTCGCGGGTGAAGACACCCGCCTGCAGACCGAACTTCGAGTCGTTGGCCATCCGCAGCGCTTCGCCGAAGTCGCCGTAGCGGTCGATCGTCGCCACCGGGCCGAAGATCTCCTCGCGCCAGACCTTGGCGTCGCGGGGCGGCGAGCCGAGCAGGGTCGGCGCCAGGCAGCGGCCCTCGTCGACGAGGTCGCCACCGCTCAGCAGCTCGGCCCCGGCCGCGACCGCCTCGTCGACCCACTCCTTGACCCGGTCGCGGTCGCCGGGCGAGATCAGCGGCCCGACGTCGGTCTCGGGGTCAAGCGGATCGCCGACCCGCAGCTGCTCGGTGTTGGCGACGAGGCGCTCGACGAAGGCGTCGGCTATCTCGTCGTGGACGAGCACCCGCTGGATCGAGATGCAGCTCTGGCCGGCGTGGGAGAAGGCGTGGAGCTTCGTTTTGTCGGCGGCTGCTTCCCAGTCGCCGTCGGCATGGACAATCAGCGGCGCGTTGGAGCCCAGCTCCAGGTTGACCTTCTTGTGGGGGACGCGGCTGCGGATCCCCCAGCCGACCTTGGAGGAACCGGTGAAGGTGAGGGCGCGGGTCAGCTCGTGCTCGACGATCGCGTTGCCGACCTCCGAGCCCGGGCCGGGGACGACGCTGAGCCAGCCCGGCGGCAACCGCGCATCGACCAGGACCTCGGCCAGCTTCAGCGCCGAGATCGGCGTCTGGCCGGCCGGCTTGAGGACGACCGCGTTGCCGGCCGCAATCGCCGGCCCGAGCTTGTGGGCGACCAGGTTGAGCGGGAAGTTGAAGGGGCTGATCGCGCCGACGACGCCGTAGGGGACGCGCAGCATCACCCCGAGCTTGCCGGCACCGGCCGGGGAGGCCTCCATCGGCACCGTGCCGCCGCTCAGCTTGCGCGCCTCGACCGCGGAGAAGGTCAGCGTGTCGACACAGCGGGCCGCCTCGGCCCGGGCGGTCTTCAGCGGCTTGCCGGCCTCGGCGGCGATCGTCAGCGCCAGGTCCTCGAGCCGCTCGCCGACCAGGTGGGCGGCGCGATCGAGTACGGCGGCGCGCTCGTACTGGGGGAAGCCACCGGCCTCGAAGGCCTCGTGCGCCGCCCGTACGGCCCTCTCGACCGTAGCCGCATCGCCCTGCGCGACCCGCCCGACCGGGGTTCCGTCGTAGGGGCTCGAGACCTCGTCCCACTCGCCGGTCTCGACCCACTCGCCCGCGACGAGCAGTTTGTGATCGACTGCCTGGACCGCCTGCGTCGCCATCTCGACCTCCTCTCGGTTGAGTTATTTCAGCCTAGAGCAGGCCGCGACTCGCGAAGCCCGAACCTGTTCGATTCCAGAGATGCGCTTCCGCCTCACCACCATCCTCCTCTTC
>Ga0190265_10000296_pt1 | contig 40068 bp, 47 predicted proteins | sample Popmic124T_FD_133135 | JGI IMG/M metagenome (GOLD analysis project Ga0190265, IMG submission 133135) | Populus adjacent soil microbial communities from riparian zone of Indian Creek, Utah, USA - 124 T | ecosystem: Environmental > Terrestrial > Soil > Riparian zone | place: USA: Utah | collected... | reverse complement strand
GGGCTTGCTCTCGACCTCCATGCGGATGCGCGACGCGGCCTCGTCCATCAGGTCGATCGCCTTGTCGGGCAGGAAGCGGTCGGTGATGTAGCGGTTGGAGAGCGTCGCCGCCGAAACCAGGGCCGCGTCGGTGATTCGGACGCCATGGTGCAGCTCGTATTTCTCCTTGAGGCCGCGCAGGATCGAGATCGTGTCCTCGACCGTCGGCTCGCCGATGAAGACGGGCTGGAAGCGGCGCTGCAGCGCCGGGTCCTTCTCGACATGCTTGCGATATTCGTCGAGCGTGGTCGCGCCGATACAGTGCAATTCGCCGCGCGCCAGAGCGGGCTTGAGCAAATTGGAGGCGTCCATCGCGCCTTCGCCCTTGCCCGCGCCCACCAGGGTATGCATCTCGTCGATGAAGAGGATCACCTCGCCCTCGGCGCCCTTGACCTCGTCGAGCACGCCCTTGAGCCGCTCCTCGAACTCGCCGCGATATTTGGCGCCGGCGATCAGACTGCCCATGTCGAGCGACATCAGCCGCCGGTCCTTGAGGCTGTCGGGCACGTCGCCATTGGCGATGCGCAGCGCCAGCCCCTCGGCGATCGCGGTCTTGCCGACGCCGGGATCGCCGATCAGAACCGGATTGTTCTTGGTGCGCCGGGCGAGGATCTGGACGGTGCGGCGGATCTCCTCGTCGCGGCCGATGACGGGGTCGAGCTTGCCGTCCCGCGCCGCCTGGGTGAGGTCGCGCGCGAACTTCTTGAGCGCGTCGTAGCGGTCCTCGGCGCTCTGCGTGTCGGCGGTGCGGCCGCCGCGCAATTCGTTGATCGCGCTATTGAGCGCGTCGGCCTTGAGCCCCGCGTCGGCCAGCGCCCTGCCGGCGTCGGTGGCCGGAGAGAGGACCAGGGCGAGCAGCATCCGCTCGACGGTGACGTAGGAATCGCCGGCCTTCTGGGCGATCTGCTCGGCCTGGTCGAGCATGCGGATCGTCTCGCCGTCGAGCGCCGGGGCGGCGCTGGCGCCGCTGCCCGACACCGCGGGAACCCTGGCGAGCGCCTCGTCGGTTTCGCGCCGCGCCGCCTCGGCGCTGCCGCCCGCCCGCGCGATCAGCCCCGCGGCCATGCCCTGCTCGTCCTCGAGCAGCGCCTTGAGCACATGCGCCGGCGTAATCCGCTGATGATTCATCCGCGACGCAATTGTCTGCGCCGACTGGAGAAACCCGCGCGCACGCTCGGTGAATTTTTCGAGGTTCATAGTCCGGGGCCCTGTTCTGCCTGCGCGAAATGTAATGGTGCGGCCACGGGACGCAATGGCGCGCGGTTTCTGCATTCGGTTCGTCGGAACCGTATTGCTTTGGCCGTACACCGCGCTAGTGTCCGCCCCTTGGACGACATGGGGATTCACATGCGCAATATCTTTAACGCCTTTGCGATCACGGCCGCGCTGACGCTGGCCGGCACGGCTTCGGCCCAGACGGCGGCGCCGCCCGCCGCGCCCGCCGTCTCCGCCGACGCCGTTCGCGAGCTCGTGCAGCGGGTCAACATCCCCTACGAGACCTTCACCCTCGACAACGGCCTGCGCGTCGTCGTCCACGAGGATCGCAAGGCGCCGATCGTCGCGGTCAGCATCTGGTACAATGTCGGCTCCAAGGACGAGCCGGCGGGCCGCACCGGCTTCGCCCACCTGTTCGAACACATCATGTTCAACGGCTCGGAGAACGCGCCCGGCGAATATTTCGAATATACCCGCGCGATGGGCGCGACCGACCTCAACGGGACGACCTGGTTCGACCGCACCAATTATTTCCAGACCGTGCCGCGCCCCAATCTCGAACAGGCCTTGTTCCTCGAGAGCGACCGGATGGGCCATCTGCTCGGCGCGCTCACCCAGGAGAATCTGACCAACCAGATCGGCGTCGTCCAGAACGAGAAGCGTCAGGGCGACAACGAGCCCTATGGCATGGTCGAATATGCCCAGCTCGAAGGGATGTTCCCCGAAGGCCACCCCTATCGCCACTCCACGATCGGCTCGATGGCCGACCTCAGCGCCGCGACGCTCGACACGGCGCGCGAGTGGTTCCGCGACAATTACGGGCCGAACAACGCCGTTCTCGTGCTCGCCGGCGACATCAATGCCGCCGAGGCGCGGCCGCTGGTCGAACGTTATTTCGGTCCGATCGCGCGCGGCCCGGTCAACACCCCGGCCGCCGCCGACGTACCGACCCTTGCCACGCGCGTCGACACGGTGATGACGGATCGCGTCGCCACCACCCGCCTCTATCGCGACTGGGTCATTCCCGGCCTCACCCATGACGACCAGGTCGCGCTCCAGATCGGCGCCTCGATCCTCGGCGGTCTCGCCAGCTCGCGGCTCGACAATCAGCTCGTCCGCACCGACCAGAATGCGGTGCGCGTCGCCGCCTTCGTCCTGCCCTTCCAGCGGGTCAGCCAGTTCGAGGTCCAGGTCGACGTCAAGCCGGGCCAGGATGCCGATGCGGTGTCGCGCCAGCTCGACCAGATCATCGCGGATTATGTCCGCACCGGCCCAACCGAGGACGAAGTGCGCCGCGCGGTGATGCGGGCCCTCTCGGGCCGAGTCCAGGGGCTCGAGCAGGTCGGCGGCTTCGGCGGCAAGGCCGTCGCTCTGGCCGAAGGCATGCTCTATGCCGATGATCCCGATTTCTACCGCACCCGGCTCGAGCAGCTGGCCCGAGTCACGCCGGAGCAGGTCCGCGCCGCGATGCAGCGCTGGCTGACCCGGCCGGTGCTTGCGATCCGCGTCAATCCCGGCGAGCGTCCGGCCTATGAAGAGGCGCCCGGAGTGACCGGCGCCCGCGCGCCAGGCGCCCAGATCGGCGTGTCCGCCCAGCGGCCGCGTTATTATACGCCGCCCCAGCCCGGCGATCAGCCGCTTGCACCGACCGCTTTTGACGACGACGCGCCGCGCACCGCGCCTGGAGTCGGCCAGGCCCCGCCGCTCGATTTTCCGGCGGTCGAACGAGCCCGCCTCTCGAACGGCATCGAAGTGGTCTATGCCCGCCGCACGGCGGTCCCGGTGACCCGGGTCGCGGTCGAGTTCAACGCCGGCATCGCCGCCGACCCGTCGAATCGGCTCGGCACCCAGCAGATGATGCTGACCATGCTCGAAGAGGGCACGACCAGCCTCAACTCGACCCAGCTCGCCGAGGCGCAGGAGCGGCTCGGCGCGACCGTCACGACCGGCGCCACGCTGGACCGGACCGTGGCCTCGCTGACCGCGATGACCCCGGCCCTGGCGGCGTCGCTCGATCTGCTCGCCGACGTCATCCGCAATCCGGCCTTCGATCCGGGCGAGATCGAGCGCATTCGCCAGCAACAGCTGGCCGGCATCTCGGCCGAGCTGACCCAGCCCGGCGCGATGGCGGCGCGCGCGCTTCCCGGCATCCTGTTCGGAGCGGGTCACCCTTATGGCAAGCCGATCAGCGGCAGCGGCGACCCGGAAGTCGTCCGGGCGCTGACCCGCGACGAATTGGTCCAATTCCACCAGCGCTGGATCCGGCCCGACAATGCCGCCATCTTCGCGGTCGGCGATCTGCCGCTCGCCCAGCTGGTGCCGATGCTCGAATCGCGCTTCGGCAATTGGCAGCCGCCGGCCGTGGCGCGCGGCACCAAGGCGTTCGACGCCCCGGTGCCGGCCCCGCGTCCGCGGATCGTGCTGATCGATCGGCCGCAGTCGCCGCAGAGCTTCATCCTCGCCGGCCAGGTCATCCCGGCCGAGGGGACTCAGGATCTGCTTGAGCTCACCGCCGCCAACCAGGCGCTCGGCGGCGATTTCCTCGCCCGCATCAACATGGAGCTGCGCGAGCGTCGCGGCTGGTCCTACGGGGCCCGCGGCGGCCCGAATCTGTTCGAGCATCAGGTGCCCTACATCATCCAGGCGCCGGTTCAGTCCGACCGGACCGGCGATTCGATCGCCGCGACGATCGAGATGATCCGCACCTTCCTGACCAGCCAGGGCATGCAGCCCAACGAGCTGCAGCGGATCATCGCCGGCAGCACCGGCGCGCTTCCCGGCCAGTTCGAAACCTCGCCGGCGATCCTCGGCGCGCTTCGCTCGAACGCGCTCTACCGCCGCCCCGACAATTATTGGGAGACGGTCGCCGACCGCTATCGCGGGATGACCGCGCAGACGCTCGACGCCAGCGCGCGCCGCTACATCGACCCCGCCAATTTCGTCTGGGTGGTGGTCGGCGACGCGGCCCGCGTTCGCCCCCAGCTCCAGCAGCTCAACCTGCCGATCGAGGTGATGACGCTGCCCGGTGCTCCGACGGCGCCCGCGGCGCCCGCGGCGCGGCCTTAAACGCGGCGTCCTTCCCCCTTTCGGGGAGGGAAACCGCCGCTATTCGAGCAGGCGGGTGACGTGGCCCATCTTGCGGCCGGGGCGCGCCTCGCTCTTGCCGTAGAGGTGGAGGTGGGCGCTCCCGTCCGCGAGCAGGTCGCGCCAGGCCTCGACGTCGCTCCCGACCAGATTGCGCATCTCGACGCGCGGCACGACCAAGGCCGTGGCGCCCAAAGGCAGCCCGCAAATCGCGCGGACATGGTTCTCGAACTGGGAGGTCAGCGCCCCCTCGATCGTCCAGTGGCCGCTATTGTGGACGCGCGGCGCCATTTCGTTGAACAGCGCCTCGCCGCCGACCGCGAAGAATTCCAGGGTCAGCATGCCGACATGATCGAGCGCGTCTGCGACCCGGCGGGCGAGCTTCTCGCCCTCGGCGATGGCCCCGGCCAAAGCCGGTCCCGCCGGCACTTCGGAGCTGACCAATATGCCGCCCTCGTGGCGGTTGCGCGGCGCGTCCCATGTGACGGTTTCGCCATCGCCGGCGCGGCAGAGCAGGATCGAGAATTCGGCGTCGAAACGGACGAAGCCCTCGAGCACGGACGGTGCCCCGCGCACCGCCGCCCAGGCGGCGTCGGCGCCGTCCGGGGCGTCAATCCGTGCCTGGCCCTTGCCGTCATAGCCGAAACGCCTCGTCTTCAGGATCGCCGGCGCGCCGATCGCGGCGAGCGCGGCATCGAGCCCCGCTTTGTCGTCGACCGCCGCGAAGGGCGCCGGGCGGCCGCCGAACCGCTGAACGAACGCCTTTTCGGCGAGCCGATCCTGCGCGATCTCGAGCACCGCCACCGGCGGATAGAGCGGCCGGCGCGCCGCGATCGCCGCCAGCGGCGCGGTCGGCACATTCTCGAATTCGTAGGTGACGACGTCGACCTCGCCGGCGAAGCGGGCCAAGGCCGCCTCGTCGTCGAACGCCGCCTTCGTGAAGCGCCAGGCGACCGACGCCGCCGGCCCGTCCGCGTCGGGCGCGAGGACGTGGCAGCGATACCCCAGCCGCGCCGCCGCCAGCGCCAGCATGCGCCCCAATTGGCCGCCACCGATAATGCCGATGGTGGATCCGGGCGGGACGATCATCTGGCGTGGATCATTCGGGCGCGTCGGCGACGCCGTCGGTCTGCGCCCGGCGCCAGGCCTGGAGCCGGTCCGCCAGCGCCTCGTCCGACGTGGCGAGGATCGCCGCAGCGAGCAGGCCGGCATTGGCCGCTCCCGCTTTGCCGATCGCCAGCGTGCCCACCGGCACGCCGGCCGGCATCTGGGCGATCGAAAGCAGACTGTCGAGCCCGGCCAGGGCCTTGCTCTCGACCGGTACGCCGAGCACAGGCAAATGGGTCATCGAGGCGGCCATGCCCGGGAGATGGGCGGCGCCGCCGGCTCCGGCGACGATCACCTTGAGCCCGCGCCCGGCGGCCGCGCGCGCATAATCGTAGAGCCGGTCGGGGGTGCGGTGCGCCGAGACGACCTTCGTCTCATGGGGGACGCCGAGCGCATCGAGCATGTCGGCGGCGTGGCGCATCGTCTCCCAATCGGAGCGGCTGCCCATGATGATCCCGACAAGCGGCGCGTCCATGCTCCAGCCTCTGGCCCCGTGGAGCGCCACCCCCTAGCTTGCGCGCGCCGCCGGGGCAATGTTCGGCGGCGGCCTAAAACAAGCATTAACCTTCCTGTCCTAAGGTGACGCCATGGCACGCCGCAAGGACAATTCGGAGGTCGATCAGCCCGCGGGCGAATCGCGCGAGGCGCGCGAGACGCTGTCCCGCCTGACCGACGAGAATGCGCTGCTCCGCGCGGCGCTGGCCGACGCCCGCGCCCGGCTGGACGAGGCCCAGGACGAGCCGGGCCACGATCCGCTCACCTCGCTGTTGGATGCCCGCCAGCTGGTCCGCGAGATCGAGCGGGTGCTGAGCAAGGCGGCCCGCCACGGCACGCCCGCCGCTTTGGTTTCGGTCGATGTCGACGACCTTCGCAACATCAACGACCGCTATGGCCGGGTCGCCGGCGATGCCGCCTTGCGCCACGTCGCCCGCCAGCTGAAGAATCTGATCCGGTCGAGCGACGTCGCCGCGCGCAACGGCGCCGGCGCCTTTTCGCTGCTGCTCGACCATCTCGACGCCGACAGCGCGCTCGACACCGCCGAGCGGATCGCGCGCTGCATCGCCGCCCATCCGCTCGATCTCGGCCATGCCGAGGTGGTGATCCAGGTCACCGCGAGCGTCGCCACGATCATGCCCGGCGACACGGTGGAGGAAGTCCTCCGCCGCGCCGCCCGCAACCGCGAGCGCGTCAAGGAATTCTGACGGCCCCGGCGGCTCGTCGCCAGGCTGTTCCCCGGCGAAGGCCGGGGTCCAGGTCTAGTGCGCGGCGCGCCTGGGTCCCGGCCTTCGCCGGGACACAATAGTCAGCGGTCCCTCAAATAATAACGTTCGATCGCCTTCAGGGACTCGTCGAGATCGTAGACGATCGGCTGGCCGGTCGGGATTTCAAGCGCGACGATCTCGTCGTCGGCGATGCCGGAGAGATGCTTGACCAGCGCCCTCAGCGAATTGCCGTGGGCGGAGATGATGACCCGCCGGCCCTCCTTCAGCGCCGGTGCGATCCGCTCCTCCCAATAAGGCAGGACCCGCTCGATCGTGTCCTTGAGGCTTTCGTTGGTGGGGATCGCGACGCCGGCGTAGCGGCGGTCGTTGGCGAGGTCGAAATCGCCGCCCGGCGCCATCGCCGGCGGCGGGATGTCGAACGAGCGGCGCCAGATCCTGACCTGCTCCTCGCCCGATTTGGCGATGGTTTCGGCCTTGTTGAGCCCGGTCAGACCGCCATAATGGCGCTCGTTCAATCGCCAATGCTTCTCGACCGGCAGCCACAGCCGCCCCATCGCCTCGAGCGCGATATGCAGCGTCTTGATCGCCCGCGTCTGCATCGAGGTGAAGCAGATGTCGAAATCGAAGCCCTTGGCGGCAAGCAATTCGCCGGCCAGCCTGGCTTCCTCCTCGCCCTGCGCGGTCAGCCCGACATCCCACCAGCCGGTGAAGCGATTTTCCAGATTCCAGGCCGACTGGCCGTGGCGGATCAGGACGAGCCGGGGCATCAGCCGCGATACGCCGCCACGTCGTCGATCACCGCGTGGAGCGCGTCGAGGCAGGCGGCGCCGAGCAGGCGGCAGCGGTCGGGGGACCAGCCGCAGACCGGATCGGGCAGTTCGTCATTGTCCTTGAACGGCATTTCCAGGGTCATCGACACCGCGCCGTAGCGCTCGGCGAGCTGGGCCGTGGACATGGAAAGATTGGCCTGGCCCGGCCCCGGGATCTGATAGCCCTTGTCGGTCTGGAAATCGGGCGAGGCGCGCAACAGGGCGTCGCTGAACGAGTCGAACAGCGCCTGCTGCTCCTCGCGCCAGCCGGGTATGCCCTCGAAGCCGGCGAGGAAATTGGCGGCGATCGCCTCGTCGCCGTGGATGTCCATCGCGAAATCGACGCCGGTCCGGTCCATCTCGGCGCGGACGTGGAAGACTTCCGGGCTCTTCTCGAGGCTCGGCGCGTGCCATTCGCGATTGAGGTTCACCCCGGCCGCGTTGGTCCGCAAATGCCCGCGCCGCGACCCGTCCGGATTCATGTTCGGGACGATGTGGAAGCTGGCTTTCGCGCGAAGCCGCCGCGCCACCGGATCGGCCTCGTCGAGCAATTTCTCGATCGCGCCCTCCATCCAATGTTCGGCCATGGTTTCGCCGGGATGCTGGCGCGCGTAGAGCCAGACCTTGAGCGGCCCGCCGGCGATGCTGAAATAGTCGATCTCCTGGCCGTCGAGCGTCTGGCCGAGCGAGCGATGGTCGACCCCCGGCATGGCCGCGACGGCGGCGACGAAATCGTGGTGCCGCTCCATCGTATAGGGCGCGAAATAGGCGATCCAGACGCTGTTCGACGCCGGCGTCACCTTTATGGTGAGGATTCCGTCCCGGTAGGATGTGTCCACCCGCTCCCAGCGCTCGCGGTCCTCGGACAGGCAGGCGCGGTAATTCTCCCAGCCATGCGGGTAGGCGGCGCCGGCGCAATTGACGAGGCGCAGCTCGATCGCCCGGCCCCTGCCGCCGGTCAGCCGGAAATGGAACCATTGGTAGAAGTCGGAAAGGTGGTCCTTGACGATCTCAAGGTCCAGGCGGTCGCCTTCGGCGGCGACCAGACGAATATTGCCGCCATCGAAGGCGCTCGAAACGGAGAGTGTCATATCATCCTTGGGGAGAGGCGGGATCAGCGGACCCTGATAGTGCGGCCCGACTCTCCGGGGAAGTCCCGAAACAGCGCCGTCGCGAGCCGGTCTACGGCGCCCGCCTTGCTGGCCAGCGGCGTGCCGTCGCGGGCCTCGATCATCGCCCGGCCCTCCCAGGCGACGGTGGCGTCGGAGCGACGCTGGATGCGCACGTTGAGCTCGGTGCCGACGACCTGGTTGGTTCGTGCGCCGACCGGGATGGTGCCGCCCACGCCGACCCCCACGCCGCCGCCGCGGCCGTAGCTGCCGCCGCCGCCGCCGATCCCGATGCTGAGCCCCGAGCGCCGGGCGCGCTCGCGCAAGCCCTGATCGACGCGGACCACCGCCACCTGCTCGGAGCGGCCGCCGCCGGGCACCACCTGCCAGCCCAGCCGGGTCAGCTCGCGCTCGATCGCCGGCGCATATTGGGCGAATTCGAGGCTTCCGGTCATGGCGGAATCGGCGGCTTCGACCGCGATCTCGCCGCGCGCGATCTGGGTGCCGAGGTGGAAGCGGGTCACCGCGGCGTCGGCGGATACTCGCCCCGAATCGGTCGCGCAGCCGGCCAGCAGGAGGGCTCCGATCAGCGTGCCGCAGCCTGATGCGAATTTGTTCATGGCATACCTCGTTCCTGGCCTCGCCCCGGGCGAATGAGGCTGTATAGGATGTGTAACGAGTTTACCCGGTTTTTGCTGCATCGGACAGCGCGTGGGAGCGTGGATGACTGAGAATAGGTTGCCGGTGCTGGTGACCGGCGGCGCCGGCTATATCGGCAGCCACGCCGTGCTCGCTCTGCTCGACGAGGGCTGGCCGGTGGTCGTGATCGACGATCTGTCGACCGGATTCGACTGGGCGATCCCCGCTGGCGCGGTCTTCGCGCGCGGCGACGTCGCCGACGGCGCCCTCGTCGCGCGGCTGATCGAGGAGCATCGGATCGGCGCGATCATGCATTTCGCGGGCTCGATCGTGGTGCCCGAATCGGTCGAACGGCCGCTCGATTATTATCTCAACAACACGGTGAAGAGCCGAGCCCTCATCGCCGGCGCGGTCGCCGGCGGGGTCCGGCACTTCATCTTCTCCTCGACCGCCGCCGCTTACGGCATCCCCGAATCGGTGCCGGTGGCCGAAGAGGCGCGGACCGAGCCGATCAACCCCTATGGCTGGTCGAAGCTGATGACCGAGCGGATGCTGAAGGATGCCGCCGCGGCCCACCCGCTCAATCATTGCGCGCTTCGCTATTTCAACGTCGCCGGCGCCGATCCGCTGGGACGCTCGGGCCAGTCGACCCGCGGCGCCACGCATCTCATCAAGGTCGCGGTCGAGGCGGCGACCGGAAAGCGCGGCCATGTCGACGTCTATGGCAACGATTTCGAAACGCCCGACGGCACCGGGATCCGCGACTATATCCACGTCAGCGATCTCGCCGCCGCCCATTTGCGCGCATTGGAGGCGCTGATCGCGCGGCCCGATCGCAGCCTCACGCTCAATTGCGGCTACGGACGCGGCTTTTCGGTGCTCGAAGTGCTCGACAGCGTCGATCGGGTCACCAACATGAAGATCGAGCGCCGCCTGGCGCCGCGCCGGGCCGGCGATCCGCCGGCGCTGATGGCGGACAATCGCCGCATCCTCGAAGCCCTGGCCTGGCGGCCGGCGCGCGACGATCTCGACACGATCGTCGCCGATGCCCTGGCCTGGGAGCGCAAGCTCGGCCAGCGCGCGGCGGAATAATCTCCCACTCCGCGCCGCCGCGGCGACAACGGGCTTGCGCGGATCCGCCGCCGCGGAGGCCAGCCGTGCAAAGTTCGCCGCTTCGCCGATCCCGCATTGCGGCAAAGCGGGCCCCATGGTCTGTTCTGCGACATCAATGATTCGCAAAGGCACAGGGGGAATGAAGCGATGAAAGCGATCAAAACCGGCCTTCTCGCGGCCGGCCTCATGGCGCTCGGCGCCTGCGGCGGCGGCGCCGAGAACAAGGCCGCCAACACCGTTGTCGAAGAGGTCAACGTCGTCGAGGACAATCTGGTCGAGGACAATCTCCTCGGCGCGGAGGAGCTCGGCAATACCGGCGGCAACGAAGCCGTGACGAACGTCACCGACAATGCGGCGGGCAACACCGCGCAATAGCCCATTTCATCCCGCCGCTGAGGTCTCCCTGGGTTGAAGCGGTCCGACTGGCCCCCGGGGTTCCCGCCCGGGGGCTTTTTCGGGGTCAGCGCGGCGGATCGGGCCGCAACGGATAAGCTGTGGTGCCCTTCACCCGCTCCATCGCGAATCGCGAAGTGACGTTCTTGAGCTCGACCCGGGCGATCAGCCGGCGGTAGAAATCGTCATAATCGGCCATCGAGCCGACCGCGACGCGCAGCAGATAATCGACGTCGCCGGCCATCCGGTAGACCTCCATCACCTCCGGCATCGCGCCGACCGCCGCGGCGAACTCCTCAAGCCAGGCCGGGCTGTGGTCGCCCGCCTCGATCTCGACGAAGACGGAGATACCGAGCCCGACCGCCTCGGGATTGAGGATCGCGACCCGCCGCTCGATCACGCCCTGGGCCTCGAGCTTCTGGATACGCCGCCAGCAGGGCGTCTGCGACAGGTTGACCCGGTTCGCGACCTCGGCGACGGGCAGCGACGAATCCTCCTGGAGGATGGCGAGAATTCTGAGATCGGTGCGGTCCATGGCTCGTTCTTGCCCGAATTGGCAGAATCTTCCAATAGAAGGGCCATCCAGCCCGGAATGGAGTATGTTCTGCTCCAACGCGCGAATCTGGTCGAGGCGCGCCGGGTCATTCCAGAAGCTGGCCGCCTTTCCGAGCGGCTGGCGCCTTTACTCTGCGGCGAGTTGGTGCGCTAACCCTTGTTCTCGTGGTTGGAATGCAGGAGGATCGCATGGCCGAAGTATCGCTCACGCGCCTCTATGTGATGAGGGCCTTCTACCTGGTGATCCTGCTGGCGGTCGGGTCGATGGCGCTGCCCTCGCTCGCCAGTCCCGGCGTTCCGCTCGAACCGGTCCGGGGCGTGGCCTTCAGCTTCTGGGGCGCGCTCGCGCTGCTTGCGGGGGTCGGCCTGCGCTATCCCTTGCAGATGGTGCCGGTGCTGCTCATCCAGATGATTTACAAGTCGCTCTGGCTGCTGGCGGTGGCGCTGCCCTTATGGTCCGCCGACGCGCCGTTCGACCCCGCGACGGTGAGCTTCACCCGCGCCATGGCGCTTGGCGTGGCGATCGACCTGATCGTCATCCCGTGGGGCTATGTATTCGCCAATTACGTGCGCAAGCCGGGCGACAGGTGGACCGCTCGACGCGGCGCGGCGCGCCCGCCGGGTTCAACCTGACCCGCTGCCCGCCTGCCCCTCGTCCGGCTTGACTTGGACGGCGCCTCCCACTAGGGCGGCGCCTCGCATTTCCAGCAAACAGCATCGCTTAAGACAGGCAGGCGTTCCAGGCCATGAAGATCCGCAACTCCCTGAAGTCCCTCAAGTCGCGCCACCGCGACTGCCGCGTGATCCGTCGCCGGGGCCGCACCTACGTCATCAACAAGACCAACCGCCGCTTCAAGGCGCGCCAGGGCTGACGGCCACGCCGCGGGCGGGCCGTCACCCTGAACTCGATTCAGGGTCCATGCTGGGGCAACGCGCTGCGATCCCTCGCGAACGGGCCGCACCCGCTTTGGATGCTGAAACGAGTTCAGCATGACGGATGAGCGAATGAACGCCGCTCCGTCCTCTCGTCCGACCGCCGTTGTCTTCGATGTCGGCAACGTCCTTTACGGCTGGGATCCCGAATCCTTCCTCGTCACGCAGATCGCGGACGACGAAGCGCGGGTGCGCTTCATCGAGGATATCGATCTCTACGGCTGGCACGAAACTCTGGACGGCGGCCGGCCCTATGCGGAGGCCGCCGCCGAGCTCGAAGAGAAATTTCCGCAATATGCGGCGCTGATCGCCGCCTGGAGCGACAGGTTCGGCGAGACGATCAGCGGCCCCGTCCCGGGCGTGCACGAGATCGTCGGCGAACTCGACGCGCGCGGCGTGCCGCTCTTCGCGATCACCAATTTCTCCGCCGATTTCTGGCCGCCCTTCGCGCGCAGAGAGGCCGCCTTCTTCGCGCGCTTCCGGGACATCGTCGTGTCGGGCGAGGAGAAATTGCTGAAGCCCGACCCGGCCATCTACTATCGCGCGCTGGGCCGCTTCGGGCTGAAGCCGGGCGAAGCCCTTTTCATCGACGATCGCGCGATCAACGCCGACGCGGCGCTGGCCGTTGGAATGAATGCGCACCTCTTCACCGACGCCGCCGATCTGCGCGCCCGGCTCAAGGCGGAAGGGCTGCTCTGAACCCCTTTTTTCCGCCATTCCGGAGAAAGCCGGAATCCCGCTTCTTCTCTCGCCGACCGCTGCAACGGCAGGGAGATTCCAGCTTTCGCTGGAATGACGGGCTGAAGGCGAGGAACGTCCCCGCGTCTCGCGCTTTGTTTCGCGCGTGAGACAAAGATGGCCCGAAAAGCTCTGGATCGTCCGCCACGGGCAAAGCGCCGGCAATGTCGCGCGCGACGCGGCGCACGAAGCCGGCCTTGCGACGATCGACATCGCCATTCGCGACGTCGACGTGCCGCTGAGCGACCTCGGCCACGAGCAGGCCGGCGCGCTCGGGCGCTGGTTTGCGAGCCTGCCGGAATGCGAGAAGCCCGAAGTGGTGCTCGCCTCGCCTTACGTCCGGGCCCGGCAGACCGCCAAGGCGATCTGCGAGGCGGTCGGCGTCACCGAGGAGGCCCGCCAGCCGGTCGTCGACGAGCGGCTGCGCGAGCGCGAATTCGGCGTGCTCGACCGGCTCACCACCACCGGCATCCGCGAGAAGTTTCCCGATCTCGCCGAGCATCGCGCCTTGCTCGGAAAATTCTACCACCGCCCGCCGGGCGGCGAGAGCTGGGCCGACGTGATCCTTCGCCTGAGGAGCGCGCTCGACACGGTCAGCCTCCACCATGCCGACCGGCGGGTTCTGATCGTCTGCCATCAGGTCGTGGTCCTGTGTCTTCGCTACATCCTCGAAGAAATGGACGAGGCGCGGATCCTGGCGATCGACAGGGAAGGCGACGTGGTGAATTGCGGAGTCCTGGAATATGATTTCGAGCCGGACGACGCCAAGGAGTGCGTGCCCACGCTCGTCCGCTACAATTTCGCCGCGCCGCTCATCGAGGAGGCGGCGCCGGTCACCTCCGAGCCCGACGCGATGGTCGCCACGCGATGAGCGCATTGGCGACGCTCGACGCCGATCTGCTGCGCTCCTTTCCCCTCCCCCACCTCCCGGAAGACGGCGACAAGGAGGAGAGGGGCCGCCTGCTGATCGTCGGCGGCAGCCGCGAAGTCCCGGGCGCGGCGCTGCTGGCGGCCACCGGCGGGATGCGCGCCGGCGCCGGCAAGCTCCAGATCGCGACCGCGGCGAGCATCGCCATCCCGCTTGGGCTCGCCGTGCCCGAAGCGCGAGTCGTCGGCTGCGAGGAGACGGCGGAGGGTTGCCTTGGCATGGGCGCGGTGGCGCCGGTCCTTGAGCTGGTCGAGGACGCCCAGGCCGTGACGATCGGCTGCGGCCTGCGGCATGGCGACGCGCTCGACGATCTACTCGATGCCTTGTTCGCGAGCGGCCATGACAGCCCGCTGGTGCTCGACGCCGCCGTGCTCGGCTCGCTTCCACGCCGGGCCGAGGCGCTTCGAGCCTGGGCGGCGGGCGCGATCCTGCTTCCCCATTCGCGCGAAATGGCGCGCCTGCTCGAATGCGAGGCCGAAGAGGTCGAGATCGACCCGCTCCTTGCGGCGAAGCGCGCCGCCGAACATTACAAGGCGGTCGCTTTGATCAAGGGCCGCTATTCCTTCGTCGCCGCGCCGGACGGGCGCGCCTTCCGCTTCGAGGGCGGCGGCATCGGCCTTGCCACGTCCGGCTCGGGCGACGTGCTTGCGGGGATCGTCGGGGGCCTCGCCGCGCGCGGCGCCGACCCGCTGACCGCGACCTTGTGGGGAGTCTGGCTTCACGGCGAGGCGGGGCGGATGCTGACCCGGAAGGTCGGCCGGGTCGGCTTCCTGGCGCGCGAGATCGCTGACCTGGTGCCGGGGCTGCTCGGCGATCCGCCGCTCTTTGGCGATCCGTCACCCCTTCGGTGATCCGTCACCCTGAACTTGTTTCAGGGTCCAGTTCTCACCCGCCCCGTTGCTCGAAACTGGATGCTGAAACAAGTTCAGCATGACGGGAAAGGGCCTGCATTAAGGTGGCCGCCCTACCCGGCCTTGTGCCGATCGAGCTCGTCGCCGATCAGGCGGGCGACGTGGACGACGTTGGTCGAGCCCGGCACGCCGAAGGGCACGCCGGCGGTGACGATGATCCGGTCGGCGGCCTTGGCGAGGCCGTGGCGCAGCGCCATGCGCTTCGATTTGCCGACCATCTCCTCGAAACTGTGGACGTCGCGGGTGCGGACCGCATGGGCGCCCCACAAGATGCCCAGCCTCCGCGCGGTCTTCAGCGACGGGGTCAGCACCAGCAAGGGCACGGTCGGCCGCTCGCGCGCCACCCGCCGCGCGGTCGAGCCCGAGCTGGTGAAGCAGACGATCGAGGAGGCGCCGACCGTGCGCACGATCTCGCTCGCGGCGCGGGCGATGGCGTCGTTGGTGGTCGCGTCGGGCAAAGTTTCGGTGAAATGGACTCGGGCATAATGGGTCGGGTCGGATTCGGCGCTGGTCGCGATCCGGTTCATCATCTCGACCGCCTCGCAGGGGAATTGCCCCGACGCGCTTTCGGCCGACAGCATGATCGCGTCGGCGCCGTCATAGACGGCGGTGGCGACGTCCGACACTTCGGCCCGGGTCGGCGAGGGCGAATTGATCATCGATTCGAGCATCTGGGTCGCGACCACCACCGGCCGGCCCATCCGCCGCGCCGCCTCGACGATCTGCTTCTGCAAGGGGGGCACCTGCTCGGGCGGCATCTCGACGCCGAGATCGCCGCGCGCGACCATGACCGCGTCGGCCAGTTCCAATATGTCCTCGAGCCGGTCGATCGCCGCCGGCTTCTCGATCTTGGCGAGGAGATTGGCCTTGCCGCCGATCAGCCGGCGCGCCTCGGCCACGTCCTCGGGCCGCTGCACGAAGCTGAGCGCGATCCAGTCGACATGGTGGTCGAGCGCGAAGGCGAGGTCGGCGCGGTCCTTATCGGTGAGCGCCGCCAGAGGAAGCACCACGTCGGGCACGTTGAGGCCCTTGTTGTTCGAGATCGTCCCGCCGACCTCGACCCTGGCCTCGATCCGGTCGGCGTCGGCCGAGGTGACCCGGAAGACGAGCTTGCCGTCGTCGACGAGCAGCCGCGTACCCGGCCGCACCGCCTCGAATATCTCGCGATGGGGAAGGTTGGCGCGGGTCGCGTCGCCGGGCTGCTCGTCGCGGTCGAAGACATAGGCCTGGCCGGTCTTGAGCTCGGCCTTCTCGCTCCTGAACCGGCCGACGCGCAATTTCGGCCCCTGCAGGTCGGCGAGGATGGTGGTCGGCCGGTCGAGCTCGGCCTCCAGCGCGCGAATCGCCGCGATGCGCCGCGCGTGATCGTCATGCGTGCCATGGCTCATGTTGATGCGGAAGGCGTCGGCGCCGGCCTCGGCGAGGCGGCGGATCATCGCGGGCGTGTCGCTGGCCGGGCCCAGGGTCGCGAGAATCCTGACCTTGCGGCTGCGCGGCACGGATCGGGTAATGTCCTTGGGCGGCATGCGGAGGCAATAGCCGCTCGACATGACAGTGCAAGGCGCTAGACGTCGCGGCACAACCTGAATCGATGGAGTGTGAAGTGGCGGAAGGAAGCATCGCGGCCGACGAATTGCGGCTGCTGATCGAGCGGATCGAACGGCTCGAAGAGGAGAAGAAGGCGATCGCCGACGACGTGCGCGACGTCTATGGCGAGGCCAAGGCGCGTGGCTATGACGCCAAGATCATGCGCCAGATCGTCCGCCTGCGCAAAATGGAGACGCACGATCGCCAGGAGATGGAAGCGATCCTCGACACCTATAAGGCGGCGCTCGGAATCACCTGATGCGGGCCGCCGACTATCCCGCTTTCCTGCGCGAGGCGCTGGCGCCGCTGTTCGCGCGCAAGCTGGCGGTGCCCGTCCTGTTGCTGACCGTCCTGCTGACGGCGACCAACATCGTCGTCCTGAAGGCGATGCCGCAGCCCGGCGCAACCGAGCTCCCGCCTTTGTTCGTCGCGGCCGCCGTCGCGCGCATCGGCGGCCTGCTCGTGATGCTGGTCGCGATCGTGCGCCTGCTCGCCGCCAGCCCGCGCTCGCCCTGGCGGCCCGACGCGGCCTTCTGGCTCACCTTGCTGGCGAGCGTCGCCTTGTTCGCGCTCTCGGCGCTGGTCGACCGGGCGATGGGCGGCCGATCGGATCCACTCTCGATGGCGGCTTCGTCCATGGTGCAGATTCTCATCATCGCGCCGGTGTCGCCCTGGCTCGTGGCGCTGGCCGTGGAACGCCCGCTCGCCTGGTCGCCCCGGCCCTGGCTCCGCGATTTCGCGCGCTGGCTGCCGCAGCTCGTCTTGTGGGCCGTGCTGCTGGTTTCGCCGCTCGCTGTCCTCCACTCGGCGATCGACCTGGCGATCCTCGAGGATCCGCACAGCCGCTGGTTCTGGCCCGCGATGTTGTTCGATGGCCCGCTCAGCGCGGTCGTCCTGCTGCTCGGATTCGGCGTCAACAATGCCGCTTACAGGCGCGTTGCGCGAAGCTGACCGTCTCGGCTATCCCGACACCGACACCAAGCATCGGGAGGTTGATCCGGACCCATGGCCGGCCACAGCAAATATAAGAACATCATGTACCGCAAGGGCGCGCAGGACAAGAAGCGCTCGGCGGCCTTCTCCAAGCTCGCCCGCGAGATCACGGTGGCGGCCAAGGGCGGCACGCCCGATCCCGACATGAATCCGCGCCTGCGCGCCGCCGTCAACGCGGCCAAGGCCCAGTCCATGCCCAAGGACAATATCCAGCGCGCGATCGACAAGGCCTCGGGCGGCGACGCTGAGAATTACGAGGAGATCCGCTATGAAGGGTTCGGCCCGGGCGGAGTCAGCCTGGTGGTCGAGGCGTTGACCGACAATCGCAACCGCACCGCGACCAACGTGCGCGTCGCCTTCTCCAGGAACGGCGGCAATCTCGGCGCCTCGGGCTCGGTGACCCACGGCTTCGACCGGCTCGGCCTGATCGAATATCCGGCCGGTGCGGGCGATTCCGACAAGGTCTTCGAAGCGGCGATCGAAGCCGGCGCCGAGGATGTCGAATCGGACGCGGACGGGCACCAAATCTGGACCAGCATCGACGGTCTTCACGGCGTCGCCCGCGCGCTCGAAGCCGCGCTCGGCGCGGCGGAAAGCGTCAAGCTCGCCTGGCGGCCCACGATATCGGTCGATGTCGGCCAGGACGATGCCGAGCAGCTGATCAAGCTGGTCGACACGCTCGAGGAGGATGACGACGTCCAGACCGTCTGGGGCAATTACGAGATGTCCGACGCGGTTCTGGAGAAGCTGGCCTGATCGTCGCCGGCCCTGTCGCGAGGCGCCATGATCGGTCGCCCTGAAGGCCGGCGTGCCGGCCCCCGGGACCCGAAAAGAGAGGGCTTCGACAAGCTCGGCGCGAACGGATAGGGTTCGGCCATGGCCAATCCACTCTCTCGTCCGGCATGATCGCCAAGCTCAGGGGCCTGCTCGACGGGTTCGACGCGGACCATGCCGTCGTCGACGTCGGCGGCGTCGGCTATCTCGTTTTCGCGTCGAGCCGCACGCTCTCCACTCTGGGCGCGATCGGCGAGGAGGTGGTGCTCCACACCGAGATGCTGGTCGCCGAGGATTTCATCCGCCTGGTCGGCTTTTCGACTGCCGCCGAGCGCGACTGGTTCCGGCTGCTGACCTCGGTCCAGGGCGTCGGCGCCCGGGTCGCGCTCGGCATCCTCTCGGCGCTGTCGATCGACGAGATCCACCGCGCGGTGGCGAGCGGCGATCATGCGATGGTTTCCCGCGCCCAGGGGGTCGGCCCCAAGCTCGCCCAGCGCATCGTCCACGAATTGAAGGACAAGACCGGGAGTGTCGCGCTCGGCGCGGGCGGCGCGGCGGCGCCGAGCGGGAGCCACGGCCAGGACGCGATCTCCGCTCTCACCAATCTCGGCTTTCGCCCGGCGGAGGCCGCTGTGGCGGTGGCGAAGGCGGAGGCCGAGGCCGGCCCCGACGCAAGCTTGGACGCGCTGGTCCGGCTGGCGCTGAAGAAGGTAACCAAGTAACGCATCATGGTCGAACAGGTGGACAGGGTGCCAAAGTGGGCAGGCAGCATTGTGATCGCGTCTTGGGCGCTGCTGGGGTGCGGTTCAAATGGGGACCACCAAGACACCCTAGTTCGTTGCGGTGGCTATGAAACTAGTTTTAGAGCGGTTGTTCGAAACGCGCCCGACGATTTGCGGTTTTTGAGGACCCTCAGTCAGACTGCGGTCCGCGAGATTGAATCTGATCCGGCTGTTGGAGATGTGTTGCCTGCGGGAATGGGCATTCAGCTGTCGTATCCGAGCATAGCGGAAAGCTATCGAGACAATATGGATTTACCGAGATTTGATCGCCTGAAACGGGAGGGCGCTGAAATAGCGCGCCGTCATCATGATCAGAAGGATGCCACCGCAGCGGGTCATTTCTTTGCAGAATGTGCCAGATCCTATGCGGCGCTTACAGATTGAGTGTTGAGCAAGGCGAAGGCCGAGGCGGAACTCGGCTCGCAGGCTGGCCCCGACGCGCTGGTTCGGCTGGCGCTCAAGAAGGCGGCGCGCTAAGCGAGGGCGAGGAGAAGTCCCATGCACATGACGGCAGTCTTGACGCCCGCCGAAGAGGGCGGCTTCAACGCTTACAACCCTGAAACAGGCACTGGTAGCCAGGGCGGAACAATGGAGGAAGCCATCGCCAATCTGCGCGAGGCCGTCGAACTCTACCTCGATGAGTTTCCGATGCAGGCGGGTGGGTCGCCCATCGTGACATCATTCGACGTTCCCGTTCATGCCTAAATGGCCTGTCGTGTCGGGGGCGCAGGTCGTTCGTGCGCTCGAACGGCTCGGCTTTCGTCAAGTTCGCCAGCGTGGCAGCCACGTGGTCATGCGCCTTGACGATCGCGGTTGTGTGGTGCCGCTGCATAAGGAGGTTCGCATCGGCACGCTGGGAACGATTTTGCGACAGGCGGACGTTGCGCCTGACGAGTTTTTCGAAGCGGTCCGATGACCGATCCCGACCGCATCACCACGCCCGAGCGCCGCCCGGAGGATATCGACGCCGCCTTGCGGCCCAAGACGCTCGACGAGTTCGTGGGCCAGAAGGCGGCGCGCGAGAATCTGCGGATCTATATCGAGGCCGCCAAGGCGCGCGGCGACGCGCTCGATCATGTCCTGTTCTTCGGTCCGCCGGGCCTGGGCAAGACGACGCTGGCGCAGATCGTCGCGCGCGAGCTCGGCGTCGGCTTCCGCGCCACGTCCGGGCCGGTGATCGCCAAATCGGGCGATCTCGCCGCTCTGCTCACCAATCTCGAAGACGGCGATGTCCTCTTCATCGACGAGATCCACCGGCTCGCGCCCGCGGTCGAGGAAATCCTCTATCCGGCGATGGAGGACCGGATGCTCGACCTGATGATCGGCGAGGGGCCGTCGGCGCGCTCGGTCCGAATCGATCTGCCCAAATTCACCCTGGTCGGCGCGACCACCCGGCAGGGGCTGATTACGACGCCGCTCAGGGATCGCTTCGGCATTCCGGTCCGGCTGAGCTTCTATTCGGTGGCAGAGCTCGAGCAGGTCGTGCGCCGCGCCGGACGGCTGCTCGGCCTCGTGCTGACCGAGGACGGCGCCAGGGAAGTCGCGCGTCGCTCGCGCGGGACGCCGCGAATCGCCGGCCGGCTGCTCCGCCGGGTCCGCGATTTCGCCCAGTCGGCCGGCGATGCCGAGGTCGACGCCAGGGTGGCCGACGGCGCGCTGACCCGCATGGAGGTCGACCAGCTCGGCCTCGACGCGATGGACCGGCGTTACCTCATGATGATCGCCGACATCTATCGCGGCGGGCCGGTCGGCGTCGAGACGCTCGCCGCCGGCCTCAGCGAGCCGAGGGACACGATCGAGGAAGTGATCGAGCCCTATCTGATCCAATTGGGGCTGATCGCGCGGACCGCGCGCGGCCGCTGCCTCAACGGACCGGGCTGGACCCATCTCGGCCTGCCCCAGCCGCAAGGTGGGCAGAACGGCCTGTTCGACCAGCCATGAGGGAGTGGGCGATGAAGACGATGCTTGCCGCGTTCGCTTTGGCGACCCTCGCCGGTTCGGAGCAGCAGCAGGCGCCGGCGAGCCCGGCGGTGTCCGCCCCTGCGGCCGCCGCCGCCGCGCCCGATTATGCGGACGAGGCGAGCTGGCTCTGCCTGCCGGGCCGCGCCGACGCCTGCGGGCGGCCGCTGCCGACCGTGGCGCTCAACGCCGGCGGCTACGGCTCGAACGGCCAGAGCGTTCCGGCGGCGGACCCGCCGATCGACTGTTTCTACGTCTACCCGACCGTGTCGCGCGATCCGGGGATGAACAGCGACATGCAGGCCGGCGCGGAGGAAAACGGGGCGGCCACGATCCAGTTCGCCCGCTTCGCCGGGCTCTGCCGGACCTTCGCGCCCATCTATCGCTCGGCGACCAACGGCAGCATCGCGGCCGCCTTGATGGGCCAGGATCCGGCGCCGATACTCGCCCTCGCTTACGGCGACGTGCTGGCGGCCTGGCGCCATTATCTGCGGCACCGCAACAACGGCCGACCGTTCGTGATCATCGGCCACAGCCAGGGCACGATCCACCTGATCCGCCTGCTCGCCGAGGAGATCGAGGGCAAGGCCGAGGCGGCCCGGATGCTCTCGGCGATGCTGATCGGCTTCAACGTCGAGGTGCCCGAAGGCCAGGTCACCGGCGGCACCTTCCGGACCACGCCGCTGTGCACCCGCGCCGGCCAGACCGGATGCGTTATCTCCTACGTCTCGTTCCGGACCGAGGCGCCGCCGCCCGCCGGCGCCCTGTTCGGCCGCGCCGCCCGGCCGGGCCACACGATCGCCTGCACCAATCCCGCCGCGCTGGGCAGCGCGACGCGCCGGCCGCTCGACAGCTATTGGTTCGCGAATTCGAGCGCGGGCGGCGCCGGCGCCATAAGCTGGTCGTCACAAGGGCGCCCGCCGGTGCCGTTCATGCGCACCGAGGGCCTCGTCTCCGCCGCCTGCGTGAACCAGGGTCCGCTCGGCTATCTGGCGGTCAGCGTCGATGCCGACCCCGATGACGCCCGCACCGATCGCATTCCGGGCGATGTCCTGCTGGCGGGGATGCCGGCGCCGGGCTGGGGCATCCACATCGTCGACGTCAATCTCGCTTTGGGCGACCTCCTTCGCCTGGTCGAGGCCCAGCGCGACGCCTTCCTGCGGCGCTGAGCCCGGCGCGGAAACCGCTCGGCTCGTCTCTGGGGGATTCCACGGGGTTCCCGCCGGGCGCCCGGCCCGGTAGACGCGCCGACGTGAGCGACGTTAACCATCCTTATGGGGGCGCCTTCGTCGGCGGCACCCATCATTTCGCGCTGCGCGTCTATTTCGAAGATACCGACGTCGCCGGAATCGTCTATTACGCCAATTATCTCAAATATATGGAGCGGGCGCGCTCGGACATGCTGCGCTTCGTGGGCATCGACCAGCGCGCCGCGATCGAAAGCGGCGCGGGCGTCTATGTGGTGGCCGAGGCGCATATCAAATATCGCGGCTCGGCGAAGCTCGACGATGCCCTGCTCGTGCTCAGCGAGGTCCGCCAGGTGCGCGCGGCGAGCTGCGTCATTCATCAGCGAGTCATGCGCGGCCGTGAAATCCTCGCCGACGCGGCGATCACCGCCGCGTTCGTCGCCGACGGCCGGCCGAGGCGACAGCCCCGCGCCTGGATCGAGACTTTCGAGCGGCTGCGGAAGGAAGGAAAGACGTGACCAACGAGCTGATGTCCCCGGTCGCCTTGTTCATGCAGGCGGACATCGTCGTCAAAGTGGTGATGGTGGGCCTCGGCCTCGCCAGCGTCTGGACCTGGGCGATCATCGTCGGCCAGTGGGTGCGGATGCGCCGCGTCAATCGCGACAATGAACGGTTCGAGCGCGACTTCTGGAAATCGGAGGATATCGACGCCTTCTACGAGAGCCGCGGCAAAGGCGATCTGCCCTCGGCCAAGGTGCTCGCGGCCGGGGTCGCCGAATGGCGCCGATCGACCTCCGGCAAGGCGGTCGACCGGGAAGGGACGCGCGCGCGCCTTGCGGTCGCCATGCACTCGGCGGTGGCGGCCGAGACCGACCGGCTCGCCTCGCGCCTCAACATCCTCGCCACAATCGGGTCGGTGGCGCCGTTCGTCGGCCTGTTCGGCACGGTCTGGGGGATCATGCGCAGCTTCACCGACATCGCCGGCGCGCAGAACACCTCGATCGCGGTGGTCGCGCCGGGCATCGCCGAAGCCCTGTTCGCGACCGCTTTGGGCCTGTTCGCGGCGATCCCGGCGGTGATCGCCTACAATCGCTTCAGCTTCTCGATCAACCGGATCGAGGCGCGCCTACAGCGCTTCGCCGACGGCTTCCACGGCACCTTGTCCCGCGAGCTGGAGGCGGAAGGCTAGGCCATGGCGATGGGTCCCATCCTCGGCCCCGGGCGGCGCGGGCGCAGGACGCCGATGGCGGAGATCAACGTTACGCCGATGGTCGACGTCATGCTGGTGCTGCTGATCATCTTCATGGTCACCGCGCCCCTGCTGGCAAGCGGGGTGCAGGTCGACCTGCCGGAAAGCAAGGCCGCCGCCCTCGATCAGGACAAGGATCCGGTCGCGATCTCGATCGACGCTTCGGGCGCGATCTTCGTCGACGACAGGCCGGTCACGCGCGGCGCGCTCGCCCCGCGGCTGCAGCAGATCGCGGCGGGGAGCGGCGAGCGCGGCGGCCCGCGCATCTTCCTGCGCGCCGATTCCGGGCTCGATTACGGAATCGTCATGGCGGTGATGGGCGAGCTCAATCGCGCCGGCCTCAGGCGCGTCGCCCTGGTCAGCAACGCCCCGCCGGGAGGCGAGTGATGGACAAAGCGGAGGCAGTGGGCTTCTACGCCTCGCTCACCGGGCACATCCTGCTGCTCGTCGTCCTCACCTATGGAATCGTCTTCGCGGTCAGCCCGCCGGCGCCGCCGCCCGCGGCGATGGAGGTGTCTTTCGTCGACGAGGTCGGCCTGACCTCCGCAGCTCCCGCGCCGAGCAGCGAAGCGCCCGCTTTGGGCGCGGCGCCCGAGCTCGGCCCGATCGAGGACGCCGCGCCGGCGCCGGCGCCGGCGAGCGCGGAGCGCCCGGTCCCGGCGCCGGTCGCCCAGCAGCGCGCCGCGCCTCCGCAGCGCCCGGCCGTGCGCCAGCCTCCGGCCCGCCCCAGCCAGCGCCAGGGAACCGGCAACCGCACCGCGCGCTCGCTGCTCGATCCCAATTTCCTCGACGGCATCGGACGCGATCCGGTGTCGCGGACGAGCCGCCCGCCGGCGGCGATGACCGGGGCGGCCCGGTCCGACATCGCTTCGGCGATCGCGCGCCAGGTCCAGCCTTGCGCCGATCGCCAGGTCAATCCCGGCCCCGGGGCGAACCGGATCGTCACCGAGATCAACCTGAGCCTCAATCCCGACGGGTCGCTCGCCGCCAGGCCCCGCGCCGGCCGCCAGTCCGGCCTGGACGACGAGAATCGGCGCTATGCCGGCCGGGTCGCGGACCTTGCCATCGCCAGCTTCGTGGGCTGCTCGCCGCTGCGCGGACTGCCGCGCGAGCTTTACGACGTGCGGGGCGGCTGGCGGAGCTTCACGCTCAGATACAGATTGCCTGGATGAGGAACGAACCGTGCGCAATATCCACGCCTTGATCGCGGCCGCATTGGCCTTGCTGCTCGCGCCGTCGGCGCAGGCCCAGACCCAGCCCGATCCGGCCGGCACGCCCGCCGGCCAGCCCGGCGAGGCGGAGGATCCGGACAATCTGGTCGTCGACGTCACCGGCGGCCGCCAAGCGGCGCTGCCGATCGCGGTCCCCTACATGCCGACTCCCGCCGCGGCGGCGACGCCCGCCGGCAATACCGAGGCGCTCGGCCGCCAGGTCGCGGAGATCGTCGCCGCCGACCTCAGGAATTCCGGCCTGTTTGCCCCGATCGGGCCAGGCGGGCTTCGCCCGACCGCTTTCGCACAGGTCGCGGCGCCCGATTATCCCTATTTCTCGGCCTCGGGCGCTCAGAATCTGGTCCAGGGCTTTGTCCAGGCCAATCCCGACGGCCGCCTCACGGTCGGCTGCTACCTCTACGACGTCGCCGCGCAGAGCCAGCTGACCCGCGAAGGCTTCGTCGTCAGCCCGCGCGACTGGCGCCGCGCCGCCCACCGCTGCGCCGACACCATCTTCGCCCGGCTGACCGGAGAGGGCGCCTATTTTGACACCCGCATCGTCTACGTCTCGGAAACCGGCCCGGCGCGGCGGCGGATCAAGCGGCTGGCGATCATGGACTATGACGGCGCCAATCACCGCTTCCTGACCAACGGCCAGTGGACCGTGCTGACTCCGCGCTTCGCGCCCAATCAGCAGACCATCACCTACATGACCTATCAGGACGAACGGCCCCGGGTGATGGTCTACGAGATCGATTCGGGCCAGTCGCGGCCGCTCGTCTCCTCGCCGCACATGACCTTCGCGCCGCGCTACTCGCCCGACAGCCGCCACATCATCTTCTCGATGGCGGTGAACGGCAATACCGACGTCTACCGGGTGCCGGTCTCGGGCGGCACGCCGCAGCGGCTGACCAACGCGCCCGGGATCGACACCGGCGGCTCCTATTCGCCCGACGGCAGCCGGATCGTCTTCGAAAGCGACCGCGGCGGCTCGCAGCAGCTCTACGTGATGAACGCGGACAGCTCCGACCAGCGCCGGATCAGCTTCGGCGGCGGCGGCTATGCGACCCCGGTGTGGAGCCCGCGCGGCGACCTCATCGCCTTCACCCGCACCGGCGGCTTCCGGATCGGGGTGATGCGCCCCGACGGCGGCGGCGAGCGGATCCTGACCGGCGGTGGCTATGCCGAGGGGCCAAGCTGGGCGCCGAACGGCCGCGCGGTGATGTTCACCCGCGGCGCCAGCGCCGGCCAGCTCTGGTATGTCGACGTGGCGAGCGGGGCGACCCGCCAGGTGCCGACCCCGCTCGGCGGATCCGATCCGGCATGGTCGCCGTTGCGCGACTGAGATTTTGCGAACCCAGTGAGACGATTGTGAGGAGTAAGACCATGAAGAGACTGACGAGCCTGGTGACCATCGCCGTGGCCCTGTCGCTGACCGCGGGCTGCGCCAACCGGCGCACCCCCGACCAGCTGCCGCCCGAGCCGGGCACGGGCGACGCCGTCGATACGACCGGCGATCAGGACGGCACGGTGAGCGGCACGCCGCTGCCGGGGTCGCGCGGCGATTTCCTGCAGGCGGTCGGCCAATATGGCGATCGCATCCTGTTCGGCTTCGATTCCTACGAGATCGACGCCGAGGACCGGGCGACCCTGGACGCGCAGGCGAGCTGGCTGGCGCGCAACCCGTCGGTGCGGGTGACCATCGAAGGCCATGCCGACGAGCGCGGCACCCGCGAATATAATCTGGCGCTCGGCGATCGGCGCGCCAATGCGGCGCGCGCCTATCTCGAATCCCGCGGCGTCGCCTCGGGCCGGATGCAGGTGATCAGCTGGGGCAAGGAGCGGCCGGCGGTTCCCGAATCGAACGAATCCGCCTGGGCGCAGAACCGCCGCGCCGTGACGGTGGTGCCGGAATAGACGGTAAGATCCTTCCCCGCATATGCGGGGGAAGGATCGACTAGCGCCGCTCGGGCGGGCGCAGCCAGGGCGAATCGGGCTGGAAGGCCTCGTCGAGCAGCCGGGCGAGGCGGATGCCGCCGCGCGCCGCCTGCCGCCGGACGATCGGGATCAGGCGGCGGGTAACCTCCTCGCTGATCACGGGCCGCTCGGCCGGCGCGGTGCCGGCCGGAAGCGCGCACGGATCGGCGATGATCGTGCCGTAGGCGAAGTCGCGGCTGACCTCCCAGCCTTCGCGCGACCAGGCGGCGACGTCGCCCTCGCGCATCGCCGCGCGTTCGTCCGGCGCGACCTCTGAGAGGATGCCGGCGGCGTCGCCCGGCGGGGTCGACATGCCGCGGTCGGCGAGGAAGCCGTCCCAGGCGGAATGGAGGTTGGTCCGTCCGGCGATGAATCCATAGGTCACCGGCACGCGATTGCCGCCCAGGTCGCCATGATCGCCGGCGTGCATCGGCTGGTGCAGATCGCCCATGAAATGGACCAGGAAGGCGAACGCCATCAGCCGCTCGCGGCGCGGCACCCGGCTGTCGGCGAGCAGGCGAAGCTGGCGTTCGATCTGGGCCGAGACGCAATTGCCGTCGCGGCAGGCTGCGGTCAGATCGAACGGGCGGCAGATGTCCGCATTCTGATAATGCCAGGGCGAGGCGTAGCTGAAGCGCTCGCCCAGCGTCTTGACGCAATCGGGCCAGTAGCTGACCGCTTCGATCGTGCGCACCGAACAGGTCGGCGTTTCGAGGAGCGGCGCCGAGGCCATCAGGCGGCGCAGTTCGGCGCGGGTGCGCGGGGCGATCTCCATCCAGGCGATCCGGCCCACCGTCTGATGGCCATATTCCCACCAGGCCAGAGACGGGGCGGGGGCGAGCAGGGCGAGCAGAAGGCCTAGGCGGGCGAGGAGGCGCGTGATCATGGCCGGGAGCTTAGCGCGCGCCGCGGCAATATTCGTCCCCGTAAACCGCAACCTTTCGGAGCCGAATCGTCACTCGTCGCCGTAGATCGCGACCGAGCGGCCGGCGGGAGAGGCCGTGCCGCGATACATTCCGGGCGTGTTGAAGCTGTAGACGCCGTCGCCCCAGGGAGTGGCGACGATGACGCCGCCCGATCCGCCGAGCCCGGCCATTTCGGCGATCACGCCATCGGCGATCTCCTGCACGTCGCCGGGCTCCAGCGCCATTTCGCTGGCATGGACCATGAAGGTCGGATTGCCGTCCGAATCGTTCGGGACCGAGGCCTGCGCCTCGCGGACGCGCTGCTGGAAGCGCTGGCGGATCTGCGAACAGATTTCGTGGGCGACTCCGACTCGGATGAAATATTCGCCGGAGCCGGTCGCCGAAACGGCGCAGCCGCGATCGTCGGCATAGGTGCCGGCGCCGATGATCGGCGAATCGCCGATCCGGCCCCAGCGCTTGCCGGTCAGGCCGCCGGTCGAGGTCGCGGCGGCCATATGGCCTTCCTGGTCCATCGCGACCGCGCCGACCGTGCCGTATTTCAGGTGAACGTCGAAATGTTCGGCGCTCGGACGGGCGCGAAGCTCCTCGAGCTGGCGGCGGCGCTCCTCGGTCTGGAAATAGTCCGGCGGCTCCTGCGCCAGGCCCTGCTCGCGCGAGAATTGGTCGGCGCCCTCGCGCGACAGGAAGACGTGGGGGCTATGCTCCATGACCCGGCGGGCCAGGGCGATCGGGTTGCGGGTGGCGGTGACTCCGGTGACGGCGCCCGCATTGCGGTTGGACCCGTCCATGATCGAAGCGTCCATCTCGATCGTGCCCTGATAGGTGAAGACCGAGCCGCGGCCGGCGTTGAAATGGGGATCGTCCTCGAGCACGCGGACCGCGGTTTCGACCGCGTCGAGGGCGCCGCCGCCGCGGGCGAGAATCTCAGAGCTGCGCTCCAGCGCGAGATCGAGCGCGGCGCGGATCGCCGCATCCTCCTCCGGGCTCAGCCGCGCCCGCTCGATCACGCCGGCGCCGCCGTGGATGACCAGCCGCCAGCCCGGGCGTCCATCGTCCGGCAAGGGCTGGGCGGTGGCGTCGGTGGCGGTCATCAGCAGGGCTCCCAGCAGCAGCGACAGGAAACGCATCGGCTCCCCTCCTTTATCCACGCCTGCCATAGCCCCGGAAGGGGGAGGGTTACCAGCGATTGTCCCCGATCGCGGACCCGCGACGATTCCGCTTGCGTGGGTGGAAACATATAATTATGATATCAGTATTACTGGGAGGGACCGACATGAACACCACAGCCAATTCGACCTACGAACAGGCCCTGAGCCATACGCGGGAGCGGCCCGCCAGCACCGGCAGCGGCTATCTGATGCTGCTCGTATTGCTGCTGACCCTGGCGGTGATCGGCGCCGGCGCCTGGCAGATGACCCAGGGCGCCATCGCGCTCGGCATCACCCTGCTCTCGCTCGGCACCTTCGCCTTCCTGTTCGTGCTCTGCGGCTTCTATCTGCTGCAGCCCAACCAGGCTGCGGCCATCCTCCTGTTCGGCGACTATAAGGGCACCGATCGGACCAACGGCCTCAGATGGGTTCTGCCCTGGCTGACCCGGAACAAGATTTCGACCCGAATCCACAACATCACCTCGGACAAGCTCAAGGTGAACGACCTGCGCGGCAACCCGATCGAGATCGCGGCCAACGTCGTGTGGCGGGTGACCGACACCGCGCAGGCTTTGTTCGACGTCGCCAATTATATGGAATTCGTCGAGATCCAGATCGAAAGCGCAGTGCGCGAGATCGCCGGCAAATATCCCTATGACGATTTCGAGCATCAGGAAAAGACGCTGCGCAGCGATGCCGAAACCGTCAACGGCGAGCTCGAGCGCGAGCTTCAGGACCGCGTCTCCCGCGCCGGAATCACCATCGACGAATCGCGGCTCACCCACCTCGCTTACGCGCAGGAGATCGCCCAGGCGATGCTCCGCCGCCAGCAGGCCGAGGCGGTGATCGCGGCTCGGCAGAAGATCGTGATCGGCGCAGTCTCGATGGTCGAGAACGCGATCCAGCTCCTCAGCGAGAAGGACGTCGTTCACCTCGACGACGAGCGCAAGGCGGCGATGGTTTCCAACCTGATGGTCGTCCTCTGCTCGGAGCGGGAAACCCAGCCGATCGTCAATGCGGGGTCGCTCTATCAATAGGAACGGGCCCGTGCCCAACAGTCCGAAGAAGGCCTATCCGTTGCGCATCGAGCCCGCTTTGTGGGGCGCGCTCGAGCGCTGCGCCGCGGCCGACTTCCGCAGCGTCAACGCTCAGATCGAGGTGCTTCTGCGCGAGGCGCTCGGCCGGCGCGGGGTGAATGTCGCCCCGCCGGAGGAAAGAAAGCGGGGGCGCCCGCCCAAGGAGGATGAAACATGATGATGGGCCCGGACAATATCGAGGGCCGCCGCCTGCTCGCGCTCATCATCGGCGCGGCGGCGGCGATAGGCGGCGGGCTGCTGATGCTGCTCACGCGCTGAAACCAAGGGAGGAGGAAGACCATGACCAATGAGCGCAACTGGTTCGCCCCGAAAATCTTCGGCTATGGCAGCGGACTGCCGATCGCCTGGCAGGGCTGGGCGCTGCTCGGCGGCTATCTGCTGGTGCTCGCGGCCGCCGCGCCGCTGATCGCCTTCTCGCCGGGCGGCTATGGCGCGATCGCAACCCTGGCGACAGCCGTCTTGCTGATCGTCTGCGCGCGCAAGACCCGCGGCGGCTGGCGGTGGCGGTGGCGGTGGGGAGGGGAGACGGAATGATGTTCATGATGTTTCACACGAGGGACAAGCGGAAACCCTGGCTGATCGCCCTGTTCGCGATCCTGCTCGTCGCCGGCGTCGCCGCGCTCTTCACCCTCGGGTAAGCCTTCTTTGTCATGACGTGCCAACGGAGGCGGCATGATCGGGCAGGCGAATCCATTGGCGGGCTTTCTGACGCCGGGCGAGTCGACGCCCGAGACGGCCTCGCTTGCCCCCGTCGACCGAATCCTCGACGCGGTCCGCAAGCATCTCGGCATGGACATCGCCTTCGCCTCGCGGTTCGTCGACGGCCGCCGCGAATTCACCCATATCCGCTCCGATCGGCCCGCGCCCGCGTCTCCCGGCGATTCCGAACCGCAGGAGAACACCTATTGCTACCGGATCCTGCACGGGCAGTTGCCCGAATTGATCCACGACGCCAGCGAGCATCCGGCCGGGGCCGAGTTGCCGATCACGGCGGCGCTTCCGGTCGGCTCGCACCTCAACGTGCCGCTCAGGCTCAGCGACGGCAGCGTCTATGGCAGCTTCTGCTGCCTGAGCCATGTCCCGGACAGGTCGCTGACCGAGCGCGACCTCGAGACGATGCGCGCCTTCGCCGCGCTCGCCGCCGGCCAGATCGAGCGCGAGCTGGGCGACGACAAGGAGCGGCGCGAGCAGGCCGCGCGGATCGAAGGACTGCTCGCGCTGAACCGGCTGGCGATGGTCTATCAGCCGATCCACCGGCTCGCCGACGGCCGCCCGGTCGGCGTCGAGGCGCTCGCCCGCTTCCCCGACCAGCAGACGCGCACGCCCGACCGCTGGTTCGCCGAGGCCGCCAATGTCGGCCTTGGCGTCGAGCTCGAAATGCTTGCGGTGCGCCAGGCGATCCGCGGCCTGCCCTTCATTCCGGCCGAGCTCTACGTGGCCGTGAACGTATCGCCGGCCGCCGCGCTCTCGCCCGAGCTGGAGGCGATCGTCGCCGCCGCGCCCGCGGGCCGGCTGGTGGTCGAAGTGACCGAGCACAGCAAGGTGGCCGATTACGATGCCTTGTCGGCGGCGCTCGCCCGGCTCAGGCAGCGGGCGCGGATCGCGATCGACGACGTCGGCGCCGGCTATTCGGGGCTGAGGCGCATTCTCGACCTCAGGCCCGACATATTGAAGCTCGACATGAGCCTTACCCGAGACGTCGACTCGGACCCGGCCCGCGCCGCGCTGGCCAGGGCGCTGGTCACTTTCGCCCAGGGCATCAGCTGCCGGATCGTCGCCGAAGGGATCGAAACCGAAGCGGAGATGAAGACCTTGCGCTCGCTTGGAGTCGGCTACGGCCAGGGCTGGCATTTCAGCCGGCCGATGCCTTCGGTGGCGGTCCAGCAATTCCTGCTCGGCGCGGCAACCGGCGACGACGCCGCGCCGGCGCTGCCGTCGCCGGCGCGCCGCAGCGCCTGACGACGCTTGGCCGGGCCGCGCGCCGCGCCTATATGGCGGCCATGTCGATCAGGCCCTGGCGGGACATCATAAGGCGCAAGTCGCGGCAGATCATGGTCGGGAACGTCCCCGTGGGCGGCGACGCGCCCGTGACCGTCCAGACCATGACCAACACGCCGACCTCCGACGCCAAAGCGACGATCGACCAGATCCGCCGCTGCGAGGAGGTCGGCGTCGACATCATCCGCGTGTCCTGCCCGGATACGGCGTCGACCGCGGTACTCGGCGAGATCGTCCGCGCCGCGCGCGTGCCGATCGTCGCCGACATCCATTTCCACTACAAGCGCGCGCTCGAGGCGGCCGATGCGGGCGCCGCGTGCCTCAGGATCAACCCCGGCAATATCGGCTCGGCGGAGCGGGTCGGCGAGGTCGTCCGCGCGGCCAAGGCAAACGGCTGCTCGATGCGGATCGGCGTCAACGCCGGCAGTCTGGAGCGCGACCTCCTGGAAAAATATGGCGAGCCCTGCCCCGAAGCGCTGGTCGAAAGCGCGCTCGACCATATCAAGCTCCTCCAGGACCATGATTTCCACGAATTCAAGGTGGCGGTGAAGGCGTCTGACCATTTCCTGGCCGTCGCCGCCTATCAGCAGCTCGCCGACGCGGTCGATTGTCCGCTCCATCTCGGCATCACCGAAGCGGGCGGCCAGCGCGGCGGCACCGTCAAGTCGGCGATCGGCATCGGCTCCCTGCTCTGGTTCGGGATCGGCGACACGATCCGGGTTTCGCTGTCGGCCGAGCCCGAGGAGGAGGTCCGCGTCGGCTACGAGATTTTGAAGAGCCTCGGGATCCGCAACCGCGGCGTTCGCGTCGTCTCCTGCCCGAGCTGCGCGCGCCAGGGCTTCGACGTCATCAGAACGGTCGAGAAGCTCGAGGAAAGGCTGAGCCATATCCGCACGCCGATGTCGCTTTCGGTACTCGGCTGCGTGGTCAACGGCCCCGGCGAGGCGCGCGAGACCGACATCGGCATCACCGGCGGCGGCCAGGGCAAGCACATGGTCTATCTCTCCGGAGTGACCGACCACCATGTCGCGGACGCCGACATGGTCGATCATATCGTCCGTCTGGTCGAGGCCAAGGCCGCGGAGATCGAGGCCGCCAATGCCGACGTGGCGCACGCGGCGGAATGAAGACCTCGCCCGCCTTGCCGGATAGCCCGCGCGCCCCGCCCAAGGCGGCGCGCGGCGCCGTGGCGACAGGCGCCTCGGCCACCGGCGCATCCGCTGCCGGAATGACGATGCTGGGCGCCGCTGCCCTCGGCGCGGTCGCCATGGGCGCGCTTGCGCTTGGGGCGCTCGCCGTCGGGCGTCTGTGGATCGGCAATGCGCGCATCCGCAAGCTGCGCATCGACGAGCTGGAAGTGGGGCGCATCATCCGCCTCGACGAGGCCGGGCCCAGACCTCAGAAATAACAGGCCTCAGAAATAGATGTCGACGTAGTCGGTCAGGCCGTCGCAGGCCTCCATCTGCTGCAGCCGCCAATAGCGGCGGCGCTGGGTGATCCGGAATTCGAACGTCCCGTCGCGCAGGCAATTGCGGGTGGCGTCGGGGGTTCCGACGATCGAGATCTCGCCCCGGAAGGTGAAGCTGGTCCGGCCGATCGAAAGCACGTCACCGTCCAGCGTCAGCTCACCGCCGCCGCCCCTCTGCGATCCGCGCAAATGGACGAATCCGCCGCGATCGGTGACCTGGACGTGCCCGCGCGCGGGCGTATCGAAGCCGATCCATTGCAGCGTGATGCCGCTGTTGCGCCGCAGCCGGGCGAGCGCGGTACGATCGGTGACGATGGTTCGCTCCGCCGCGGCGGGGGCGGCCGGAGCGGGAGAGCCGGCGCTCATGGCGGCGGCGAGCAGCAGCGCAACACTCGTCAGGATTCTCATCGGCCGGTTCCAATTTCGCTTCGCAAGGCGGGGATTCTAGGCGACTGAGCGGCGAGGTCCAGCCCGCGCTGGCCGGGGAGGGCGTATTGGCGTCGAAGTATCCGATCGGTGGGACGAGATCGGTCACCGCGTTCGCGGTGGCGACGGCCGGAATCGCCTTCTTCTCGGGCATGGACGCGGTGATGAAGGCGCTGACGCTGGCGATCGGCGCCTATAATGCGATGTTCTGGCGGGTCGCGGTCGGGGCCGTGATCGGCGGCACGGTCTGGCTCGCTTTGCGCAGCCCCTGGCCGAGCCGCGCGGCGATGCGGATCCACCTTATCCGCGGCATCATGTCGTCGGTGATGGCGATCCTCTTCTTCTGGGGGCTGGCGCGGGTGCCGCTCGCGCAGGGCGTCGCGCTCGCCTTCGTCGCGCCGCTGATCGCGCTCTATCTCGCCGCCCTGATCCTCAAGGAGAGGATCGAGCGCCGCGCGATCCTCGCCTCCCTGCTCGGCTTCGCCGGCGTGCTCGTCATCCTCGCCGCGCAGGCCGAGGCCGACATGGGCCCCGAAGCCTTCCAGGGCGCGATGGCGATCCTCGCCTCGGCGATCTTCTACGCCTGGAACATCGTACTGATGCGCCAGCAGGCTTTGGTCGCCAGGCCCGTCGAGGTCGCCTTCTTCACCGGCCTGATCGTGGCGCTCTGCTATCTCGGCTTCGCGCCCTGGTTCGCCGAACTGCCGCCGGCCGAGCAATATCCCTCGATCCTCGCCGCGGCCGTGCTCGGCTTCGGCTCGCTGATGCTGCTCTCCTGGGCCTATGCGCGGGCCGAGGCGCAATATCTGGCCCCGGTCGAATATACCGCCTTCATCTGGGCGGTGCTGCTCGGCTTCATCGTCTTCGCCGAGCCGGTCAGGCCACTGACCCTGATCGGCGCGGCGATGATCGTCGCCGCCTGCTACATCGCGGCACGGCGCCGCCCGGCCCCGGTCGCCGACGTTGAGGCGGCGATCTGATGGCGGTCGACGAGGCCCTTTATGCCTGGGTTCAAGAGGCGCTGGAGCCGCTCGGCACGGTGTCGATGCGGCACATGATGGGCGCGGCCGTCCTCTATCTCGACGGTATCGTGTTCGCCGTCCTCGACGAAGGCGAGATCTGGTTCAAGGGCGATGCCGACTCCGCGGCGATCTGGGACGCGGCGGGCTGCGAGCGTTTCACCTTCACCGGCAAGGACGGCAGGATCGAGACGATGAACTACCGCCGCGCGCCGAGCGACGTCTATGACGAGGCCGAGGCGATGCGGCGCTGGGCCTCGCTCGCCCTCGAGGCGGGCCTGCGCGGGGCGGCGAAGAAGAAGCCGAAAAAGCGCTATTAGCTCGTCATCGCGAGGAGCATGGCGACGAAGCAACCCATCCAGCCCAGGCGGCAAACTGGATTGCTTCGCTTCGCTCGCGATGACGGCTTAGCGCGCGGGCTGATGCGGCCGCAAATGCGGCGCCACGTCGTCGCTCTCCTCGATCGACGGCAGCAGGCGCGGCTCGAAGCGGGCGCGCGACGCCTGCTCATAGGCATGGCCCAGAGCGAGGATGCGGGCGTCGTCCCATTTGGCGCCGATGAAGGAGAGGCCGACCGGCAATCCGCGAACCTCGCCCATCGGCACGGTGAGGTGCGGATAGCCGGCGACCGCCGCGAGGCTGCCGGCGGGGCCGCCGCCGGGGCTGGTATCGCCGTGGACGGAATCGATCAGCCAGGCGGCGGGCCGGGTCGGCGCGACCAAGGCGGCGACATCATGCTCGCGCAGCATCCGGTCGATCCCGTCCTCGCCCGCAATGCGAAGCGAGGTCGCGCGCGCCGCGCGGTAGGCGTCGTTCAGCCCTTCGGTGGCCTGCGCCTGCTCGAACAGATCCTGGGTGAAGAGCGGCATCTCGGACGCGCGGTTCGCGACGTTGAACGCGATCAATTGCTCGAGCGTGCGCGTCCGCACGCTGTCCGGCAGAGTGGCGAGATAGGCGTTGAGATCGTGCTTCAGCTCGGCGAGCAGGACGGCGATCTCCGCGCGGCCGAGTTCCTGCCTGTTGCCCTGGAACTCCCGGATCTCGACGAGCACCGCCCCTTGCGCGCGGAGCGTGTCGAGCGCCGCCTCGAAGGGCGCGTCGGTGCCGAAGCCGGCCGAGAAGCGCATCACCCCGAGCCTTACCCCGCGCAGCGCGTCGGGCCGCAGGGCGGCGGCATAATCGACCCGGCGGGCCTCGGCCTCGGCGGTCGCCGCGTCGGCCGGATCGCTGCCGGCGATGGCGTTCATGATCAGGGCCGCGTCGCGGACCGTCACAGTCATCGGCCCCGGCGTGTCCTGGCTGTGGCTGATCGGAACGACATGGGTTCGGCTGACCAGGCCGACGGTCGGCTTGAAGCCGACGATGCCGTTGACCGCGGCCGGGCAGGTGATCGATCCGTCGGTTTCGGTGCCGATCGCCGCCGGCACCATGCCCGAGGCGACCGCGACCGCGCTGCCCGAGGACGAGCCGCACGGATTGCGGTTGAGCGCATAGGGATTGCGCACCTGCCCGCCGATCGCGCTCCAGCCCGAGATGGAATCGGACGAGCGGATGTTCGCCCATTCGCTGAGATTCGCCTTGCCGACGATCACCGCGCCAGCCGCGCGCAGCCCCGCGACCAGCGGCGCGTCCCGGCCGGTGACGTTGTTCGCCAGCGCCAGGCTCCCCGCAGTGGTCGGCAGCGGCCCGGCCGTCTCGATATTGTCCTTGATCAGGATCGGCATGCCGAACAAAGGCCCGCGCGCGCGCCGGATCCGATCGAGCGCGCGCGCCTGATCGAGCGCGGTCGGATCGACGGCGATCACTGCGTTGAGGCGGGGGTTCAAGACCTCGATCCGTTGAATCGCGGCTTGGGTGCGGGCTTCGGCGCTGGTCCGGTTCGGCACGGGCGCGTCGCCTTGCGCGAGTGCGGCGGCGGACAGGCTCAACAGCGAGCCGAGGAGCAGGGGTCTGATCATGGCGGGGGAAGGTGACGCAATGGCCAGCCTTCGTCCAGTGTTCGCTTAAGCAGCTTCCCCCTTCGCCCGCTCGATCGCTTCCATGATCAGCCGCTCGGCCACGGCCCGGTCCCCCCAGCCGTTCAGCTTCGCCCATTTGCCGGGCTCCAGATCCTTGTAATGGGTGAAGAAATGCTCGATCTGCTGAGTCACGATCGGCGGCAGATCGCCGAGATCGTCGACCTGGCTGTAATAAGGAAATGTCGAATCGACCGGCACGGTGATCAGTTTCTCGTCGCCGCCTTTGTCGTCGTCCATCAAGAGGACGCCGACGGGGCGCACCCGGATCACCGCCCCCGGGATGATCGGCGAGCGCGCGATCACCAAGGCGTCGAGCGGGTCGCCATCCTCGCCCAATGTGTGCGGCACGAAGCCGTAATTGGCCGGATAGCGCATCGGCGTATGCAAGATGCGGTCGACGAAGATCGCGCCGGATTTCTTGTCGAACTCATATTTGACCGGCTCGCCGCCGATCGGCACCTCGATGATCACGTTGATGCGTTCGGGCGGATTGTCGCCGGCGGGGATGAGGTCGATGTTCATGGATCGGGGGCTTTACACCCGTGGCCGGTTGCGAGTCACGCGGCGCCGTTGCATGACCCGTCGCGATGAAGGTCGCGATCTGCATTCCGCGCTACGGCGACACCAAGGGCGAATTCACCATCTGCCTGGCGCGGCTGATCGCGCGCAGCATGGCGGCGCCGCTGCCGGACGGAGACCGGCTCGAGATCGAGATCTTCTCGCTCGCCTCGTCCGATCTGCCCGCCAACCGCACCATCCTCCTGCAGCGCGCCATCCACTGGCGGGCGCACTGGCTGCTGTGGCTCGACGACGATCATGTCTTCCCGCCGGACGCGCTGCTCAGGCTGCTCGCGCGCCGGCTGGCGGTGGTCGGCTGCAATTATCCGCGGCGCACCGATCCGGCCGGGCCGGTGGCGGCCAGGCAAGGCGAGGACGGCGCCTGGCAGCATGTCTGGACCACTGCGGAACTGGCCAGGGCCGGCGCCGTCGAGGCGGTCGCCCATGTCGGCCTGGGCCTGTGCCTGATGGACATGAACCTGCTCCACCAGGTCAAGGCGCATGTCGAACAAGGGGTCGGCTGGGCGCAATGGGCGCCGTTCGACCGCAAATTGCTCCCGGGCACCAGCGCGCGGATGGGCGAGGACGCCTCCTTCTTCCACGAGCTGCGCGAGGCGGGAATCGCCATCCACGTCGATCATGGCCTCTCCTGGGAGGTCGGCCATATCGGCGAGCGCGTGCTGACCAATGCCGACGCCGAGGCGCAGCGCGAGGCCTGGCTGAGCCGCAAATAAGGCAGCGGTTCCCCCGGGACGCAAAAATGCTACAGGCGCGGCGATGAGCAAGGGTCCGCAAAAGGTCCGGGGCACCCAGGACATGATCGGCGACGAGGCCGACCGCTTCCACCGCGTGGTCGAGGCGTTCGATCGGGTGCGCCGGCTCTACGCCTTCCAGCATATCGAAGTGCCGGTGTTCGAGGCGACCGAGGTGTTCGCCCGAACCCTGGGCGAGACCACCGACGTCGTCTCCAAGGAGATGTACACTTTTCTCGATCGCGGCGGGGAGTCGCTGACCTTGCGGCCCGAATTCACCGCCGGCATCTGCCGCGCCTTCATCTCCGACGGCTGGCAGCAGCATGTCCCGCTCAAGGTCGCCACCTGGGGCGCGGCCTTCCGCTACGAACGGCCGCAAAAGGGCCGCTTCCGCCAGTTCCATCAGCTCGACGCGGAGATTATCGGCGTCGCCGAGCCCGCCGCCGATGTCGAGCTGATCGCGATGGCGGCCCTGCTGCTTGGCGAGCTCGGCCTGTCGGACCGGGTCGCGCTCAGGATGAACACGCTCGGCGATCCGGCGACCCGGGAGGCCTGGCGGGCGGCGTTGGTCGCCCATTTCAGCGCCCGCGAGGCCGATCTTTCCGAGGAAAGCCGCGAACGGCTCGAGAAGAATCCGCTCCGCATCCTCGATAGCAAGCAGCATCAGGATTTCCCGGTCGTCGACAGCGCGCCGGTGATCGACGATTACCTGACCGCCGAAGCGGCGGACTTCTTTGCCGCGGTTACCGCCGGGCTCGACCGGATCGGCATCCAATGGGTCCGCGACGCCCGCCTGGTCCGGGGCCTGGACTATTACCGGCACACCACCTTCGAATATGTGACCGAGGAGCTGGGCGCGCAAAGCCAGGTGGTCGGCGGCGGCCGCTATGACGGCCTCATCGAGAGCATGGGCGGACCTGTCACCCGGGCGGTCGGCTGGGCGGCCGGGATCGAGCGCATGGCGATGCTGCTCGATCCGCCCACGCCGCGCGGAATCGACGCGGCGCTGGTGCCGATGGGCGATGCGGCGCAGGTCGAAGCGATGCGCATCATCGCCGGGCTCCGCGCCGCCGGCTTCACCTGCGACATGGCGTTTCGCGGCAATTTGAAACGCCGGATGCAAAAGGCCGCCGCCAGCGGCGCCCGTTACGCGATCATTCTCGGCGACGACGAGCTCGCCCGCGGCGAGGCGGCGCTGAAGGATCTCGCCAGCGGCGAGCAGCGCGACGTCGCCGTCGCCGATCTCGCCGGGGCCATCGGCCGGCCATGACCCGGATCCCGGCCGAACGGATCGCCGCCATCGAGGCGCGCAAGGAGGAATTGCAGGCGGCGATGTCGGCGCCCGATCTGGCGCCCGACACGTTCGTCAGGCTCTCGAAGGACTATGCCGAGATCCTGCCCGTGGCGGAGGCTGCGCGCGAGCTGCGCCGGCTGCGCGCCGAGATCGAGGTGCTCGACGAGATGCTCGCCGATCCCAGCCCCGACATCCGCCAGATGGCGGTGGACGAGCTCGCCGCGCTGCAGGCGCAGCTGCCCGAGGCCGAGCGGTTGCTGGCGCTGAAGCTGCTCCCGCGCGACGCCGCCGACGATCGCTCGGCGATGCTCGAGATTCGCGCCGGCACCGGCGGCGACGAGGCGGCCCTGTTCGCCGGCGTGCTGCTCAGGATGTACCAGCGCTACGCCGAGGCGCGCGGCTGGCGCTTCGAGCTGATTTCGGCGAGCGCTTCGGAAATGGGCGGCTTCAAGGAAGTGATCGCCTCGATCGACGGCGGCGGCGTGTTCGCTCGGCTGAAGTTCGAAAGCGGCGTCCACCGGGTGCAGCGCGTGCCGGTCACCGAAAGCGGCGGCCGCATCCACACGTCGGCGGCGACGGTCGCGGTGCTGCCCGAGGCCGAGGAGGTCGACGTCCAGATCAACGAGTCCGACCTGCGCATCGACGTCTATCGCTCGTCCGGGCCGGGCGGCCAGTCGGTCAACACCACCGACAGCGCGGTGCGCATCACCCATTTGCCGACCGGCTTGGTCGTCATCCAGCAGGACGAGAAGTCGCAGCACAAGAACAAGGCCAAGGCGCTCAAGGTCCTGCGCACCCGGCTCTACGAGCTCGAGCGCGAGCGGCTGGCCTCGGAGCGGGCCGGCGCGC
>Ga0190265_10000295_pt1 | contig 40109 bp, 35 predicted proteins | sample Popmic124T_FD_133135 | JGI IMG/M metagenome (GOLD analysis project Ga0190265, IMG submission 133135) | Populus adjacent soil microbial communities from riparian zone of Indian Creek, Utah, USA - 124 T | ecosystem: Environmental > Terrestrial > Soil > Riparian zone | place: USA: Utah | collected... | reverse complement strand
CGAATGGCCAGGTGAAGGCGACGGGCTACGTGAAACGCGAGGGTGGGAAATACGTCCGCACGGGCCACTGGGTCACGTTTCACGAAAATGGGCAAAAAGCATCTGAGGGACGGTACGACGGCGGACGTAAAGTGCCGGGTACATGGCAGTACTGGGACGCGGCCGGTGTCTTGATGCCCGAGGGTCTCGCGACGACGCAGGCGGATGGTGTGTAATCTTTCGCAAAAGCGTTGTTCTGAGCGAAGCGAAGAATCTTGTCTCGAATATGCGATTCGCTTAACGAGTGAAACGGCGGGCATTCGAGCCGTCATGCCGACGCAAAGCCCGCCGGCATGGCACCCGTCTATGTGCCGATCCAGTTGAACGGCGGGCGCAGCGCGCGGATCAACTTCGACTCGATCTCCAGCGCTTCTTCATCCCTTTCAACCAGAATGGCTTCGACGCGGGCGATCTGCGTCGTCCAGCCGTTGAAGAAATTGGTCCCCCGCGGGTCTTGCACGTGGGCGCGGGTTCGACTGCGCAGGTTGGCGGCCTTGCCGACGTAGAGAAGTGTTCCGCCGCCGTCATACATCGCATAGACGCCGCGGCGGACCGGAAGCGCTCCGAGATTGGTCGGCGTCGCGGAGTGAATCCGCTTGCCGGCCCCCGCGACCTCGGCGAACGGGGAGACCGGCGGCGGGGAGTCGGAGGCCGGCGCTGTGCGCTCGGTTGCTGCCACGAAGTCGATCCCGCGATAACTCAACTGCACGATCACATCCGGCCGCAGAGTGTGGACGCGCTCGCGCAGGCGCATGCCCGCGAATGCGTCGCGATGTATCTCTCCGGCAATTCGAATCTGCGCCAGCGCGTTCGCCGGCAGTCTCTCGACGATGGCTTCGATCTGCCGTGCCAGTTGCTCGCGCGACAGACCAGGAACGGCGATGGGCCAGACGGACATCGGGCGAACGGCGTGTTCGATGAAGCGATGTGTCACGTTGCCGGCGTCGAGTTCGAGCAGGACGCAGCCCTTCGGCTCGTCCTTCTCGGCGAAGGTAATGCGGTCGGGCTAGCCGGAATAAACAATCTGCGGCGTTAGACGATCGGCGGGGCGTAGTTTCTGATGGCGATGGACGTGACCGGCAGCCACATAGACGAATTCCGGCGGCACTTGTCCACGGAGAATTACGTCGGGGTCCTTGCGCGGGAACCGATAGTCGGCCGACCCGCAGACGGCCGAATCGAACGCCTGATGCACCGCGAGCATCCGCACGTCGGCGGCGACGGATGAACAGCTTGCTGCGGCGAGCTGTTCCTCGAAGCGCGCCTGGCCTGCATGATGGAGGCAGGGAATCGCGGAGACGGCCACGCGCGTTCCGCCGCAATGGAACAGCCGGGTCATCGGGTCCGCGGCGATGTGAATGTTTGGGTGGCACAGGAACGGCGACTCGGGAATGGCACAGCGCTCGTGATTGCCGGGCACAATCAGAACAGGTATTCCGTCACCGGCCAGGTCGCGAAGCGGAAGGACCGCGGCCATGATCGCGGAGCGGCTGGGCCGCGGGCTGTCGAACAGGTCGCCGGCATGAATCACCAGATCAACCGCTTGATCGCGGGCCGTTTGCAGCACCCGATGAAAAGCAGCGATGAAGTCGTCCCCGCGGCGCGGACCAGGCAGGCGTGCGCGAACCGGAAGTTCGGCGCCGATATGCGAGTCGGCCGTGTGGAGAATCTTCATCTGTAAAAAGCATATCGGGCGGGGGAGCCTTATTCGATTGAGTGATCTGGCGATCGGGCGATTGGCAATTGAAACCGAGCGTTAGTAACGATCGAGGGAGCGGTATGGCCGCATTCCGGGCATCGGCCGCTCACATTTCCGAACAGGTTGTAACCGCAACCGCGACAGATGTACGGGCTGATGTGTCGCAAAACTTCCTGATCGCTGGCGCCCATAAATCCCACGCGCACTCCCGCCCGCATGAGGATGCGGGTGGCCCAGCCGTTTACGACGAGAAGCATGATCAGATTTGCGCAGGGCGCAATGGCCACTAGCCCGCAAAGCAGCTTGGTGACGATATGCGCGTTCAGGGCATTCAGTACTTTTACAATCCCGATCACGACGACAATCAAGCAACCGATACCAAAGACGTTCAAAGCAACGAGGAAAATGTCGGAGTTTTGGACACTGACGGGGACAATGACAGGCAGCAGCAGGGCAAGCCCTTCGCACAACAGAAGAACGAGTATCAGGCGCAGCAATGTCCGTTGGGCGCGGGCCACTGCTCTCAGGTCGCGCACGGGTCCCAATAGCGGAATCTCAGGCGTCAGGGCCATGGGAACGGCCGCTGTCCCCATACTACTTTGATCCGCTTCGGGCATCCTCCAATGATAATGGCGAAATGCGTGCGCCGCGCTTACATTTCAATCGTGGCGAAACAGCATTCGCAATTTGTCTGCCGCCAGTGCGGCGTCGCGCAGCGGCGGTGGGCCGGGAAGTGTCCGGCCTGCGGCGAGTGGAACGCGCTGGAGGAGCGCGTGGTGCGCGACGCGGCCGAGGACAAGCATCGGCCGCTGATACCGCACGATGAGGAAGCCCCCGCGGTGATGCGGCTCGCGGACGTGCGGCCGGACCAGATGCGGCGTTATTCGAGCGGGATTGGCGAGTTCGACCGGGTGCTGGGCGGCGGGATCGTACCGGGATCGGCGATTTTGCTCGGCGGCGATCCGGGTATCGGCAAGTCCACGCTGCTGTTGCAGGTGTGTCATTCACTCGCCCACACCGGACGCAAGACGCTGTATATCACCAGCGAGGAATCGCTGGGACAGACGCGGTTGCGGGCGGAGAGGTTGATGGGGGAAGGCATAAAGGCACAAAGGCATCCGCCGCGGCGGATAAACTGCGGCACAGAGGGAGAAGGGGACGGTAGCGCCATCGCTCAATCCGACATGCTCGTGTCGGCGCAGGCGAATCTCGATGTCATCATCCACACGATTCAGGAGACGCGACCCGAAATCGTCGTCGTCGATTCGATCCAGATGGTCTATCGGCCGGACATGACCTCCTCGCCCGGCTCGGCGGCGCAGCTTCGCGATGCGGCGGCGCGGCTAATCTGGCTGGCGAAGCAGATGAACTTCGCGCTGATCCTCGTGGGCCACGTCACCAAGGAGGGAGCGATCGCCGGGCCGAAAATTCTGGAGCACCTGGTGGACTGCGTCGCGTACTTTGAGGGGGACCGCTTTCACTCGCACCGGCTGGTCCGGGCGGTGAAGAATCGCTACGGCTCGACCGACGAGTTGGGCATTTTTGAGATGACCGACGGCGGCCTGCGCGAAGTGCCCGATCCATCGAAAATGTTCCTCAGCGAGCAGCGGGTCTCGCGGCCGGGGTCGGTGGTGCTCGCGGCATGCGAGGGAACGCGGACGCTGCTGGTAGAAGTACAGGCGTTGTGCGCGCAATCCGTGTTCGGCAGCGCCAAGCGCAAGGCGACCGGCGTGGATGCCGGCCGCGTGTCCATGCTGCTGGCGGTGATCGAGAAGCATGCCCAGTGCGTGCTGGGCGATCAGGACGTATTCGTGAACGTGGTGGGCGGCGTGCGCGTACATGAGCCGGCCGCCGATCTGGCGATTGCTCTCTCCACGTTCTCCGCGATGACCAACCGGTGTCTTCCGACTGGTACGGTGGTGTGCGGGGAGCTGGGATTGGGATCGGAGCTGCGCACGGTCCATCACATGCGGCAGCGCGTCAGTGAGGCGGCGCGGGTCGGTTTCAAGCGGTTTCTGCTACCGAAAGGCGCGGCCGCCGACGCGAAGCGAAAGGGCGACGCAGCCATCGAAGTCGTCGCCTGCGAAGGTTTGAATGATGCCATACGAGAACTCGAGTGAATCGCTGACGGCCGACACGCCGCGTGCGAGGCTGACCAGCCGCCTGCTGATGGGCGTGGCGGGTCTTGCGCTGATTTTGAATTGCCTGCTGACTTCGCCTGCTCGATTTTCGGAGGCGCACCATGCGGATACGTCCTTCTTCAAGCGCGTCGTGGCGGGGCTCGCCCTGGTCGGCTCGAGCGCCGACGCAGGCGCGTTTCCGACCGCGCGATTGGTGGACATTCGCAGTTTGATTTTCGGGCTGGGCGCGGCGCTGCTCAGCCTGATCGGAGCGGCGCGCCTCCTGACAGCGCGGGCACGGCCGCGGCTATCAAGCGAGGACATGTGGGACATCCGCGAGCGGGCGAAAAGCCCGCTGTTCTGGCTGGGCGTGCTGCTGGCTGTCAGCGTGGTGACATCATATTTCTCGCACGCGCCGGCGGTAAGCATGGGTCAGGTGGCGATCCGCTTCATGCACGCCGCATGGTGGTGGCCGCTTGCGGTGCTGTTGCTGGATCGCAACGCGCAGCGCCTGAGTACGATGGTGGTGCTGGCGGTGACGCTGAGCTGCGTGGTGGGAATCTGGTACCTGTCGGCAAGGGGATCGTCGGGGTGGTGGCGCGATCTGGCGGCGATGCGGCTTCCCGCCGCGCGGCTGGAGTATCCCATCGGCAACAGCCTGTGGTTCGGGGCCTGCATATTGCCCGCGATTTTCGTGGCGCTGGGCGTGGCAATGGACACGTTTGGGCCGCAGGGCAAACGACATGCCCAGAAATCGGCGATGGATGAGACTCCGCTTTCGAGGGCGGCGCGGGTGGGAAAGTGCCGGCGCTCGGGCACGCTGTGCGTCGTGGCGCTGCCGATTCTCTTGATCGCGTTGCTGCTCACCCAGGCCCGGTCCTCGGCCTGGGTCGGGTTTGCGGCCGGCGTATTCGGAATCGCATTTTTGGCCGCCCGCCGCGGCGCTCGACCGTATATTCTCTTGGGAGCCGTGTTGCTCGCGTTGTACGGCGCGTGGCAGGTGCAGCGCCTGCGGGTTCACGGCGTCATGGGCGAGCGGGCGCACTCGATCCGTTCGCGTTTGAACCACGAATGGCCGTACGCCATCGCGCTCTTCACGCAGAAGCCCGTCGGGGGCCACGGCGAGGGCTGCTACACGATGCTGGCGCCGCAGTTTGCGCGGATCGATCAGTTGCAGGAGCCGTCGGTGATGGCCTTCGACGAGCAGCTCTGGTATGCCCACGCGCACAACGAGTTCCTGGAGTTGCTCGCCGACTTGGGCATCGTCGGGCTGACTGCCTTCATTCTGGCACTGGCCGCTACGATGGCGTGGGCGGTGCGTTATTGCGATCGCGCTCGGGAAAATCCCGAGACGCGGCCGTATCGCTGGCTGGTCATCGGGCTGGGGGCAGCGCTCGTAGGAATGACCCTTGAAGAAGGGTCGAGCGTCGCGCTGCGACATCCGGGTTTTCCGCCGATCTTCCTGACCGTGTGGGCGGGGCTATGGGCCGTCGTGCGGAGCGAACGAGCGGCAAGCATGAAGACGCTCGACGCCGCCGGCTCGAATCGGGTGGGGGTCGGGTGGTATCGCTCGGCCGGCGTCGTGAGTGTTTTTGGTGCACTCGCTCTCGGATATCTCGCCGTCGAGGATTGGCGTGGAATCCGTGCGTATCAGAAATCTCTTCAGGCTGCCGAGGACGGAAGCTTCACCGCGGCGATGGCCTCGGCTGACTTCGCCGGTGAGAGGATCCTCGACCCGTTTTTCAAGCTCTCCTCGTGGGTGAAATCGGTGGATGCCAGGGTAGTTTTGTTTGGACAGTCCGTGGCGTCGGACGCAAGAGCCTCTGACGCCGACATCGAATTGGCTCGCAGCGCCCTGATGCGGTTGAATCGTTTGAGCCGCGCCGCGCCGCGCTTTCTCCAAGTCTCAAGGCTGGCGATGCTTCTCAACTTCACGATGGCGCGGGCCGCAAGTGCCCGCGGCGAATCAAAGGCGACGGAGGATTATCTGAACGCTTACCGCGCCTGGCTGCAGCAATCGGCGGCCGACGATCCGTTTGACTCAGGCTTGGTACAGCAGATGTGGGTCGACATTCCTGATGCAGCGCCGATCGAACGGCTCGGCTGGTTGAAGCGGTTGATGCGCCGAGGGGAAATGGACGATGCCGCACGCGAGATGGCCGAGGATTTGTTTCGGCGCATTCCCGGATCGGTGGCGACCCTTCACGAGTTGCTGGTCGTCGCCGACGCCGATGCCAATCGCCCGGCTTCATCCTGGCAGGATGCCCTCTCGCCGGAGAGCCAGCGCCTGGGGGCTCTGCTGGCGGATTGGACCGGCCAGGCGGCCGAAGCGGAGAGGCTGGCGCAACAAGCCGCCGCGATGTACGCCAGCGCGGGCGAGGGTTTATTCGCGGCACGCGCGGCGGCGATGCGGGAAAGCGTGCTTTATGGCTTGCACGTCGATCCAGTCGGCCGCACTGATGATTTGTTGACGCGCCTGGTTCGCGCAAGGGAAGTATTTGAGGGCCCTGTGGTCGGAACGCCGGAGGACGTGTTGGCGATGCCGCTTCCGCGCGAGTTTGGCCTGGCGCGGGGGCTGGTCCTGGCCGCCGCCGGCCGCGACGACGCGGTTCGGAAGCAATTGGATTACCTCAAGGGTCCCACGCAGTGGGGCGAGGCCGCTCCGAGCGAAGCGAGCATCTACGCGAGCCTCGCGGATCAGTTTCAACCGAAAGCTCAATTCGCTGATCTGGCGATGAAGTGGGCGCAGCGGGCGAAGGAATTAGATGATGCCCTGCCCGAGGCTCACTTCACCCTGCTCGCACTGTATTTGTCACGGGGTCAGGATGCAGAGGCGGAGCAGGCGGCGCGGCGGTTTATCGAATTGATTCCCGATCGCGATCGGGCCTACATGCTGCTTCAGAATCGGGAACGTCGGTGGCCCGAGAGTTCGATCTGGCAGCGTTTGCGGCGAGACTTTGCGGATTATCCAGAACTGCCGATCGAGAGTCCCACGGGATCGTCATCGACCCAGCCGACGAGTGCCCCGGTTGAGGCAACGCAGCCGAGTACGGCGCCGGTCGGCGATTAGTTATCGACAGAGAGGTTGGGATCCATTTCCCGGTGCGAGGTGCGCCGTTCGGTGATGTCGAAGTTTCCGCCGCCGAGCAGGCTGCCGGTGAACAGGGCCCGGTCCAGGGGAAGGGTCACCTGGACCCAGACGTTGCGATCCGTCGGGCCGAGTTCGTCGAGATTGGTGGTGACTTCATAGCCGCTCAAGCCGGCGCGCTCGAGCGTGTCATCGATTGACGCACGGACGTCGTCGCCGGTGTAGCCTGGCAGCGTGGCGACGCGGGCGGCACGATTCGCGGCCAGCCCCAGCGTCTGCTTCACGAGAAATGCGTAGCCGATTTCGAGAAAGCCCAGCATCATCAATATGAGCAGCGGCGCGACGACGGCCAGTTCGACAGTGGTGGCGCCTCGGCGAAGATTCTGATTTCGGCGGCGGATGAAGTTTCGCATGTTGGTTCTCCCCGTGTTGCCCGTTGCTGTGGCCATTGACGTGAGGGGGAGGGGAGCAAGCCGCGTTCCAGCCCGCGATGCCGAGAAAATCCGGCGAAGGGAGATTGCATTCAGATTATTTAGGGACCGCCGGGAGTCGCGTTGACATCATGCATCAAAATGATGTCGGAGGGCATTCATTCGTCTTCTTTTTCCACCGCGCCTTTGCGCTGCAAGTATCGCGCGACCAGCCAGCAGAGCAGCGCCCAAGCAAGGCCGGCCGTCCAGCCGGCCAGCACGTCCGTCGGATAATGGACTCCGAGATAAATGCGGCTGATACCGATCAGAAAGATGATCCCCAGGGCGACGACGATGAGATAAATCTTCTCCCGCCAGCCCGGTGTCAATCGCGTGAGCAGCGCGCCCAGCGTCAGATAGACGATGGCCGAATACATCGAGTGGCCGGATGGAAAGCTGTGCGTCAGCACCTCGGTCAAATGCGGCACCACGCTCGGACGCGGGCGGGCGAACTGCTGCTTCAACACGCTGCCGACGAGCACACCGCCGATGGTCGCTCCAAGGATGAGCGCGATGGCCGCGAACTTGCGGGTCATCAGCATGTAGCCGACGACCGCTGTCGTCATGATGCAGAGCACGGCGACGCCGCCGAGAGCGGTGATGTCGGCCATGATCAATTTGAGCCACGTGGGTCCGCGCGGCATCGCCGGGTCGGCCGGGTCGCGCAGCGATTGGAGCACCCATTCGTCGAATTGCCGGGAGTCGCCTTCGACGACTTCATCGGCCAGTTCGACAAAAAACCAGGCGCTGGCGATGATAAGCAGGCCGACGGCCAGAATGACGGGACTGGCGCCGCCGAAGTGATCGATGATCTTTCGCAGTCGAGCGGACACGCGGCTCGATACCTTAGCCCGCGCCGGTGCGAAAACAAAGATAAGTCGGGCGAGGATCGTCTGGGAGAACGAGGTTGCACGCAGTGGATCGTTCTGACATCGCCGCGGAAATCGCCCGGATCACGCCGGCTCTCGCGGCCCTGCGGCACGAAATTCACGCGCATCCCGAACTTGCGTTTGAAGAAATCGAAACTGCGAAACGAATTCTCGACAGACTGACGCCGCTTAAGAATCTGCGAATCCAGACTGGACTCGCGAAAACCGGCATCGTCGCGACGCTCAACGCCGACAAGCCCGGCCGTTGCGTCGCGTTGCGGGCCGAAATGGACGCGCTGCCGATCGAGGAGAAGACCGGCGCGGCGTACGCGTCCAACATTTCCGGAAAAATGCACGCCTGCGGCCACGACGGCCATTCAACGTGCCTCGTCGGCGCTGCCATCGTTTTGTCTCAGATGGCCGACAAGCTTCCCGGCAAGGTGAAGTTCATCTTCCAGCCGGCCGAGGAGAGCGGCGGAGGCGGCGGGATTCTCTGCGAGCAGGGCGTTCTAGGGGACCCGGACGTCGACGCCGCGTTCGCTCTGCACGGGTGGCCATACATGGACCTGGGCGAGGTCGGCATCTGCCCCGGTCCGGCCATGGCGGCGACCAATCCGTGGAAAATCGTCATTCGCGGCAAGGGGGCCCATGCGGCCTATCCGCATCGCGGGGTCGATCCGATCGTTGTCGCCGCCCACGTCGTCACGGCGTTACAAACCATTGCTTCTCGCAACATCGATCCGCTGGATGCCGTGGTGGTGACGGTCGCGACGATCAACGCCGGCACGGCGGGCAACATTATTCCCGAGTCGGCCGAGCTGACCGGCACGATTCGAACGCTCGACGCCGACGTTCGCCAGCGGGTCGTCGAGCGGTTCTGCGGCCTCGTCGAGCAGACCGCGGCGGCTTTTGGAGCGACGGCGCGGGTCGATCTGCGCTGGGGATATCCTGTGGTCGTGAACGACGGCAAGATGTCGGCGCTCGTGGCCGATGTGGCGCGAGAAATCGTCGGCCCCGAAAAGGTCCAGGAAAACCTGCGGCCGAGCATGGGCGGCGAGGACTTCGCCTATTATGCCGAGCGCGTGCCCGCCGCGTTCTGGCGGTTGGGCGTCCGCCGGGGCGATCCGGCCGTGCAGCCGACGCTGCACCAGCCGACCTATGATTTCCCCGACGAAGCGATCCCGCTGGCGGTGCGGATGCACTGCGAAATTGCCATGCGGTTTCTGCACGCGTCATAGCCGCCGCGAATGGAGTTGCATTTTGTTCAAGCACATCGATCCGCAGTGGGAAGTCTCGGCTCAGGAAGTCAAGTCGCGCCTCGACAAAGGCGAAGACTTCGTGCTGCTGGACGTCCGCCAGCCTGAAGAGGCCGATATGTGCCGCATCGACGGCTCGCATCTTTTTCCGCTTCCCAGCCTGCAACAGCAGGTGGAGGAGATTCGCGGGTTGACCAACGGGCGGCCCATCGTTACCTACTGCCACCACGGCCACCGCAGCGTGCAGGCGGCTGCGATCTTGCGCGAGTCCGGCCTGGGTCGCGTGATGAGCATGGCGGGCGGCATCGATTCCTGGTCGGTGACGGTCGATGCGAGCGTGGGGCGGTATTAAGGAACGAGCTTGATTCACCGCGCGGCATTCCTGGCTTGTCTGTTTATTGCATCTCTACTTTGCGGTTGCGCGCGCAGTGAATTCGAGGTTGACCGCGAGATCACCGCGTCGCGGAACGCGGCGGGTCCGCCTGAAGACCGGCCATTCTGGTGGGGGGTTTCGACTTCATCCTATCAGACCGAAGACGCGGGGCCGGCGGCGGAGAATCTCGGCTTCAAGACCGACTGGGACCTGGCCTGCGAGTCGGGGTTCATCGACCACGCGCGCGGACAGGGCACGTGGAGCTATTCGCAGGTGGAACGGGACATCGCAGCGATGAAGTCCATCGGCGTCACGCACTATCGCTTCAGCGTGGAATGGGCGCGGGTCGAGCCGCGGCCGGGAGAGTTCAACGAGGCGGCCATCGCACACTATGCGAACGTGGCTCGGACGGTGCGCGAGGCGGGCATCGAGCCGGTGGTGACGCTCTGGCACTTCACGTTTCCGTCGTGGCTTTCGAGCGAGAGTTACAGCAGGCACGGCTGGCTGCACCCGCGCTGCGCGGAGCGGTGGGGGCCATTCGTGCGAAAGATGGTCGGCGCGCTTGCGCCCCATGTCGAGACGTTCGCCCCGCAAAACGAGCCGAATGCTTACGCTTTCGGCGTGCTCATCCAATACTTCCCGCCGGGGGGGCGGCCGAGTTACCGCCGCTACTTGCGCATTCTGGATGCCGAGGCGGAGGCATTCATTGAGGCGGCGAAAATCATCCGGGAGATCCGGGCCGATGCGCGGGTCATCAGCGTGCAGAGCATCATTCACTGGAAAAAGAATCTGCTGGACGTGGGCCGTTTCTGGTATCGCAAGGGTCTTGAATACAACTATTATCATCTCGACAGAATCGTCGAGGCATGCGACTGGATCGGCATCAACTACTATTTTCGCGAGATGGCGTGGCCGCTGTCACGCTGGTCGCAGGCGATGCGCCGCGGGCGTGACGTGTCGGAGGCGGGCTGGTACATGGACGCCGACGGGCTGGCTGTCGAGATCGCGGCACTTTCGCGGCGCTACGGCAAGCCGATTCTCATCACCGAAAACGGCGTACCGGACAAAACCGACCGGACGCGGCAGCGCTACCTCATGGACCACGTCTTCGCGGTTCGGCGGGCGATTGCGCAGGGCCATGACGTGCGCGGTTATTTTCACTGGAGCCTGATGGATAATTACGAGTGGGCGTCCGGGTATGAAGCCAACTTCGGGCTATTCGCGGTTGATCCGAGATCGCGCGCATTAGTTCCAAAGGAATCCGCCCGGCTGTTTTGCCTGTTCGCAACCTGCGGCAAGATCGTCCAGGACATGGAATCCATCCCGGCCCGATAGACCGGCGTGGCCGCGCGGTCGCCTGAAGCTATACTTCCGCGAGCCGGGCGTCGCGCCGCGTGCGCGACGAAGGTCAAAATTAATGCATCCGCGAATAAAAATCGCGCAGTTCATTTTCGCGCTCGCCTGTCTGCCGGCCACGTCCTGCGATCGCAAGTCAACGACGGGCGCATCGGCGCCGGCGGGACCGACGCCGTTGGTGACGATCACGCACCCCACACAGATGCAAACCCAGCCGCACGTCGACTTCACCGGCCGAACCGAGGCGGTTGAAATGGTGGAAGTGCGTCCGCGCGTCGGAGGCTTTCTGGAGAGCGTTGAATTCGAGCCGGGCCGCGACGTGAAAGAGGGCGATCTGCTTTTCAAGATCGATAATCGGTTGTACCAGGCCGAAGTCGATGAGGCCCGGGCACAGCTCACTCGAACACAGGCCACGCTGAATCAGGCGGACATCGAGCTGACCCGCCTCGAAGACCTGTTCAAGCGTCAGGTGGCGGCCCAGATCGAGTACGACCGCGCCGTCAACACCCAGGCCGAAGCCCGCGCCGAGGTCGCTGCTGCAGATGCGGCACTCAAGGCGGCCCAGCTTAATCTCGAGTGGACGCGGGTGACGGCCCCGATCAGCGGCCGCGTCAGCCGGAACCTGGTGGACCGCGGCAATCTGGTGCGGGGGGGATTGGGCGAGGCCACCTTGCTCACGACCATTGTGAGAAGGGATCCGATCTACGCCTACCTGGACATCGACGAGCGGACCGTGCTTGAAGTTCAGAAGGCGATTCGTCAGGGCGAAATGGAATCCTATCGAGAGGGCGAAGTCCCTGCCTATCTCGGGCTGGCGACCGAAAGCGATTTTCCGCACAAGGGTCACATCGATTTTGTCGAAAACCGCGTCGATCCCAATACCGGCACCTTGCGGGTGCGTGCCGTATTTCCGAATCCTGAAATGGTGCTGTTTCCAGGACTGTTCGCGCGTATTCGCGTTTTCGTCGGGCCGCCGAGGCAATCCGTACTCATTCCCGAGGAAGCCCTGGGGGTCGATCAGGGCCGGCGTTACGTCTATGTCGTGAACGATCGAAACGTCGTCGAATACCGCCAGGTGCGGATCGGGGCGCAGCGCGACACGCTTCGGATCATCGAGTCCGGCGTCGGCGTGAATGACCGCGTCATGACCCAGGGTCTGCTGAGAGTCCGGCCGGGCGACACCGTAGCGACACAAACGGCGCCCGTTGTGCCTGCCACGTCACGTCCGGCGACGGCGTCGACCTTGCCGACCACCCGGCGGAGCGACTCATGAAGTTCGCCCACTTCTTCATCGACCGGCCGGTTTTTGCCGCCGTTTTGTCGATTCTGATTCTGGTCGTCGGGGCAATTGCCATTTTCACGCTTCCGATCGCGCAATACCCGGAGATCGTGCCGCCCACGGTCGTCGTATCGGCCACGTACCCCGGCGCCAGCGCCCAGATCGCGGCAGCCACGGTCGCGACGCCGCTCGAAGAGCAGATCAACGGCGTCGAAAACATGCTCTACATTTCGAGTCAAAGCACGAACGACGGGCGCGTCAGCATCACCGTCACGTTCCAGTTGGGCACGAATCTGGACGTCGCCCAGGTGCAGGTGCAGAACCGCGTGGCCATCGCCGAGCCCCAGCTTCCCGAAGACGTGCGCCGTCTCGGCGTCACCGTCAAGAAGTCATCTCCCGATCTGACGCTCGCCGTCACGCTCTTTTCGCCGGACAACAGCCGCGACACGCTTTACCTGAGCAACTACGTCACGCTGCAAATCAAGGACGAATTGGCGCGGCTGCCGGGCGTCGGCGATCTCAATTTGTTCGGCGCGCGCGATTATTCGATGCGCCTGTGGCTCGATCCCGAAAGGCTCTCTTCCCGCAATCTTACCGTGGGCGATCTGGTTCAGGCCGTGCGCGAGCAGAACATACAAGTGGCGGCCGGCGTGGTCGGCGCGGCTCCGCTGCCGCCGGGGACGACGAATTTCCAATATACCGTGAACGCCCTGGGCCGTCTGCGCGAACCGGGGGAGTTCGCGGAGATCATCGTCAAGACGGGAAGCGATGGGCGCATCACCCGCGTTCGGGACGTCGCCCGCGTCGAACTCGGTGCCGCGGAATACGCGACGATCAACGCGTACAACGGCAAGCCGTCGGTGGGTCTCGGCGTGTTTCAGCTTCCCGGCTCCAACGCCTTGGAAACGGCCGACGCGATCTATGCCCGCATGGAAGAGCTGAAGGCGACATTTCCACCCGGCGTCGATTACGTCATTCCCTATGACACGACGCCGTTCATTCGGGACAGCATTCGCGACGTGGTGGTGACGCTGCTGGAAGCTGTGGGGCTGGTGGTCATTGTCGTGCTGATCTTTCTGCAGAGTTGGCGCTCGTCGATCATTCCGTTGCTGGCCATCCCCGTATCGCTGATCGGAACGTTCGCGATCATGTGGTCGGCCGGCTTTTCGATCAACAATCTGTCCCTCTTCGGTATGGTGCTGGCCATCGGCATCGTGGTCGATGACGCGATCGTCGTGGTCGAGAACATTGAGCGATGGATCGAGCGGGGCCTGTCCCCGCGCGACGCCGCTTTCAAGGCGATGGAAGAGGTGACCGGAGCGGTCATCGCCATTGCCTTCGGCCTCTCCGCGGTTTTCATTCCCGTGGCGTTTATCAGTGGAATCACCGGCCAATTCTATCGGCAGTTCGCGCTGACCATCGCATTTTCCACGCTGCTCTCGGCGCTGAATTCGTTGACGCTCAGCCCGGCGCTCGCGGTGCTCCTGCTGAAACCGCGGCACGAACGAACGGATTGGCTGACGCGCGTTCTGGATCTTACGCTGGGATGGTTCTTCAGGCTGTTCGAAAGATTCCTGGCCAGAGCAACCAGTGCTTACGCGGCGCTGGTGCGAAGGGGCGTTCGATTTTCCGCGATGGTTCTGCTGGTCTACGCCGGGCTGTTGGGCCTGACGGCGCTGGGGTTTAAGACCGTGCCCACCGGCTTCATTCCGCCCCAGGACCTGGGGTATTTGTTCGTCAACGTTCAGCTTCCAGACGCCGCGTCGATTGACCGAACCGAGCAGGTCATGAACCGTTTGTCCGGGATGGCGCATGAAGTGCCTGGCGTGCGACACACGATGCTGATCACCGGGCTTTCCATACTTACCCGGACGAATCAATCCAATGCCGGCACGATGTTCGTCACGCTCGATCCCTTCAGCGAACGCGAGCATGACCCCGATCAATCCGCCGATGCGGTCGTCGGCCGGCTGATGCAGGACTTCGCCCAGCTTCAGGAGGGCCTCGCCATCGCCATCGCGCCGCCGCCGGTGCGCGGCATTGGAACCGCCGGTGGGTTCAAGATGGTGGTTCAGGACCGGACCGGCCGCGCGACGCCGCAGGAGTTGCAGGCCGCGACGGGGCGAATGATCTCCGAAGCGGCCAGAGACCCGCGACTTGCGAGAATGCTCAGCACGTTCCGGGCGAACGTGCCGCAGCTCTATGCCGACGTCGATCGGGCGCGGGTGAAGATGCAGGACATCCCACTGACAGACGTATTTCAGGCGATGCAGGTTTACCTTGGCGGCCTGTACGTCAACGATTTCAACTATCTCGGCCGCACCTATCGCGTCATGGCCCAGGCCGATGCGCCGTTTCGGGCGCGCGCGACCGACATCGCCCAGCTCAAGACGCGAAATCGCGCGGGCGAAATGGTGCCGCTCGGCGCGGTCCTCGACGTGCAGGACGTATCGGGTCCCGATCGGATCAATCGCTACAACCTTTATCCGTCGGCTGAAATCAACGGCACGGCCGCCGCCGGCGTGAGCAGCGGCGACGCACTCGCGGCGATGGAGGACCTGGGCCGCCGCGTTCTTCCGGAGGGCTTCAGTTTTGAATGGACAGAACTGGCTTATCAGGAAAGGCTGGCGGGAAACACGGCGCTGTTCATTTTTCCGCTGTGCGTATTGTTTGTTTGGTTGGTGCACTCTGCGGAATATGAGAGCTTTGCGCTATCGACCGCCATTATTCTGATCGTGCCGATGTGCCTCCTGTTTGGCATCGCGGGTGTTTGGCTGCGCGGCATGGACAACAACATCTTCACCCAGATCGGATTCGTCGTGCTGGCCGGCCTCAGCGCCAAGAATGCCGTGTTGATCGTCGAGTTCGCCAAGCAGCGCGAGGAGGAAGGGCTTTCTCCCGGCGAAGCGGCGATCGAGGCGGCTCAGCTGCGCCTGCGGCCAATTTTGATGACCAGTTTCGCGTTCATCCTCGGCGTCGTTCCCCTTCTGCTGGCCACGGGGGCGGGGGCTGAAATGAGACAGGCTCTGGGCACGGTGGTGTTTTCGGGAATGCTCGGCGTGACGCTCTTCGGCATCTTTCTGACACCCGTCTTTTATTATGTCATTCGGTCCGCCATGAGAATCATCCAGCGCAAGAGGAGCGTCACGGTCATATCCGGCAACTCAACCTAAGCCCCTTACCACCCGGGAGGCTCCCGATTTCAACTCAAAGCAGCCGCAGCGATTTCCGCCGGCAATTCGGCGTTCAAAAACGCCTCGACAATGCGAACCGCCGCCCCGACGCCAAGAGACTTCGCCCCGAGACACAATACGTTCATTCCCTCTTCCTCGACACCGGCCCGCGCGGAATGAGCGTTGTGAACCACCGCCGCGCGAACGCCGCAGACTTTGTTCGCGGCGATCGCGGCGCCGACGCCAGAGCCACACACGGCAATGCCGCGTTCGACGGCGCCCTCCGCCACGGACCGGCCGAGAGGCTCGACGAAATCGGGATAGTCGTCATGGGGGTGATATTCGAAGGGGCCGAAGTCCTCGATCAGATGTCCTTCGGTCCGCAGGATGTCACGAATCTGGTTTTTCAGGATCAGTCCGGCATGATCCGCCGCAATTCCAACGCGCATGATGAACCTCCTTCGTCGACGCACGTCGCGCCGACTTATGAAAATTATTCACCGCCGCCATGAAACGAACGTGAGCGATGGTTGACGTTCCTGTAATTTGAAAGACGAAGAATTACCGGCTTGTCATGATTCCAGGAGCGCCCGGATGGGCGACTCGATCAGCATCTTCACCCGCCGCAAGAATTCAGCGGCGTCCGAGAGGTCCACGATGCGCTGGTCGAAGCTTAAGGCGAGATACATCATCGGCCGCACGACGACTTCGTCGCCCCGGGCGACGGGCCGCTTGCGGATGGCGTGCAGGGCGAGGCACGCGCATTGCGGCAGGTTGACGCCCGGCGTGGAGAGCATCGAGCCGAACGCGCCCGGATTGGAGATGGTGAACGTGGCGTCCCGCAGGTCGTCGATGGAGAGCCGGCGGGTCGCGGCCCGCTCGAGAAAGTCGGACAGGATTTCCTCGATTCGCGCGACGCTCAGCTCGTCGGCGTCGCGAATGACGGGAGCGACCGCGGCGCCGTCGGCGTCAAGAGACACCGCGATGGCACAATAGTGCTTTCGAACGATGTCCGTCCCGCGCAGCTCGGCGTTCAACTGCGGATAAACCCGCAGCGACTCGGCCACCGCCCGCACGAAGAACGACGTGTAACTCAGCCGAAGGCCGAACTCCTTCTCGAAGCGCTCGTGCTGACGGCCGTGCAACCCGATCAGCGCGGACAGATCGGCTTCGTCAAACGTGGTCGTGACCGCGGCCGTGCGCCGGGCATCCGCGAGTTGTTCGGCGATCTGCGCCCGGATGGTGGACATCGGAACGATGGTCTCGCCTCGATCGCCCTCGCTGGCGGGCAAGCCGGCGCCTTTCAGGCGCGCGAGCGCGGCATCGATCGGACGCGACACTGCACTCGAACTCGCTGAAGGTCCTGCGGCCTTTTCGGTTCGAGATCCTTCGCCATCGCCTCGATCCTCCCGTCGCGCGCTGTCGGGCTGGACTTGCTTCTCATCCGAGGCTCCCCCTGCTCGATCGGCGCGAGAAGACGTCCCGGGTTTGGCTGCTTCTTGCGAACGAACCTTCTCGGATTGAGGTTGCTCATTGCGCGCCGCCTTAGTTCGGGATGGCGGTTTGGCGTCCGACGTGACTTTTTCAGATAGCCGCGCAATGACCTCGCCAATGCCGACGACGTCGCCGCTTTGCTTGAGAATTTCTTCAATCGTGCCGGCCGACGGAGCGGGAAGGTCCATCGTGGCCTTGTCGGTTTCCAACTCGACAAGCGGTTCATCCCGTTCGACGCGGTCTCCAACGGCCTTACGCCATTGGCCGATCTGCGCTTCGGTGATGGATTCGCCCAGCTCCGGGATAGCGATGTCTAATGACATGTAGACGTTGTACCCGGTGGAAGCGGGAAATGTAATGGCTTGCGCGCCGCGGCCGCGCTCGTAAACTACCCGCCCATCGCCTGGTTTATCAACTCCTCCTGTTCGCGCTTGTGAATGGAGGATGACCCGGTCGCGGGGCTGGCAGACTCCTGCCGAGCGACTACCGTGAGCGGAAATTTGCCGAGCAATCGGTCGCCGAGGCGGCCGCGCAGATAGCGGCCGGCGCCCATGTTTTCGGGTTCCTCCTGGACCCAGAAGGCGGGGATGCCATCGATATAGAATTGGAGCGCCGATTCCAGGTCTTCGATGCGCAGCGGGTAATACTGCTCGATACGAACGATGGCGACGTCGAATCTCCCGCGTTCCTCACGGGCCGCCGAAAGTTCGTAATAGATTTTGCCGGAGCAGAGCAGGATGCGGCGCACCTCGGACGGCTCGCAGGCCTCGTCTTCGATTACGCGGCGAAAGGTCCCGACGGCCAACTCATCAAGTGTCGATGTGACGGCATGATGGCGCAACAGGCTCTTCGGCGTGAAAATGACGAGCGGCTTGCGCCATGGGCGAAGCACCTGGCGGCGCAGCAAATGAAACACCTGGGCCGGGGTTGAAGGCTGCACGACCTGGATATTGTGTTCGGCCGCAAGCGTCAGAAATCGCTCGATCCGCGCGCTGGAATGCTCGGGCCCCTGACCCTCGAAACCATGGGGAAGCATCAGCACCAGTCCGCTCAGTCGTCCCCACTTGTCCTCGGCGCTGATGATGAATTGGTCGACGATGACCTGTGCCGCGTTGAAGAAGTCGCCGTACTGAGCCTCCCAGATCACCAGGCCGTCAGGACAGTCGAGGCTAAACCCATATTCGAATCCCATCACGCCGGCTTCCGAGAGGGGGCTGTTGTATATCTCCACGGCTGCCTGATTCGCTGCAAGGTGGCGAAGCGGAATGTGCGGGGTGTTGTCCTCGAAGTCATACAAAATCGCGTGCCGCTGGCTGAACGTGCCCCGACCGCTGTCCTGACCGGACAGGCGAACGTAGACGCCGTCCGTTGACAGACTCGCCAGCGCCAGCCATTCAGCGGCCGCCCAGTCCAGCGGCTTGGCGCCGTCGGCCATTTCCTCGCGAGCCTTCGCGAGGCGTTCGAGCTTGGGGTGCCGATGGAACCCCGCCGGCACCGCGAATGAGTTGCGGAGAAAATCGGCGAGCGTTTTTTGATCAACGCCCGTCTCTGTCTCATCGTCGGTGCGTTCGGGGCCTCCGTAATAGCCGACCCAGACGCCCGTCGTCTTGACTTCCTGCCGGGTGTATTCCCCGCTTCGCGCAAGGGCCAAACCATCTTCGAGGGCCTGCCGAAACCCGTTGGTAAGCTCTTCGGCCTGCTCACGGGTGATCTCGCCGTCCTTCAGCAGGTGATCGAGATAGCCCTCGCGCACGGATTTGCGCCGTCGCACTTCGTGGTAAAGGACCGGCTGGGTGAAAGTCGGCTCATCCATTTCATTGTGGCCGTGGCGGCGGTAGCCGTACATGTCGATGACGACGTCGCGCTTGAATAGCCTGCGGAAGTCGAGGGCGAGCAGAATGACCTGGGCGACGGCCTCGGGGTCCTCTCCGTTCACCATGAAAATCGGGATCTGGAGCATCCTGGCCACGCCGCTTGCATAAATTGACGAACGCCCCTCGGCGGGAGACGTTGTAAATCCAATCTGGTTGTTCACAATGACGTGAAGCGTGCCGCCGACGGTGTAACCCGGCAGTTCGCTGAGGTTCAACGTTTCCTGCACGACGCCTTCGCCGGGGAACGAGGCATCCCCGTGAATGAGCAGCACCATTCCCCGCTCGCGGCCCGCGTCCCCGGCGCGCTGTTGCTTGGCGCGCATGCGGCCGACCGCGACCGGGTTGATGAATTCGAGATGGCTCGGGTTGAAGCAAAGCGAGAGATGGATATTTTTTCCCGCCGCAGTTTCCCAGTCGGCGCTGTAGCCCAGATGATACTTGACGTCCCCGGCCCGGGTCTGATCGGTGGAATCGTCGTCTTCGAATTCCTTGAAGATATCCTCGGGGCGCTTACCCATGATGTTGGCGAGGACGTTGAGACGGCCGCGGTGTGCCATGCCGATGACAATTTCATCGATCCCCTGCTCGCCGGACCGCTCGATGGCCAGGTCAAGGAGCGGAATCAGACTTTCCGATCCCTCAAGGGAAAAAGTCTTCGCGCCAACATACTTTCGCTGAACGAATTCCTCGAAAACGACGGCCTCGGTCAGCCGCGAGAGGATGCGGAACTGCTGCCGGCGGGAAAGCTTCAGGCGATTCTCGGTTCCTTCCATCCGCTCCTGCAGCCACTGACGAATCTCCAGGTCGTCGATGTGCATGAACTGCACGCCGATCGAGCGGCAGTAGGTGTTGCGAACCCGATCAAGAAGCTCGCGCAAAGTGCGAACCGGCGGGCCCGCAAGGGTTCGGGCGGAAACCTGCCGATCCATGTCCGAATCTGTCAGGCCATAATGCGCCGGGTCGAGTTCCGGCTGAGGCGGTCGCGGCCGGCCAAGCGGATCGAATTGCGCGATCATATGCCCGCGTACGCGATAGGCTCGCAGAAGCTGATCGACGCGATCCTGCAATACGGCCGCAGAGCGCGCACCGGCCGGCTCCCGGGCAGGCCGCTTCTCGCCAATCGGCTCGGATAAAAGTGGGGGCGCGGCGACGGGCTCCCTGAGACGACCATTTCCGTGGGTTGATTCAAAAAACTCGCGCCACTCCGCCGACACGGATCGCGGATCATTTCGATAGTCTTCATGAAGACGCTCGAAATAGGCCGCGCTGTCGGGCGTGAGAAGAAAAGAATGGCTGTTCATCTCTGGATTTCGACTCCGTGCATCCGCGGAATGCGGAAGGCGGTCTTTGTTCTGAATCAATCGTGACATCATACGATTTTGAGAAGCAATCGAGAATGAGCCGTTCTTGAATTGTTGCAGGCGTCTGACGTGTCTGTAATTTCAAATTTAGTCAAGATTCAGGGCCGCCGCTCATGCTTGGACTAGCTGCCTCTTGAGGCGTTTACCTGAGCTTTAATGCGGAACACCAGGATACCGTATCAATCGGCCAACCGTATCGGTGCGGCCATTCCGAGTCGCGAGAGGCGTGCGACGATGGGATCGTTGCGCGATCGATATCGTCAAATACGAGAATTCACGGAACGTCTTTGCGAGCCGCTGCAAACGGAAGACTACGTGATTCAGTCCATGCCCGATGCCAGCCCCATCCGGTGGCACATCGCGCACACGACGTGGTTTTTCGAGACCTTCGTCCTGTCTCCAGGAATGAAGGGCTACAGCATTTTCAACCCGCACTTTGTCGCACTTTTTAATTCCTATTACAACGCCGTGGGGTCTCAGTTCCCGCGGCCGCGGCGCGGCATGCTCTCGAGGCCGACCGTCGCCGAGATATTCGCGTACCGCGCTCATGTGAACCACGGCATAGAGTCGGTATTGGAGGATCCGAGCAGCCTCGACATGAAGGCCGCGGGCCTCATAGAAATCGGGCTCCAGCACGAGCAGCAGCATCAGGAGCTGATGCTGACGGATATCAAGCACGCCTTTTCGTGCAACCCGCTCAGGCCCGTGTATCGCGAAGTCAGTCCGACCCAGTCGTCGGCGCCGGCCCAGGGATGGGGGGATTTTGACGAAGGACTGTATCGCATCGGCTCCGATGGCGAAGCCTTTTGCTTCGATAATGAAGGCCCGCGGCACCGTGTATTTGTCGAGCCGTTTCAGCTTGCGAATCGGCCGGTCACAAACGGCGAATTCCTGGAGTTCATGAAGGAGGGCGGCTACGAAAAGCCGGAGTTCTGGCTGTCGGAAGGGTGGAACGCGGTGGTTGAACAAGGTTGGAAGCATCCGCTCTACTGGAGTCGTGACGATGGCGGGTGGATGCATTTCACGCTTTCGGGTGTGCGCCCGTTGGATCCCGATGAACCCGTGTGCCACGTGAGTTTTTTCGAAGCCGACGCCTTCGCACGCTGGTGGGGAGCGCGGCTTCCAACTGAGGAAGAATGGGAAATCGCGGCCGCCCACGCCGAGCCGCGCGGTAATTTCGTTGAAGACGGCCAATGTCATCCGCACCCTGCCGGCGACGAAGGAACGGCCCCCTTTCGCCAACTCTTCGGCGACGTCTGGGAATGGACCGCCAGCCAGTATCGCCCATACCCGGGTTATCGCGTGCCCGCCGGAGCGGTGGGGGAATACAACGGTAAATTCATGTGCAACCAGTTCGTGTTGCGAGGCGGGTCGTGCGCGACCTCGGAATCACACATTCGCGCGACCTATCGCAACTTTTTTCCGCCGGCCGTGCGATGGCAGTTTTCCGGCATTCGCATGGCGAGGTGACCCCATGAAGGAGCTTCTCAGGCCGCTGCCCATTCGCGACCAGGCCCCGCCGGCGGATGAAATGTTGGCCGAAATCCTGCAGGGCCTCGAGTCGCCGGACAGGCATCTGCCGAGCCGATACCTGTACGACGAGCTGGGGGCCGAGCTTTTCGAGGTGATTTGCGAGCAGGCCGAGTATTACATTCCGCGAACCGAACTGGCAATTATGCGACAAGCGCTGCCCGAACTTGCCGCGCGCGTTGGTCAGCGCGCCATGGTTTTCGAGCCGGGCAGCGGCGCCGGAGCAAAGACCCGCCTGCTGTTGCAATCCCTCGACAAACCGTCAACCTACGTGCCGATCGATATTTCCCGCGAGCAACTGATCGCCACAACCCTGCAGTTGCGACGGGACTTTCCCGAGATCGAAATTCTTCCTGTCTGCGCCGACTTCTTGCGAGAATTCGAACTGCCGGTAACCACTCGGCGCGTTGATTGCACGATCGCCTACTTCCCCGGGTCCACCATTGGAAACGTCGTCCCGGCCGAAGCCGTGGGCCTGCTTCGTCGCCTTCGCCATGCGTGCGGCCGGCAAGGTGCGATTCTGATCGGCGTCGACCTGATCAAGGACCCGCGAGTGCTCGAGCGAGCCTATGATGACGGCGCGGGCGTCTCGGCGGGATTTGCGTTCAATTATCTCCTTCGACTCAACCAGGAATTCCAGGCAAACTTCGATCCGTCGTCGTTCAAGTACACCGCGATTTATGACGATCGGCTCTCGCGAATCGAGATGTATCTGGAAAGCCTGCGCGATCAAACCGTCGGGCTCGCCGGTCGCCACGTCAAATTGGACGCAGGTGCACGGATTCGCACTGAAGTTTCTTACAAATACAGCCGGGAGTCATTCGCCGCCGTGGCCGCCCTGGCGGGTCTGGTCGTCGAGCGGGTGTGGACCGATCCGAAGGAGTATTTCAGCGTGCAGCTTCTTACCTCAGCCTGAAAAGTTCTTCGGCCCTCGCATCGGTCTGTTTCAATCCTCCCCGAATCAGATTATTGTTCCGGCGGCAATCCTGTTTAGAACTCGATCTTTTTTTGCAAATCGCATGGATTACTTTCGCTATCAGAGCGACGGGCTTTACTGCGAGCAGGTTCCGGTTTCGCGCCTCGTCGAGGAACTGGGGTCGCCTGCTTACATCTATTCCGCCGCCACGTTTCTTCATCACCTGCGGGCGCAGCGGACGGCTTTCGCGGCGCTCGATCCGATCATCTGCTACTCGATCAAGAGCTGCGCCAATCTGCATATTTGCCGCCTTCTGCGCGAACACGGCGCGGGGTTCGACGTCGTTTCCGGCGGCGAACTGCGCCGGGCGCTCGAGGCAGGCGGCGATCCCGCCAAAATCGTCTTCGCGGGCGTGGGAAAGACGGACGAAGAAATCCACCTGGGAATCGATTCGGACATCGGCTGGTTCAATGTCGAATCCGAGGCCGAACTGGCCAACCTCGTCGACATCGCAGCCGCGCGTGGCGCGACCGTGCGGGCGGCGCTGCGGGTCAATCCGGACGTCGACCCCAAGACCCATCGTTACACTTCCACGGGCAAGAAAGAGACGAAATTTGGCGTTGACCTCGATCGCGCCCGCCGCGTCTTTCAGGAGCACGGCCGGCAGCCGCATGTGCGTCTCTGCGGGATTCATCTGCACATCGGCTCGCCGGTCAACAGCGTCGAACCCTATGTGCAGGCGATTCAAAAAGGCCTGGCGCAGATCGACGAACTTCGCGCGGCGGGCTTCGCCATCGAAATGCTCGACATCGGCGGCGGATTCGGGGCGCACTATCGCACCGAAGAGGCGCCGCCGGCCGCCGCCTACGCCGATGCCATCGTTCCGCTTCTGAAAAACCGCGGATTGCAGATCATTCTGGAGCCGGGCCGCTCCATCGCCGCGAACGCCGGCATTCTCGTTTCCAAGGTTCTCTACCTGAAAAAATCGGGCGAGCGCGACTTTCTGATTCTCGACGCAGGCATGAATGATCTGATTCGGCCCGCCCTCTATGAGGCGTATCATTTCGTGTGGCCCGTCAACCCTCGCCGCGAATTCGTGCCCGAAAAGCGCGGCGAGGGACAGACTATGCCCGGGTTATTGCCGATGGACGTGGTCGGCCCGGTGTGCGAGAGCGGCGATTTTCTTGCGAAGGATCGGATGCTCCCGCCGATGAAGCGCGACGATCTGGTGGCGATCTTCAGCGCAGGGGCCTATGGCTTCGTGATGGCGAGCCACTACAACTCGCGCCCCAGCCCGCCCGAAGTCCTGGTGGAGGGGGACTCGTTCAAGGTCATCCGCCGGCGCGAGACGTATGACGACTTGGTGTCACCGGAGCGAAACGAATGAAAAAAGCCCCGGAGCCGATGCGACTCCGGGGCTTTGACTTGTCTTGCGAACCCTTCTCAGTCACCCTTGTGAGCGCGGAAGCAGTCCCGGCAATAGACCGGCCGGCCCTGGGCGGGCTTGAAGGGCACGGTGGTTTGCGCGCCGCACTCGGCGCAGACGGCTTCGAACATCTGCTTGGGAGCGCCCATGCCGCCGCCACCCCCGCCACCGCCATAGCCGCCGCGGCTTCCGCCTCCGCCGCCGCCTCCGTAACCGCCGCGGCTGCCGCCGCCTCCGCCACCATAGCCGCCGCCGCCGCCACCGCCGGTGCGCGAGAACGAGCGACCGCCGCCTCCGCCGCCACCGCCGGCGCCGCCTCCACCACCGCCGCCCGCCTTGCGCTTATCGCGACAGTCGCGACAGCGCTTCGGCTCGTTGGTGAAGCCGCGTTCGGCGTAGCGTTGCTGATCTTCGCCCGAGTGGACGAATTCCGCGCCGCAGTCCGCGCACGTGATGTTTTTGTCTTCATACGACATGAGAGAGTCTCCTTCGTTTGCGTGGCACGAGTCTGTCGTCCGACGCCTGACCTAAATTGTGCGGGTATAGCCCTACCGAAGGAGAGACGAGAGGAGGTCGAAATGCCTGGGTGGGAAGATCGGCCTTTAGTTTCTGCGTCGGCACTTGGGTGGGGGGCAGCCCGCGGACCTTTTGCAGCGTGTCCGATTACGCTGCCTGTGTTAGCACTCCGACAAAATGCGGCACGGCGTTTTCCGCAGACGTTCGCGCCTGGAGGGAAACCAAGAGCCGCAACTCCTTATATTATGAGGGAAGTATGACCCGCCGCCGGAAAATGTTCAAATCAAAATTGGGCGACTGAGTCGAAATCGGCGCAAGCCTCACGTTGACAAGCGCTTGGGACTTGTCTATATACCGGAGAGAAACTTTCCCACCCATCCTGCCGATGCATGTATGGCAGGATCATTCCTTCCTCGCCCTTGTCTGGAGCGCGTCGATGAAGCTGCGATTTCCCCATTTTCGGGTCGTATCGTTGACACTCGCCGTCGTCGCGCTGACCGGCGTGACCTGCGAAACCAACTCGCTGGATATCGATCCTTCGATCCTTCCAGATGGCGCCGTCGACGCGGACTATGAAGTGCAACTGTCCGCCGAAGGCAGCACCGACGGAATCTGGACCATTTCCAGCGGTGATCTGCCAGACGGTCTCGCGCTCGACGGCTCGACGATTGCCGGAGAGCCGGCCCAATCAGGCAACTTTCAGATCACCGTTCAGGTCGATCGGCCGTTCGAAGGGGCGGGGCAGCGAACTTTTTCATTCACGATTCATCCGAAGCTCGTCGTGAGCTTCTCATTGGAGACGGCCAGGCAGGACGAGCCTTACGAGGAGTCCGTCGGGGCGTCGGGCGGCGTGCCGCCTTATGCGTTTGACGTGGTTGGTTTGCCCGCGGGGCTCGATTTCGATCCGGACACCGGCGAGATTTCCGGCACGCCGATCGAAGCCCAATCCGGAAGAACGGTCGAGGCGACGGTCACCGACAGCGGCACGCCGGGTCAGTCGGAGACGCGGACTTCGACGCTGCTCATCAAGCCGCGCGCGGTCGATATCACGACCGAATCATTGCCGCAGGGTCGCGTGAACATTCCGTATGACGGCGAAGTCGAAGCCATCGACGGGCTGCCGCCGTACAGCTTCTCGATCACCGACGGCGCTCTGCCCCCCGGCCTTTCGCTGCCTGACGATCAGGACACGGGTGAAATTTCCGGCGTTCCATCGGAAGAAGGGGTGTTCACGTTTACGGTTACGGTCACGGATGATGATGAACCGCAGAGCAGCGATTCGGTCGAGTACACCATCACCATCGCGCCGCCATGACGATATATGCTTTGTGTTTTCCTTTCTGATTCTCCTCGCGCGTGGAGTTTGTTGAATGATTAAGCGCTTTTCGCTGCTGGCGTGCGTCGCCGTCTTTTGCTCCGGACAGATTTGCCAGGTTCGCGTCAACCCGGTGACGGGCTCGCCGCTAAGCGACGCTGATGCCGATTTTATCATTTCGCGCAATGCCGAGGACAGTACCGCTCGGGTCGAGGCCGACATCACGCGGGGTTTCGCCGGGGTGCGTCTCGAAGACGGGCAGACGATCGAAGTCAACGGGGAGGACCTGGTGGGCGACCGCCGCGATTTTGACGCGACCGTTGATGCGTCCGACGTTTACATGATCGAGGTCACCGACCCGCGGCGCGGGACGGACGTGACGGACGTCCCCGAGCCGCAAGCTTTTGAGATCACCAGTCCGGGTGAAGGAGGAGATGCGTCGCTCTCGGGGTTCACCATCGAGTGGCAGGGCGCCGATGAGGATCTCGACGTCGAAGTTGATATCTCGCAGCGCTTGCTCGGCGACAATCTCTCGCTCTCTCTCGGCCCCGCCACCGACGAGGGACGCCTCGAAATCAGCAGCCGCCGCATCGCCGACGCCGGCTTCGGCCAGGGCGAGGACCTCACCATCACGGTCACCAAAATCCGCCGCACGAACGACATCCGAGGCTTCGCCGACGGCCGGGCTGAAACCAGATTGTCCGTTTCGATCGACGCAACGCCGCAGCCTTGATCGGGTGCATTCGGCAATGGTGGCGCGCCATTTCTAGTCCGAAGCACTCGGGAGGCGAGCAATGCGCGCCGAACCTGTTCGATCGGTCCGCCTCACTCCTGCGTCGGGATCGCAACCAATCCCGACAATTCGTCGGCATTCAAGAACTGCGAAAGCTTCTGGCGCCGCTTAACTTTTTGTTGCAGGCACGCGCGCTTAACATGATGTCTTTGGTGCCACAATGGCCCGCGTCAGCTTTACGCAGAACATCCAGCGGCACATTGAGTGTCCGCCCTGCGCAGTGGGCGGGGACACGGTGAGAGCCGTGCTCGATGCGGTGTTCGCGCGCAATCCAAAGGCGCGGCCATACATTCTCGATGAAAGAGGCGAAGTTCGGAAGCACATGGTGATTTTTGTCGACGGGCGGCCGATTCGAGACCGCGCAGGGATGAGCGATGCGGTGACCGAGTCGAGCGAGGTCTGCGTCATGCAGGCGCTCTCGGGCGGTTGAAAAGGCGCGGCGGAGTTTGAGATGAGCGACATGATTTGCGTGGCGACGCGGAAGGGACTGTTCCTGATCGAGCGTGGTGCCGGCGGCGCCGAGGGGCGTTGGCGAATTGTCCGAACGGCGTTTCTGGGGGACAACGTCGTGCTGGCCATGCACGATCCGCGCGATGGGGCGCTGTACGCGGCGCTGTCGCTCGGGCATTTCGGCGGCAAGATGCACCGCTCGATGGACCGGGGCGCGACATGGGAGGAGATCGGCGTTCCCGAGTATCCCGAGCCTCCCGGCGGCCAGTCGCCCGATTTGTGCCCGATGCGCGGCACCGCCATACCGTGGCAACTGGAGCTGATCTGGGCCTTGTCGCCCGGCGGCAGGGATCAGCCGGGCCTGCTGTGGTGCGGCACCATTCCCGGCGGCCTGTTTCGCTCCGACGACCGCGGCGCGACCTGGTCGATCAACGAGCCCCTGTGGAACGAGCCGGCGCGCAAGCAGTGGTTCGGCGGAGGGTACGATCATCCGGGCATCCATTCGATCATTGTCGATCCGCGAAATCCCCGCCGCATCATCGCCGGCGTCTCCTGCGGCGGCGTGTGGGAAACACTCAACGGCGGCGGTTCGTGGGCTTGCCGTGCCGATGGCATGTCCGCGGCCTACATGCCGCCCGAGCAGGCGAACAACCCGGCAATCCAGGACCCGCATATCGTCGTCGCCTCGAAGAATCATCCCGATTCACTCTGGGCGCAGCATCACAACGGCATCTTCCGTTCGACGGATGGTTGCAAATCGTGGTACGAAATCAAGGAGCCGGCCGTGTCGGGCTTCGGGTTTGCCTGCGCGGTTCATCCGGACAACGGAGACACGGCCTGGTTCGTGCCCGCGATCAAGGACGAAAAGCGCATCCCGGTCGATGGGAAGCTCGTAGTGACCCGCACGCGCGACGGCGGCCGCAGTTTTGACGTCTTGGGCGAAGGGCTCCCGCAGGAGCACGCCTACGACATCGCCTATCGCCACGCCCTGGACATCGACCGCGCCGGCCAGCGCCTGTCATTTGGCACTACCACGGGCTCGCTGTTCGTATCGGAAAACCAGGGCGACGCTTGGCGCTGCGTATCACAACATTTGCCACCCGTGCATTGCGTGCGATTTATTTGACGCAAGTTTGGCGCGGCGTCCCAGAACGCCCGATAGGGCGCACGACGGTTGCCAGAGGTGAACGAAGTGAACCTCTGGTTAGATTCCCCCCGGAATTCCCTCGCCCGGTAGGGCGCGCGAAACTCGTCCGCTCTACCGAGCGGAGATGAGGTAAAACGGATACCCAGAGGTTCACTCGGCTTCGCCTCATTCACCTCTGGCAACCGTCGTGCGCCCTGTCGGGCGATCACGGTGTCGGACTTGCGGCGACGATTAGGAAGCGTTGCGGAATCATTCGATCGTAATGATCGAAATCTCCGGCGGGCAAAAAAACCGAATCCGCGGCGCCTGCGTCCGCTCGACGCCCACGCCGCGGCTCACATAGATTGAGTTTCCCTCAAATTCGTGCAACCCGCCGGCTGCCACCTTTCGAGGCACCGTCGTCAATGTGATCGGCGGCCCGAAAAATGGAATCACCACCTGCCCGCCGTGCGTGTGGCCCGCGACGACGAGGTCGATGCGCGAGTGCGGCCCCAAAACGCGAACCACGTCGGGCCGATGGCTCACCAGAATGCGAATGTCGTCCTCGCCGCTCAGGGCTTCCATGTCGGCCACCAGCTTCTCGACGCCCGTCACGGCCCAGTGCAGTTGCGATCCGCCGACGGTGATGCGCCGATCAAAGTGCGTGATTTGCACATGCTCATTGAAAAGAAATCGGACGTCGGTGCCCTCAAACAGACGTCGAAGCGTCGACGGACTGTCGACGTCGCCCTGCACGCAAAAAACGCCGGCCGGGGCATGAAGCCGCGCAAACAGCGCGTGGAAGTCGTCCCACACTTCGTCGAAGGTCCATCCCTGTGTCTGAAAGATGTCACCCGGGATGAGGATCAGATCGGGCTTTTCAGCCATCAATCGATCAACCGCACCGCGCTCGTAATCGGTGATTCGGCCGGTTTGCAGGTCCGTCAATACGCCGACCCGGATCGGCGATCTCCCCGCGCGCTTCTGATCGACCTTGCATGAGGCGCGCTCGGTCTGAAGTCGAAACGGCTCGATGAATGTGGCGTAGGCGCCGACCGGCGCGCCGAGCAATGCAACCGCCGCCATGACCTTCGCGGCGCCCGTAAAGCGCCAAGACCGAGCAAACCAGGATCGTTTGCTCGACGCAACCAGAATGTTCAGGCCAAACAACGGCGCGACGATCACCAGATCGACATACGCACAATAGACAAGGCCGAAGATGCCCACTCCGAGCGCTTGAAGTGGAAACATCTTGAGCGCGAAAAACGCGGCGGTGGCCAAAATGACGAATATGATTCGCCACGCGCCGATCAAAGCGGCCGGTTTCGCGGGAGTGCGCCGGCGCGGAATTCCGAACAGTAGAATTGCGGCAAAACCAAGATCGAGCGAACACGACATGATGGCGAAATTCAGATGGGACATCGTTATTGAATGATCAGAAGCAGCCCCAGAAGCATGCCGCCCAGAATCGAGGCGGAAAACACCATGATGGCGGGCGCGGCGCCAAAGGCGAGCATCGCCCCCGGATCGTCGCCGCGCGAAACGAAGCCCTGTCTGTCCGGCGGTGCGTATCCCAGCAGCTCGATTTCAGCGTCCATTCCTATGGCACCCGGAATCCTTCTTCTTCTATGCCGTCCTGGGCCGGCGGGTTCAATCAAAGTGAAGAATGTAGAATTTAGAATGTAGAATGCGTGTCTCGCGTTGTTTTTTTTCCAGACTCGTGCAATCGCGAGCTTGTTGGGTCATTTATTCCGGATGGTGCCGCCGCGCGTCGCGGGTCTTGGTGGTCGGCCGCCCGATCCGCAGCCCCTCGCCCGAGAGTCGCTGCTCCGCCGGCTTCTTCACCTCCTCCTCAATCGTCGGGTGCTTCTCGGCCTTGAGCGATTCGTCCACCTCGCGGCGCACGTGTTGCACGATGTGATCGACGTCGTCGGTCAACAGAAACAGGTCCAGGTCCGGCGGCGAGATCGTGGCATATTTGTCCAGCAGCGTGCCGCGCATGAAATCGATCAGCGGCCGCCAGAAGTCCGAGCCATAGAGCACCACCGGGTAGCGCGGGCTTTTCTCGGTCTGGATCAGCGTCATGGTCTCGAAGAATTCATCGAGGGTGCCGAAGCCGCCGGGAAAGCAGATCAGGGCCAGCGAGTATTTGACGAACATGACCTTGTGGGCGAAGAAATAATGAAAATCCACGTCGATCGTCTGATACGGATTTGCGAGCTGCTCGTGCGGCAGCGTGATGTTCAGCCCTACAGACGTGCCGCCCTTCTCAAACGCCCCCTTGTTCACCGCCTCCATCAGCCCCGGCCCGCCGCCGGTGATCACCCCGAATCCCTTTTCCACCAGCTTCGCTCCTAGCTGCTCGCCCGCCGCGTACAGCGGATGGTCCCGCGGCGTGCGCGCCGATCCAAAGACCGACACGGCCTGCCCCACCTGGCTCATGGCCTCGAACCCCTCGACAAACTCGGCCATGATCTTGAAAACCCGCCAGGTTTCGTCCGAAGGGTTCCTGAAAAGTCGGGCGTCGGGCATGTTCGTCCTTTTCATTCGCCCCTGCGAGGGCAAACTGCCGCCATTGCGGCAAAGGCGGAATTCTTGATATTTCCCCCGCCAGGCCCTATTCTACACCTTGTTCCACGCCGCCGGGAGATCGCGGCCGCTACCCCCCGCTGATATCCATTCCTGCAAGGGAAACCGATGAAATCCCTGAAGCGGCGGCTCTCATTTTGCATTTCCTGCTTCGCGGGGCTCATCGCCTTCGCGGCCGGCAGAATCGACGCCGATCAACTCACCACCCACTTCGTTCCCCCAACGGGGACTTGGGACCTGGCGGCGAACTGGGACCTCAACGTGGTTCGGCGAACACCGCGTCGACCACCTACAACGTGACGATCCCTGACAATGAGGTCGCGATCGACATCAACGCGACGATTGACAACCTTGACGTCTCGGCCGATTCGATTCTGACGATCAACGCGAACACGACGCTCACGCTCGCGCACAACGGCGCCGGAGCATTATTGAATAACAACGGGCTCATCGTTATCGAAACGGCCACGAACTCCACCTCCCTGAAATTCGAGGCGCCAAATGATCAGAACTTTTTCCTGACCGGCAGTGGCATCGTTCGCCTGAGTGACGCCAATTCCCAAATCAGCTCACCCGCGCCGGGCGGCGGCTTCTTGAATCTGGAAGATGGGCGAATCGAAGGCTTGGGACTCATTCGCGGATTTGAGATTCGCAACCATGGGCAGTTCGTTGCCAACGTGCCCCACCCCACCGCTGAACTCCACGTGCAGCCGCTGGGAGGTGGAGCGGTCGTCGGCGGCTGGATGTGGAATCACGGATTACTCCGGGCCGAAAGCGGTGGAACGTTGCGCGTGACCGCCGAGCGAATCTACAATTATGAGGGTTCGCTTTTTGAAGCGGTTGACGGTTCAACGATAAAATTGCTAACGCACGGGTTCGTCGGAGGCACACTCCGCAGCTCGGGCACGGGAAAAATCATCGTGCCCACGGGCTTGAGTTCACACACGCCCGCTCATCTGGATGGCACGACTGAACTGGGCCCCGTGACCCTCAACGCGCTCGTTGAGTTTGGCCATGGCGCCTATGTCGCGGCGAAGGGAACGCTGATCAATACGGGAACGATCAGGATGACTACGGCAGGGTTTTCCTCGTTCTTTCCTTCGTTGTCATCTCTTGACGCGCCGCTCATCCTAACCGGAGGCGGAACTGTCGAGATGAGCGATCATCCAGACAATTATGTTATTGGCGAATCCTACATCACCAACGTAAACAACACCATCCGGGGAGCCGGAAGTATCTGCCACAATTTCATCGACATGACCAATCAGGGCCTGATTGTCGCCGACAAAACGACTTCATTGCAGGTCGATCCCCTTTCCGCGTTTACCAATCAAGGCACGCTGCGCGCTACCAATGGCGCGACACTTGTTCTTAAGAATGGATTTTTTCTGAATGTTGCCGGCGTAATCGATGCCCAAGCGAATTCCTTCGTGAACCTTCAAAACCTCACACTCCAGGGCGGAGTGTTGAACAGCGCTGATAACGGCCTGATCCAAACCGGGTCCGCGCTAAACACGATTCCCATAAGCGTCGATCCAATCACGATTGATGGAACGCTTAGAATTCGCAATGGCCATGAATTGAGCGTCGCAGCTCCACTGGTGATTAACGGAAATCTTGAAGTTGTTTCGCTCGGCGAGGCCACCACGCTCCGTTTGATGACAACCACGAACCTGACCGGGACAGGAAGAATTATCCTGGGAGATCATCCGGCCAATCGAATAAGAGGGGCTCGACTTTTTAACTACGGAATCACGATAGAAGGGGCCGGACTTATCGGCGATACGGCACTCGGGATTGTAAATGAAGGAAGCATCATCGCGACGGGAACAAATCCGCTCATCATCGATCCAACCTCAGCGACCCAATACAATGACGGCTTACTCCGCGCCAGCGGGAGCGGCGGCCTCAGAATCGCGCCCGGCAATCTTCACAATCGAAATCAGTTGATTGTCGATGAAGGCAGCCTATTCCTGCGCGACGGCCAATACCGCCAAGTAGACGGGACAACTGAGATTGGGGGCGCCTTTTCCGCGACGTCAGGTTACGACCAGGATGCTGGCGAGACGATGCTTCAAGGCGGCACGCTAACCACTTCCATCCTCGATCTCGACGGCGGCAGTTTGACCGGGGAAGCGGTGTCACGGCTTTTGTTGTCAATGATGCCCTCGTCTCGCCCGGCGATGATATCGGTGACATTGCCATAGTCGGAAACTACGTGCAAAGCTCAGTTGGTGCGCTCACGATCCATATCGCGGGCACAACTCCGGCGTCAGAATTCAGCGCAATGACCATCAGTGGAGCTGCGACGTTCGGCGGATCGCTTTCAGTCATGTTTGTCGACGGGTTCATCCCCAGCCCCGGCGATACATTTGCCTTCATCAGCGCCGGCTCGGTCAACGGCGCTTTTGCGACAGAAAATCTTCCGTCCATTCCCGGTCTGCAATTCGAGGTCTTGTACGAGGAAAATGCCGTCCGACTCATCGTGGCGGCTGACTTCCTGGAGGGCGATTGTAATTGCGACGGCTCATTTGATCCTGACGATATCGAGTGCTTTGTCGTCGCACTCCTCGACGCCGCTCAATTCCCGGGCTGCGACGTTTCGCGAGTGGATCTGAATCTGGATTCGATGGTCAATGGGGCGGATGTGCAAATCTTTGTCAACGAAATCCTTGAATAGTCAATCCGCGATTTTCCCCAGGGCGTCCGAGTCAGGGTCATTGCGCTACTGTAGCGAACACGCGAGTTTCCCGTTTTACGTAGCCGCCCACGGTTTGCGTTGATGCGACCCGCACGTCAAACTGCGCTCTATGGATGTCATCCTCATCGCCGCCCTGTCTTCCAATCGCGTCATCGGCAAGGAAGGCAAGCTCCCCTGGCACGTGCCCGAGGACCTGCGCTTCTTCAAGCGCGTCACCGTCGGCCATGCCGTCATCATGGGGCGCAAGACGTATGAATCCGTCGGGCGGCCGTTGCCGCGGCGGCGGAACATCGTCGTGACGCGGCAGCCGGATTATCGGCCGACGATCAGCGAAGCGAAGCCGTCGAGCGACCCCGCGCTCGAAATCCTGATGGAAGCCGGCGACGAGGCGGCGCGGAAGAACCCCGAGCAGACCTGCCTGGACGCAGTGCATTCGCTGGAGGCGGCGATCGAGTTGTGTCAGCGGCGCGGCGAGGAGAAGGCGTTCGTGATTGGCGGTGGCGAACTTTTCGTCGAGGCTATTGGTATTGCAGATGAGATGATCCTGACGCATCTGGAGCTGGGCGAGATCGAAGGCGATACCTGGTTTCCAGAGTTCGATGCGAAAGAATGGGAAGACCTTGGTCCGTATGATGCATCGTTTCCGCTCGCAAAGCACTACCGTCGTCAAGAGCCCATTTGAGCATGACGCTCGGAAAACCCTCGGCGTGCGGCACGATCGTTTAGCCGCGGCCCGAAGGGCCCCGGTGAGCGCATACCAGATTCGGAATCCCGGTCTGAAGCTTGTTCGCGCATTGAATCCGATTGTCGTTCTGCGGCGGGTGTAGACGTCAAAAGCTTGTCCTAAAGCAGCCGTTCTTTCCACTGTCTCCGGGGCCTTTCAGGCTTGGGCTAAACAAAAATGCGCCCACCGAGATGCTCGGTTGACAACGCCGGGCGCGTCGCGTAATCTTTCCTCCCTCGCCGCAAGAACGGCGGGCGAATCTTTCCAAACGAGGCTGGCCGATGGCGCGGGAGCGACGGCGGTCAGAGGGCATCCAGCAACGCGGCCGGGTGTTCTAGCCTCTGGAAAGATCCCACTGACAGCCGCGTCTTGTCGAGGCAAGCGATCCGACGGCGAATGATGGTTCGCCGGCGGAATCAAGTTGCCGTGCCGCTGCTGAGTTAGAATTATTGATTGCTGGCCTAAGCGGATACGCCGCGGGTAAGGCGGTCGTTATTGATTCGCCGAGCCGTGCCCGGAATTGGGTATTTCTAACTTGCGCGCGGGGCGTTAAGCCTTACTCGCCTCGCTAGCGCTTCGGCCTCGGAGTGAGCGCCGTTCGCCGAGACGGCGAACGCTACGTCCGGCAGAGGCGCCGGACTCTACCGCGTTACCCGGTAGTGTAACGGTAGCACAGCAGGTTTTGGTCCTGCTTGTCGAGGTTCGAATCCTCGCCGGGTAGATTAGGAAACGTCAAAAAGTCAAAACGCCAAAATGTCAAAACGGAACGACAGAACAGAGAAATGAAAGACTCGACAACAACGACGGCTACTTCGCGTGAGACGGCGGCCATTATTCTGGCCGCCGGCAGGAGCACGCGGATGAAGACCGAGTTGCCCAAGGTCATGCACGAGATCTGCGGGCAGCCGATGCTGTCGTACGTCTTCGCCGCCTGCCGGGCGGCCGGCATCGAGCGGATGCACGTCGTGGTCGGCTTCGGCAAGGATGTCATCATATCGGCATACGAACGCGAGCCGGGAATTCGCTTCGTCGAGCAGCGCGAGCAGAAGGGCACCGCCCACGCCGTGTCCACGTGCGCCGACGCCCTCAAGGATTTCGACGGCGACGTCGTGGTCATCGCCGGCGACATGCCCATGGTCCGCCATGAAACGCTGCAATCGCTCATTCAAAGCCACCGCGCCGCCGGGGCCGGCGCCTCCATCGCCACGACGCTGCTTGACGATCCGACGAGCTATGGCCGCATCATCCGCAGCGCGACCGGTGATTTCGAGCGCATCGTCGAGCATCGCGATTGCACGCCCGCCCAACTGATGGTCAAGGAAGTCAACCCCAGCTATTACTGCTTCGACGCCAAAGCCCTGCTCGCGGCGCTGCCCAAGGTCCAGCCCAACAACGCCAAGGGCGAGTATTACATCACCGACGTGCTTGAGATTATCCGCCACGACGGCGGCCGCGTTTGTGCGACCACGAACGTGCCCGCGATCGACGCGGTGGGCATCAACTCGCGCGTCGATCTGGCGGACGTGTCCAAGCTGATGCAGCGCCGCATTCAGAACCGCTGGATGGAGCAGGGCATCACCATCGTCGACCCCGATACGACCTGGATCGACAACCGCGCCCATCTCGGTCATGACTGCGAGATCAAGCCGTTTAGCTATATCGAAGGCCGCGCCCGCATCGGAGCGAGCTGCGTCATCGGTCCCTACGCCTACATCGGCGACGGGGCGATCGTGGAGGACGATTCCACGGTCGGGCCGGGCGCGCTGTCGGCAATCGATGCCGCCGCCGGTGGGCGTCGCGGCGCCAGCACGATCAATCGTCGTCCGTCGTCAACCCTGCGTCAGCCGCCCCAGGCGGAGCGAGCGGGAGCCTAGCCATGCAGAACGCATCTGACCAGATCAAGGTGTTCAGCGGGCGCTCCAACCCGGCGCTCACGGATGAAATCTGCCAATATCTCGAAACCCATCCTGGCCGTGCCCACCTCGAGACATTTCCCGACGGCGAGCTTTTCGTCAAATTGCACGATGACGTGCGCGGCCGCGACGTGTTCGTGGTTCAATCCACTTGCCGACCCGTCAACGATAATCTGCTCGAACTGTTGGTTTTCATCGATTGTCTGCGCCGGGCGTCGGCCAAGCGAATCACCGCGGTGCTGCCGTATTTCGGCTACGCCCGACAGGATCGCAAAGACGAAGGCCGCGTGCCGATCACCGCGAAGCTGGTGAGCAATCTCATCACCGAGGCGGGAGCCGATCGCGTGCTGACGATGGACCTGCATGCGGCGCAGATTCAGGGCTTTTTCGATATTCCGGTGGATCATCTGGAAGCGGCGCCGGTGATGCTCAAGCAGTTTCAGCCGCTCGACCCGAAAACGACCGTGCTGGTCAGTCCCGACGTGGGCAACGTCAAGCGCGCCCGCGGCTACGCCGAGCGCGTCGGCTGCGACCTGGCGATTATCGACAAGCGCCGCACCAGCGGCTCCACGGCCGTGGTCAACAACATCATCGGCAACGTCGAAGGCAAGGACGTGCTGATGATCGATGACATGATCGCGACAGCCGGCACGCTTTGCGAGGCCGCCCGCATCGTCAAGGAGCACGGCGCCCGAACGGTTCGCGGCGCGGCGACGCACGCGGTGTTCGCCGGGCCGGCGTTCGATCGTCTCGAGAAGGCCCCGTTTACCAGTCTGACCGTCGCGAACACGATTCCGGTTCCCAACGAAGCGCGGCAGCGCCTGCCGAATCTCAACGTCTTGAGCGTGGCGGAGATTCTCGGCGAGGCGATCGCCCGCATTCACAAGCATCAATCCGTCAGCAGTCTTTTTATGAAGGTATAAGTGAGGCACGCATGGAAATTCCGACATTGACAATCGAATCCCGAAAGGCCGCCGGTTCCCGCGCCGCCACTCGGCTGCGAAAGCAGGGCAAGCTGCCTGCGGTCGTATACGGTCACGGACAGGACCCGGCGCCGATCGCGCTGAACAATCACGAAGTCGAGCAATACCTGAAACGCGGCCTGCACGTCGTGAACCTCAAGGCGGGCAATGATGTTCAGCCCTGTCAGTTCAAGGACGCGCAGTACGACCATCTTGGCATCAGCCTGGTTCACGTCGACCTCATGCGCGTCGATCTCGCCCAGCGCATCAAGGTCACGGTGCCGCTCGAGTTTCGCGGCACGCCAAAGGGCCAGATCGAGGGCGGCATCCTCCGTCACGAGGTGTCGGAAATCGAAGTCGAGTGTCTCGTGGCGAACATTCCGCACTCGGTGCGGGTGGATGTCTCCGGCATGGCCCTCGACGCGGTCATGCACGTGAAGGACGTCGAGCTGCCCGAGGGTGTGGCCCACGTGCTCGACCCAGAGGCCGTCGTCGCCGTCGTACGCCTGCCGGCAGCCGTCGCCGAAGTCACGGCCGCACCGGCCGAGGCAGGTCCGGCCGAACCGGAAGTCATCGGCAAGGGCAAGCAGGAAGTGCCCGGCGAGGGCGAGGAGAAAAAGTAATTCGATGGGAGCCATCGCGGCCTGGCGAATTGCGGCATGAAGCTGATCGTCGGATTAGGCAATCCGGGGGCGCAATATGCCGGCACCCGGCACAACGTCGGCTTCGAGGCCGCGCGGGTGCTCGCGGGACGATGGGGCTTCTCGTCGTGGCGGAACAAGTTCTCCGGTCTGTATGACGGAGGCGAGGTACTGGGGCATCGGGTGACGTTGCTGATGCCCATGACCTACATGAACCTGAGCGGCAAAAGCGTTGCCGAGGCCGCCGGGTTCTTTCAGGTCGCGCTGACCGACGTGCTGGTCGTGTCCGACGACGTGGACTTGCCGCTGGGCAAGCTGCGGATGCGCGGCAGCGGATCGGCCGGCGGACAGAAGGGACTCGGCGACGTGCTGAGGCATTTGGGCACGCAGGATATCGCCCGGGTGCGCGTGGGCATCGGCAGGCCGGCGCGCGGGAGCGTGTCGGATTTCGTGCTGGGCCCCTTCCACGCGGACGAGCAGGAAGAGGCGCAGCAGTCGATCGAACGTGCGGCGGATGCCGTGGAGTTGTGGTTGAGGAAAGGCATCGAGTTTGCGATGAACGAAACCAATCGCAAAACCGACGACGAATAAAATTTGTCGCAGAGGCGCGGAGAACGCAGAGGTTGATTTCCAAACTCCGCAATGTCTGCGCCGGAGTTTACCCGTCGGCGGGCGAGAAACAGAGAATCCCTTAGAAGGAGTACGACTCGTGAAGCTATATGAAGGAATGTTTCTGATGGATCCGGCCCTCACGGCGGACTGGCCCAGCGCAGAGGCCGAAATCCAGCGCATGCTCGGCCGCGCCGAGGCAAAGGTGATCGGCATCAAAAACTGGGACGAGCGGAAGCTCGCCTACCCGATCGAAAAGCAGAAGCGCGGCCTCTACGCGCTCACCTATTTCGAGGCGCCCGCCGAAAAGATCACGGCCCTCGAGCGCGACGTGCAGCTCAGCGAGAAGTGCCTGCGGGCCCTCTTTCTTAACCGCGAAGGCATGACGCCCGAGGAGGTCGAGAAGACGCTCGCCGCCGAACCGCCCAAGCCCGTCAGCCGCTTCGACGAGCGCGGACCGGGTCGTCCTTTTGATCGGCCGGATCGCTTTGACCGGCCCGATCGCGGCGACCGCCCGGATCGCGGCCCGCGCGGCGGTCGCGACGGCGCGCCGGAAGATGTCGCCGTGGAGGCATTGGACGTGCCCGTCGAGGAACTCGAATAGCGAATTCCGCTGTACGAGCGGGGAGGAACTCACATGGCGAATTTCAACAAGGTGATTCTGGCGGGCAACCTGACGCGCGACCCGCAGTCCTCGATGACGCCGAACAACAAGCCGGTCTGTGAATTCGGCATGGCGATCAATCGCAAGTGGCGTACCGACAGCGGCGAAATGCGCGAAGAGGTTTGCTTCGTTGATGTCGTCGCCTACGGCCGCTCGGCGGAAACGCTGGGCCAGTACATGACCAAGGGCAAGCCCCTGCTGGTTGAGGGCCGCCTGAAATATGACCAATGGGAAGCAAAGGACGGCGGCGGCAAACGCAGCAAGCTTCGCGTGGTGGTGGATAGCTTTCAGTTTCTCGGCAGCGGCGGAGGCGGAGGCGCCGGTGGCGGCGGCGACAGTGAGGGTGGGGGCGGCGCGGCAAGATCGTTCAATCGGAAGCCGCCCGCAGCTGTAACGCCGTCCTCAATGGATAATTATGACGACGCCCCGCCGATGGAGGCGGGTCATTCGGAAGACAATATCCCTTTTTAGTCACAGGTCAGAATTTGGCGTGGCATTGTGCCGCGTCAGCCATGTAGGATGAGACGACTATGAGAATGATGAAAAAGCCGAGCAAGGCGGCGGCCGACCGGAAGAACAAGCGAGCCAAGGTGCGCGAAGCGCTCAAGTGCCGCTTCTGCCGCGAGAAGGCCGAAGAGATCGATTACAAGGAAATCAACGTGCTGAGCAAGATGGTCTCCTCGCAGGGCAAGCACTTCGCCCGCAAGCGGACCGGCAACTGCGCGCGGCACCAGCGTATGACCCGGCGGGCTTTGAAGCATGCCCGCTTCATCGGTCTCATGT
>Ga0190265_10000294_pt1 | contig 40239 bp, 45 predicted proteins | sample Popmic124T_FD_133135 | JGI IMG/M metagenome (GOLD analysis project Ga0190265, IMG submission 133135) | Populus adjacent soil microbial communities from riparian zone of Indian Creek, Utah, USA - 124 T | ecosystem: Environmental > Terrestrial > Soil > Riparian zone | place: USA: Utah | collected... | reverse complement strand
GGCGTCAAGTACACCGACCGGACCAACGCGCTCGACAAGCACGCGATGCGGATGTTCGAGATCCGCGACCCGGAGCAGTCGCCCCCGGCGCCGCAGATGTTCGGCAACGCCGGCCGCGATCACATGGAGAAGTACGGCTCCAACCCCGACCACTACGCCTGGATCGGGTGGAAGAACCACAAGCACTCGGTCAACAACCCATACGCCCAGTTCCAGGACGTTTATAGCCTCGAGGAGATCAAGTCGGCGAGGATGATCCACGACCCGCTGACCAAGCTGCAGTGCTCGCCGACCTCCGACGGCTCGGCCTGCGCGATCGTCGCCTCCGAGCGCTACGTCGACGAGCACGGCCTCTGGGAGCAGGCGGTCGAGATCGTCGGCCAGTCGATGGTCACCGACCTCAGCTCGACCTTCGCCGAGGACACCGACTGCATGAAGATCGTCGGCTTCGACATGTCGAAGCAGGCGGCGGACGAGGCCTACGCGGAGGCCGGCGTGGTCGCCGAGGAAATCGACGTCTGCGAGCTGCACGACTGCTTCAGCGCCAACGAGCTCATCACCTACGAAGCGCTCGGCTTCGCGGCCGAGGGCGAGGGTCACAAACTGGTCGAGGAAGAGGCGACCACCTACGGCGGCAAGGTCGTCGTCAACCCCTCCGGCGGGCTGATCTCCAAGGGCCACCCGCTGGGCGCGACCGGGCTGGCGCAATGCTCGGAACTGACCTGGCAGCTGCGCGGGGAAGCCGACAAGCGACAGGTCGAGGGCGCCAAGACCGCCCTGCAGCACAACATCGGCCTCGGCGGCGCCGCCGTGGTCACCGTCTACAAGCCGGCGGCCTAGGGGTCGCGGGAGGAGGAGGGCACGATGGCGAAGCAGCGGCAGGCTCTATCCGGCAAGGTCGTGGCGATCACCGGCGGTGCGCGCGGGATCGGCAAGGCGACGGCGACGGCTCTGGTCCGCAAGGGCTGCCGCGTCGCGATCGGCGACCTCGACCTGGCGCTCGCCGAGCAGACCGCGGCGGAGCTGGGCGGCGGCACGATCGCCGTCGCGCTCGACGTCACCGACCGCGCCTCCTTCGCCACCTTCCTCGACGAGGCCGAGCGCCAGCTCGGCCCGCTCGACGTGGTCGTCAACAACGCCGGGATCATGCCGGTGACGCCCTTCACCGAGGAGTCGGTCGAGTCGATCCGCCGCCAGCTCGACATCAACGTCTTCGGCGTGATCACCGGCATGCAGCTGGCGATCGAGCGGATGCGGCCGCGCAACGCCGGCCACATCGTCAACCTCGCCTCGCAGGCGGGCAAAGGCGGCTTCCCGGGAATCGCCACCTACTCGGGCACCAAGCACGCCGTGGTCGGGGTCAGCGAGGCGGTGCGGGCGGAGCTGCGCGATACCGGGATCGAGGTCGCCTGCGTGATGCCGACCGTGGTCAACACCGAGCTCACCTCGGGCGTCGGTCAGAAGATGATCAAACCGGTGGAGGCATCGGACGTCGCCGACGAGATCGTCGACGCCTTGGAAGTGCCGCGCTTCGACGTCTGGGTGCCGCGCCAGAACGGCGGCCTCTTCAAGATCGTCGCCCTGCTGCCGCGCCCCTGGCGCGAGGCGCTCGGCCGCTTCATGAAGGTCGACAAGCTGATGACCGAGGTCGACCACGGCGCCCGCCGGGCCTACGAGGATCGCGCCGCCCACAGCGAGCCGGGCCTGGAGGGCGACTCCGAGGCAGAGCCGGCCCAGAAGGCCGCGTAGTTGGGCAAGCTCTACGACGCGACCTGGGGACGCGGCTTTGCGGCGCTCTACGACCGCGCCTTCGCGGCGACCGAAGAGGCCGGCCTGCGTGAGATGCGCCGCGAAGCGCTGTCGGAGGCGAGCGGTCGCACGATCGACGTCGGCAGCGGCACCGGCGCCAACCTGTCGCTCTATCCGCCGCAGGTGTCCGAGCTGGTCCTCGCCGAGCCCGATCCGCACATGCTCAGGCAACTTCGAGCGAAAGTGGGGGAGTCCGGCGTGGGCGCAGCGGTGGTCGAGGCCCCAGCCGAAGCGCTGCCCTTCGAGGACTCGAGCTTCGACACCGCAGCGTTTACGCTCGTCCTCTGCACTGTGCCGAACCCTGCGGCGGCGCTTGCCGAGGTGGCACGAATCCTCAAACCGGGCGGCAAGCTGCTCTTCGTCGAGCACGTCCGCGCCGAGGACGCCGGATTGGCGCGCTGGCAGGACCGGCTCGAAAAGCCCTGGCGCTTCATCGGAGACGGCTGCCACTGCAACCGCGACACGGTCGCGACGATCGAATCGTCGCCGCTAACCCTGGAGAGCGTCGAGCAAGACCAGCTGCCGAAGGCCCCGCCGATCGTCCGGCCCCTGGTGCGGGGCAGCGCCGTCCTGCCGGCCTGAGCTGCCTGTCGCTCATCGTTGCCTCCTGTCCCGCGTGGGGCGATGGGAGGACCGCAGGCGAGTCCCTCTCGCCGATTCAACGCACGATAATGGTGGATTCGGGCAATTTCCCGCTCTGTCGTCCGGTGGTTTTGTCAGCGTCGCCCGCGTGAACCTAACCACCTGGCAAGGGCGGGGTTTCCAGGGATTTTTTGAGGTATCCGTCGCCCTTGCCAAGACTTCAGGAGGCGGTAATGCGCGCTGCATTTCCCACCGAGTTCGATGCGATCATTCTCGGCAAAAGTAGGGAGTCGGGGTCTTTTAACGCCCCGGACGGCGAGGTCAAGTATGGCGAGGCCTACGACTTGGCCTTCGACTCCAGCGATGGTCTCAACCAGACCTGTCGGGTGTCGCTCAAGCAGCTAGACGAAGCGGCTGACTTCGACGTTCAGAAGGCCGGTCGGTTCTGTGCGGTGCGCGTCGTCGGCGACGTTCAGGTCAACGACAAGGGCGGCTATTTGCGGCTGACTTCGGTCAGGTTGCCGGCATCGTCGGACCCGGCCAACGTCGGCAAAAAAGCCTGATCTCGGTGGGTTTCCGACATGGTGCGGCCCAAGGCCGTCATCCGGTGGGGACCGGCGGTGCTGTTCGCGTTGTCGTTGTGGCTCTGCATCTTTGTCTCAGCCCGCGCTTTCGCTGATCCCTACACGCCTGTTGCGCCGGGCAGCACGACCGAGCCTGTCTTCGAAGGCTTGGGTAGCTGCCCGGCGCCGCCGGCAGAACCCTACGAAGGAACCGACGACGCAGCCGGTGAATTGCGCCTTCTCCGCGTGGAGCAGGCAGCTGCTTGCGATGCTCTCGCGAAACGCACCGACGAGGTCTCACACCGCCTCTGGTGGCTCGTTGCGGAGGCGCTGCAGGCCCGGGATCAGCGGGTCCTGGCCAACACCCTGGCGAGCGAAGTTCGGGACGCCCTGGCGGCGCCAGTCGGCGTGGACGTGCAGGCGTGGAGCCACACCGACCCTGTCCCGACGGACGATCCCGCCACCGAAGAATCGAGCGCCGACGTCGTCTCCGCGATCGACGCCTCCGGCAACGCGATCAAAGAGGGCGTGTGGTTCCTGATCGGCCTGATGGTCGCCGTCGCCGGCACCGCCCTCTACCGCCACCTGAAGCCATGATCCGGCGGCTCGTTTGGTACGCGCTCGGCACCTACGTCGGTTCGGTCTTGCGCGGCATGTGGGGCAGGTGGACGCATCGTGTCTGAGAATCGAGGGGCGAAGCCCCGGTCGGCGCGGTGTTTCTCCCCCCGCCCGTTGCTAGGGCGGGGGTCCTCCTGGTTGTCGGCCATGATCTGCCACCGGCCTTCGACCGCATCGACCAACTTCTCTCAGTCGGGGCCGACTTCTCATCTCTCCTACGTGCTCGCTGTTCGGGCACTCGCCCCGCCAGCACTTGTTGCTCCCGGCCCGGATGTAGACGCTTTCACGGGCGGCGTCGTGCTCGCCATCTCGGCGGGTTTCATCATCCTGGTCGCGCTCGGGGGCCTCGCAATCGTCCGCCGCATCCTCGGCTCATGAGGGCGGTAGGCGCACAGTCAACGAGTGCAACGAAGGGGGGTGTCTCATTTGCACAAGATCAAGCAGTTCACGATGGCGCTGTCCGCCTGCGCCCTGGCCCTCGCGGTCACGGCTCAGGGGGCCTTCGCCGCCCAGGACTACTCGAAACTGACCGAAGGGTTCTCGGCCGAGCTCACCGCAGCTCTGCCGATCGCCCTTGCAGCGGTCGGTCTCTTCGTCGGGGTGATCATGGCGTACAAAGTCGTGCGTCGGGTCCTCCGCGCGTAGTCCTGCTCCTGGTCGTGGCGGTCGCCTTTCTCTCCCTGGGGGCGGCCGTCCCGACCGGGGCGCAAGCGTTGCTCGACCCGAAAGTCGAGTCGGTGATCATCAATCCCTCGACGGGCAAACTCACCACGCCGGCCGAGACGATCATTACCAACCCGACGTTCCTTGAGACCTTCGAGGAGGCGGCGCCCCCCTCACAGAAGCAGGGGCTTCTCAGGACGTTGATGGGTTCCCGTGCCCTCCCGATGATGGGCAGGTTTCTCGGACCGGTCGGTGCGGTGTTTGCCGCTTACGAAGTGTGTAATGCGATCTTCACCGGGTGTTTGTCCTATGAGGATGAGGGCGAAGTTGTGGCGCCACCGGGTGGTGGTGGCAATTGGAAATGGACCAACCGCGGCATCACGTCCGGCTCCGTGGTGGTGCCGGCGATGACGTTCTACTGGTCCACGGGTCAAGCCCGGTATGAGGCTCCAGGTGGCGATTGGCCAGACGGCTGCTCGGTCTCTCTGCTGGCGCCACCAGGCACGACGGGGGCAGCGCTGGGGGCGAAATACAAAGCGGAAAATTGTGGCGGATCGATCGGATTTTTTGCAGGTTCGGAATCGGTGCCGGTCCGAATCGTGCCGGGGCAGACGGTTGATTGGGACGGCGGCTCTGGCAGCGCGTACTCGGGCTCCGACTACTGCCGTGGGTGGGGGACGAGCGACTCTTGTCAGAGTTCCCCCGACACGTCTGGTTGGTCGGCGGCTGCGGCCACGGGACTTAAATTGCATTCACCTCCGGAGGTCGGTCAGTGGGTCGCGGCGCAGATCGAAGGGTCGGGCATCGCAAATCCGTATCTCACGACCGTCGAGATCCCCGACTGCGGGGCCTATCTCTGGGGCGAGTGTGCGGAAAAACTTGAAGAAGCGGGCCTGGAACCGTCGCGCGTCGAACTGGATTGGGAGACTGCGGTTCTGACCAAACCGGCCGACGCCGTGGTCGAAACGGCTCCCGCGGGCGGCGCGGTGGTCGAAACGGGATCGAAAGTCACGGTGACGACCAATCCCGATGAAGCAGGGATGCCCGTTGTAATTCCGCCACCTGAACCGGGTGAGACCTACGACGACTATGCGGCCCGGTTGGTCCCGTCCCTCGATCCGAGTCGAATCACGGTGGGTCTTGACTTCTACGACCCGACGACCGGTCCCGATGGTGTTATTCGTACGGTGCCCAAATCGGGCACTCGCACCAATCCGGCGACGGAAACCGAGGTTGACGTACATGCCAATCCCGCTGACTCTCCGCCTGCCACTCCTGCGTCGTGGACGGCGCCGCCGGTCTCCGGTATCGATCTCTCGCCGCTGGCTGGGGTGTCAATCGGCTGCAATGATTTCCCTTTCGGCATCTTCTGCTGGATCGGTTCCGGTCTTACGGCGTGGGGTCCTGGTGGCGAGTGTCCTCAGCTTGGCGTGCCCTTCGGTAGTTCGATTGGCGCCGATGAGGAATTGGCCTTCGACACCTGTCTGTTTGAACCCGCTATGGAAGTCGTCCGGCCGGTGTTGATCCTCCTTGCCGCCTTCTCCCTTGCCTACCTCTTCGCCGCCGCAGCGATGGGCTTCGGTGGCAGTACGGGAGACGATTAGGTTGATCAGCTGGTTGGAGGACATATGGCACGCCATCAAGGACGTTCCCTACCTTCTTCTGGACGGCCTGGTGGGGGTGCTCAATGCGCTCATCGTGGCGATCGCTGCTCTGGCTGTGTTGATCCTCTCGTTGCTGCCTGGCTTTCCGGACGCGCCCTCGGCACCTGGAGGCGTCATGGGCGCTCTCCTGTGGGTGGTCCCGCTCGGCCCGATCCTCGCCTTTTTCAGCCTCATGATCGGTTGCTGGATCGGCTTCTTGGCCTTCAAGATCGCGCTGCGGTGGGTGAAGGCGTTGTGATCGGCGTACGCATCGTCCGGAGATCCCTGCTCGGTGTCGAGCGACCCGCCTACGTGCTGGTCTCGGTTCACAACGGCCGCGTGCTCAGGTGGTGGCGTCGATGAGGTGGGGGCGGCTCGTTCTCGGAATAGTGTTCGCGGCCTTGGCCGGGTCGGTCGCCTTCGATCTCACCGGGTCGAGCGAGATCGCCTACATCGTGCGGGCGATCGCGAGGGCGTTGACGTGATCGCCCTTGTCACCGGCCCGCCCGGGTCCGGCAAGAGCTACTACGCCGTCCGCAAGGCCGCTGACTCGCTCGAGGCCGGCAAGTTCGTCATCACCAACGTCCCGATGGTCCCCGACTGGCATGAGCGGGTTGCCGATCGGCACCCGTTGCGCTGGGTCTTGCCCGGGCGCCGGTCCTCGCTCAAACAGCGCTGGCGGGGGCGGGTCCTCCACATCGGCGACGACTTCGCGCAGTTACGGAAGGTGCGGCTGAAAGGCCAGGGCGAGGGGCGTGGGGTCGTGGTGCTCGATGAGGCCCATGTCTGGATGAACTCGCGCTTGTGGCGCGACGACGATCGCCTAGACATCGTCAATTGGTTCTCTCAGCACCGCAAGCTCGGTTTCGACGTCTATCTGATCACTCAGGACGCCAACAACATCGACCGTCAGGTGCGCGCGCTCTTTGAGTACCACGTCCACCTACGCAACCTCAAAAAGATGAAGGTCGCTGGCGTTCCGGTCTCGCCGATCAACCTCTTTCTGGCGATCTGGAAATGGCATGCGGCCAAAGGCACGGTCGTTAAACGCGAGGCTTATCGTCTGAACTGGACTAAGGGTCTCTACGACACGATGGGCATGTACGGGGAGAACGCGCGCACGCCCGACGACGTTCTCTGGCTTCCCCGAAGCGCGCCCGCCCCCGCCAGCGCGAACGTCCTCGCCCGCACGAGCAGCCGCGCAGCGGCTGACGTGCGGCGCGACGATCCCGAGACCCGGAGGCTGGCACGCATCGCGGAACTCGGTGACGACATCGCCGCGAGCGATCGCAACTCGCATCTTGACCAGCAAAGTCAGGAATAGCAGCAGCGGTGGCAGGCCTCTCTAACAGCCTATCCAGTGTCAGATTTGACACTCCGAGGGCAGGGTCGAGGTGATCGAAGCTGCCGGCATCGATACCTGGTCGGTGTGCTGGTACCTGCCCGTTGGTGGCTCGGCTCAACGGGCCATGGAGGTCTTGGCAACGGAGCGCGCGGCGCGGAGTCGCCTTCTGGCGGACTCGGTGGAGGGACACCGGGTGGGCTGGTTTCCTGGGACGAGGATGCTTTTCGCAGAGGGTCATCCAGATTCGGCGGGTCTAGCGGCCGCAATGTCCTTGCCCGGTGCGCTTGACCGCCTTGAGTCTGCGCTCGCTGATCGCGGCGTCGACGTCCCGAGGCATCGCCTCACGCGGCCTCTCGGTGGTCCTGGAGACGGCTTTGGAGGCATTCGCAGATTGGACGCAACGGTCGATCTTCGTTTTGACAGCGCAGCGGAGGGTTTGGCCGTGTTGGCCGGCGTGGCGGCCTTGCCTCTGCCGAGGATGAAAACTCAGGTGATGCGCGAGGTCGGCGGGCGGCGTGTCGAGACGGTCTATTTTCGAGGCACCAGCGGAAAGCGGGTGCTCGGCAGGTGGTACGACAAGGGTGTCGAGAGCGGCCTGTCTGAACGAGGGCTGCATGTGCGACCAGAGGACCAACGGCGGTTTGCTCGCCCGGCACGTCCAGGCGTTGAGGACGTGGCGTCCACGAGCTACGTTCGGGATTCCTTCGTGAGACGATTTGAGCCGCTCTGGAGGGCGGCAAAGGGGGTCAAGGTGGCAGGACCAACGGAGTTGGCACACAGGCTTCGAGAGCTCGTTGAAGACGGCGAGCTGTCTCCGGCTGAAGCGAAGGCAATGGCCGGCTACCTTGTGCTGGAGCATGGCGACGCCTACATGCAATCGCGATCGACGCGGTTTCGAGACCGGGCTCGCTGCCGGAACCATGGGCTGGTTCTTGCAGATGGCGTGCTTGATGAGGTTGAGGTCGATCTAGGTGAGGTGCTTGAACGTGCGCTTGATTCCGAGGCGTGGGGCGGCCAGGGCTGATGCGCGAGGTTGCCCAGGTGTGCGGCCGGTGTGGCCGGCGCTTTTTCGTTCAGGTTGATGCGTGGTCTGACCGTCCGGACCTGACGGGACTCGGCTACTGTGGTTGCTCTCGATCGGCCGGAGGATTTGCGCCGCTCTTCTTCTTCGCTTTCATCTTCGTCGGTCTCGTTGTCGGTGTCGCTCAGGCTGCGACTGCCGGCTGATCGGTGTTGGAGGTCGTCGCTGTTCGTTATAGCTGCGACTGGGGCTGCGACGCGACTGTTGTCGGTGCTGAGGGACATCTCCCGGAGGGCTGGTTTGAGGTGCCGGCGCCGCCGTGGCGATCGCATCATCGTCCTCGCCACGCTTGCCCGGATCACGCGGTTGATGCTCGATGCATACACCGAAAGCAGTGGGCCGGCCTGCGAAGTCGGACTTACGTCGTCTCAGCTGCTGAGTATCAGGAGGCGCAGGTCGCACTTCGCCAGGCAAGCTTTCTCCTCGATCGGTTAAAGCTCAGCGGCGAGAGAGTCGAAGGCCGGGAAGTGTGAACCTAACCGTGGCCTTCGACTCTCTCGCCGCTGGGGACCAATTCTCCTGTGGGTCTCGGCGTCAACGGGCTCTTTTGGAGTGGAAACCCTAATTTTAAGTAGATCAGGCATGGACTTTTAGGCCGAATAACGCACGATAATGGTGGTTATGTGAACTTGACTGAAAGTCGAGGGCTGGAACGGCGGCGATTGGCCTACCGGGCGCCCTCGACGGCCGCTTCGAGGTCCCCCGTCGAACCGGGCGTCCCCAGCGTTTCGAGTCCGTCGGTGGCCGGACCCTCGACGGCAAACGACGGCGTGCCGGTGAATCCGAGCCGTTGGGCTTCCGCGGTTTCGGCGCCGACCCGGTCGATGACGCGGTCGCTCACCCGCGCTGCGTTCCACCGCTCGACGTCGGGCACGCCGGCGGCTTCGGCGACCGCGGTCAGGAACTCGTCGGTGACGTAGCCGGTGGCCTCGATGCCCTGGTTGCGGTAGAAGAGCTCCAGGAAGTCCCAGCCGCGTCCCTGTTCTCCGGCCGCAATCGCCGCGGCGGCGGCGTCGGTCGACTCCTCGTCGATGATCGTGAAGTTGCGGAAGTCCAGCTTCGCCTCGCCGCTGCGCACCTTCGACTCGATCACCGGCGGCACGACCTCTTCGGCATAGCCCTTGCAGACGGGGCACTGCAGGTCGCCGAACTCGATCAGCCTCACGTCTGCTTTCGGGTCACCGAGGACCAGGCCGCGCTGCGGGATCCCGTCCAGCTCCCTGCGCACCTCGGCGGCGCCGTCGACGCTGCCGGCGTCGCCACCGTCACTCTGGCTCTGGCCGATCACGATCAGCACCGCGACCACGACGATCGCCAGGAAGGCGGTAGCGCTGCCGAGCTTGATCAACCGTTCGCGCCGCTCCGCCCGCTCGCCCTCGGCGCTCACGGGCTCGCCCCCACGTAGCGCACCATCCTGGTCGCGTTGACGGCGAACAGCACCGTCATCAGCAGGGCGCTGGCGACGCACCACTGGCAGATCGCGTCGATCACGAACAGCTCCAGCCAGGTCAGGTAGACGCTGTAGCCGAAGCCGACCAGGGCCAGCCCGAACCCGGCCATGCGGCCGAGGTCGCCCCGCGCCAGCGCGGCGCCGAGCAGCAGTCCGTAGCCGAAGACACCGAGCAGCGCGACGCTGATCCCGGCCAGCTCCGAGTGGGAACTGGCGGCCACCGTCTCGCAGCCGCCCCCGGCGAGGCAGACGGGAGCGCCGCCGTCGGCCTCGGCGATCGCGATGTAGGTGGCAACGCCGATGCCGAGCGTGGCCACGAAGGTGGCGATCGTTCGTAGCGTTCCCTCGGCTGGAGCCGACATCCGGCGAGAGACTATGGATTCCGTCTTGGCGCCGGCTAAATCGGCTGCCATGCGCTCACTGCCGCTTCCAGCCCCCGCCGAAGAGGCGGCTGAGGCGGCCGCCGCGGTTGGGCCGGAACTTGGGTGATCCCTTCTCGTCGGGCGGGCCGAGCTGCCGCGCGTGCTCGGCATCAACCGCCAGGACCACCGCCCGTTCGGCCGTGCGGGCAACCTCAGGCGCGTCGGCGAAGCGGAGTGTCCCGCCTGCGTCCTCGAAGACGACGCCGTCGAAGATGTGCTCGCGGTAGTTGTCGAGCACCACCTCGACCCGTCCCACCTCGACCTCGTCGAAGCTGTAGACGGGCGTTCCGGGCCGGACCGCCGAGTAGTGGATCGCCTCGCCCTCGTCGATCATCGCTGCGAAGGCTAGCGACCGAGCTCCGGGGAGAAGGCGGCGATCTCACGGGAGAGCCTGCCGCCCTGCCAGGCGAGTGGCGACTGCCCCTCCGCCTCGCTGGTCAGCCGTGCCCGCGGCAGGCGATCGGCGTAGGTCTCGGCGACACGGTACGGGTGACCCGGGTCCGCGTCGTCATGGCTGGCGACGACAAGCACCGGAACGTCGAGCGACTCCAGCTCGTCAAACGAACCGAACGGGCGCGAGCGCGCCACTTGGCGGATGGCCGCAACGAGTGCCTCCGGATGCCGGTGCAGAAGCATCCGTTCGCGGGTGAAGCGCAGCACCGTCTCGCGCCAAGCGGGATCGATCCCCTGATGGCGGTCGATATAGGCGACGAAGCCGTCGACCCCTCCGTCCTCCAGCGCCGCGGCGAGACCGTCCCAGTAGGCAAGTGACTCGTCGGGCATCTCGTCGCTGTAGACCGGGCCGATGACGACAAGCCCGGCGAGGCGCTCGGGATGGCGCAGCGCGTACGCAACCGCGGTGTGCGCCCCCATCGAGTGGCCGGCGAGCACGAAGGAATCCTCCTCCCCCACCGTCGCCGCCACCACCGACTCCAGGTCGGCAACAAGCTCCGGGTATCCATAACCCTGCCCCGGCGGCGCCGGATCGGACTCGCCGTGGCCGCGGGCGTCGTAGGAGACGACCCGGTGCCCGGCCCGCTCCAGGGCCCGCGAGCCGTGGATCACGTAGCGACGGGTCGCGGTGATCCCGTGGCAGAGGACCACGGGCGGGCCCTCCCCCGCCACCTCGCCCTGGATCGCAAGTCCCTCGCCTGCAGCGAACGAGGAGGCGGGATCCGGGGGCGTCAACCGTCCAGGGCCGCGATCGCCGCCTCGAGGTCGTCGACGGACTGGAACGTCGACCCGGTCCTCGACACGTGCCGGTAGCGGACGACTCCCTCGCCGTCGACGACGAAGACCGACCGCATCACGTAGCGGCCCCCGGGCACGTCCTCGAGCTCCGTGAACCTCGCCAGGGGGCCGAGCCAGGCGGTGACGCCATAGAGCTTGCTGACCTCGAGATCCTCGTCGGCGAGCAGGGGCACGTTGAGGCTCTGCTCCTGCGCCCAGCGCTCGTGCGAGTCGACCGACTGCGGCGAGATCCCCAGCACCTCGGCGTCGAGCCCGTCGACCCGGTCGCCCTCGTCCCGGTAGGAGCAGAACTGCGCCGTGCAGACGCGGGTCGCGTCGCCGGGGTAGAAGGCGAGGACGACGTTCTGCCCGCGCAGGTCGGAGAGCCTGTAGATCCTGCCGCCGGTGCCGGGCAGCTCGAAGTCCGGTGCCGCGTCCCCTACGTCGACCTTGGCCATCGGCTGAGGCTAGCCGCGCTCGATCGTGATCTCTTCGATCAGGACCGTCTGTTTCGGCTGTTCGGCGGGCGTGCCGAGTTTGCCGATCCGTTCGACCACGTCGAGCCCCTCGCTGACCCTGCCGACGAGGGCGTATTCCGGCGGCAGGCCGGCGTCGGGGCCGAGGACGACGAAGAACTGGCTGCCGGAGCGCCCCGGCGGCTCCGCCGAGCTCTTCGCCATCGCGATCACGCCCCTGGTGTAGGCGAGGTTGGAGGGCGGTTTCTCGTCGACGCTGTAGCCGGGCCCGCCGGTGCCGTCACCGCGCGGGTCGCCGCCCTGGATCACGAAGCCGGGCGCGACCCGGTGGAAGGTGAGTCCGTCGTAGAAGCCTTTTTCGGAGAGGAAGACGAACGAGTTGACGGTCTTCGGGGCGCGGTTGGCGTCGAGCGCGATGGCGAAGGTCCCGCAGCTGGTCTCCACCGCGGCGCGGACCTCTTCACCCGCCTTCACCGTCTGTTCGGGTTTTCCGAAGCTGACGCTCTTCGGTTTCGGCGCTTCGACCTGCTCGCAGCCGGAGGCGCTTGCCGCGTCTGCGGTCGAGCCGTCGTCGTCATCGCCACCGCTGCGGCCGATCAGGATCGCGGCCACCACTCCGACCGCGAGCAGCGCGAAGACGGCAAGGATGATCAGGCGACGATCGGGCGACTCCCCCATAGGCGCGGAAGCCTAGTGCAGTCGGCTGCGGTGCGATCATCGACGCGTGGGCGCTGCCGGTTCGTCGAATCGTCTCGCAGGTCGTGCGATCAACCAGATCGTCGTCCGTGCGCCCTGGCTGTGGCCACTGCTGAGGGGACCGACCAGGCGCTTCTTCTCGGAGAGAGCGACCGGCTGGGACGTGCGCACGGCCGCCGGCAGCCCAGAGCACCTGACGCCGCTGGCGGCTGCCGTGCTGCACGTGGATCGCGCCCCGGAGCGGGTGCTCGACGTCGGCTGTGGAACCGGCGAGGGCACGCTGTTCTTCGCCCGCGAGTTCCCGCAGGCGCGCGTGCGGGGAGTCGACATCTCCGAGGAGATGATCGCCGCCGCCATCGCCAAGGTCGGCCTCGACCCGGAGGGGCGGATCGCCTTCAAGATCGGCGATGCCGCGGCCCTCCCCTACCCCGACGACTCGTTCGACCTGGTCGCGCTGCTCAACATGCCGCCCTTCTTCGACGAGCTGGTCCGCGTGCTGCGCCCCGGCGGTCACGTGGTCGTGGCGGCGAGCTGGGGCGCCGACACTCCCTTCTACACGCGACCCCGCCTGCTGCGATGGAAGTTCCTGCAGCGAGGCGTCGAGCCGGTCGCCCTCGACTCGGCCGGGAACGGGTCCTTCTACGTGGGACGCCTCGCCGGCGGGGACTGAACGGCGCGAATAGGCTGCCGCTCGATGATCGAGGGAATGCCGCTGGCGCTGCTGGTCAACCCTGCGGCTGCGCATGGCCACGCGCTCAAGGTGCTGTCGCAGGTGGAGCAGGAGCTGGACGCGCGCCGCATCCCGTTCCGCGTCGCCCAGACTCGTGACCTCGAGGACGGGGTCGGCCGGGCGCTGCTCGCGGCCGAGGCCGGTGAGCTGCCCGTGGTCGTCAGCGGCGACGGGCTGATCGGCGCGATCGGCGGCGCCCTCGCCGGTTCCGAGACGCCGCTCGGGATCGTCCCGGCAGGGCGCGGCAACGACCTCGCCAGAGTGCTCGGCATCCCCGCCGACCCGGCCGCCGCGGTCGAGGTTCTCGCCAGCGGCCATATCCGTCGCATCGACGTCGGCGAGGCCAACGGCAAGCGCTTCCTCGGCATCGCCAGCACCGGTTTCGACGCCGAGGCCAACGAGGCCGCGAACGAGACCAAGCTGCTGCGCGGCAACCTCGTCTACGCCTACGCCGGGATCCGCACGCTGCTTCGCTGGAAGCCGGCCCGCTTCACCATCCGCGTCGGCGAGGAGCGGCTCCGCTTCACCGGCTACTCGGTCTCGGCGGCCAACAGCCGCGCCTACGGCGGGGGCATGATGATCGCCCCCGACGCCGACCTGGCCGACGGCGAGTTCGACGTCGTCACGATCGGCGAGGTGAGCAAGCTGCGCTTCCTGACTAACCTGCCGAAGGTGTTCAAGGGGACCCACGTCGAGAAAGACGAGGTTCGCGTCTTCCGCGCACCGCGGCTAGAGCTCAGCGCCAGCCGCTCATTTGCCCTCTATGCGGACGGCGAGCATCTCACCGACCTGCCCGCCTCGCTGCGCATCCTGCCGCAGGCGCTGAGCGTGATCGCGCCGCCGCAGGGCGGGGAGTGAGCGCCGCTTCCAACGGGGCGCTGTTCGGCGCGAAGCGCCTCCTCGCCAGGGCTGTCGGCGCCGCCAGCCGGGCCAGCGGCCGCGGCGGCGGCACCACGCTTCCCGGCCGCCTGCTGCTGCGCCTCGCCCCGGACGCCATCTCCCGCCTCGGCGCGCGACTGGTTGGCCCGGTGACGCTGATCAGCGCGACCAACGGGAAGACCACCACGGCGGGAATGCTGGCAGCGGTCCTCGCCGCCGACGGCCGGAATCCGGTGCACAACCGGGCCGGGTCGAACATGACCTGGGGGGTCGCCACGGCGCTGCTCGAGCAGCGCGGCGAGGAGGGCCTGTTCGAGGTCGACGAGGCCTGGCTGCCGAGGGTGACCGAGCAGCTGGGCCCGTCGCTGATCGTGCTCGGCAACCTCTTCCGCGACCAGCTTGACCGCTACGGCGAGATCGAGGCGCTCGCCGACGAGTGGGCGAGGACCGTCGTCAGGCGGACCGGAAGCACCAGCTTCGTCCTCAACGCCGATGACCCGCTGGTCGCCGATCTGGGCCGCGACGGCGACCTGGGCCGGCGAGACGGCGTCGTCTACTTCGGCATCGAGGATCCCACGCAGGCGCTGCCCGAGCTGCAGCACGCCTTCGACGCCAAGCACTGCCGCCGGTGCGGCCATCCCTACGCCTACGACCGCGCCTTCGTCGGCCACCTCGGCCACTACTCGTGCCCGGGCTGCGGCGCCGAGCGCCCCGTCCCGGACGTCGCCGCGACGCGGGTCGAGCTGCACGGGATGCGAGGGTCGACGGTCGCCGTCCGCACCCCCGGCGGCGAGCTGTCGCTGGAGCTGCCGCTGCCCGGCCTCTACAACGTCTACAACGCCATGGCCGCTGTCGCGGCGAGCCTGCAGCTGGGGATCGAGCCGGAACGGATCGTCTCGGCGCTGGGGGACGCGCGTGGCGCCTTCGGGCGGGTCGAGACGGTCGCCGTGGAGGGCAGGTCGGTCTCGATCCTGCTGATCAAGAACCCGGCCGGGGCGAACGAGGTCCTCCGCACGCTGATGCTCGAGAACAACGAGGTGGGCGGGGACGACGGCGCGGGCCTCGACCTCTGGATCGCCCTCAACGACCGGATCGCCGACGGCCGCGACGTCTCCTGGATCTGGGATGCCGATTTCGAGCTGCTGGCCGGCGCCGTGCGGCGGATCACCTGCGCCGGCACCAGGGCGCCGGAGATGGCCCTGCGGCTCAAGTACGCGGGCTGGCCCGAGGAGTCGATCGCGGTCGAGCCGGGGATCGAGAGATCGCTCGACCGGGCGGTCGCGGAGGCGCCGGGGCGGCTCTTCGCCCTGCCCACCTACACCGCCCTGCTGGAGCTGAACGAGCTGCTCTCCTCGCGCGGGCTGGCGAAGGAGTTCTGGCGATGACGACGATCTGGCACGACGTTGAGTGCGGCGCCTACGAGGCCGACCTGCCGCTCTGGGGGGAGCTGGCCGACGAGGGCGGCGGACCGGTCCTCGACCTCGGCTGCGGTTCCGGTCGGGTCTCCCTGCACCTGGCCAGGCGCGGCCACCGGGTGCTGGGCCTGGACTCCGACCCGGACCTCGTCTCGGTACTTGCCGAACGCGCGAGCGGGCTGCCGGTGGAGGCGGAAGTCGGCGATGCCAGGGACTTCGACCTCGGGGTCGAGTTCGGGACCGTGCTGGTGCCGATGCAGCTGCTGCAGCTGTTCGCGGACACCGAGGAGCGAATCTCCTGCCTTCGCTGCGTTGGCGCTCACCTGCGGCCCGGCGCGCGGGCGGCGATCGCGATCGTCGAGGACCTCCCCACCACCATCCCTCCTTCGCCGAGTTCGCGTTTAGTCACGGTATCCGAGACCAAACGCGAACTCGGCCCGCCGCTCCCAGATGCGCGCGAGGTGGACGGGTGGGTCTACTCGAGCCTGCCGCTGGAGATTGCCGTCGACGACGGCACGATCGTCGTCCGCCGGCTGCGACAGACCGTCGATCCCGCCGGAGACCTGAGCGAGGAGGTCGACGAGGTGCGCCTCCAGGCGCTGGACGCTGCCACCGTCGAGAACGAGGCACGGGAGGCCGAGCTGCGCCCTGTCGGCTGCCGGGCGATCGACCCAACCGACGCGCACGTTGGCTCCACCGTCGTTCTTCTCGAAAGGGGGGCCTGATGGAGCTTCGCGTCCTCGCCCTCTACCCCGAGCAGATGAACATCTACGCCGACCGCGGCAACATCCTCTTCCTACAGCGGCGCTGCGAGTGGCGCGGGATCGGCTTCGCCTACTCGGCAGCCGGGCCGGGCGAGAGCGTCGACCCGGGCGCCCACGACCTCCTCTACCTCGGCGGCGGCCAGGACCGCGACCAGCGCGCCGTCGCGGCCGACATGGTCGCCAGCAAGCGCGAGGCGCTGGCAGCCGCCGTCGGCGACGGCGCGGCGATGCTCGCCGTCTGTGGCGGCTACCAGCTGCTCGGGCACAGCTACCAGCTCGGCGATGAGCGGCTTCCCGGGCTTGGGCTGGCCGACCTGGAGACCGTGCGCGAGCCTGGTCCGCGGCTGATCGGGAACGTCGCGATCGAGGCCGACCTGGGCGAGGGCCCGCGGACGATCGCCGGCTTCGAGAACCACGGCGGCCGCACGCATCTCGGCGCCGGTGCAACCCCCCTCGGCCGCGTGTTGAAGGGGCATGGCAACAACGGCAGGGACGGCTTCGAGGGCGTGCGGCGCGACAACATGATCGGCACCTACCTGCACGGCCCACTGCTGCCGAAGAACGCCTGGCTCGCCGACCGTTTGATCGCGCTGGCGCTGGAGCGCCGCTACGGGCAGGCGCCCGAGCTGGAACCGCTCGACGACCGCCTCGAGCTGGCCGCCCAGGAGTGCGCCCGCGAGGTCGCCCTGCGTGGCTGAGTGCGAGGCAGGCCGACCGGGTAGTCCCTTCCAGATGCGATTCGCTTTGCCAGGGACGATCGCAGTGCTGCTCCTGCTCGTAGCGCTGCCCGCCGCCGCGACGGCGGCGCCAGCCTGCGGCGAACCGCCGGAAACCGTCGGCAACACCATCGTCGGCACGCCCTGCGCGGACTTCATCCCTCCTCCGCCGCGCGGCGTCACCGTCGTCAACGGGGAAGGCGGCAACGACGTCATCTTCGGCGGTAGGGGGAACGACCAGCTCAACGGCGGCGACGGCGACGACCGCCTCTACGGCGGGATCGGCGACGACCGCCTGCGCGGAAACGGTGGGAACGACCGGCTCTCGGGCGGTTTCGGCGCCGACTCGCTCGACGGCCAGGACGGCAACGACTTCGCCCGCGGCGACGCGACCATCGACCGCCTCGACGACAGCGGCGGCGGCGGCGGCGGCGGCGGCGGCGGCGGCGACGCTCTCAGCTTCGCGACCGGTGTGACTCCGGGCTTTCCCAATAGCGGCGCGTTCTTCACCGACGCCGGATTCCCGGGCACCGCCGAGGGCCAAGGGGTCTACGTCGACCTCGGCGACGACTTCGCCAACAACGGACAGGCACCGTCCGGCGGTGGCGTCGACGAGCCGCTCGAACCGGCGACCGACTTCGGCAACTTCGAGACGGTGATCGGGACGCCCTTCCCCGACTACATCGTCGGCACCTCCGACGCGGAGACCTTCTATGGCGGCGGTGGCGGCGACCTGATCGACGGCGGCGGTGGCGGCGACACGGCCCGCGGCGGCGCCGACGGCGACGGCTGCGTCGACGTGGCGGTCGAGGACTGCGAGTCGAGCGATGAGGAGATCGACCTCCGCAACCCGGGCGCGATCGCGGTCGGAAACATGGCGCCGCTGGCCGGCGGACCCTCGGGCCTCTACCTGACCGGCAGCGAAAGCGACGACGTGGTGACTGCGACCCTCGGTTCCGGCAACGTCACCTTCACGCTGGGCCCTGGGTCTGAGGGGGCGTTCGACACCGCTCCCAGCGCCGCCGGCGGCTGCAACCCGCCGGCCGCTGGCCAGGTCGTCTGCCCGGTGAGCACGACCCCCGACTCGATCGTCCTCGCCGGCATGGATGGAGAAGACACGCTCGTCGCCTCGGGCTTTCCAGCAACCGTCTCGATCGTCCTGCTCGGTGGAGGGGACGACGACGAGCTGATCGGCGGCGACACCGAGGACGCACTCGTCGACGGCGCCGGTGATGACGTCTCCAGCGCGGGTGGCGGCGACGACGCACTGCCGAACAACGCCGGCGGCGACGACCTCGGCGCCGGCTCGGGCGACGACCTCTTCGTCTCCAACGCGGTCTGCAACGGCGACTCGCTCGACGGGGGCCCGGGCCGCGACAATGCCAACTGGGCGAACTTCACCGCGGCGGTGACGATCGACATGGGTGCCAATGCGGCGGGTCTGATCGGACCTGCGGGCCAGGCGCAGTGCCCCAGCCCCGAGCTGCTGACCGGCCTTGTCGCGCTTGAGGACATCGAGGGAACGAGCCTCAGCGACGTCATGGTCGGCGACGGAGCCGACAACCAGCTGCTGGGGAGACTCGGCTCCGACTCCTATTTCGCCGCGGCCGGGAACGACAACATCCTCGCCAATTCGGGCAAACCCCCCAACACCGACGCGGACCCGACGATCGACTGCGGTGACGGCGCCGAAGACGTCGCACAGATCGACTTCCCCCAGAACGGCCCCGACGCGGCGCCGGTCGGGTGCGAGGACGTCGAAGAACGCGCGCCGGACAGCTTCCGCCCGCCGAACACGCCCACCAACCCCAACCCCGACCCACCGGTCGTGGACGGCGGGATCTCCACGGCCCCACCTCCGCCCAAACGGCCTCGGCCCCCACGGCGACCTTCCGCTGACGTGAAGCCACCTGCCACCCGTCTGCTGCACCGGCCCGCCGCCCTGCTGTTCGCCAGCGACCTACGGCGTAGAGTCGCCTTCGCCTTCGCCGCCAACGAGCGCGGTTCGAGCTTCCGCTGCAAGCTCGACCGCCGTCCCCTCCGCCCTTGCCGCTCCCCGCGTGCCTACCTCGTCCGGCCCGGCCGGCACGCGTTCCGCGTATTCGCGATCGACCGGGCCGGCAACCGCGACAAATCGCCGGCACTGGCCAGCTTCAAAGTGCGGCGCCGCTAGCGGCCGCTGGAGCCGAAGCCGCCGGTGGCCCGCGCGGACTCGCTCAGCGCCTCGACCTCGATCGGTTCCGGCGTTGCGATCGGCGAGATCACCAGCTGCGCGATCCGGTCCCCGGGCTCGACCCGGAACGTCTCGGCCGGATCGGTGTTGAGCAGCAGCACCCGCAGTTCGCCGCGGTAGCCGGAATCGATCAGGCCGGGACCGTTGACCAGGGCGATTCCGTGGTCCCGCGCGATCCCAGACCGCGGCAGCACCAACCCCGCATGGCCCTCCGGGATCTGAACCCCCACCCCAGTCCCCACGCTCCACCTCTCCCCAGGCCCGATGTGAGCCGCCTCGCAGGCGTAGAGGTCCAGCCCGGCGTCGCCCTCGTGCGCCCTGCTGGGCAGGGTCGCTTCGTCTTTCAGCTTGGCGACGGGCAGGTCCATCGGCGCGCAACCCTAGAGGGTCTAAGCGACGGCGAGGTCGTCGAAGCGGTGCAGCTCGGATCGCGGCACCTTGGCCTGGACGAGGACGCCGTCGTCGCGCTCGGTCCGCTCCAGGTCCCCCGCGACCTCGTGCAGCTCGTGCAGCCGGGCTCCCTCGCTGTAGGGGACGAGCAGCTCGACCTCGGCCAGCGTGTCCTCGAACGCCGCCTCGATCCGCTCGTGCAGTGTCTCGATGCCCTCGCTCTCCAGGGCCGAGACGAGGACCGCCTCAGGGTGCCGAAGCATCGCCTCGTCGCGCTCCTCGTCATTCAACAGGTCGGCCTTATTGAGGACGAGCAGACGCGGCTTCTCGCCGGCGCCGATCTCCTCCAGCACCACGTCGACCGCCGCCAGGTCGGCCAAGCGACGCTCCTCGGGCGCCGCCGCGTCGACCACCTGCAGGATCAGGTCGGCGAGCACGGTCTCCTCCAGGGTCGCCTTGAACGCCTCGACCAGCTGGTGGGGCAGCTTCTCGATGAACCCGACCGTGTCGGTGAGCAGGTAGTCGCGCCCCGAAAGCTCGAAGCTGCGCGTGGTCGGGTCGAGGGTGTGGAAGAGGCGGTCCCCCACCCCCACCTCGGCCCCGGTGAGGGCGTTGAGCAGGGTCGACTTGCCGGCGTTGGTGTAGCCGGCGAGGGCCACCCGCGGCAGCGCGGAGCGCTCGCGCCGGGCGCGCATCGTGCCGCGATTACCCTCCAGGCGCTCCAGGCGCCGGCGCAGCGCCGCGATCCGGTCGCGCGCGAGGCGGCGGTCGGTCTCGATCTGGGTCTCACCGGGGCCGCGGGTGCCGACCCCGCCGACCCCGAGCCGATCGAGGTGGGTCCAGAGCCCCCGCATGCGAGCCATGTTGTACTCGAGCTGCGCCAGCTCGACCTGGAGCTTGCCCTCGGCCGAGTGGGCGTGGTCGGCGAAGATGTCGAGGATCACGGCGGTGCGGTCGATTACCGGCACGTCGAGCGCCGCCTCCAGGTTGCGTTCCTGGCGCGGCGCCAGCTCGTCGTCGCAGGCGACCACGTTGGCGCCGGTGCGCCCGATCTCCGCCTTCAGCTCGGCCAGTTTGCCGCGGCCGAAGTAGCGGTCCGGGTCGGGCGCCGAGCGCTGCTGCAGCATCTCCCCCGCCGTCGCGACGCCGGCGGTCCGCAACAGCTCCTTCAGCTCGGCGAGCGGCTCGCCTTCCTCGCTGCCGTCGGCGATGCCGATCGCCAGCGCCCGCTGCCGGGCACGGGGATTGGAGACGCCGGCGCCGTTCGCGCCGTAGCCCGTCTCCTTGCTGCGCCCGTTTCTCGATCGATCCACTCGGTTCGATTGTAGGTGGCTTGCCGCGACGGGGACAGGGGCCGGGATAGGCTTACGCGCGTGAAGGTCTTCGTAACCGGGGGAACGGGGTTCATCGGCGGTGAGGTCGCCCGCCAGCTGCGCGCGCGAGGCGACGAGGTCGCCTGCCTGGCCCGCAACCCCGCGAAGGGGCAGAAGCTCACCGAGCTTGGCTGCGAGCTCGTTTCCGGCGACCTCGGCGACGAGACGGCGCTCCGCAACGGGATGGAGGGCTGCGACGCGGTCGTCCACGCCGCCGCGATGTACGAGGTCGGCATTCCCGCCAAGCAGCATCCGGCGATGTGGGAGGCGAACGTCGCCGGCACCGAGCATGTGATGCGCGCGGCGCTCGAGGCGAAGGTGCCGAAGATCGTCTACGTCTCGACCTGCGGCGCTTTCGGCAACACCCACCACGAGGTCGTCGACGAGACCTACGAGCATCCGGGCAAGGAATTCTCCTCCTACTACGAGGAGACCAAGGTCGAAGCGCACCGCCTCGTCAACCGGATGATCGCCGACCAGAGCCTGCCGGCGATCATCGTCCAGCCCGGCGGCGTCTACGGCCCCGGCGACACCTCGCAGGTCGCCGATCTGCTCGAACAGTTCTTCGCCGGGAAACTGCCGCTCCTCCCCTTCCCCGAGCTGGGTCTCTGCATGACCCACGTCGCTGACATCGCCGGCGGCATCTTGCTCGCCGTCGACAAGGGCAGGCTCGGCGAGACCTACGTCCTGAGCGGCCCGGCGACGACGATGCGCGAGGCGATCGAGACCATTGCCCGGGTCGGTGGGCTCAAGGCCCCCAAGCACGCGGTGCCGACGCCACTGCTGAAGGCGATGGCCCCTTTCGGCCCGCTGGTCGGCAAGCTGATGGGGCAGCCGCCCAACCTGCGCGAGCTGATCGCCTCCGCCGACGGCGTCACCTTCTGGGCGAGCCACGAGAAGGCGAGCCGCGAGCTCGGCTACGCGCCGCGCGGCATGGAGGAGGGACTGCGGCAGATGCTCGAAGCCGACGACCGCTTCCCCTCTCCGGCCGCCGCCTGACCCCGCAGACGATGCGCAACATCGACACGATGCACCTCGGCCGCCAGCACGTGATCGGCTGCTGGCAGGTCGAGGACGCCCTGGTCGACCCCGGGCCCGAGTCCTCGCTGCAGACCGTGCTCGACAAGCTCGGCGACGAGCGGCCGCGAGCGCTGCTGCTCACCCACATCCACCTCGACCACGCCGCGGCGACCGGTGCGCTCGTGCGCCGCTGGCCGGACCTCGAGGTCTACGTCCACGAGCGCGGCGCCCCCCACCTGATCGACCCCTCGCGCCTGCTGGCCAGTGCCGAGCGCCTCTACGGCGACGCGATGGAGCGGCTCTGGGGCGAGATCGTGCCGGTCCCCGAGGCGAACGTGAAACCGCTGACCGGCGGCGAGCGCGTCCTTGGGATGCAGGTCGCGTATACGCCGGGCCATGCCTCACACCACGTCTGCTACCTGCACGAGGAGAGCGGCACCGCCTTCGTCGGCGACGTCGCCGCGGTCCTCATCCCCGAAACGAACTTCGTCGTCCCCCCCACCCCGCCGCCCGATATCGATATCGAGACGTGGGAGGAGTCGATCGGGATCGTCGAGGACTGGCGACCGGAGCGCCTCGCCCTCACCCACTTCGGTGCGGTCGAGGAGCCGGCGGAGCACCTGGCGCTGGTCCGCGAGCGAATCCGCGAGGAGGCCCAGCTCGCCCGCGAGCTGCCCGAGGAGGAGTACGAGCACCACCATCGCGAGCGCGTCTCCGAGCACGCATCGACCCCCGAGGCCGCCGCGGAGCTGATTCACTGTGTCCCGCCCGAGTACCAGTGGCGGGGCCTGGATCGCTACTGGAGCAAGCGCTAGAGGGTCCGTCGGGGCGGGTACGGTCTTTCCGTCACTCGAACCGGGAGGCCCCTTTGAGAAGCATGACCACGCGATTTCCGAGCCGTGCCGTCGCCTGCTTCGCCGCGATTGCGCTGATTGCCATGGCCGTCGCGGCCTGCGGCAGCGAGGATGACGCCCAGAAGCTCACCTTCACGCTCAGCGGAGATGGCAAAGCGGCAAAGTTCACGGTGCCGGAGAGCGCCGACCCGGGCCTCGCTGAGATCACCTTCGAGAACGAAGGCGACAGCGAAAGCGACATGCAGCTGATTAGGGTCGAGGGCGATCGCTCGCCCGAGGAAGCGGTCGAAGGGCTCGGCAAAGCGATGAAAGGCCAGCCCTTCCCCGACTGGTTCTTCGCAGCCGGGGGCGTCGGCCCGATACCCCCGGGCGAGAGCCGCACGGTGACCCAGGTGATCGAGCCCGGCACGTACTACGCCTTCGACACCGAAGGAAGCGAAGGGCCACCCGATCCGAAATTGGTAACCGGCGTCGAGGTGAGCGGCGATGCCTCCGACGAGGAAGTTGACGGCGATGCGACCATCTCCACCTTCGAGTACGGGTTCAAAGCAGACAGCCTCAGCGAGGGTGCGACTGAGATCGCCTTCGAGAACACCGGTGCCCAGCCCCACCACATCGTCTATGCACCGTTGAGTGGCGACGCGACCGCCGAGGACGTCGAGAAATTCTTCGACAGCGAAAAAGGCAAACCGCCGTTCGATGAAAAAGAGGTCAAGAACACCGCCGTGGTTGAAGGCGGCGAAGGCCAGCTGGTCACCCTCGACCTAAACCCCGGCCGCTATGTCCTGCTCTGCTTCATCACCGACCGTCAGGGCGGCCCGCCCCACATCGTGAAGGGCATGGTCGACGAAGTCGAGGTCGAGTAGCGCGAATCGAGTAGCGCGGGTGCCTGGCTAGGCCAGGTGCTCGCGCATCCGCTCGACCGCCTCGGAGATACGGTCGTCGGAGGCGGTGAGGGCGATGCGGAAGAAGCCCTCGCCGCTCGGCCCGTACATCGAGCCGGGTGAGACGACGACCGCCGCCTCCTCCAGCACCAGCTCGGCGAAGGAGGTCGAGGTGTGGCCCTCGGGGACCGGCGCCCAGACGTAGATCGTCCCCTTCGGCGCCTGGACGTCGACGCCGATCTCACGCAGCGCCCCGACCACGAGGTCGCGGCGGCGGACATAGGTTTCGTTCATCCGCTCCAACGGCCCGCTCGGCCCTCGCAGCGCCGCGACGCCGGCCATCTGGACCGCCTCGAAGAGGCCCGAGTCGACGTTGGTCTTGAGCCGCCAGTAGGTCTGCACCGCCTCGGCGTTGCCGAGGATCGCAGCACAGCGCCAGCCGGTCATGTTGTAGCCCTTGGAGAGCGAGAAGACCTCAACGCCCACCTCCTTGGCGCCCGGCGTGGCGAGAAAGCTCGGGGCCACGTAGCCGTCGTAAGTCGTCTCCGAGTAGGCGTTGTCGTGGACGACGAGGATCTCGTGCTCGCGGGCGAAGGAGACGACCAGATCGAAGAAGCCCTCCGGGACGGTCGCGCCGGTCGGGTTGTTGGGGTAGTTGATGAACATCAGCCGCGCCTTCGCAGCCACCTCTGCGGGGACCGCGCTCAGATCCGGCGCGAAGCCCAGGTCCGGCGCCAGCGGCAGCAGCTCCGCCTCTGCCCCCGCCAGGATCGGCCCGCCGGTGTAGACCGGGTAACCGGGATCGGAGGCAAGGGCGACGTCGCCGGGATCGAGGAAGGCGAAGCAGAGGTTGTAGATGCACTCCTTGGCCCCGATCGCCGGGATCACCTCGTCTTCGGGATCGATCTCGACCCCGAAACGCTCACCGTAGAAATCGGCGAAGGCCTGGCGGAACTCGTCGCGGCCGCGGTTGGACGGGTACTGGTGGTTGGCGGGGTCGCCGACGGCTTCCTGCATCGCCGAGACGACATGCGGGTAGGTCGGCTGGTCGGGATCGCCGATGCCGAGGCTGATCACGTCGATGCCGGCGGCACGCTTGTCGGCGATCGTCCGCTCCAGCTCCTGGAACTTGTACGGAGGCATCGCCTCCAGGCGTTTGGACGGGTCTGCGATCCCCACGGGCGCGGAAATCTAGCCGTTGAGGTCGGACAGCGCCTGCAGCAGCTCGGCCGAGAGCTCGCCGGAGCAGATCGGCTCGGCCCAACCGCTCAGCCGCACATCGAGATCAGGCGAGATCTCGACCTCGAGCTCGCCCCCGTCGAGCTCGACGACGATCGGGCTGGGCGCCCCACGCAGGAAGGCGGCAACCGCCGCGCCGCTGGCGCCCGTGCCCGACGAAAGAGTCTCCCCCACCCCACGCTCGAAGATCCGCGCCCGCACCCGGTTTCCATCGACCCTGAAGAAGGAGACGTTGGTCCGGTTGGGGAAGAGCTCGTGCCCTTCGATCCCGGGCCCGATCGACCGCAGCTCCAAGTCCTCGACCTCGTCGCCGACCTCGATCGCGCACTGCGGATTGCCGACCGAGACGTGCTGGAAGGCCCACTCGCGGCCTGCGGCGGTCAGCGCCCCGGTCCCCTCAGAGCCCCCCGACGGAAAGTCCTTCGAGGTCGTCGCAGCCCGGCCCATCTCGACCGAGCAGGTCCGCTCCGAGGTGATCGTCGGCGTGATCGGCCCTGCTGCGGTGCTGATCGAGAAGGTGTCCGCGTCCGTCCAGCCGTGCCGGCGCAGGTAGAGGATCGCCTCCCGCGCCCCATTTCCCGACAACTCCGCCTCAGAGCCGTCCGGGTTGAAGATCCGCAGATCGGCGACCAGATCCGGGTCGTCGCTGCGCGAGAGCAGCAGCACGCCGTCCGAGCCGACGCCGAAGTGCGGGTCGCAGAGTCTCTGCACCCGGGCCGCACTCGGCTCCCAGGGAAGCTCGTCCGCCTCGACGATCAGGTAGTCGTTGCCCAGTGCCTGCCACTTCTCGAAACGCACGCCGGGAGCCTATTCGTCGAGGACGGCGGCGATCTCGCCCGCGATGTCGGTGTCGCTACGGTCGGCGCGGTCGATCCAGTGCAGGTCGGGGATCTTGCGCATCCACGTCAACTGGCGGCGGGCGTAGTTGCGGGAGCGCTTCCTCATCGTCTCGATGTCGCCGGCGAGCAACTCGTCGAAGCCGAGCGCCTTGCGGGCGGTCCGCGACGGCCCGAGCGCTTCCGCCCTGCGCACCTCCCCCTCCGCCCCGCTGGCGACGATCGCCTCGGTCCGCGCGTCGATCCGCTCGTAGAGCTGCGCCCGATCCATATCGAGCCCGAAGACCGTCGTCGAGTGCCGCGTCTCGGGAGACCACAGCTCCGAATCCTCGGTCCCGGGCGGCACCTTTTCCAGCGACAGCTCCGCGATCGCGGCCCGCAGGTAGAGCCCGGTCCCCCCCACCACGATCGGCCGCCGCCCCGCTTCCAGGGCCGCATCGACCTCCGCGTGAGCCAATCGCATGTAGTCACCCACGGAAAACGGCTGGGTAACAGGCACAAAGCTGACAAGCCGATGTTCGAGCTGCTTCTGCTCAGCGGACGTGGCAACCCCGGTCAGCGTCTCCAGCCCTTCGTAGACCTGCAGCGCATCGCACGAGATCGCCACCGGATCCTCCCCCCGCTCCCGCAGCTCTACAGCAAGCGCGATGGCGACCCCGGTCTTCCCGACCCCGGTGGGCCCGAAAATCCCTAGAACCCTCATAGGCGGGGTGTCGGTGATGCCCCGAACGGCTTGTACTTTTTCGTCAATCCGCTCGCGGACGACCGCGGACGACTCACCGAAAAAGTTGAGAGAGGGGCTTCACCGACACCCCTCTGAGCGTCGTCGAGGTAGCGGCGTCTATCTGGACGTCCACAAGTTCCCCGGGATCGGCAACCCCATCGAAGTTAACCGTCTTGTTGTGCCTGGTTTTCCCGCGCAATCGGGTTGGGTCAGTGCGGCTGGGACCCTCTACGAGCACCTCCATCTCACGCCCGACGAACCGCTGAGCCCTTTCGGTCGCCCGCCGCTGGACCAGCTCGACCAGCCGCCCCATCCGCTCGCGCTTGACCGGATGCGGCACCTGCTCGCCCATCGTCGCCGCCTCGGTTTCCCGCCGCGGCGAGAAGACGAAGGTGAAGGCGCTGTCGTAGCCGACCTCGTCGACCACCTCCAGCGTCTGCGCGAAGTCGGCCTCGGTCTCGCCCGGGAAGCCGACGATGATGTCGGTGGTGATCGCACAATCGGGGACGTGCTCGCGGATCAGCGCGACGCGGTCCATGTAGCGCTGCCGGTCGTAGGTCCTTCGCATCCGCTTGAGAACGGCGCTGGAGCCGGACTGCAGCGGCAGGTGGATATGCTCGCAGAGAGCGGGCAGCTCGGCGTGGGCGCGGATCACGTCCTCGCGCATGTCCTTCGGATGCGGGCTGGTGTAGCGGATCCGGTCGATCCCCTCGACCGCATCGACCCGCGTCAGCAGCTCCGAGAAGCCGATCCGCGCCTCGCGTGGCAGATCGCGCCCGTAGCTGTTGACGTTCTGGCCGAGCAGCGTCACCTCGCGGACGCCATCGGCGGCGAGCGCCTCGGCCTCGATCACCAGCTCCGCCGGGTCGCGGCTGACCTCGCGGCCACGCGTCGAGGGAACGATGCAGTAGGCGCATTTGCAGTTGCAGCCCTGGGAGATCTGCAGCCAACCCTGGAACTCCCGCTCGCGCCGGGCCGGCAGGTGCCCGGAGAAGTCCTCGAACTCGAAGTAGCCCTGGGCGGTGAGCGAGTCGGAGTTGAGGAACTCGGCGAGCTTGTGGATCTGCCCTGGCCCGAAGGCGACGTCGACGAAGGGGAAGCGCTCGAAGACCTCCTCCTTGACCGACTGCGCCCAGCAGCCCCCGACCCCGACGACGCGCTCTGGGTATTCGGACTTCAACCGCTTCGCCTCGCCGAGGTGGGCGACGAAGCGGTTGTCGGCGGACTCGCGGATCGAGCAGGTGTTGAAGAGGATCAGATCGGCGTCGGCCCGACCCGCAGCCTGCTCGTACCCGAGCGACTCGAGCATCCCCTGCATCCGCTCGGAGTCGTGCACGTTCATCTGGCAACCGAACGTGGTGACGTGATAACGAGGCATGCCGAAACTCTAGTAGGCGTTGAAACCGAGCAGGTCAGGGGATGCAGGGAGGACGGCGAGGGGAGCGCACTCAAGTGCGTGACCCGAGTCGGACGACCGAAGACCCTGAGATGCGACGGTTACAACGCCTACTCGGCTTCTTCCTCGATCTCTTCCGCTTCCTCGGCCGCGTGTGGCAGTCCGGCCTCGTGCTCGCGGTGCTCTTCCTCGTGCTGGGAATGCAACACGCCGAAGGTGCTGGAAAGCCCGACGAAGACGACGAACCAGAGCACCACCAGCGGGCCGGCACGGCCCGGGAAGCGCTCGAGCCGGAGACCGAGGAAGGTGACGACAACCGCCGAGGCGGCGAGGATGCCGCCGGAGACGTAGAAAATCAGTTCGTAGTCCATCTCGCGGCGGAGATCCTAGTAGCTGCGAGCTTCAGGCGGCTTTGGCCTCGGCCACAGCTGCCTCGTCGCCAGTCTCGGCCTCGGTGGGTGCCACATTGGCGCTGTCGGCGTCAGATCCGATCCCAAGCGCGGTGCGGATCTTGGCCTCCAGCTCAGCCGCCAGCTCCGGGTTGTCGAGGAGGAACTGTTTTGCGTTGTTGCGCCCCTGGCCGAGCCGGGTCTCCCCGTAGGAGAAGAAAGAGCCCGACTTCTGCACCAGGTCGTGCTCGATCCCGAAGTCGAGCAGGCCGCCCTCGCGGGAGATGCCGACGCCGTACTCGATGTCGAACTCCGCCTGACGGAAGGGCGACGCCACCTTGTTCTTGACGACCTTGACCCGGACCCGGTTGCCGACGGCCTCGGTCCCCTCTTTGAGGGTCTCGATACGGCGGATGTCGAGTCGCTGCGAGGAGTAGAACTTGAGCGCCCGGCCACCCGGCTGGGTCTCCGGCGAGCCGAACTGGACGCCGACCTTTTCGCGGATCTGGTTGGTGAAGAGGCAGACGGTGTTGGTCCGGTTCAGGTTGCCGGCCAGTTTGCGCATCGCCTGCGACATCAGCCGAGCCTGGAGGCCAACCGTCTGGTCGCCGATCTGGCCGTCCAGCTCGGCTTTCGGCGTCAGCGCCGCGACCGAGTCGATCGCGACGACGTCGATCGCCGCCGAGGCGATCAGCCGGTCGGCTATCTGCAGCGCCTGCTCGCCGTAGTCGGGTTGGGAGACAAGCAACTCGTCGGTGTCGACGCCGATCTTGCGGGCATAGGACGGATCGATTGCGTGCTCGGTGTCGATGAAGGCGCAGATCCCGCCACGGGCCTGGGCTTCGGCGATGATGTGGTAGATCAGCGTCGTCTTCCCCGACGACTCGGGGCCGAAGATCTCGACGATGCGGCCACGCGGGACGCCACCGATTCCCAACGCCAAGTCGAGCGCGAGCGCACCGGTCGGAATCGCCGGGATCTTGATCGTGGCGTCGGCGCCGAGGCGCATCAGGGCACCCTGGCCGAAGTCGCGCTCGATCTGGGTCACCGCCGCCGCAAGGGCAGCGTCTTTGGCCTTGGCATCCTTGGCCGAGGCGTCCTTCAAAGTCGCTTTCTTGTCTGCCATCTCTTCCACCTCACTGCCACCCGTCCGCGGGCAGCTCGACTTGCGCCAGCGGGATGTACTGCGCACCCCGCGGCTGGAGTTCAGAACGGTAGAGCGTCATCCGGCGGCAAACCGCAGGCTGCAGCAACGCTTGCGGCAGCGCCTCAGGAGGCTGAGAGACGGGCGCCGGACGCTTCGAGCCCCGCTCCTCACGCCGCACCCTGGCAACCGTCACGTGCGGCCAGAACGGGCGCTTCTCGGGCTTGTAGAGACCGGCCGAAACCAGCCTCTCCCGCAGGCCGGCCTGCAGCTCCACGGCCCTCGGCGACTCGGCAGGCAGGGCGAAGAGCCGTGCCCTTCCTCGCTCCGGCCGCTGGACGGGCCCTCCCAGCTCGATCGCCGGTGCCGGTCCGCCGCTCGCCTCGACGATCGCGGCCAGGCGCGGGACCTCCTTCTCCGGCAGGTAGCCGAGAAAGGCGAGGGTGATGTGGAGCGACTCGGGGGCGACACGCCGCAGGGCCGCATCACCAAGAGCCTCGCGACCCCACTCCACGATCCCGCTCCGCACCGCTTCGGGCAGATCGAGGGCGACGAACAACCTCGCCCGCGGATTCTTCAGCCTCTCCTTCGCCATGCCGCCGACGCTACGAGGTCGCGACGCACGGGACAAGACGCAAATGTGAAAAAAGCGCGCCTTCTGTCCTACAGAGGAGGCTCCTCGCCGTTGAGCAGGATCCGCAGCAGGTGCATCCCGACCAGGGCGGAACGCTCGCGGATGTCCTCGCGCCCACCGGGGATGACGGGAGCGCGGGCGAGGCTGGTGCCATTCGCAAGACGGGCGTCGAAGCAGACGTAGCCGACCGGCTTCTCCTCGCTGCCCCCGTCGGGGCCGGCGATCCCCGTGATCGAGACGGCGAGGTCGGCATCGAAGCGCTCCAGGGCTCCTCGCGACATCGCCTCGGCGACCTGGGGCGAAACCGCCCCGTGTGCCTCGATCAAGCCCGGATCGACCCCGAGCAGGTCCGCCTTCGCCTCGTTGGAGTAGGCGACGACGCTGCCGGCGAAGTACGCGGAGGCCCCCGGCAGATCGGTGATCCGTGCAGCCATCAGGCCACCGCTGCACGACTCCGCGAGGCCGAGCCGGTGCCCCTGCAGAAGGCCGGCGAGCTGGGCGTCGATCGTCTCCCCCTCCAGACTGAAGAGATGACGGGCGTGACGATCGGCAAGGCCGGCGCGCACCTCCTCGGCCACGGTTCCTGCTTCAGCCCGGTAGCGGACGTCGATCTCGATCTCTCCGCGCCGCAGGCAAGTGGTGATCTCGACCGTGGAGAGATCGGTCCCCGCCGCCTCCATCTCGCGCAGGCTCTTGGCGATCTCGGACTCCGGGACGCCGAACATCCGCAGCGTGTAGCCGTGCAGCGGCGTAGCGCGGGCCAGTGCCGCCTGCACCGGGCGCGCCTCGATCGCAACCGGCCACATCGGCTGCAGCTCGCGCGGCGGACCGGGCAGGACGATCACGACACGCTCCCCGGCGGGTACGACTAGTCCCGGCGCGGTGCCCACCGGGTCGAGTGGGATCGCCCCCTCGGGAACCATCGCCTGCTTGCGATTGGCCTCCCGCAGCGCCTCGATGTCGAAGTCGAAGCGGCGCGCGAACCGGCGCAGGATCGCCGCGATCTTCTCCTCCACCTCCTCGTCGAGGATCAGCTTGCGACCGGCGAAGCGGGCGACGATCTCCGCGGTCAGGTCGTCCGCGGTCGGCCCCAGGCCGCCCGAGGTGATGATCAGGTCCATCCGCTCGTCTGCGAGGAAACGCAGCGCCGCCTCGAGGTCGTCCGGCCGGTCGGCGACGACCAGGATGTGGGCGACCTCGACCCCCAGCTCCGCGAGCTGTTCGGAGATCCAGGGCCCGTTGCGGTCGACGATCCGCCCGGTGATGACCTCCGTGCCCGTCACCACTATCCCTGCGCGAACGGCAGCCGCCCCCGGACGCGGGAGCGAATCCCTGTCCATATCTGATTCTTCAGGCATTCGCGGGAGCAGAGGAGGCGGCGTTGATTCTCACGTGCAGTCGGGCCTTTCGCCTTCTTCGAGCGGCGTCAGGTCGCCACCCGAGTCGATCTCGTACCCGATCGGGCTGGAGCTGGGTGGCGTGTCGGTCTGCCTGCCGTCGATCGTCAACTCGAACTCCCCGTTGCCGAAGGAAGCCGTGAAGCCGTCCGCCCGGAACGGCCCGGCTTCGGCGCCTGGCTGAAGGATTTCGCCGTTGACCACCGGCTCTTCGTCGCTGTCGAGCATGCAGACCCAGACTTCGTCGGTTGCCTCGAGGCTGACGGCGACGCCGGGTTGCACGACCGCGGCTTTGCGCTCGCTCTGAGCCGTGCGCCGCTTTCCATGGCCGTCTTGCTGGGCGGCCTGGCCCGGTGGCGGGGAGCTGCCGTCATCGCCGTCACCACCGCTAAGGCCGATCGCGACCACCAGGCCGACCAGGACGAGTGAGACGACCACCGCCAGGACCCACCCCGGAACTCGCGACCCACGCGCGCGGGCGGCGCTGGCGACGGGCTCGACCCGCCGCGGCACCCGCTCGCCCGCGGCCGGCCCCGCGCCGCGCCTGTATTCCTCGGCGAGCCGCTCGCCGTCGAGCCCCAGGTAGCCCGCGTAGGTGCGGATGAAGCCTCGCGTGTAGGCGCCCCCGGGGAGCACGTCCCACTCCTCGTTCTCCATCGCCTGCAGATAGCGAATACGGATCTTGATCGCCGCCTCCACCTCGGCAAGGTCGACCTTGCGGCGACTGCGCGCCTCACGAAGGGTGGCTCCGATCCCGGTTTCCACTCCGTCATTGTGTCCGTTCGGGACGGTTTGGCGTGAAAAGCGCCTGTTAGCCGGCCTCGTCGGCGTCCACGGCGACCGGCTCGGGCTCGTTGCCGCCGGCAAGCACACGTGGCAGATCGGCCTCGGTGATCAGCACCTGGCGCGGCTTCGACCCCTCGTAGCCGGAGATCACGCCGCGCCGCTCGAGCATGTCGACCAGGCGACCGGCGCGGGTGTAACCGACCCGGAGCCGGCGCTGGATCATCGAGACCGAGGCGGTTTCGGTCTGCACTACCGTGCGGATGGCCTCGTCGAGGAGGTCGTCGCTGTCGGGGTCGAAATCGCCCTCTCCACCCGGCACCTCCTCGCGAGCCTCCAGCAGCTCTGCCTCGAATTCGGGTTCGCCCTGCTTGGCCCAGTGGCCGGTGATCCGGGCGATCTCCTCCTCGGTGACGAAGGCGCCCTGGACGCGTGCCATCTTCGAGGTGCCGGCGCCGCGGAAGAGCATGTCCCCTTGACCGAGCAGCGCCTCCGCGCCACCCTGGTCGAGGATCACCCGCGAGTCGGTCTGTGAGGAGACGGCGAAGGCGATGCGGGCCGGGATGTTGACCTTGATCGTGCCGGTGATGATGTCGGTCGAAGGGCGCTGGGTAGCCAACACCAGGTGGATCCCGGTCGCGCGGGACTTCTGGGCGAGGCGGATGATCGAGTCCTCGACCTCGGCCGGGGAGACCATCATCAGGTCCGCGAGCTCGTCGATCACGCAGAGGATGTGCGGCAGCGGCGGTTCGCCGGCTTTGGTGCGGACGCGGTTGAGCTCGGCCAGGTTGCGGCAGCGAGCCTGGCCCATGATCCCGTAGCGGCTCTCCATCTCGACGATCAGGTTGGAAAGCACGTTGGCGGCGAGGCGCGGCGAGGTGACGACCGGCGTCAGCAGGTGCGGGACGTGCTCGTAGTGGTTGAGCTCGACCTGCTTGGGGTCGACGAGGACGAGGCGCACGTCGTTGGGCGAGGCGTGCATCAGGATCGAGGAGAGGATCGCGTTGACGCAGCCCGACTTGCCCGATCCGGTGGTGCCGGCGACGAGCACGTGCGGCATCTTCGCCAGGTCGGTCCAGACCGCGTTGCCGTCGATTCCCTTGCCGAGCCAGGCGACCAGGGGCGAGGTTTTCTCCGGGCGCCCGGCGTAGATGTCGCCGAGGCGGACCAGGCGGCGGCGCGCGTTCGGCACCTCGACCCCGACCGCCTGCTTGCCGGGGATCGGCGCCAGGATGCGGATGTCGGTCGAGGCGAGCGCGTAGGCAAGGTCGTTGGAGAGCTCGGTGACTTTCTTCACCTTGGTGCCCGGCGCGAGGCGCAGCTCGAAGCGGGAGACGTGGGGGCCGCTGACGATGCCGACGATCTTGGCCTCGACACCGAAGTGTCCGAGCGTCTCGACCAGCTTGCGCCCGATCACTTCATGGTCGCGCGGGTCGGGGCCTTTGTCGCCTTTGCCCTTTTCAAGCACCTTGGCGGGCGGGACGCGGTAGTCGATCTGCTCGGATTCGGTGACGCCGCGCTTCTGCCCCATCGGGGTCAGCGCCGTCTGCTTGGACTCGGAGTCGGTGCCGACGCCGAGCCCCTCCTCACTGCGGATCTCGACCTCGTACGCGTGCGGCTGCAGATCCTCGAGGCCGGACTCCGGCTTCGCGTCGTCATCGTCGGCGTCGAACTCCGAGGTGACGGGCTCCTCGCCGGGCTCGTCCTCGGCGAGGGCCACGGTCGGCTCGAAGTCGTCGGACTCCGGGTAGTCGCTCATCACGTCGGTGGGATTCGCCTGGGTCTCGAAGGCGTAGGTCTTGTCCTTGTGTCGTTCCTCGCGCCGCGCCTCGCGGTGCTGGATCGCCGTCTGGGTGATCTCGCGGCTGCCGAGGAAGACCCGTCGCACGCCACGTCCGAGACCGCGAACAACGGCGGAGATCGAGGTGCCCGTGACGAGCATCGCTCCGATCGCCAGCATCAGCACGGTCGCGATGCGTGCCCCCACTTCGCCGACCAGGTACTCGAACCCGGTCTCGACCCCGTAGCCGACCTTGCCCCCGTCCCAGCCGAAGAAGAAGACAAAGGCCAGGTAGACGCCGGCGGCAATCAGGAAGAGGCCGATCACATCGAGGTGGCGCTGCTGCAGCCCCTCGGGAAGGTGTGGCCGTCGCATTCGCGGCTTCGCTTTCGCTTTCGCCCTCCCTTTCGGTTTGCGGCGCGCGGCCGAGCCTCGCTTCTTGCGCACGAACATGTCGCCCGCTTCGACGGCGGTCGCCCCTCCCCTGCCTGAGGCCTTACAGCTGCGCGCTCGCGAGAATGCTCGCGACGACGACGAGCATCGTCCCCATCATCCAGAGCAGCGATCGCTGCATCGAGTCGAAGCGGGCATCAACCGCCTCGAAGCGCCTTTCCATCGCCTCGAAGCGCTTTTCCATCGCCTCGCGCAGGGCCACCAACTCGGCTCGCACGCTCCTGAATTCGTCCCGCATCTCTGCGCGCAGGCCATCGACCTTCCGGTCCAGCTGGTCGATGCGCTCGTCGGTCCGGCTGCATTCCATTGTCTGCATGATGCCATGCTGAGGGGACCGCCTGCGCGCGTGGTGCGATGAATGCAAAAAGTTCCGCACAAAGTCGTCGCGAAAGCGGCGATTCAGCCGGCGCAGACCCAGGCACTGCCGCCGGAGTCGGCCCAGATTTCGGCGGCGATCCGGTCCTGTTCTTCCTTCGAGGCCTCGTGCGGGGCGCCGCTGCCGTCGTAGAGGTCCCAGGTCGAGGGAAGGATCTGGTACGCGCCGCCCGCTCCGCTCGAAGGGTTGAGGGCGCTGTAGTTGCCGCCCGACTCGCACATCACGATGTAGGTCGGGATCGAGAAGGGGCCGCCGAGCCAGCGCCCGACGGTTTCTTCGGCGGCCGCGCGACTCGCCGCTTCGGCCTCCTCGATGTCGCTGACCCAGGCGCCGATCCGCGATTTCAGGGCCGAGAGAGCGGCACTGCGGGCCGCTTCGACCGAGCGCAGGCGCGCCGCGGCCGCTTCGGCCTCACCGCGCACGGCGGCGATTTCGGAGCGGGCGGCAACGAGGCGCGCGTTGTAGGCGTCGACTCGCTCCTTCAGCTCGGCAATCTCGGCCAGGTCGCGGCGCACCGCGTTCCGCACCTGCTCAACCCGGCCGGCCAGCTCGGTATCGGAGTCCTCGATCCGCTCCAGATACTCGGTGCGCACGGCGAGTTCGTCCATGTCACTGGAACCGAGGACGACGCTCGCGGTGCTGGGCGCGCCGCTGCGGTAGATCGCGACGAGGCGCTCCGCCAGCACACCGCGAGCGCGGCGCAGGCGCCGCTTTTCGAGGCGCAGTCGCCTTTCGGTGCCGGCGACCTCGGCCGCCAGCTCGGCAGCCCGCTCACGACCGGTCGCCAGCATCGCGCTCAGGCGCTGCTCGCGCGCCGAGGCGGCCGCCGCTTCCTGCTGGGCAGAGGCGAGCTGCGCCTGGGCGTCTCGGATCTCGGCACCGAGGGCGGTCGCCTCGCCGCGGGCGCGGTCGACCTTTGCCTGCAGGCCATCGACGTCCGCCGCCCGCGCACCGGCAGCCGCGAGCAACCCGCAGGCGAGGGCGGCACAGGCAAGCGCGCCGAGGCGAGACCGGCCTCCGGCTTGTGGGGCGTCCGTTTGCGACACGGAGCGGGCGAGGCTAGCGGACCATGTGAGTAGAAGCTCACAAGTCGTCAATAATCCGCAATGAATCTTGCGGCCCGGGAACCGCCGTCCTGGATCTCAGCCCTCGGGCACGTCGCGGTTCGCCCAGTAGGCAGCGGCGAGGCCGATCGCCACCGCAGCCAGGCCGGTGCCGATCCGAACCGGGCGCGCGTAGCGCTGCCGCAGAAAGAGAAACGCGTACTTGACAGCCGCCTTGCCGATCGCGCGATAGACCATCAAGCACCCTCTTCCCCGCGCTGCCGAATCCTATGCGCCATCCGCGACTGCAGCGACCAGAGCTCGATGAAGCCGGGCGAGGCTGCTTGCGAGAAGAGACCGCCCGACTCGGCGAAGGAGGCGAGGTCGGCGTCATAGACGGCGTTCGGCGAGGAGCGGGTGACGACGCGCACGCTCCCCTTGTACAGCCTCAGGCCGATCGTCCCCGTCACCTGCGCGTTGACCGCCTCCATATAGGCGTCGAGGTCGGAGCGCAGCGGCTCCCACCAGAGCCCGGCGTAGACGAGGTAGGCCCACTTGCGGTCGAGGTCGGGCTTGAGCTGGTTCTGGTGGATCGTCCCGACCAGCTTCTCCAGCTCCTGGTGCGCGGTCAGCAGGATCGCCGCCGCCGGCGCCTCGTAGATGTCGCGGACCTTGAGACCGACGATCCGGTCCTCGATGTGGTCGACGATGCCGACCCCGTGCCGGCAGCCGATCTCGGCGGCGGCTTCGAGCAGCTCAACGAGGCCCATCCGCTCGCCGTTCAGCCCGACCGGCACCCCGTCCTCGAACTCGACCGCCACCACCTCTGCCTCGTCGGGCGCCAGCTCGGGCCGGGTGACGAGCTGGAAGACGTCGTCCTCGGGTGCGTGGTCGAGGTCCTCGATCCAGCGGCCCTCCGACGAGCGGCCCCAGAGGTTGTCGTCGATCGAGTAGGGCGCGACCTCGGTGCCGCCCTTGACCGGGATCCCGTGCTCGCGGGCGTAGGCGATCTCCTCCTCGCGGCCCATCTGCCAGGAGCGAACCGGCGCGATCGTCCTCAGCTCCGGCGCCAGGGTGGCCACCGTCGCCTCGATCCGCACCTGGTCGTTGCCCTTGCCGGTGCAGCCGTGGGCGATCGTGTCGCAGCCGGTCCGGCGCGCGTACTCGACCGCCAGCTCGGCGATCAGCGGCCGGCCGAGCGCCGTGAACAGCGGGTAGCCGCCGCCGTAGAGGGCGTTCGCCTTGATCGCCGGGACGACGAAGTCGCGCGCGAACCGCTCGCGGGCATCGACCACGTGGCACTCGAGCGCGCCCAGCCGCTTCGCCTTGTCCTCGATCACGCCGTAGTCCTCGCCGGGCTGGCCGAGGTTGACCGTGAGGCAGACGACCTCCGCCTCGTAGCGGTCCTGGATCCACTTCAGCATCACGCTGGTGTCGAGCCCGCCCGAGTAGAGCAGCAGGACACGGCTGACCTCGGCGGGGTCGGCCTCGTAGCTGGCGGTGCGCTGCTGCTGCGGCGAGTCGTCGGGGCTCACGGAAGGCGAGAAGTCTCGCACGCAGCCCGTCGCGGGCGCACGCCGCTACGGCACTTCGAGTCCGCCGCTGCCGTCTTCCGCTTCGCCTTCTTCCCCTTCGGCTTCACCTTCGCCTTCTTCGGGAGCGGTGGTGGTCTCTTCGGTCGCGGTCGGCTCGGTGGTCTCGGTCGTCGTGTCCGACTCGGTCGTTTCTTCGCTGGTCGGCAGCGTGGTGACCTCAGAAGGCGTCGAGACCGGGTCGCTGCCGCCGTCGCCACCCGCGATCACGACGATCGCCACGACGAGGCCGACGATGACGGCGATCAGGCCGGCGACCAGCAGGCGCGTATTCCCGTGCGGGCGGCCGCCGGGGTGCTCGGGCTGTCCCATCGTGCGGGTCGGGTCGTCGTGCATTCGCCTACGGCTCAGTCTTCAGGGCCGAGAATAGCCTCGAGGATCTCACTGGTGTCCTCGATCTCGAATCCACTTCGAAGCCGCATGTCGATCTCCTTGCGGCTGGCGCCGGAAACCGCCATCTGAGTTGCCAGGAGCCGGGCACCGGCCGATCCGGAGTTGCGCGACGCCACGGGCTCGCCGTTCGCCTCCGTCTGCACCGGCCTCAGGTGCACGTCACGGCGGTTGCCGTCGTCCTCCTCATCCCTGCCGTCACGGTCCTCGTCGAGGGAAGGCAAATCGGGCTCGCCCTCGGCGAACAACCGATCCGCCATCTCGCGCAGCTCGTCCGCCATCTCGCGCAGGCGCTCGGCGACAATCCGGTCCGCCCGGGCTCGCGCCTCCTCGATGTGCTGGCGTGCCTGCGCCTCGGCGTCGTCGATGACGCTCGACGCAGCCCGCTCAGCCGCATCGACGATTGTCGCCAGGCGCTGCGCGGCCTCCGCGGCCGAGGCCGGCGGGCGCTGATGCTTGGGGGGAAGTCTTTCGGAGCTCATGCTGCCGAGTAGCTTAGGAGCGAGTCGGCGATCAGGCCGACGGCGCGCTCGATATGAGTCCGGTCCACCGTCAGCGGAGGCAGCAGCCGCAGCGTGCCGGGCTCGGGGACGTTGACGATCAGGCCGCGCTCGAGCAGGTCGGCGCAGACTGCGGCCGCGTCGATCCCCTCGGCAAGGCCGACGCCGAGCATCAAGCCTCGCCCGCGAACCTCGGCGACGTCCTCGATCGCAAGCAGTTCGTCGCGCAGGAAGGCGCCCAGCTCACGCACTCCGCGCAGCAGCGCCGCGTCGTCGATCAGGTCGAGCACGGTCAACGCCGCCGTCGAGGCGACTGCGCCGCCGGCAAAGGTCGAACCGTGGTCTCCTGGCTCCAGCACCTCGCCCGCCGAGGAAGTCGTGACGCAGGCGCCGATCGGGAAGCCGCCGCCGAGGGCCTTGGCGCTGGTGATGACGTCGGGCCGCACCGGCGTCTGCTCGTAGGCCCAGAGCGAGCCGGTCCGGCCGACGCCGGTCTGGATCTCGTCGAAGATCAGCAGCGCGCCCACCTCGTCGCAGGCCTCGCGCGCGGCGAGCAGCGCCTCGTCGCCGATCGGGTAGACGCCGGCCTCCCCCTGGATCGGCTCGACCAGCACCGCGGCGGTGTCCCCGTCGACGGCCTCGCGCAGCGCTTCGGAGTCGCCCCGCGGAACCGAGCGGAAGCCCGGGAGCATCGGCCCCAGCGCCTCGCTGCGAGCAAGTCCCGGCGTCGCCGCAAGAGCGCCGTAGGTGCGCCCGTGGAAGTCGTTCTCGAAGCTGACGATCACCGGTTTTTCAACGCCCCGGAGATGGGCGTTCTTGCGCGCCACCTTGATCGCGCACTCGTTTGCCTCGGTCCCCGAGTTGGAGAGGAAGACACGGCCGCCGAGGCTCGACTCCGAGAGCCGCTCGGCGAGCCGCACCATCGGCTCGGTGTAGAAGAGGTTGGAGACGTGCATCAGGCGGCCCGCCTGCTCGCGAACCGCCTCGACCACGGCGGGGTGGCAGTGGCCGACCGAGCAGACCGAGATCCCGGCCAGGAAGTCGAGGTACTCTCTGCCGTCGGCATCCCAGAGCCGCACTCCCTCGCCACGCACGAACTCGACCGGCGCCCGCCGGTAGGTCCGCATCAGGTAGCGCTCCTCCAGCCCCTGCAGCTCAGCCAGTTTCATGGGGTGACCATCGTGCCGATGCCGGCATCGGTGAACAGCTCCAGCAGCAGGCTGTGCGGCTTGCGGCCGTCGATGATGTGGGCCGACCGGGCGCCGCCCTGGATCGCGTCGACGCAGGCCTGCAGCTTCGGTCGCATCCCGCCCGCGATTCCGTTCAGCTTCCCCTCGACCTCGGATACGGCGGCACGGGTGATCAGCGAATCGTGATCGTCGGGATCGGCCAGCCAGCCCTCGACGTCGGTGAGGAAGACGGCCTTGTGCGCGCCGAGGGCCGCGGCGACCTTGCCCGCCGCCTCGTCGGCGTTGACGTTGTAGGGACGGCCCTCGGCGTCGGAGGCCGAGGAGGCGATCACCGGGATGTAGTCCTCGGCGATGTGGTTGAGCACGTCGACGTCGACGTGCTCGACCGTGCCGACGAAGCCGACCTGCTCGGCGTTGGCCACCGGGGCGATCTCGAACAGCGAGCCGTCCTGGCCGGAGAGGCCGACCGCCGGCTGGCCGTGCCGGTTGAGCCGCTGCACGATGTCGGAGTTGAGCTTGCCGAGCAGGACCATCCGC
>Ga0190265_10000293_pt1 | contig 40357 bp, 39 predicted proteins | sample Popmic124T_FD_133135 | JGI IMG/M metagenome (GOLD analysis project Ga0190265, IMG submission 133135) | Populus adjacent soil microbial communities from riparian zone of Indian Creek, Utah, USA - 124 T | ecosystem: Environmental > Terrestrial > Soil > Riparian zone | place: USA: Utah | collected... | reverse complement strand
TCGCTGGGCGCCGAGCACGGTCAAACCGACGATGCGCTGGGTCCCCGGTGCATAGCGGAGGACGTGACCCTCAGGCGTCTCCTCGCCCTCGGCCTCTTGGGGCTCGCCGACGTGCAAATAGAGGACGTCGTTCTCGGCGTCGTAATCGGCGTGATCGAAGGTGATCGGCCCGATCCTGATGTTCACTTGTGCCATGAGCGCGGATCCTTTCTGATGCCGAACGCTGAGATCACCCGTGCTGGCTCCTGCTCATAGCTTAAGACCACGAGCAACCAACGACTAGGACCAGCCCCACGAAGGTAGTGGCGGCGGCGCTGTTTGTAGATTGGGTCGTCGAGGATCTGGTCTGGCTCAGCGACGGCTCGCAGGACGTCATCGAGATGAGTGGCCAGCTCGGGATGATCGCGCAGGATCTTGTCCTGCCACAGCTCAGAGGGCACAACGACGCGTACCCCCGCCGAATCCCTGGCCTCTCCCACAACGTCGCCTGCCATCAGCGCAGCGTCTCAGATCTCAAGGCCTGAATTCAGTCGGCAAAGCTTGAAGACAAAAACATGCTGCAATATGCAGACGATGTCAAAACGCCAAGCACGGCCGGCCGGCGGCGAGGATCGTTCCGCCACAACGCCATCCCACCTTCCCGCCCTGGTAGCCGACGGCACGGTGCGGCCGAGCGAAGGCCCCCGATACCTGCCAAGGCCCGCCAAGCACCGAGGATCCGGCAAAAGCGCCGCGGACTACGTTTCCGAGGGTCGGCGCTGAGCTGATCCAATCGATCGGCACTTGGATCGAACCACTCCGCTTTGTAAAGCCATTCTCGTTCAGATTGAAAGGACGGACGCCGTCCGCGCGGTGAGCGGATCGCGGGCGGCGATGTGACCGAAATGCGACCGTCAGGTAGCTGGCCTCCCTACCATCGAGCACATGGCAATCAAAAAGATGGAACACGTCGGGATCGTGGTCGACGACCTAGCGGCCGCAATCGAGTTCTTTGTCGAGCTGGGCCTAGAGTCGGGAGGCACGGGCCAGGTCGAGGGCGAGTGGGTAGACCGCATCATCGCGCTCGACGGGACCAAGGCTGAGCTAGCGATGCTGCGAACCCCAGACAGCGACGTAGAAATCGAGCTGGTGAAGTTCCATTCGCCGCCGACCCAGGGCGGCGACCCGCAGGCCCCCTCGAACACTCCAGGCCTCCGCCACCTCTCCTTCCTCGTCGAGGACATCGACGCCGTAGTCGCCGGCCTACAAGCCCGCGGCACCGAGCTCGTCGGCGAGCTGGTCCGCTACGAGGACAGCTACCGCCTCTGCTACGTCCGCGGCCCCGAGGGAATCATCATTGAGCTGGCGGAAAAGATCGACTGACGACTCCGGCCCGTTCCTCCGAATTGAAGGACGGAGGCGACGGCCATGGAGCGAAATTTCGGCACCGATGTAGCAGACAGGCAAACTTAACCTGTGCGGTCAAACGACTGACGCTCAAGCTCTTGACCCGCCCTCTGCTCCCACCCCTTCAATGGCTTCGATCACCAGATCTGCGGCAAGCTGCGTTGAGTCGTGCTCCCAAATGCGTAGGACGGTCCAGCCCGACGCACGAAGGACCGCGTCGTTTCTACGATCGCGGGCAATGGTTGCCGCGATCTTTGCTTTCCACCAATCTCCGTTTGCCTTCGGCCATGACATGTGCTCCGGGCAGCCATGCCAAAAACAACCATCGACAAAAACCGCTAGTCGAGCACGACTGAAGACCAGATCGGCCCGGCACCGCAATGAACCTACCGGCGCTCGGTCAACTCGGAAGCGGTACCCCTTGCGATGAAGCTCTCGGCGAAGTGCCAGCTCTGGCGTCGTATCGCGACTCCTATTCGCCTTCATCCGCTTCCGAGCGCCCGCAGACGACGCTGGTGGAGCCGCGGGCACCTGGGGCACCTCGTACCCCAGGTTTCTCATGACGCTATGGCAGTTCGTTTGGCTGCTCTTTCGGCCGTCGTAAGCGCTCGCTTGGCCCGAAGCACCCGTTCGTCGCACGACGAGATCGCTGGACGAGTCTTTCGTCCCGTCAATAGACCGGCGAGGATTTGGCCATGCTGCTTCGTGAACTTTGGCGGGACGGCCTCTCCGATCATCGCCCTCACGTTCGTCGTTCCCCACTTCTTGAGCGCATCGCCCCACTTAAAGTCGGCCGGCAAGGTCTGGAGATGGGCGCACTCCAAAGGGCTTAGTAGACGATTCTCGGACGGGTGCAGGGTGACGTCACTACCCATGTGTCCGCTGGCGGTCGTGATGGTTGCAGCGGGAGACTCGGGCCGCATTCTTTTGTAGCTCGAAGTGCGGAACCCGTGAATCAAACGCCAATTGCCGTCCTCTTTGACAATGGGCCGGGGAAGCGGAGTGCGGCATTTCGCGCACTCAGCATCTTCGGTCCCTGCGGTGGTACCGCACTCAACGCACTCACTGTTGTCCCAGGCGGTACCGCCTGAATTAGGGGGTATGGCGGCAACCATCGCATAATGCCGAGCACTCCAGACAGGAACGGAATGCATTCCCGTGCCTGCGAGATCTGGCTTTTTCGCATCAAGCTCCCCGGCCGAGAGAGACTCAAGTGCTTCCTTAACGGTCACTTGATCTCTGCGGAATTCGGATCCATACGCAGGGCGAGGAAATGGCGCTCTTCCTTGCTCGACCATCCGATCGAAGGAAGTCTCCTCCCGACGGACGAAGCAAAGGAAACTCCGGCGGCGGCGCTGCGGGACGCCATAGTCCGCAAGATCCGTTAGCAAGGGAGCCAGGTGATACTTCTGGTGAAGGCTTCTGGCTAAGAGTATGGCGGCAGAAATGGGCTGCTCCGTCTTCGGATGACGGACAACCCGACTCAAGAACGCTGGCACGTTCTCGACCACGATTACCCGTGGTTGAAGGGCATGTGCCACCTTCGCAATTACCTGGACCAGCAGGTTCCGATGGTCTCGACTTCCTGCATCGGGATCATTGGCCTTGCCAAGACCGCTACGTGCGGAACTCATACCCTGACACGGAGGGCAGGCCGCTAATAGTCCCGGTGAGGCGCTTCCGTTTCTGTCGCGATAGGACTCCACCACCGTGGGCCATGTCTCCCTCAAATCCCCAGGGACGGTTTCGGCCCCTGGGTGATTGAGAGCGGCGATTGACAGTCGCCGGTCATCCAACTCCGCCATCACATCGAAGTTGAACCCGGCTTGGGCGTAGCCAATGTCTCCAGCTCCGCAGTTACTGAACAGACTGACGGCGCGCAGGGCATCAGTTTCCATGCGCCTGCGCCTGGTCTCGTGCATTTAGAAATTCTTCGTGAGCCTCTCTGGCGCGCGCCAAGAACACGGTCCAGCTGATCGGCTTTACCTCGTCACGTTCCTTGAACGACTCGAAGGCCTCCCTTTTGTCGTCGTTCGTGATGTTGACCTCGTCTGCGACAAGGTCGATCTGCCATCCATCGGGAAATCGGTCGAGTAGCTGAGAATGCTTGGCCTGGAATTTGCGAAAGGCTCGGACGTACCGGGCAAGTCGGTCGAAGTCGTCGTTTCCAAACTTGTGACCCGGAGCCTTGATCTCCACGATGTGCAAGGTTCCACCTACGAAGGCCAAGATGAAGTCAGGTTTTTTGTTTTCGTACTCGATGCTGAGCACGACTTCCTCGCCCGTTTCCTTCTTCCATTCAGCCTCGAAGGACTCCTTGAACGTCTTTAGCCACTGGTTTCGGGTGATCGCCGACCAGGCAGGATCGATGAGGTAAGGGGCCTTTGCGAGGATCTCCTGTAGTCGGTCCTCCTTGCTTTCCCCGTCCTCTATGGCCTCTTTCAACTCGCTAATCGCTCTCACTCTCTCGTGAGCAATTTGACCGTACGAAGCGACCTCAGCCACGTGAGTCTTTCCAAAGATGTCTGCGAGCGTCTCCAGTTTCACATCTTTGCCGAGCACCGCTGAGGAAAACTCGTGGAAGGCAGCCATCAACGCCCGGTGCGGCGCAACCGACAAAATGACCTCGCAAAGGTCGGTCACGTAGCTTTCGTCCTCCAGCTCGTCCTCCGCAGCGAAGCGACCAATCTGCTTGCCTAGGTCCACGGCAGTGCTTATGACGGCTGGATCATCAAAACGTTCCTTGGCCTTTAGCTCGATCTGGGACTTTTTTAAGAAGGCCGCCTGCGTCTTATTTCGTCGAGGGTCGCGAGAGTTGGCCCCAACCTCCTTGATCAGGTCGGCTCCCCAATCCCGAAGGGCCTCACCTAGTTCAGAACTCCACAAGATGTCCTGACGATCCGTCCGAACGAGATCCTCACCCTCATCGTCATCGAGCCAATCGGCATGGACCTCACCCACGAGGTACGAGCGCGTCGTGTACTCGCCCGTATATCCTGCGGGCTGCTCGAAATCACGCGTCGTCGCGATGATCTTGCCACGAGCGTAGATCCGCACACCCGCCATCTCTTCATTTTTGTATGCCTCGGTAGCCATGCCGATCTCACCCGCGACGGGAAGCTCGCGTCCGTCCTCCAACTGCACCGGTCGAGCAGAGAGATCTATGCGGGTGCTTTCCTCGATCGGAACTTTGAAGGCTTCGACCTCAAAGTCTTCGTGTTGCCCTCGCGTGTCATGGACCTTGATCTCAAAATCCTCTTCGGTAGTCAGCGCAAACCGTCGCTCTAACTGCCGCTTGAAGGTGTCAAAGACCGGTACCCGCTTGTTTAGGAAGGATTTGAGCTTGATGGTCGTTCCCGAGGTCGGTTGGTACGTTCCATCCAAATCACCGGTCTGAAGCGGCACTTTGTTCGAGAACTCGAGATCCGCGTCTGGTTCTCCGGCAGCCATAATCCGGTCGTACTCGAGGAGGAAATGACTCGTGCAGAAGCCCTGCTCAGCCTCCTCACCGCCAGACGAGATGACCTCGATGACCCGACACACACCGAAGGGTGCAAGCTTGCCAATTCCCTTGCGGCCCATCACCGCTCGTTCCTTGGCCCGGGACCTCGCCCCCTGATCCTCGTGAAGACGACGATCCCGGCCGACTTCGAGGTAAAAACGACGGGCCTCCTCCGGGGTCATGCCGTGCCCGTCGTCGGTCACCACGATCTCCCATGCTGGATTCGGCTCCTCTATGTCGCCCGTCTCTTTGTTCTTCGTGGCAAGAGACGTCCCGAGCGGGAGATCAATCTCAACCTTCTCTGCATCGGCGTCATACGAATTGGCCACAAGCTCTGCAACGACTGCGCTGACCTTGTCGTAGAGCTTGACGCCGAGCTTGTCGACGGTCGTTGGAGAGATTCGGAGGCTGTAGCCCCCAATGTTGTCTGCCGCCTGCAGAACCACAGGCGGCGTCTCGTCTCCCAGCGGCCGATTCACGACGACATCGTAGGCGAGAGGACAGGACGGGAGCGAAGCTGCGCTTGGGCAGTGCCGAATGTTGCACGCAGATCCTGCCGTGCTCATCCGATGGCACCACGCACTTCTTGGAAACTCTCCCCAACCGCGTGCGTATAACGCGCCAGCATCGTCTCCACGCGGTGTCCGACAATCTCGGCCAGGTCGGCGTCGTTGATGCCGGCGGCGCGGAGGTGGGTGATGTAGCTGTGACGGCACTCGTGGGGGCGGATGTCTAGGCCGGAGGCTTCCTGGGCGGGCTTCCAGAGGTCGCGGTAGAAGGTGCGCTCGCGCCAGACGCGGCCGCGTGGGGTCGGGAAGAGGAGCTGGCAGTCGGGGGCATTGAGGTTGATCTGCGCTTCGAGCATCCAGGCGAGGGTCGCGGGGACGGGGACGGCGCGGCCGGCGTCTGGCTCGCCGTGGTCGGTCTTCGTGCCCTCGAGGATCCGGCCCTCGTGGGCGGTGCGGCGAACCTGGAGGGTCGCGCCGTCGAAGTCTTCGCGGCGCAGGGGCAGGACCTCCCCCAGCCTCAAGCCGGTGTCGGTGAAGACGCGGACCATCGCCTCGTAGCGACCGGCGGCCTTTGCGAAGCGGTGCATCTCCACGAAGCTGAAGACGCGGATCGGGCGGGGCTTCTTCTTTGCCCTCGGGTCGTTGGCGCGGATGCGGATGCCCTTGAAGGGATTGAGATCGCACACTTCGTCGGTGATCGCGTCCTCGGCCATCGCCGACAGGGCGCGGAGGATGCCGACGGCTCCGGTGGTCGCTCGGCCTTCAATCCTGAGCATGTGGTCGACCAGGGCGAGGGTGTGGCGGCGGCGCAACTCGTGCAATGGCCAGTCCTTGAGGGGGATCCCCTCGATCTCCACATCGAGGACTCGGCTAACTCGGTGGTCGTACGTGGCGTTGGTGCGTTCCGCCCGCGGGTGGCGCTCGGTCCAAGTGGCGGCGTACTCGCCGAGGGTGTCGGGCTTGTTGGAGATCCCGTAGGCCTCCTCGATCGCCCTTTGCGCGTCGGCCTTGCGCTGGAACGTGCCCTTGCCGCGGTTCCAGGTTGGCTTGGCGATGTGGTGCTTGCCGTCGCGACCCGTGTAGCGGGCTACCCAGACGATCGTCCCAGAGGGGTTTTGCCGTTTGATCGGAGACTCGCGCCTCATGCTGCCTCGTCTCGGTGCCGTGCGAGGAAGTCCTCGACGTCGGCGGGGTCGATCCGTCGCGCGGCGCCGAGCTTGTAGCTGGGTAGCTCACCGCGCCTGATCCAGTTGCGGATCGTGCGGTCGGAGACGGCGAGGTAGGCAGCCAGGCTGCGCTCCGTGAAGAAGGCCGGCGACGTGTTCCGCTTCATGCCCCTGTTGTCCAGATAGGCCGCCGCTTGTATCGGTCTAGACCGAAGTACATAGCCATGACCTTCGGTCTCGCGATGACCTTCGGCCGCACTTCCCTGGGTGTCCATACAGGCGGCCGCCGCACGGCGCAGCCGTGCCAAAATCGGCCGCCGGACGCCCAGGGAACAGGCCGCCGCCAGGCGGCGCACCGGAGGGTGCATAGTGTGTCGTGCTGTAGGGGTCGGTGCCTCGGGGTGGCTTGATGGAGTCGTGAGCAGTTGCCCTATGCGCTCGGGACCTGACCGGCCTGCATTTGCTCGCGTTGGCTTTCGTTCCGGTCTAGCTCGCTGATGAGACTTTTTTCCTTGTCATGCGTTGGTCTCATTCGTCCTTCCGAGGCTCGTCAACGGCCTCGAACCCGCCGACCCGCGCATAACCCGGTCGCCACACGATCCCGTCGAGCAACTCTTCTGGTGCGACGTCGAGACCACCGGCGAGCTTGATCAGCGTGTCGATCTGAGGGACTCGCGTTCCCCTCTCCAGCAAGCTGATCTCCGTGCGGTGAAGCGATGCGCGCAGGCCCAGCTCTTCCTGGGAGAACCCGGCGCGTTTGCGTGCATGGACCAGGTTCGCAGCGAAGCGCGGAGCCACTTCTAGGAAGCCGCTCATTGCTCAAGCAGGAAGTGGCAACGGAGCGCCGCCCGAGTTGGCATCACGACGACGCCGTTCATCCGAACCAGGCCAGCGACGCCGAGATCGCGGACAGCGCGGGCCAGGGCATCGCCTTCGGAGAAGTCGTCAGGGTCCTCCAAAACCTCCGAAGCCAGCTCGGGCATCGTTAGGTGGATCGGGTGGAGCGCGAGGACCCGCATCAAGACCGTGCGTTCCGTCTTCGCGTCTTCTTCGGCCGGCGTTATCGGCTCGTTTGAGCCGCAATCCATAGGCTGGGAACAGGACATGAGGAGCTTCGCCTCCTTGTGTCTCAGGCGGCTCGTCGTGTTCACGCACGGCGGGTCGCCGCTTTCTGGGGCCGGTAGCTCGATACCGTCTCCGCTGCGGCGGGGCGAGTGCTGCTTGACCCGTCGCCACGGGGCCGGCGTGCCAGCGCGCGGCCCCACTATGTGCCGCGGAGCGTAGCAGACGCTAGATACGGGTATCTATTTGCTGTGACGGTAGCTGATTGCCGCCCTCTGCATCTGAGAACGTGCGGCCGGTGCGGCACTCAGATCGGCCACAGCCTGCGCTCGGCAAGGCAATCCGACAACTTCGGGAAAGGCGCGGTCTCACGCAGGAGGCCCTCGGCAAGGAAGCTGGCATCACCGGACGCTCGCTCTCCCTGATCGAGCGTGGTCACGCAAATCCGAAGTGGGCCACTGTCAACGACGTCGCGGACGCCCTCGATGTCTCGATGGGTCAGCTGGCGAAGCTCGCCGACAAGTTCGCCGCGGACGAAAAATGAGACAGAAATGAGACTCTCGCGCGGGAACGCCGCGGAATCGCCAGGAAGCTTCCGGAACGCCATTTCACCCACGAGCCGAAGATCTGGCTCTACAAAAGGAAAAGGCCGGCATTGGCCGGCACTCCTCCCCATGCGCCCGACGAGAATCGAACTCGCGACCTTCGGCTTGAAAGACCGACGCTCTTTGGACCCCGTGAAGGGCCCGTTGACCACTGAGCTACGGGCGCCCTGCCTCTGAACTTTACGGCGTCGAACCGGTTTGGGCATTCCCGGCGCGCGGTTGCCGGAGAGGGTCCTTGGGCGTGGGAGAATCGCGGCGTGAGCGGATCGACGGGGCGGGCCTGACATGGAGCTGGGGCTGGAGGGGCGGGTCGCCCTCGTGATGGGCGCCAGCCGGGGGATCGGCCGGGGGATCGCCGGCGCGCTGGCCCGGGAAGGCGCCAGGCTGGCGATCGCCAGCCGCTCGCGCGAGCGGATCGAGGAGGCGGCGGAGGCGATCAGGGCAGAGCTGACGGTGGGGCTGGGCGAAACCGGCGGCTCGGTCACGCCGTTCGTCGCAGACGCTTCGGACCTCGACAGGCTGGCCGAGCTGCCGGCCGAGATCGAGGGCGCCATCGGTCCGGTCGAGATCCTCGTCGCCAACACCGGCGGCCCGCCATACGGCGGCGCCCTCGACCACGAGCCGGACGATTGGGAGCGCGCCTACCGCTCGCTGGTCCTGGCGCCGCGCGTGCTCGCCGGCGCGGTCGTGCCAGGCATGCGTGAGCGCGGCTGGGGACGGATCGTCAACGTCGGCTCCAGCTCCACCCGCGAGCCGATCCCAGGGCTCAACCTCTCCAACTCCCACCGGATGGCCGCCGTGGGCTTCCTGAAGACGCTCTCGCGCGAGGTCGCGGGCGACGGCATCACCGTCAACACGGTCGCGACGGGGCGCTTCGCCACCGAGCGCCTCGCCGACTCCGGCGGCTCGCTCGAGGCGGCCGAAGCCGCGGCGCGCGAGGAAGTCCCGGCGGGGCGCCTCGGCCGGCCCGAGGAGTACGGCGACCTGGTCGCCTTCCTCTGCTCCGAACGCGCCGCATACGTCACCGGCACGGTCATCCCGATCGACGGCGGTCTCCTCCGCTCGGCGTTCTGAAACGGGCGGCCGTGGTATCGATAGTCGGCCGATGAGCCACCACCACGGCCACAGCCACGGCGCCTCCGCCGACGCCGACCGCGGCAAGCTCTGGATCGCCCTGGCGCTGATTCTCGGCTTCATGGCCGCCGAGGTTGTGGCCGGGATCGTGGCCAACTCGCTGGCGCTCCTCTCCGACGCCGCCCACATGCTCACCGACGCGGCGGCGATTGCGCTTTCGCTGCTCGCCCTGCGGCTCAGCCGCCGCCCGCCCGGCGGCTCGATGACCTTCGGCCTCAAACGGGTCGAGATCCTCTCGGCCCAGGTCAACGGCGTCACCCTGCTGGTGCTGGCGGCGTTGATCGCCTACGAGGGGGTGCGCCGGCTCATCGACCCGCCGGGGGTTGACGGTGGCCTCGTCCTCGTCGTCGCCCTTGCCGGGGTCGTCGTCAACCTGGCCGCCACGGCAGTCCTGGCCAGAGCCAATCGCCGCAGCCTCAACATCGAGGGCAGCTTCCAGCACCTGCTCACCGACCTCTATGCCTTCATCGGCACGGCGATCGCCGCCGCGGTCATCCTCCTGACCGGCTTCGACCGGGCCGACGCGATCGCCTCGCTGCTCGTCGCCACCCTGATGCTGCGCTCCGCCTACGGCCTCCTGCGCGACTCGGGGCGTGTCTTCCTCGAGGCTTCGCCGAAAGGCCTGGACCCGGAGCGGATCGGCAGGCGGATGGCAGAACAGCCCGGCGTCGTCGATGTCCACGACCTGCACGTCTGGGAGGTCACCTCCGAGTTCCCGGCACTCGCCGCTCACGTCATGGTCAAGCCGGAGACCGACTGCCCCCGAACGCGACTCGAGCTCGCTGAGCTGCTGCAGCGCGAGTTCGGGGTCCGTCATACCACGCTCCAAGTCGAGCATGAGCCGCAGCGCCTGGTGCAGATCGAACGTAAGGGCCGATCCCGGTAGGGGTGGAACGTCTTGTACTTTTTCCGCGGCAACGCTCACGGACAGCCCCAATGGATGTTCGGAAAAAGTTAAGTGGAACCCCTACCGGGATCGGCCCCGGGGTCAGGTCGCTGGCGGCGCCTCGCGCATCGACGGGAAGAGGATCACGTCGCGCAGGGTCTTGGCGCCGCTCAGGATCATCATCAGCCGGTCGACGCCGAGGCCCGAGCCGCTCGCGGTCAGCATCCCGTATTCGAGCGCCCGCACGAACTCCTCGTCGTGCTCGTGGGGATTCTCGATCGCCCCCGACTCCTGCCGTTCACGCTGTTCGACGAAGTGGCGGCGCTGTTCGATCGGGTCGTTGACGTCGGTGCCGCCGCCCGTGATCTCCATCCCGGCGACGATCCCGTCGAAGGCGGCGGCGAGCAGCTGCGGATGCTCGGGGACCGGCTTGACCAGCGGCCAGATTGCCAGCGGCAGGTCGATGATGAAAGTCGGCTGGATCAGCTTCGGCTCGATCAGCTTGCCCTGCAGGGTGTCGACCAGCGCCGCCCAGTCGTCGTCGGGCTCGGCGTCCTCGCCGGCGATCTCGGCCAGCTCGTCGCGGCTCGCCTTGACGATGTCGACGCCGGTCTCCTCCAGCAGCGCGTCGCGCAGCGGGATCCGCGGCCAGGGCGGCTTCAGGTCGATCGTCACACCGTCGCGCTCGACCTTCGTCGTCCCCAGCACCCGTTCGGCCACGTCGGAGACGATGCCCTCGGCGACGTCCATCACCCCGTGGTAGTCGACGCCGCTGACGAACCACTCGAGCATCGTGAACTCCGGGTTGTGCTGCGGGGACATCCCCTCGTTGCGGAAGAACTTGCCCAGCTCGTAGACGTTCTCGAAGCCGCCGACGATCGCCCGCTTCAGGTAGAGCTCGGTGGCGATCCGCAGGTAGAGGTGCCGGTCGAGCGCGTTGTGGTGGGTCTTGAAGGGACGCGCCGCGGCGCCGCCGGTCATCCGCTGCAGGATCGGCGTTTCCATCTCGACGTAGCCGCGCTCGTCGAGGTGGTCGCGGATCGCCTTCACCACCTTGGCCCGCATCGCGAAGATCTCGCGCGAGCGCTCGTTGGCCATCAGGTCGAGCTCGCGCTGTCGGTAGCGGACCTCCGGATCGGAGATGCCGTGGAAGAGGTCGGGTGGGTCGCGCAGCGCCTTGGCCAGCAGGACGCATTCGCGCACCTCGATCGCCAGCTGCCCCCGCTTGGTCACGTAGAGGTCGCCCTCGACGCCGACCAGGTCGCCGATGTCGAGATCCTCGATCCGGTCGAAGGCCTCCTGGCCGAGCGCGTCGACGCGAGCATAGGCCTGGATCGTCCCGGAGAGATCGCGGACATCGAAGAAGACCGTCTTGCCGTGGCCGCGCTGGCCGACCACACGGCCGGCGATCCGGTAGGAGAAGTCGCCCTGCTCCCCGGCCCCCAGCTGCTCGGGGTCATGGGCCTCGTGGATCTCCGCGATCCGGTTGCGGTCGGGAAAGGAGAAGGGATAGGGATCGATCCCTTCGGCGCGCAGCCGCTCCGCCTTGGCCCGGCGCTCGGCCTCAGTCGACCCCGCAGGCGGCTGCGGCGTGCCCGGATCGGCGGCGGGCTTCGCTCCCGCCGATCCAGCGGCGGGCTCTACGTCGCTGGGGTCAGCCATGACTCAACGCTATTCGGTGCGGGCGCGGATGTCGTGCTCGCACGTGTGTGCGTGCGAAGAACCGAACCCGGCCGGTCTCAGGGGGCGAGGCCGACGGTCACCCGCTCGTCACCCATGTAGTCGCGCATGGTGGTCGCCTCGCGCAGCAGCTCCCGCATCGCCGGCCCGTGGTGCGTGTCGTGCTCGAGCGCCATCCGCCAGCCGCTCGGCGTTTCCTCGACCAGGCCACGGATCACGCCGAGGCCGTCCTTGCCGCAGTCACCGGTGACGGCGATCCGCGGCTCGCGCTGGATCTCGGGCGAGCGCTCGTAGATCGTCTCGTCGGTGACGTAGGGAAGGTTGGCGATGACGAGGTCGACGTCCTCGAGCCCGTCCGGAAGCCCCGCGGCGACCGACACCTCCAGCTCCAGACCCAGCCGCTCGGCGTTCTCGCGGGCGGCTTCGACGGCTTCGGGCGAGAGGTCGGAGGCGGTGACGCGCAAGTCCGGGCGCTCGGAGATCAGGGCCAGGGCGATCGCGCCCGAGCCGGTTCCCACCTCGTGGACGCGGGCGCCCTCGGGTAGTTCGGTCCCGGCCTCGACCAGCAGCTCGGTCTCACGCCGCGGCCACAGGACGCGCGGGTCGACCGCGATCTCGAGGTCGCGGAACGGGGCGCGGCCGAGGACGTAGGCGAGCGGCTCATGGTCGGCGCGGCGCGCCACGGCGGCTTCGATCGCCTCGACGACCTCGGGCGAAGCCTCGCCCTGGCCGTCGAGCGAGAGCGCCTCGACGTCGATCCGGAGCGCGTTGGCGACGAGCGCCTCGGCATCTGCGCGCGGCTCCTCGCAGCCGGCCGCGGCGATCTTCTCGGTGGCGGTATCGACCAGCGCGCCGATCGTCGCCGCGGAAGATCCCCCCTCGCTTCCAGTCTGCACCGCTGACACCACTCCTCGCCTCCTCGTTACCTCAAATTAATTTGTGCAAGATTAGCCAACGTCCCGTCCCCCCGCTTCAACCCGCGGGCTGGGCCTTGGCAGCGGTCGAAGCGTCCGGACGGGACAACGTCCCATGCCGGTGCCTCACCACATAGATCCAGACAACGCCTGCCAGCATCATCGCAGCACTCTCGAGCTGAGCGGACGTGAGTCCCAGGGCGACGTCCTCGTTGCGGCGCACGAACTCGACCAGGAAGCGCTCCGCCCCGGCGTAGAGGAGGTAGATCGCGAAGAGGACGCCGGGCCGGAAGCGGTCGCGGAGCTGCCAGAGGATCCAGGCGCCGAGCCCCATCGCCAGCGCCTCGTAGACCGGCGTCGGGTGGACCTCTTCGCTGGTCGGCACGGTCCCGTCCGGATAGGCCATCGCCCACGGCCCGTCCCAGGCCCTGCCGTAGTCGCCGTCGCCGGAGAGCTGGCAGCCGACGCGGCCGACGGCGTAACCGAGCGCCAGCGCCGGCGCCGCCAGGTCGAGCAGGGCGAGACGCAGGATGCCGCGGTACCAGGCCCAGAGGAGGACGGCGATGGCGCCGCCGATCGCGCCGCCGTACCAGACCAGCCCCGAGCCGGAGAAGACGTTGCCGAGCAGGTCGTCCTTGACGCTGTCCCAGTTTTCGACGACGAAGTAGAGGCGCGAGCCGACCACCCCGCCGATCAGCGCCGCGAAGCCCATCTCGTAGGCCCAGTCGACCGGCTTGCCGAGCTCCTTCAGCCGCCTTGCGATCAGCGCCCCGGCCGCGAGGAAGGCGAGCGCGAACATCAGGCCGAAGGTCTGCAGGGTCAGCGGGCCGAGCTGGATCTCCGGGTACACGTCGCCTACTCGCCGAGCAGCGTGCTCAGCAGCGCCTTCTGGGTGTGGAGACGGTTCTCGGCCTGGTCCCAGACGGCGGAGCGCGGGCCGTAGAGCGCCTCGGCGGTTATCTCCTCGCCCGGGTGGGCGGGCAGGCAGTGGAGGACGACGGCGCCCTCCTTGGCCACCGACAGCAGGTCGTCGTCGACCCGGTAGGGAGCGAGGTCGGCGCGGCGGCGCTCCGCCTCCTCCTCGTCGCCCATGCTGACCCAGACGTCGGTGTAGATGGCGTTGGCCCCGGAGGCGGCGGCGCGTGGGTCGTCGGTCAGCTTGGCGCCGTGGCCCTCCTCGAGCTGGTAGCCGTCCGGGGCGGCGATCACGACCTCGACGTCGGCGAGCCGGCCGGCGATCGCCAGCGAGCGGGCGACGTTGTTGCCGTCGCCGACGTAGGCGACGCGCAACCCGGCGAGGTCGCCGAATCGCTCGCGCAAAGTGAGCAGGTCGGCCAGCGCTTGGCAGGGATGGTGGCGAGGCGTGAGCGCGTTGATGACTGGAATCTCAGCCTCCGCGGCCAGCTCCTCCACCTCCTCGTGGGAGCCGGAGCGGATCGCGATCGCATCGACGTAGCGCGACAGAACCCGCACCGTGTCTCCAATCGACTCCCCGCGGGAGAGCTGCAGCTCGTCGCCGCGCAGCACGATCGGCGTCCCCCCCAGCTCCGCCACGGCGACCTCGAAGGAGATCCGGGTGCGGGTCGAGGGGCGTTCGAAGACGAGGCCGACGCTGCGGCCGGCCAGATCGCCGGCGCCGGCGCCCTGCCGCCTGCCGGCTTTCTGCTCCAGCGCGAGGTCGAGCAACTCGGAGAGCTCGAAGGCGCCGAGCTCCTTCGCGGTGAGGAAGTCTCGCTTGGTCAAGCCGCGGATACTACGGCCGTGAAGTTCACCGCCATCGCCTGGAACCTTTTCCATGGGCGCGATTTCCCTCCCGATCCCGAGCTCCTCACCTGGCGCTCGCGGCTGCTGCGGACGAGCGAGCGCAACGCCACCCACGTCCAGGTCAACCGCGACCTGCTCCCCGAGTTCGCCGGGATGCTGGCCGGGGCGGAGTGGGACGTGGCGCTGCTGCAGGAGTGCCCGCCGCGCTTCGCCGAGCCGCTCGCCCGCGCCTGTGGTGCCGCCGCGCATCGCGTGCTGACTTCGCGCAACTCGCTCGGCGCCCTGCGCGCCCTTGCGGCTCGCCTCAATCCCGACCTGATCGCCTCCGGCGAGGGCGGCTCGAACCTGACGCTGGTCCGCGACTCGTTCCGGTGTTCCTTATGCACCGATGAGGTGCATAAGGAACACCGGAAGCAAAAGACCGAGGGGATCGTCGAGCGGCGCGAGCTGGCGATCCACACCGGTCCGCTGGAGCGGCGCACAATGGCGTTCACGCGCATCGCCACCGGCTCCGGGCACGACCTCTGCGTCGCCAACCTCCACGCCAGCGCCCACCGGCCCGAGCTCGCCGCCGAGGACGTGATGCGCGCCGCCGTCGCCGCAGACCAGTGGTCCGGCGGTGCGCCGCTGCTCTTCGGCGGCGACTTCAACCTGCGGCCGGATCAGAGCCCGGCCGTCTTCGCCGAGCTGCTCGAGCGGTTCGGCCTCGGTCCTCCAACCGCCCCCAACGCGATCGACCACCTGCTCTCGCGCGACCTCGAGATCGTCGAGCGGCCGCGGCGCTGGCCGGCCGAGCGGCGCGAGGTCCGTCGCGACGGTCTGGCCCTGCGACTCTCCGATCACGCCCCTGTGGAAGCGACGTTCGCGACTCCGGACGAGTGGGAATGAGATAGTCACACCGCAACGCATCCCTGGAAGACGACGAAGGAGGCAAGGCATGGCCGCGAAAAAACAGGCGTCCGGCAAAGCGACGAAAACGTCCAAAAAAGCGAAGGCCGGCACGCGGTCGAAAAAAGCCGCCGCCAAATCCAGGTCTAAAAAACCGAAAGACAAAACGAAAGCGAGAGCTGCGAGCTCGGCAAGGAAAAGCTCGCCGCGCAGCAACAGCCGCCCCAGCGGCCTCGACAAGAGCGTCGAGCAGTTCCGCGAGAGCCTCGAACACAGCGTCACGCTGAGCCGCGACCGTCTTCAAGACGTGGTCGACGACGCGGTGAAGCGGGGGCGGATCACCCGCGGCGATGCCGAGAAGATGGTCAGCGACCTGATCAAGCGCGGCCGCCGGCAGACCGACGGCATGCTGAAAGAGCTGGAACGACTGGTGCGCCAGGCCCGCAAAGAGGTCGGAGGACGGGCGGCGCCAGTCCGCAAACAGGCGACCCAGGCAGCACGGCGCGCCCGCAGGAAACTGGGTTAGTGCCCTGTCTTGTGACGTTGGCCAGGAAATGACGAGGTCCAGGCGTCGCCAGACAAGGACGCAAGGAGCCCGAATAGCAGCGCTATTTGGGCGACTGAGGACGCCGTATGGCGGCGATCTGGGGCCGTCATTTTCGGCCAGATGTCGCGAGACAGGGCACTAGGTGACGCGGGCCGCCGGTGAGACGCCGCCCCGGCCGCGGCGAGGCGAGCGGCTCGAGGTCGACATCGACTCGCTCGCCTTCGGCGGGCGCGGCGTCGCTCGCTCCGGCGGCTACGTCGTCTTCGTCACCGGTGGATTACCCGGCGACCGGGTGCTGGCCGAGGTCACGAAGCCGAAGCGCAACTTCGCCGAGGCGACCACGGTCGAGCTGCTTCGCGCCGGCGACGACCGGGTCGCCGATCGTTGCACACACGACGGCGAGTCCTGCCCCGGCGCGCCCTGGCAGGGACTCGCCTACGAGCGCCAGCTCGCGCACAAGGAGGAACAGGTGGGCGAGGCGCTGCGGCGGATCGGCGACCTCGAGGGCTTCGAGCTGGAGCCGATCGAGCCGGCGGTAGAGCAGTGGCGCTACCGCAACAAGCTCGAATACTCCTTCGGCGAGCGCGACGGCGAGGCGATCCTCGGCTTCCACGCGCGCGGGCGCTGGGATCTGATCGTCGGCGTCGAGGACTGCCTGCTCGCCTCCGAGCGCGGCAACGCGGCGCGCAACGAGGTTTGCGACTGGGCGCGGCGCGAATCCGTCCCCGCCTACGACCGTCGTGCCCGGACCGGCGTCCTGCGCAACCTGGTGGTGCGGGAAGGGCGCCGGACGGGTCAGATCCAGACTCGGCTCGTCACCGCTCCGGCTCCCTTTCCGAAGCCGCCGGTCGACGCACACACGATTGTCGAGGGCGACTCCGGCGGCAGCGACGGCCCCACAGGCGTGCTCGGCGAGGAGTGGCTGCGCGAGGAGCTCTGCGGCCTGCAGTTCGAGATGTCCTACAACGCCTTCTTCCAGACCAACACCGAGATGGCGGAGCGGCTCTACGCCGTCGCCGCCGAGTACGCCGGCCTGAGCGGCGGCGAGCGTGTCTTCGACCTCTACTGCGGGATCGGCACGATCGGGCTGACGATGGCGCCGCGCGCCGGCGAGGTGTGGGGGGTGGAGATCGTCGCCGACGCGATCGCCGACGCCGAGCGCAACGCCGAGCGCAACGGGATCGCCAACGCCCACTTCCGGTCCGGCAGCACCCGCACCGGCCTGCGGCCGCTGATCGAGGAGGCTGGCAAGCCAGACGTCGTCGTCATCGACCCGCCCCGCGCCGGCCTCTCGCAGAAGATCGTCCGACGCGTCATCGAGTGCGAGGCGAAGCGGATCGTCTACATCTCTTGCAACCCGACGACGCTGGCCCCGAACGCCGCCCAGCTCGTCGAGGCCGGCTATAGGCTGCGCCGCGTGAAGCCGGTCGACATGTTCCCCCAGACGCCGCACATCGAGTGTGTAGCGTTGCTGGAGAAAGCCCAACCCGTCCCCGGACGCGGGAGCCAGAACCTGTCCATATCTGATTCTCCAGGCTCTGGCGGGAGCGGAGGAGGCGGCGTCTGATGAGGGGCTTCGGGGTTGCCGCCGGGCTCGATCCGGAGGTGGCGCGACCGCTCGCCGCCCGCTGCGCCGAGCTGGGCTACGCCTCGATGTGGTCGAACGACCACCCCGGCGCCAAAGGCCTCAAGACGCTGGCCGAGTTCGCCGCCGCGGCGCCGGGGATCGACCTCGGCGTCGCCGTGATCGCCCTCGACCGCACCCCGCCCGAGCAGATCGCGGCCGACATCGATCGCCTCGGCCTCGATCCTTCGCGCCTCTGGCTCGGCGTCGGCGCCGGCTTCTCGGAGAGGCCGCTGACCAGGATGCGCGAGTCGCTGCCGGAGCTGCGCGAGCGGCTGCCGGCGGTGCGCCTCGTCCTCGCCGCGATGGGCCCGAAGATGTGCGCGCTGGCCGGCGCCGAGTTCGACGGCGCCTTCTTTAACTGGATGACCCCCGAGTTCGCGGCCGGCGCCCGGCAGAAGGTCGAGGAGGGTACCCACGAGGCGGGCCGCGACACGCCCCCGGTATTCGGCTACGTCCGCACGGCGGTCGGGCCCGATGCCCGCGACCGCCTCGCCAAGGAGGAGTCCTTCTACCGCGACCTCCACGACGGCTACCGCAACCACTTCGCCCGCCTCGGCGAGCCCGAGGGCACGGTCGGCGTCGCCGCCTTCGATGCCAACGAGGCACAGCAGGCGCTTACCGCCTACGAAGGCCCGCTCGACACCGTCGTCGTCAGAGGCCTCGCCAGCGCCAAGGTCGAGCCGATGATTGCCGTGGCCGAAGCCGCGGCAGCGTAGCTCTCCGCCTGCCGGACCTTCATTGATGCATTTGCCCGCCTATAGGCGGGCAAACCCTTCAACTTCCGCCGCACCCGCTGGAAGGATGCCGCGCAGATGAGCAGCGATACGTACCTCGACCGCCCGCTGGCGCGCTTCGTCGGCAGCACGATCTTCCTCAGCCGCTGGCTGCAGGCGCCTCTTTACCTGGGCCTGATCGTCGCCCAGGGCGTCTACGTGTGGCGCTTCATGCAGGAGCTCTGGCACCTGGTGAAGGACGTCGGTGGGCTGACCGAGAACGACGTGATGCTGCTGGTGCTCGGCCTGGTCGACGTGGTGATGATCGCCAACCTGTTGATCATGGTGATCATCGGCGGCTACGAGACTTTCGTCTCACGAATCCAGATGCGCGATCACCCCGACGAGCCGGAGTGGCTGTCTCACGTCAACGCCAACGTGCTCAAGGTGAAGCTGGCGATGGTGATAATCGGCATCTCCTCCATCCACCTGCTGCAGACCTTCATCAACGCCGACCGGATCGACTCCGAGACGATGCTCTGGCAGACGCTCATCCACCTCGCCTTCGTCGCCTCCGCGGTCGCCCTAGCCCTGATCGACCGCTTCCTCTCGCCAAAGAGCACCGTCGAGCGCATCCTCGAGTCCGACGGCCACGGCCGCCCGCCGGCTGGCCAGGGTCCACCGTCTCCAGCGCCCGCCCAGGCTTCTTGAGTGACGGCTTCCGACATCGACCACACTGGGCTGTGGTCGATGTCGGAAGCGGTAATCGCTAGCTGTGCTTGACGATCAAGTAAGTAGGGGCGAGGCGGATATCAGCACTGAGTTCCATCGCTATCTCCTTCTGAGCCATGGGGAGGGACCGGTTGCCCCTCCGGCGCAGCGGCGTCCTGATTTTCGCAAAAGAGTCAGTGAGAGACGGCACGTCAAGGGCGAAAATCCCAGCAAGCCGGAGGGGCAACCGGTCCCTCCCCGCCGCCAAGCCGGAGGGGCACCCGGTCCCTCCCACCCCTGCAAGCCGGTGGGACGACCGCTCCCTCCCCCCCCGCTAATAAGGCGGCAAATCCTCGTACCACTCCCCAAGCGTCTTGAACGCCCGCCAGAAGCGCTGCTTGGCGTTCTCTTCGTCGAGCGAGTCATCGATGTCAGGCGTGTAGAGGGCGTCGACGGTGGGAGTGAAGGCCTGAACCTCGCCCTCGCGCGGCTCGACCGTCCGTGAGAGGGGGATCTCCATCTGGTTGAGGACGCGCAGCGCCGGCTCGCCCATCACGACGAGGATCTTCGGCTGGACGATCGCGATCTCCTCGACCAGGCGCCGCACGCACTCCTCGGCGGCGAGGTCGGGCTCGGCGATCGGGCACTTGACGCAGAGCGTGCCGTAGACGACGAGCGGGTCGATCCCGAGCCGCTTGAAGCTTTTCATCAGAGCGTTGCCCGCCCGCCCGTAGAAGGCGACGCCCTCTTCGATCTCCGCCACGCCGGGGGCGTGCTTGAGCATGAAGACATCAGCCTGGGGGTGGCCGGAGCCGAGCACCGGCATCAGCTTGCCGCGCGGACAGTGCGGGCAGTCCTGGAGTTCGTGGGTCAGCTGGTTGAGCTCGCGGATCGCGCGCTCCAGGTACTTCTCTCTGATCTCGTCGTCGGTCGCCGGCACGCTGGGCGATCTCTTTGACGAGCCGGCCGCGGCTCCTTTCGCGCGGTCCGCCTGCATCAGCTCTTGCCGCCGCTCTTTCCGGAAAGTCCGCTCGCCGAGCGCCGTTTCTTCCGCGGCCGCCCGCCCCGCACCGGCTTCGCGTCCGGGACGCTGCGCTTCGCCGCCTTCGGGCGGCCCGTCGTCTGCAGCAGCTTCAGCGCCTGCACGTAGACGAGGTTCTTGTGCTTGCGGGTGATGTCGGCGTCCCGCATCGCCTCGAGGAACTCCGCCGGGCCGTCGAACTCGTGGACGCGCACCCGGACGCTGCCCAGGCCCTGGGCGACGTGGCTGTCGGAGCCGGCGCCGGGCACGATCCGGTACTTGCGGGCGAAGCGCTCGGCCTCCTCGTTGAAGGCGGTCAGCGCCACTCGCGGGTTGAAGACCTCGAGGATGTCGATCTCCTCGACGATCTCGAGCAGGTGCTCGTAGTCGGGCACCGAGTGGAAGCGGTCGAAGGGGTGAGGGACGTAGACGAGCCCACCCTGGCGGCGAATCGCGGCGATCGTCTTCGCCATCGTCATCCCCCGCGGGATCTTCTCCTCGAGGAAGAGGCCGATCACCTCGCCCTGCTCGGCGGTCTTCACCTCCTCGGCGACGATCACCTCGATGCCGCCGATCTCCGCCGCGATCCGGCGCGCCTCCAGGGCGCCGGAGACCTCGTTGTGGTCGGTGATCGCGATCGCCCCCAGGCCGCGGTCGCGGGCCGTCTTTAGCAGGACCTCGACCGGCGTCGCGCAGTCGGGCGAGTGGTCGGTGTGCATGTGGAGGTCGACCTCGATCAGCGGCCGCTCGGCGATCCGCCGCCGCAGCGTGGGGTTCCCGGCGGGATCGTGGCGGCGCGCGAGGAGGCGCCGGTAGATGGCCTCCAGCTCAGCCGCCACCCGCGCCCAGTCCCGCTCCCCGCCGGCCGGCTGCACCAGCTCGTAAGGACCGGGGAAGTAGCGCTCCAGCAGCCCCCCGGTGGTGGCGGAGGAAACGGTGCGGGCGTCGAGGCGGCCGAAGAAGACCTCGACCAGCGGCCGCGCCACCTGGGTCGAGAGGACGCGCTCCTGCGGCTTGTGGAAGGTGGCGACGTTGAGCGAATAGGAGTGGCGCAGCGCCGCCGAGGAGACGCTGGGCGCAAACGGCTCGTGGACGTGGACGACGTCCGGCGAGCTCGACCCGAGCAGCTTCTTGACCGGGTCGCCGGCCGAGACGAGCAGCACCTCGTGGCCGCGCCGCCCCAGCTCCTCCGAGACGCGACCGACGAACTCGTTGACCGCGTTGCGGGTGCCCCGTCGGTGGGGCGAGACCTGGGCTATCGAGAGCGGCTCGGCCGGCACAGGCAAGCAAGCATAGGAGTCCGCTCCCGGCGGGCTCCCGCTAGGCCTCGGACTTGGCCTCGGCCGAGGAGGTCGTCGCCACCCCGGTCACGGGGCTCTTGCCGCGCGCGTGGGCGGCGATGAACTCCTCGGTCTGCTCGCGCGCCTCGTCGTCGGGCCGCTGGTTGTGCGGCGACTTCATCAGGTAGCTGGAGGGGCCATCGAGCTGGCCGGCGACGCCGTTGTTGAGGGCCAGCTTGATGATCCGCACCGCGTCGATCACCACCCCGGCCGAGTTCGGCGAGTCCCAGACCTCGAGCTTCAGCTCGAGGTTGAGCGGCACGTCGCCGAAGGCTTTGCCCTCGATCCGGATGTGTGCCCACTTGCGGTCGGTCAGCCAGGCGACGTAGTCGGAGGGACCGACGTGGACGTCCTCGTCGGGCAGCTCATGGCCCATGATCGAGGTGACTGCGTTGGTCTTGGAGATCTTCTTCGAGTCGAGTCGCTCGCGCTCGAGCATGTTGTAGAAGTCCATGTTGCCGCCGACGTTGAGCTGCGAGGTGCGCTCCATGCGCACGCCGCGGTCGTGGAAGAGGCGGGCGAGCTGGCGGTGGACGATCGTCGCCCCGACCTGGGACTTGATGTCGTCGCCGATGATCGGCAGGCCGGCTTCCTGGAAGCGCTTGTCCCAGTAATCCTCGCGGGCGATGAAGACCGGCAGGCAGTTGACGAAGCCGACGCCGGCTTTGATCGCCTGTTCGACGTACCACTTGGTCGCCTCCTCGGAGCCGACCGGCAGGTAGCAGACCAGCACGTCCGCCTTGCTCTCCTCGAGGATGCCGACGACGTCAGCCGTTTCGCCCGGCGCTTTGGTGATCTTCTCTTTCAGGTACTTGCCGAGCCCGTCGTGGGTCATCCCGCGCTCGACCTTCACCCCCAGCTCGGGAACAACGGCGAACTTGATCGTGTCGTTCTGGCCCGACCAGATCGCCTCGGAGAGGTCCTTGCCGACCTTCTCGGAGTCGATGTCGAAGGCGGCGACGAACTCGACGTCACGGACGTGATAGCCGCCGAGGTCGACGTGCATCAACCCCGGCACTTCCTCCGCCGGGTCGGCGTCCTTGTAGTACTGGACCCCCTGGATGAACGAGTTGGCGCAGTTGCCGACGCCGACGATCGCGACGCGGACCTTCTCGTCCTGGCGGCGGGCGCCGTTGACACTTGCTCCGTTGGTCTCACTCATGAAAGCTCAAAGTCCTTCCTGGTCGGGCTGGGAGGCAAAGCACACCTGCGCCCTGGACTGGTTACAGGGGAGGCGGCCCTGAGGCCTCGCTTGAAAGCTCGTTTCTTACGTGCCATACGCGTTGGACCGCCGTGACCGTGGTCAAGGCCGCGATAGCGTAGATCGCCGGGGCCAGCAACTCGAAATCTCCAAGCCCGGCACCCTTGGCAAAGACCAAGCCGATGGAGAGTATGACTACCCGGACTGGCCGCGTAGCCAACCCCACCTTGCACTCGACCCCGAGCGCCTCGGCGCGCGCCCGCGTGTAGGAGACCATCAGCGAGCCGAGGACGGCGACGACGCACATCGCCGCCGCGAAGTCGTCGCCGGTCGCGGCGAAGTAGCCGGCGACGGCGGCGAGCACGATGCCCTCCTCGAGGCGGTCCAGGGTCGAGTCGAGGAAGGCGCCGAAGAGGGTGCCCTTGCCCGACATCCGCGAGTAGCGGCCGTCGAGCGTGTCCATCACCGAACCGAGGATGAAGGCGACGCCGGCGAGGAAGAAGAGCCGCTGGGTGACGAGGCCCGCCGCGACGAGGTTGCCGACCAGGCCGGCAACCGAGATCGCGTTCGGGGTCAGCCGCGACTCGATCAGGCGGTCGCGGGCGTAGGCGCGAAGCTCCTGGGCGTTGCGGGTCTGGCGGCCGTTGCGACGCCCGCCCGGGGCCCGTGGCGGCGCCGAAGGTTCCATTGGCGTGAGGCTAGTCCATCCGCGGGTCGGCTACCGGCGGGCGCAGCTGGACAGCCGGTTCCATGGCCGCGGCGACGGCTAAGCCTCCGCCTCCCGCGGCGAGCCCTTTTGCCAGGCCCAGACCTCCGGCCGGGCGCGGGCGAGGCGGACGGCGACCAGCGCCGCGGCGGCCGCGACTCCCCAGCCGAGGACGATGTCGATCCAATAGTGGTTGCCGGTGACGATCACGACCCAGGCGACTAGCAGGGGCCAGGCGGCCCAAAACACCTGGCTGATCCGGTGGCGAGCTAGGCGGGCGCCGCTGACGCCGACCATCAGCGCAAAGGCGCAGTGCATGCTGGGCACGGCAGCGTAGGGGTTGATGAAGAGTTTGGCGAGCGCCGAGTCGTGGTTGACGCTGGAGAAGTCGTTGATCGTGTCGACGAAGCCGTACTCGGGGTAGAGCCGCGGCGGCGCGGTCGGGTAGAGCGCGTAGCCGACCAGCGCCAGGCCCATCGAGACCGCGAACATGTTGCGGACGAAGTAGAACGACTCGTTGCGGAAGAAGTAGATCCAGAGGAAGAAGCCGAGCACGATCGCGAACTGGCTGTTCATGTAGACCTGGTTGGCGAAGTCGATCAGCCAGTTGGCCGGCAGGAGGAAGGCCTGGAGGTCCGGCTCGAAGAAGGTGCCGGTGGCGCGCTCGGCGTCGATGATCTGCTGGCCGTGGGCGAACGCGGTGGCGCGCTGCCCGTCCGCTATCCCGCGCACCGTCTCGTAGGCGAGGTCGACGATCAGCAGGATGCCGATCTGGCGGCCTAGGTCGCCCCAGCCGTGGGGGAGCCTCGATCCGATGACTGCCAGGGCGCGCATCTCGTGATTGTAAATCCCCTGTTAACGGAGCGCGAGGAAGGAGGGTCGGGTGCCCCTCACGCTCAACTTTTTCCGAAGACAGATGATTGGCTGTCCGCGGGCGTTGTCGCGGAAAAAGTACAAGCCGCTTAGAGGGGCACCCGACCCTACTTTCACCACCGCCCCCCAGGACAAAGAGAGTGACCCCACCCCACGCCACGCCACCCGCCCGAGACCCCACCCCTCAGAACAGGAAACAGGAACTGACCGAGACGCCCGCCCTCAGGACAGGAAGCTGTGGACGCGGTCTATGACTGCGAGGTCGTCTATCCACGGCCAGTGGCCGGCGCCCCAAACGATTTCCAGCTGGGAGCGTGGGAGGACGTGGGCGTAGTCGTGGGCGAATTTGGTTGGTAGGTAGGGGTCGCGGTCGCCCCAGAGTATTAGCGACGGGCAGGTGAGCTTGCTGAGGTTTTCGCCCGCCGCGGCGAGGCGGTCGGGGTCGGCGTCGCGGTACAGGACCAGGGTTGCGCGGCGGGTGCCCTTGTCCCAGTGGCGCCAGATCAGGTCGACGAAGTCCGGTGGCATCGCGCTGCGGTCGCCGCGGGCCTGGCGCAGCAGCAGGGCCATCGAGGACCTCGTCGTCGTCGCGTTGAGGATCTCGCCAACCGGGCGGCGACGCCAGAGCTGGGCTATCCAGTGCCAGCGATAGCCCGGCAGCAGCGGGACCGCGTCGATGACGACGAGTCGCTCGACCCGGTCGGGACGCTGCTGTGCGCCGATCAGCGCCAGCGAGCCCCAGTCGTGGACGACCAGCTTCCGCTGCCCGACGCCAAGCTACTCCAGGCAGGCATCGTTCCAGAAACGCCGCCTGCCCGTGCATCGAGTAGTCGAACCGAGCCGGATCCGGCCGATCCGACCGCCCCCACCCCGGCATGTCGATCGCCACCGCCGCCCCACCCCGCTCCATAAACGGCACCCAGTCCTCGCTATGGGTGGGGTTCCCGTGGCAATACACGGTCGGCGTCCCGTCCCCCGGCACCCGCCGGTAGAAGACCCGCACCCCATTAACCACAAGCTCGAGCTCTTCGACCGCACCCGCCACCGAGCGAACCATATGACGCATTTACCCAACCTGCCTCGGGCGGGTGGCATGGTGGCGGGGGTCCCCCATAGCGGAGGACGCCGGAGGCGTCCGAGCACATGGGGGAGGGCCGCCATGACAGGACACGCCCGCCGCAGCTAGGGTCGCGCGCCGTGACATGGAAACGACCCGACAAGCGGCGGGTGCGGGCGATTCGCGACCGGCTGCGGGAAATGTACGGGCAGCCGGTCAACAAACCGCACGGGCGCCCGATCGCCGAGCTGATCAAGACTGTCCTCTCCCAGCACACCAACGACCGCAACCGCGACCGCTCCTTCGCGCAGCTGCGCGAGCGCTTCCCGACTTGGGAGCAGGTCCGCGATGCGCGGCTCGACGAGCTGGAGGAGGCAATCCGGCCCGGTGGGCTGGCCAAGCAGAAGGCACCGCGCCTCCAGGCGATCCTCGAGCGGCTCGGCGAGCACCCCGACCTCGACTGGACGGAGACTGCGCCGCGCGAGGAGTCGCTGGACTTCCTCCTCTCGCTGCCCGGCGTCGGGCGCAAAACCGCGGCCTGCGTGCTGATCTTCACCTGGGACATCCCGGAGATCCCCGTCGACGTCCACATCCACCGGGTCGGCGGCCGGCTCGGCCTCTTCCCGCCGCGCGCCTCCTTCGAGCGCGCCCACGACGAGATGCTGGCGATAGTCGACCCCGAGGACGCCTACGAGCTGCATATGAACCTGATCCATCACGGGCGTGCGGTCTGCCGGCCCAAACCGCGCTGCGACCAGTGCGCGCTGCGCCGGATGTGCCCCTGGTACCGTGCCCAGGCCCAGCGTGAGTAGTATCCGCGCCGCCGGTTGGCGGGACTGACCTCGGGACCGGCACCGACCCACGCGAATGAGCAAGAAGACCTTCGTCACCTTCGGCCTGCTGGTCGTTTTCCTCGCGGTCCTGATCCCCTGGCTGGCCTTCCGTGCCGACGGCGACTCGGCACCGGAAGCCTCGGTTCCAGCCGGCCTGGAGCCGGCCAAGGCCCTGTTCCAGACCAACTGCGGCTCCTGCCACACCCTCTACGCGGCCGAGACCGACGGCAACTTCGGCCCCGACCTCGACGAATTGCTGGCCGCGGCCGGCCCGCCCGAAGGCGAAACCGCGGAGCAGACGATCGAGGCGACCGAAGGACGCGTCCTCAACGCGATCGAAGCCGGGGTGGACTCGAGCACCGAGCCGGGCCGCATGCCCGGTGGGATCCTCTCCGGCGAGCAGGCCGAAGAAGTCGCCGAGTTCGTCGCCCGCACTGCCGGCGAGGGCTAGCGACACGGTAGCCCGGGGGGGGTGTCCCTCCCGCGGCGCTGGGCTTTTCGCCCGTAGGCTAAGCGGCTAGCACCTTACCGCCTGGGCGAAAAGCAGGACGCCGCTTGCGGGAGGGACACCCACCCCGGGCTTCATCAGCGTTGGAAGCGCAAAGCACTGAAGACACCCGCGTGGTCGGAGTTCCAGAACCCGTTCACGGGAAACAGCCCAGTCACCGACGAGCTCTGCAGCGTCACCTGCTCTGGATCCCGCGTCAGCACGTGGTCGACCTGGTGGTCGAAGTCGGTGACGTCACCTCCCGCCCCGACCGCGAGCAGGCTCGAGTCAAGACAGCAGCTGAGCGGGTCGTTGGTGCTGCGGGAGACCATGCCCGCGGCTAGCAGGGTCTGATAGGCGAGGCGGTCGGCCCCTGCCACCGTGTCGTCGTCCGAGTTGAGGTCGCCGACCAGCACCACCGGTAACGAACTCGTCGCCGGACCGTCCGCGTCGACCAGCTCCGCTGCCTGCGCCTGACGCACGAGGGGATGGAACGCCTCCAGGTGCGTGTTGACGAAGCGGAACGGGTGGCTGCCGCGCACCTTCGCATCCGTCGCGGTCCAGCCGCGGGCGATCGGCAGCGGGGTCCCCAAGATCGGGACTTCGAGCAGGGTGTCGAAGTTGTCGCCCTGCTCGTTCCACGTCTGCACGCCGGCGCCGCGGCGAAAAAGAATCACATCCCGCATCGTCAGGCGTCCGTTGATCTCGGCATCGGGGAGCGGGCCGCCCGGGCCGTCGCCGGCGACTTCGTTCTCGTCCGCCGGAGCCTCGAGGTCGAACTCGTTCTGAACCACGACGACCTCATACTGCGGCTTGCCGTGGCCGGCTTTTCCTTTGCCCGCGTTGAGCTCGGCGAGCAATTCGGCCAAATAGTCGTAGCGGATTGCGGTCGCGCTCGGACCAGTGGCGAGGGGGGTGAGGCTGGGCGGTGCGGTGCGCCACAGGGCGACCTCCTGCAGGCCGACCAGGTCGGGCTTCGTTTCGAGGATCTCGTCGGCGAGGCCCTCCGCGCGGGTCGGGAAGTCGTTGGCGGTCACTTCGCGCAGGATCTGCCCGTTGGCGGCGACCAGCTCGTCAAGGCTTTTCGCGGCGATCGCCGGCGTCAGGTTGGCACCGAGGTAAAGGTTGCGGGTCATCACGTTGACGACCTTGCCGCGACCGTGGGAGGGCTTGGCATGACCTTTGCCGCGACCGTGGTGGGGCTTGGCATGACCGGGTTGGTGGCGGTGCCGGCTCTTGCCCTTGCCTTGGTGACCGAGGGCCTTGCCCTTGGCAACGTGGTGACCGTAGCGGTGCGATTGGTTGGCCGTGGCCCAACCGGGTACGAGCAGAGCGAAGGCCAGCACTGCGATGATCAGCATGAGCGGCCTGCGGGCCGGTGCATGAGCGTGACTCAAGTCATTCCTCCTCTTCCGGACCCTGCCTCGGCGGGGTCGTTTGAGGCACCTCCCGCCCGAGCGTCGCTTGCGCGGTGATTGCTCGGGGCCACTACACGCAATATCCACTATAGGCAGCGCCCAACTCCGGCGGCGAGGATCGGTTTGCAATCGACGCCAAACTTGCCATACTGAGACTTAGATTTTCAGCGTGCCGCAGTTTAAGGACCCATATGGTCCTCTAAGCCGCGGCACGTCCAGCCAGTCCAAGACTAGAACCCTGGAGGTACGCGAAGTGGGAAAGACGATCGGGATCGACCTCGGCACGACCAACTCCTGTGTCGCCGTGATGGAGGGCGGCGAGCCGACCGTCCTCGAGAACGCCGAGGGCGGGCGCACGACTCCGTCGGTCGTCGCCTTCACCGACTCCGGCGACCGCCTCGTCGGCACCGTCGCCAAACGGCAGGCCGTTATGAACCCCGAGAACACGATCTTCTCGATCAAGCGCTTCATGGGGCGCAAGGAGGCCGAAGTAAAAGAGGAGGAGACGATCGTCCCCTACGAGGTCGCCGCCGGCCCCAACGGCGACGTTCGCGTCGAGGTGCGGGGCGAGCAGTACAGCCCGCCGGAGATCAGCGCGATGATCCTGCAGAAGCTTCGCTCCGACGCCGAAGCGAAGCTCGGAGAAGCGGTCGACAGCGCCGTGATCACCGTCCCCGCCTACTTCAACGACGACCAGCGGCAGGCGACCAAGGACGCCGGCAAGATCGCCGGCCTCGACGTCAAGCGGATCATCAACGAGCCGACCGCCGCCTCGCTCGCCTACGGGCTCGACAAAGAGGAGGCCGACCACACGATCCTCGTCTTCGACCTCGGCGGCGGCACCTTCGACGTCTCGGTGCTGGAAATCGGCGAGGGCGTCTTCGAGGTGAAGGCGACCGCCGGCGACAACCACCTCGGCGGCGACAACTGGGACAAAGCGATCGTCGAATGGCTGGTCGCCGAGTTCAAACGGGACCAGGGAGTCGACCTGGCGCAGGACAAAAATTCCCTGCAGCGCCTCTACGAGGCGGCCGAGAAAGCGAAGATCGAGCTCTCCTCGGCGCAGGAGACGCAGATCAACCTGCCCTTTATCACCGCGGTCGAGGGGCAGCCGAAGCACCTGGAAATGAAGCTCAGCCGCTCGAAGCTGAACGAGCTGACTGCGGACCTGCTGAACCGCATCGTCGACCCGGTGAAACGGGCACTGGGGGACGCCGGCGACGTCGAGATCGCCCACGTCGTGCTGGTCGGCGGCATGACCCGGATGCCGGCGGTGCGCGACAAGGTCAAGGAGCTGACCGGCAAGGATCCGCACCAGGGAGTCAACCCTGACGAGGTCGTCGCGGTCGGCGCCGCGATCCAGGCCGGCGTGCTGGCCGGCGACGTCAAGGACGTGCTGCTGCTCGACGTCACCCCGCTGACCCTCGGCATCGAGACCAAAGGCGGCGTGATGACGAAACTGATCGAGCGCAATACGACGATCCCGACCAAGAAGTCGGAGATCTTCTCGACCGCCGACGACAACCAGCCGTCGGTCGAGATCCACGTCCTGCAGGGCGAGCGCGAGATGGCGAGCGGCAACAAGAGCCTCGGCAAGTTCCAGCTGACTGGCATCCCGCCGGCGCCGCGCGGCCTGCCGCAGATCGAGGTCACCTTCGACATCGACGCCAACGGCATCCTCCACGTCACGGCGAAAGACCTGGGCACCGGCAAAGAGCAGAAAATCGAGATCAAATCCGGCTCCGGACTCTCCGAGGAGGAGATCCAGGGGATGGTCAAGGACGCCGAGACCCACGCCGAGGAGGACCGCAAACAGCGCGAGCTGGCGGAGGCGCGCAACCTCGCCGAGAACGCCGCCTACCAGTCCGAGAAACAGCTCGAGGAGCTGGGCGACAAAGTGGACGCCTCGGCCAAGGAGGAGATCGAGGCGGCGATCAAAGCCGTGCGCGAGTCGCTCGATTCCGCCAGCGCCGAGGAGATCAACTCGAAGACCGAAGCGCTGACCGCGGCCTTCCAGAAAGTCTCCGAGCAGATCTACGCGGCGGCGCAGGAGCAGGCTTCGGCGGACGGGGCGTCGGCTGAAGGCGAGGGGTCGGCGGCTGACGAGGAAGAGGTCGTGGACGCTGAGGTGGTCGACGAGGGTGACGACAAGTGAGCGCCGGTCGGGACGGTGATTCACGGGAGCGCTCGGCCGCGGGTCCTGTCGTGGGTGATGGGGGGGCGCTGCGGGCGAGGGCGTCCTCGACCCCCCCATCACCCACGCCACCCGCGGACGAGGAGTCTGAGAAAAGCTCGTCAGGACCGGCGTCACCGGCTAATGCCGAAAGCTTCAAGGGACAGAGCGAGCAGGCTGGCGTCGAAAGCTCCCAGGGACCGAGCGGGCAGGTCGAGAAGGATTTCGACGCCCTGCTGGCCGACACCCGGCGGGAGCGGGATGAGTATCTGGACCTCGCCAAGAGGACGAAAGCTGATTTCGAGAACTACCGGAAGCGGATGGCTGCCGATGTGGCGGCCGCCAATGCTCGAGGCAAAGCAGCGCTGGTCGGGGAGCTGATTCACGTGATCGACAACCTGGAGCGTGCTTTGCAGGCGGCGGGGATCGACTCGGTGGATGAGGTTTCGGCGCCAGAGGAGTCGGCAGATGAGGCTTCGGCGCCGGAGGAGCCGGTGGATGAGGCCTCGGCGCCGGAGGAGCCGCTGGCCCAGGGCATCCTTCTCACCTATCGCGAGCTGTGCGCCGCTTTGAAGCGAGCGGGGGTCGAGCCGCTCGACGCCGCTGGGGAGAAATTCGACCCGAACCTGCACGAGGCGCTTTCGACCCGGGCGGCTGACGGGGCCGAGGCGGGGACCGTCGTCGACGTCATGCAGAAGGGCTACCGGCTCGGCGAGCAGCTGATCCGGCCCGCGCGTGTGGTGGTGGCGGAGTAGGAACGGCTGTGGCTGAAGATCTCTACAAAGTCCTGGGGGTCTCGAAGAAGGCGTCGGACGACGAGATCAAGAAGGCGTACCGGAAGCTGGCGCGCAAGTACCACCCGGACCGCAATCCCGACGACCCGAAAGCCGAGGAGCGGTTCAAGGAGGTCCAGGGTGCCTACGACGCGCTCTCGGATCCCGCCAAGCGCAAGGAGTACGACGCGGGCGGCGGCGTGTTCGGAGGCTTCGGTCGAGGGCCGGGCGGCGCAGGCGCCGGCCCCTTTGGCGGGGGCGGCTTCGGCCAAGCCGGGGGCGGCCCGGACTTCGGCGACATCCTCTCCGGCATCTTCAACCGTGGCGGCGGTCGCCCCCAGCCACAGGAGATGCGCGGTCGCGACCTCGAAACCGAGGTCAGCCTCAGCTTCGACCAGGCGGTCAACGGCGCCCAGGTCAGCGTCGCCGTGCCCAAGGCCGAGCGCTGCCCCACCTGCCACGGCAGCGGCGCCAAACCGGGGACCAGCCCGGTCACCTGCCCGCGCTGCGAAGGCCGCGGAATCGATGCGCAAAGCCAGGGGTTCTTCTCGATCAGCCAGCCCTGCCCGCAGTGCGGCGGCGCCGGTCAGCTGATCGAGGACCCCTGCCCGACCTGCGGCGGCTCCGGCCTGACCCGCCAGACGAAGCGCTACAAGGTGAACATCCCCGCCGGGGTCAAGGACGGGGCCCGGATCCGCCTAGCAGGCAAGGGCGAGGCCGGGCCGCGCGGCGGTCCTCCCGGCGACCTCTTCGTCACGACCCGGGTTGTCGCCTCGCCCGTCTTCAAACGGCTCGACGGCGGCAACCTAGAGGTGACGGTGCCGATCACGGTCGCCGAGGCGTTGCGCGGGGCGACGATCGAGGTCCCCACCCTGGACGGGACGAAGAAGATCAAGGTGCCCGCCGGGACCGGGCACGGCACGGTCCAGCGGCTGCGCGGCGAGGGCGCACCCAAGCCGGGTGGCAAGGGCCGCGGCGACATCCGCTACCGGCTCGAGATCGAGCTGCCAGAGAAGTTGACCGACGAGCAGGCCGAGGCGGTCGAGAAGCTGGCCGAGGCGTTGAACGGCGCCGATCCCCGAGCCGAGCTGCTGCGGAGGGCACGATGAGGGAGGCGCAATGACCGGGTGTGGCGACTTTCCGATGCTATGCATCGGTAACTCGCCACAGAGGTGGCGCTAATGAGCGAGCGCGGCAGGGACGGGCGGCGGACCGTGCGCCGCGAACGGATCGAAGCGACCATCGACGAAGAGCGCGGTGTCTACATGATCTCGGTCGCCGCCGAACTCGCCGAGATGCATCCGCAGACGCTGCGTGTCTACGAGGCGCGCGGCCTGATCAGGCCGCAGCGCTCGCCGAAGAACACCCGCCTCTACTCGCAGCGCGACGTCGAGCGGTTGCGCCACATCCAGCAGATGACCTCCGAGCAGGGGCTGAACCTCGCTGGCGTCCAGACCGTGCTCGAGATGGAAGAACGGGTCGAGCGGATGAAAGCGGAGCTGAAGCGGATGCGCGAGCGGGCCGAGCGGCTGGAAGGAAAGAGGTCCGACCGTGAGGCGGCCGACCGGCAGAAGTCCGACGCTGACGAGGTCTCGACCAAGACCGAGGAGCGGGAAGGCTGATGCAACCGGATCGGTTCACCGTCAAGTCCCAAGAAGCGGTCGCGGCGGCGCAACTGCTCGCCTCGCAGCGCCGCAACCCCGAGGTGACGCCCGCGCACCTGCTGGTCGCCCTGCTCGAACAGGCCGACGGGCTCGTCGTGCCGATCCTGCAGAAGCTCGGCGCCGACGTCGGCGCCGTGACGGCACGGGCGAAGGAGGCGGTCGAGGCACTGCCGAAGCTCGGTGGCGACGAGGCGCCGGAGGCGCGCCCCTCCTCCTCCCTGGTCAAGACGCTGCAGGCGGCGGAGAAGGAGATGGCGAGGTTCGGCGACGAGTACATCTCGACCGAGCACATCCTTCTGGCGCTGACCGACAAGGCCGCCGGCGTCGCCGGCGTCCTCCCCGACCGCGGCTCGCTCGAGAAAGCGGTCGCCGAGGTGCGTGGCCCGCACAAGGTCACCTCCCCCAACGCCGAGGAGACCATGCAGGCGTTGGAAAAATTCGGCCGCGACCTGACCGCCGAGGCCGAGCAGGGCAAGCTCGACCCGGTGATCGGGCGCGACGAGGAGATCCGCCGCGTGATCCAGGTCCTCTCCCGCCGCACCAAGAACAACCCGGTGCTGATCGGCGACCCCGGGGTCGGCAAGACGGCGATCGTCGAGGGGCTGGCGCAGCGGATCGTCGACGGCGACGTGCCGGAGAGCCTGCGCGAACGACGCGTGATCGCGCTCGACATCGGCTCGCTGCTGGCCGGCGCCAAATACCGCGGCGAGTTCGAGGAGCGGCTGAAAGCGGTGCTGACCGAGGTGCAGGAGGCGGCGGGGCAGATCGTCCTCTTCCTCGACGAGCTGCACACGATCGTCGGTGCCGGCGCCGCCGAAGGAGCGGTCGACGCCGCCAACCTCTTGAAGCCGATGCTGGCCCGCGGCGAGCTGCGCGCGGTCGGCGCCACCACCCTCGACGAGTACCGCAAGCACATCGAGAAAGACGCGGCGCTGGAGCGGCGCTTCCAGCCGGTCTACGTCGACGAGCCCAGCGTCGCCGACACGATCGCGATCCTGCGCGGGCTGAAGGAGCGCTACGAGGTCCACCACGGCGTGCGGATCTCCGACTCGGCGATCGTCGCAGCGGCGACCCTCTCCGAGCGCTACATCGCCGACCGCTTCCTTCCCGACAAGGCGATCGACCTGATCGACGAGGCCGCCTCGCGGCTGAAGATCGAGATCGACTCGATGCCGACCGAGATCGACGAGGTCGAGCGGCGCATCCAGCAGCTGGAGATCGAGCGCGAGGCGCTGAAGAAAGAGAAGGACGACGCCTCGAAGGCGCGGCTGGAGGCGATCGAGGCGGAGCTGGCGGAGCTGCGCGAGCGCTCGGGCGAGATGAAGGCGCGCTGGCAGAACGAGAAGGAGGCGATCGACGCGATCAAGGCGGCGAAGGCGCGGCTGGAGGAGGCCAACCGTGAGGCCGAACGGGCCGAGCGCGACGCCGACCTGGAGCTGGCCGCGAAACTCCGCTACGGGGAGATCCCCGAGCTGTCGAAAGTGGTAGCCGAGGGGGAAGCGCGGCTCGCCGAGCTGCACGCGGACGGCGGCACGATGCTGACCGAGGAGGTGACCGAGGAGGACGTCGCCCAGGTCGTCGCCAAATGGACCGGGATCCCGGTCAGCCGCCTGATGGAGGGCGAGGTCGAGAAGCTGATCCACATGGAGGAGCGCCTGCACGAGCGGGTGATTGGCCAGAACGAGGCGATCGAGGCCGTCTCCAACGCGCTGCGGCGCTCGCGGGCCGGCCTCTCGGATCCGCACCGACCGATCGGCTCATTCCTCTTCCTCGGCCCGACCGGAGTCGGCAAGACCGAGCTGGCAAAAGCATTGACCGAGCTGATGTTCGACTCCGAGCAGGCGATGGTCCGTCTCGACATGTCCGAGTACATGGAGAAGCACACGGTGGCGCGGCTGATCGGCGCCCCGCCCGGCTACGTCGGCTATGAGGAGGGCGGGCAGCTGACCGAGGCGGTGCGGCGCCGGCCCTATGCGGTGGTGCTGCTCGACGAGATCGAGAAGGCCCACCCCGACGTCTTCAACACGCTGCTGCAGATCATGGACGACGGCCGGCTCACCGACGGCCAGGGCCGCACGGTCAGCTTCACCAACACGGTCCTGATCATGACCTCCAACGTCGGCAGCGACCGGATCGTCTCCGAGTCGGTCGACGAGCGGATGCGCGAGCAGATCGAAGAGGTGCTGGCGGAAACCTTCAAGCCCGAGTTCCTCAACCGGATCGACGACGTGGTGATCTTCCACCGCCTCTCCAAGCAGGACATTGGCCGCATCGTCGAGCTCCAAGTCGACCTGCTGGTCGGCCGCGTCCGCGAGCGCGGGATCGAGGTCGAATTGACCGAGGATGCGAAGACCCTGCTCGGCAACCTCGGCTACGACCCGACCTACGGCGCCCGCCCGCTTAAGCGGGTGATCCAGAGGCAGCTGGTCGACAAGCTGGCGCTGAAGATCCTCGAGGGCGAGTTCGTGGAGGGCGACGTCGTGCGGGTCGCCGCGGCGGACGGTGAGCTGGTCTTCGAGAAGGCCGAGGTGGCAACCGCGGCGGCGACCTAGGTGGGCCGATCTCCGCCGGCGAACCGGTTGGGAAACCGGCCCCCCCGGGCATCAACCGTTCTTGTTGATGAGAGCGGGACTAACCGGCTCAACCGTCGCGATACGCACGATTCATCACCTCCCTCCCGGTCCTCGTGGGGCCATGGCCTAGGTACAGACCGGTTTATTACTAAATCGAGTTCCACTATTTGGGGAGAATTTCTGAAATAGGGTCGCTATGTTTTATGAATCGCTTAGTAAACGGGCGGGACCGACTACACGGAGGACAGGCAATTGGGAACCAAGAAGACGCTCCAGAAGGGGCTCGGAGATCGAGTCTTGAAAGCGATTTCGCACCCGATCCGCATCGAGATCCTGCGAATCCTCTCCAACCGGGTGACGAGCCCGAACGAAATGGCCAAGCAGCTCGGAAAGAGCGTCAGCAACGTCAGCTACCACTTCAAAGACCTCCGCGACGAAGGCTGTATCGAGCTGGTCGACACCCAACCGCGCCGGGGAGCGGTCGAGCACTACTACCGCGCCAAGACGCCACCGCTCCATGACGACAAGAGCTGGGCGAGGCTGTCGAGATCGAGCCGCGACGAGATCACGGAGATCACGCTGCGAAACGCGATGGGTGAGGCCGTACGGGCGCTCAACGCCGGCACCTTCAACGCCCGAAAGGACCGCCACCTCAGCTGGATGCCGATCGATCTCGACGAGGAGGGGTGGAAGGAGCTGATCGAACGCCAATCGGAATGGCTCGAGGAGATCGAGCGAATCGGTGCCGAGGCCGCCGAGCGACTGGCCGAGGGCGGCCCCAGGCGGCAGGTGGTCACGGCGATGATGGGATTCGAAGCGCCCTCTGATGCGGGCTTGGCCGACGAGCCTGCCTAGGGTCACAGCTTCACGACATCGACGCACGATTAGGGGGGTTATTTAGGAGCCGCTGAGAATCGTCTGATAATCAGCGACGGCTGGGATTCGCATTCCAGGGAGCTGGACTTCAGTGATCGGCGGCCGATGCCGACGTAAGCTGTCTACGGGCTTCGAACAGATGCTGAGACGACGTCAAATCAATGCCGGGTCAGGCGGGCGCAGACTGCGCTTGGCGTTGGCTCGCGCGAGCACGCCGTTTCGCGATCTCGCGGGGGCGATCGAGGAGCACCTGGTGTGGCGAGTCGGCGACCTGCTGCGCGCGAGCGCCGAGACCGTCCGGTGGCCGTTCGAGCGGCTCGTCTGGACGGCCGAGCGCCGCCTGGTCTGGCCGCTGCAGGAGCGAGCCGATGCCTGGGGGGCGCCGCCCCGTGCCGCCGGTGGCGGAGCGCTGGCCGCGATCGCGATCGGCGCCATTGTGATCGGGGCCGTCTGGGCGGGCGGCGGAAAGGGCGACGAGGAGCCGTTCCCGACTGCCGACCCAGTCGTGACCGCCGCACCCGTGCCGGCACAGGCGGACGCCGAGCCCAGCGGGCCGGTCCTGCAGGGCGTGCCACCCAAGTTCGGGGTCGAGGACGGGGTCGGGGTCACGACGACGAACGAAGAGGCTGACGGCGCCGCGGCCGACGACTCGCTCGCCGCTAGCGACGACGTCGCCGCCGCGAACGAAGAAGAAGGCGGCGCGACGGCCTCCAGCCAGAAACCCGTTCCCGCTGGGCCGGCGGCGATGAAGGTCGCACGGCGCTTCTCCGAGGCCTTCGTCTTCTACGAGATCGGTGAGCGTCCCGCGCGCTCCCTCAGCGTCTTCGCGGAGACCGCGACTCCGCAGCTCGCCACGGCTCTGGCCGAGCGGCCGCCGCGACAACCGGCGAGCGCCGAGGTCCCGAAGGCGCGTGTCCTCAACCTGGTGCCCGGCCCGCGCCGCGGCAAGGTCTACACGGTGAGCGCCTCGCTGCTGCGGGTCGGCGTCACCAGCGAGCTGCGACTGAAACTGACCAGGCAGACGGGCACCTGGGTCGTCACGGACGTGCGGGGATGACGCGGCGCCTCGGGGGAATCCTGGTGGTGCTAGCGCTCGCCCTGGTGCTCGCCGTCCCCACGGCGCTCGCCGCGGCGCCGCTGACCGAAGCGACCACGGCGCCTGCGGAGGAACCGGCTGCCAGCCAGACCGAGGCCCCGGCGCCCGAAGCCTTCGCACCCGTCCAGCGCGGCGACAGCCTCGCGGCTCCCAAGCCGGCCCCGCCCCCTCCGCCCCCAGGCAGCGAGGGCGGGGTCACGGCAAAGCCGACGCCCCAGCCCGAGCCCGAGGACAAGGAGCAGGCGGCAGCGCAGGCGCCGGTCGAAGAAGAGAGCGGCGGCAGCGCCGCGGCCGTCCCGCCCCCCGCGCCGTTCACCCTGCCGACGCTGCCCAGCGCCAGCTGCGGCCCGGGAGCCGTCCCGGCGATCCTGATTCCGATCTATCAGCGCGCCGCCGACGCCTACGGCCTCGGCCCGCAGGGGCCGAGCGTCCTCGCCGCGATCAACGAGATCGAGACCGCGTTCGGCACCAACCTCAACGTCTCCTCGGCGGGAGCGGTCGGCTGGATGCAGTTCATGCCGGAAACCTGGGCCGGCTACGGCGTCGACGCCAACGGCGACGGGGTCAGTGACCCGTACGACCCCGAAGACGCGATCTTCGCCGCCGCCAACTACCTCAGCGCCTCGGGCTTCCCGACCGACGTCTACGGCGCGATCTTCGCCTACAACCACGCCGACTGGTATGTGGCGGACGTCCTCGCCAACGCCGAGTGCTACGGGGCGCTCGGCAACACGGCCGCGGGCGCCTTCGACCTGGCGCCGAAGCTGAAGGTGCTGAGCTGCCAAGCCCCGAAGCCCTGGCGTAAACGGATCCCGGCCGATTACCTCGATGCTTTCGAGAGCGCCGCTGCCCGCTACGAGCTGGGTCGCAGCGGGGTCTGGACGCTGGCTGCCGTTGCCCGACTCGAGTCGAACTTCGGCCGTGGCATGGACAAAGCGGTGCTGAGGCGCAGCGGCCCGCTCGGCCTCGACGGCACCGAGTGGCGGCGCTTCGCGGTCGACGGTGACGGCGACGGCCGGCTTCGCCATGCCGACCCCGACGACTCCGCCGCGACGCTGGCGCGGCTCCTCTGGTCGCGCGGCGGCCTGCGAGCCGGCCTCTTCAGCCACAACCAGGCGGAGTGGTACGTGGAGGCCGTGCTGGCCGAGGCGGAGCGGCTCGAGGGCAAGTGCACGACGCGGACCGTCGAGTGGACGCTGGCCCTGCCCAACGTCGTGATCGCGCCGGTCAAGTGGGAGAACCTGACGATCCTCAACGAAGTGGCCCGGGAAGACCTGGAGAACGGCCTGATCGATCCCCGCGTCGTCGGCCTGCTCGGGGCGATAACCCAGGGACATCAGGTGACGATCTCCTCGCTGCGCTCCGACCATTCGATGTATACGGCCGAAGGAGGCGTCTCCAACCACTACTACGGCCGGGCGATGGACATCGCCGCGGTCGACGGGGTCTCCTGCACCGACACCACGCCGACCTCCCCATGCGGGGAATTGGCGCTCACGCTGTCGCAGCTTCCCGCACCGGCGATGCCCACCGAGCTCATTTACTGCTTCGACGTAGACGGTGCTGGCCCGGCTTTTGCCAGGTCGGACCACTGCGATCACATACACGCGGGCTACGACGGCTGAGTCCGACAGGCTGGGTGGGGGCGTCGGGGTGTCCCTCCGGCTTGCTGGGCTTTTCGCCTGGGGCGTACGCTGCCATCCGAGAACGCTGTGGGCGAAAAACAGGACGCCGCTGCGCCGGAGGGACACCCCGACGCCCCTTCCTCAAGCGGTGGGATTAACGTAGGCTCGAATCCCCGCAGAGTGCAAGGAGGAGAAGAACGATGCCGACCTATGTGATGCTGACGAATCTCACGTCCGAGGGAGTTCGGACGCTGAAGAACAACCCGGGACGCGTTGCCGAGGTGAACAAGGAGGTCGAGCAGATCGGCGCCAAGGTTCTGGCGCAGTACGCGACGCTCGGCCAGTACGACTTCGTCACCATCGTCGAAGCTCCCGACGAGAAGACGATGGCCAAGGTCTCGGTCGAGCTGGGCTCGCGCGGGACGATGACGAGCCAGACGCTGGCCGCGATGCCGGCGGACGAGCTAGCCGGCTCCCTTTAGCGATGCAGGCCAACGAGCTCGCCGGTTCCTTCTAGGAGTCCCGGCTTGAAGGTCCTGATCGTCGGCGGAGGCGGACGCGAGCACGCCATCGTGCGGGCGCTGCGCCGCTCGTCCCACGCCCCCGAGCTGCTCTGCGCGCCAGGCAACCCGGGCATCGCCGCGGAGGCCGAGTGCCTGCCCGGCGTCGGGGCGGAAGACGTCGATGCGATCGTCGCGGCGGCACGCGAGCGGTCGGTCGACCTGGTGGTCGTTGGTCCCGAGGCGCCGCTTGTCGCGGGAGTCGTCGACGCGCTCGAGGAGGCCGGCGTGCGGGCGTTCGGGCCAAGGGCGGCGGCGGCCGAGCTGGAGGGATCGAAGGCGTTCGCCAAGGAGCTGATGAAGGAGGCCAGCGTACCCACGGGGTCCCACGCGCTGCTGCGCAGCCGCGAGGAGGCGGTCGCGCAGCTCGCCTGCGCCTCCTACCCGGCGGTGCTCAAGGCCGACGGGCTGGCCGCCGGCAAGGGGGTGATCGTCTGCGCCTCGGAGGCGGAGGCGCGGCAGGCCGCCGATGTCTTCTTCACGGAGTGCCGCTTTGGCGAGACGACCGTCGTGCTGGAGGAGTTCATCGAGGGCGAGGAGCTCTCGCTGCTCGCCCTCTGCGACGGCGAGAACGTCGTGCCCCTGGCGCCGGCCCAGGACTACAAGCGGATCTTCGACGGCGACCGGGGGCCGAACACGGGCGGCATGGGCAGCTACTCGCCGGTGCCGGGATTCGGCCCGGCCGAGGTCGAGGCGATGGTCGACGCCGTGCACCGGCCGGTGGCCGAGGCGATGGCGCGCCGCGGCATCGCCTTCCACGGCGTCCTCTATGCCGGGCTGATGATCGGGCCGGACGGCCCCAAGGTGCTCGAGTTCAACGTCCGCTTCGGCGACCCCGAGACGCAAGCGGTGCTGCCGCGACTGCGCACCGACCTGCTCGACCTCTGCCTGGCGGCGCGCGAGCCGGGCGGGCTCGCCGGGATGGTGGCGGAGTTCGACGAGGACTGGGCGGTGACGCTGGTGCTCGCCTCCGCCGGCTACCCGGAG
>Ga0190265_10000292_pt1 | contig 40512 bp, 38 predicted proteins | sample Popmic124T_FD_133135 | JGI IMG/M metagenome (GOLD analysis project Ga0190265, IMG submission 133135) | Populus adjacent soil microbial communities from riparian zone of Indian Creek, Utah, USA - 124 T | ecosystem: Environmental > Terrestrial > Soil > Riparian zone | place: USA: Utah | collected... | reverse complement strand
TCGGCGATGGTCTATCCGGGCCGCAAGGTGATGGCGATCTGCGGCGACGGCGGCTTCATGATGAACAGCCAGGAGATGGAGACGGCGGTTCGGCTCGGGCTCGACATCACCGTGCTGATCCTGCGCGACGACGCTTATGGCATGATCCGCTGGAAGCAGGCCAATATGGGCTTCGCCGATTTCGGCCTGACCTACGGCAATCCCGATTTCGTCAAATATGCGGAAAGCTACGGCGCCCACGGGCATAGGGTGGAGGACGCGCAGGGGCTGCCGGCGATCCTGAAGCATTGTCTCGGCACGCCCGGCGTGCACCTGATCGACTGCCCGGTCGATTATAGCGAGAACGACCGGATCCTGAACAAGGAGATCAAGGAGCTGAGCGCGGCGCTTTGACGGACCCGCCCGTCACCCCGGCGAAGGCCGGGGTCTCGTGGAGGCGGCCGCGACCTCTCGCCCTGAGATCCCGGCCTTCGCCGGGATGCCGAAAGGGTTGGGGTGACGATAGGAATGGAATATGACGAAGCTTAAGGACGTCTACCCGCTCTACCTCAACAACAAGGCGGAGCAGCCGAACAGCGACCTCGAGGTCACCGACAAATATACGGGCAAGGTCGCCTTCCGTTGCGCGCAGGCCGATGCGAAGACCATCGACGCGGGGATCGCGGGCGCGGTCGCGGCGGCCGAGCCGATGGCGCGGATGCCGTCTTATGCGCGCCAGGCCGTTCTCCAGCATTGCGTGGACCGGTTCAAGGAGCGCTATGACGAGCTGGCTTATGCTTTGTGCGTCGAGGCGGGCAAGCCGATCAAGGATAGCGAAGGCGAGGTCACAAGGTTGATCGACACGTTCCGCATCGCCGCCGAGGAAAGCGTGCGGATGACGGGCGAAGTTCAGCCGCTCGACATCAGCCCCCGCGCCAAGGGCTATCAGGGCATGTGGAAACGCGTGCCCATCGGCCCGTGCAGCTTCATCTCGCCGTTCAATTTCCCGCTCAACCTGGCCGCCCACAAGATCGCGCCGGCCCTCGCGGTAGGCTGCCCGTTCGTGATGAAGCCGGCCAGCCGCACGCCCTTGGGCGCGATCATTATGGGCGAGGTGCTGGCGGAGACCGACCTCCCCGAGGGCGCCTTCTCGATCCTCCCCGCCCATCGCGAGGGCGCGGAGCTGTTCACCGAGGACGAGCGGCTCAAATTGCTGAGCTTCACCGGCTCGCCGGGCGTCGGCTGGGATCTCAAGGCCAAGGCCGGCAAGAAGAAGGTCGTTCTGGAGCTCGGCGGCAATGCCGCGGTGATCGTCGACAAGGACGCGGACCTCGACGACGCGCTGGAGCGGGTGATCTTCGGCGCCTTCTACCAGTCCGGGCAGAGCTGCATCGGCGTCCAGCGCATCCTGATCCACGACGACATATACGACCGGTTCCGCGCCATGCTCGTGAAGAAGACGAGGAGCCTGGTCGCGGGCGACCCCAAGGACCGTAACGTCTTCATCGGCCCGATGATCGACGTGAAGGAAGCCCAGCGCCTCGACAATTGGATCGAGGAAGCGATCGACAAGGGCGCGAAATTGCTGTGCGGCGGCAAGCGCGAGGGGGCGATGCTGGAGGCGACCCTCCTCGAGGACGTCGATCCGGCGACCAAGCTCAACGTCGAGGAAGCGTTCGGGCCGGTCGCCTTCCTGATCCGGTTTCACGATTTCAACGCGGCGCTCGACATCGTCAACGACAGCAAGTTCGGCCTTCAGGCGGGCATCTTCACCCGCGACCTCTTCCAGATGTTCGACGCCTGGGACCGGCTCGACGTCGGCGGCATCGTCATCAACGACGTGCCCTCCTACCGCGTCGACAACATGCCTTATGGCGGGGTCAAGGATTCAGGGCTCGGCCGCGAGGGCGTCCGCTTCGCGATGGAGGACATGACCGAGATCCGCAATCTGGTGATCCGGCGTCGCGACTAGGGTCCGGCGAACACCCACGCGTTCTCAAGACGTCAGCTTGGCGAGGCCTGGATGGGCGCGGGCGCCGGTGGCGCGTCCGGCGTGGTGAGATCGAGAAATTCGATCCGCCCGCGCGGCGAGCGGCGGCGGATGTGACTTCCCGTTCCGTCCCGGTAATCGGCGGTGAACGTGTAGCGTTCGAGCCGGTAGCTCGGCTCGCCGGCGGTCGAATAGACGCGGCCCCGGATCGAATCGATCAGCGGGCCGGCCCAGGCGGTGCCCGAGCCCTGGCGGACGACCTCGAGGCCGGAGACATGTCCATCGGGCAGGATCCAGAAGCCGACGTCGATCCATTTGTCCTCGTAATTCTCGGTGACGCTGCGCAGCCCGGTGCCGACCCTGTAGGTGGCTGGATCGGCGATATCCTGATCCTGCTCGAACCTGACCTCCTGCTGGCTCAGCTGATAGGCCGGGGAGTGGATCAGCCGTCGCCGCGCCGACGAGCCGCTTCGCCCGACCTCGGCCAGCAGCGCTTCCGCACCCGCCGCGTCTCCCTCCGCCCGATAGATGCGCGCCAGCACCATCCGGGCGCCGATCGATCTGATGCGCTCATCCGGAGCGGTCAGACGTGCCATTCCGGTCAGGCGCGACTTCGCGGTGCCGCTGGGCGCCACCACATAGCTGAACCAGAGCGCGCGCAGCTCGGCGATGATCGCAACGTCCTCGCGCCCGGCGCGACGGGCCGCCTGTGCGAGCTCGGCCAGCTGACGCCGCGCGCCCGGATAGCGGGCCATCGTCATCTGCAGATCGGCAATTTCCAGCCGGGCGGTGAAATGGCGGTGATCCTCCTGCGGCAGCCCTGCCTGGAGGGCGCGCAGGATGTCGTTCGCCGAGCGCGCCGCCTGATCGTCAAAGCCGAGGTGGCGCGACAGCCGGCTATGGGCGCGGAACAGGTCGGAGACGGGCTCGGGATAATCGGCGGCACGGCGGCGGTTGCGGCCGATCGATTCCCGCACGGTCTGGCGGGCTTCGCCATATTCGCCCGTCAGGAACAGGGCTTCGGCGAGCGCGAGCGTGGCGTCGGCATCCTCGTCGGTCGGGCAACGCCGGGCGAGGCAGGCGGCGAGCCGGTCGCGATAGTCCTGGGTACGAATGCCGGTAACGACGACGTTCTGCTCGCCGGCCTCGGGCTGCGGAGCGGCCGCGGTCGCCGCGCCCAGCGCGGCCAGAAGCAGCTCGATTTGCATCACGTCTCCCCCGGTTCGGCTCGGATCAAATCATAAAGAGGCTAGCGCGATGGCGGTGGCGCGGGCTGCTCCCCGGGCTGGTTGGCGGTGAGGTCGAGATATTCGACCCGCGCGGCCGGGCCGCGGCGGCGGACACGGGTGCCGGTCACCGCCTCGAAGCCGGCGGTCATCGAAAAGCGCTCGAGCCGGTACGTCGCTTCGGGGCCTTCATTGTAGAGCCGGCCGCGGATCGATTCGAGCAGGGGCTGCGCCCAATCGTCGCTCGCGCCCCGGCGCAGCACTTCGAGCTCCGAAACCCGGCCGTTGGGCATGATCCAGAAGCCGACGTCGATCCATTTGTCTTCGTAATTCTCGGTGGTGCGGTTGAGCGTGTTGCCGAAAGCGACCATCTCGCCGAGCGTATTGTCGCCGCCGCCCACATTGAGGTCGGCCTGGAACAGCTGGTAGCGCGGGGAGTGGACCAGCCGGCGATGGGCGCCGGCACGGGCGACGGCGCCGATCTCGGCAAGCAACGCGTCCGATCGCGCAATATCGCCCTCGCTGCGATAGACCCGGGCGAGCAGGATGCGGGAGCCGACCGCGCGCATGCGCTGCGCCGGGCTCGAATCGCGCGACCACGTGATGAGCCGGCTGCGGGCATCGCTGGCCGGAAAGGCGATCAGCTCGTACCAGACGTCGCGCAGCTCGGCGAGCAAGGCCACATCCTCGCGCCCGGCGTCGCGCGCCGCGCGCCGGAGCCGGGTCAGCTCGCGGCGCGCGCCGTTGAAATTGCCCGACATCATCTGCATTTCGGCGATCTCGAAACGGGCCGTGAAGTGGCGGTGGTCCTCGGCCGGGATGCCGGCCTGGAGCGCGTTCAATATCTCGAATGTCGACGTCCGCGCCTCCCGGTCATAGCCGATATGGCGGGCGAGCCGGGCATTGGCGCGGTAGAGATCGGCGACCGGCTCGGGAAAGCCGCGCGCCTCATCGCGATTGCGGCCGATCGACGCGCGCACCGCGCTGCGTCCGCCGGCATAATCGCCATTGAGGAACAGGGCCTCGGCCAGCGCCAGGGTCGCGTCCGCATCCTCGTTGGGCGGGCAGTTGCGCGCGAGGCAGGCGGCCAGCCGGTCGCGGAAATCCTGGACCCGGACGCCGGTGACGACGACGTTCTGCTCGTCGGGTTGCGGCTGCGCATCGGCCATGGCCGGCGCGGCGACAAATGCCGCAAGGAGCAACAGCTTATGCATGGCGACTTCCCCTTTTATCAGCCTAACATATTGCACGCGGACGACAATCTCGCAAGGAGGATCAGCCCGGCGGGGTCCGGCCCTGGGCGTCCCGAGCCTCAGGTTCGTTTACGGTAAGATCCAGATATTCGACCCGCGCGGCCGGGCTGCGGTGCAGGAGGCGGCTGCCGGTCGTGGTTTCGAACCCGGCGGTCAACGTATAGCGCTCCAGCCGGTAGCTTGCTTCGGATCCGGCCGAATAGATCCGTCCGCCGATCGCGTCCAGCAGCGGCCGGGCCCAGCTCGTATCGGCGCCCTGACGCAGAATCTCGACGCCCGATACCCGTCCTTCCGGGATGATCCAGAAGCCGACGTCGATCCAGCTGTCGTCCATATGGTCGGCCAGCGTGCGGCTGAGCGTGTAGGCGTAGGAGGTCACGAGGCGATCATTGTCTTCCCCCTGACGGACCGCCTGCTGCGCCAGCGTGTAGCTCGGCGCGTGTATCAGCCGCCGGCGCGATCCTTCGCCGGAGCGGCCGATCTCGGCAAGAAGCGCGTCGGCACGCTCGCTGTCACCCACGCTTCGCGCGATTCGGGCCAGGACGATGCGGGCACCGGTCGCGCGCATGCGCTCGCGCGGCTCCGTCCGGCGCGACCATTGGATCAGCTCGCTCATCGCGTCCGATTGCGGATTGGCGATCAGCGCGTACCAGCGGTCGCGCAGCTCGGCGATGATGGCGACATCCTCGCGTCCAGCGGCCCGTGCGCTGCGCGTGAGACGCTCGAGCTCGCGCCGCGCGCCCAGGAAATTCCCCGACATCATCTGCACCTCGGCGATCTCCAGGCGCGCGGTGAAGTGGCGGTGATCCTCCCGCGGGACGCCCGCCTGGAGCGCGTTCAATATCTCGAAAGAGGATGTGCGCGCCTCGCGGTCGAGGCCGATATGGCGGGCGAAGCGGGTGGTGGCGCGGTAGAGATCGGAAACGGGCTCGGGATAACCTCGCGCCTGATCGCGGTTGCGGCCGACGGATGCGCGAACGGCGCTTCGGCCTTCGGCATAATCGCCGTTGAGGAACAGCGCCTCGGCAAGCGCCAGGGTCGCGTCCACATCCTCGTTGGTCGGGCAGTTTCGCGCCAGGCAGGCGGCGAGCCGGTCGCGGAAATCCTGGATCCGGGTGCCGGTGACCACCACGTTCTGACCCTCGCCGGGCTCGGTCTGCGCGAAGGCCGGGACGGAAAGGCTGGTCAACAAAGCGAGGATTAGGGCTCTGCGCATCGCGTCCTCCCGGAAACTAAGCTCCTGTACGCCGCCCCTTATGCCTTTGAAAGAGCAGGCGGTAACGGCAATGCCGATCAATCGGCCGGCTGGCGCGAAGTTGCCGCAGCCTCGGCGATGGTGCGGTTGGAGGCACGCAGCTTGGCCTTCAGCACCGTGGCGAAGCCGTGCTCGATGGCGCGGCGGACATCGTCATGGGCCTCCACATAGGGCCGCAAATCCTCGGCCGGCGCGCACCAGAAGCGTGCCGGCGTATCGAGGATCACGGTCGCGCTCGCACTTTCGCCGGAAAGGACCGTGAGTTCGCCGATCAGGTCGCCGGCACGGCAGATGCCGACATGCTGACCCATCGACAGCACGCGCGCCTCGCCCTCGGCCAGATAATAAAGATGGCTGACCAGCTCGCCTTCATAGGTCAGCGTGTCGCCGGCCTTGCCGGTCAGCCACAGGCCCTGATCGAACAGATGCCGGGCGCGGTTGCGCGGCAGATCGGCGAAGAGGCTGTCGAGCATCTTCTTTTCGTCCTCGCTGAAGCGGACCATGGCGTTGGCCAGCAGCCGCTGGCCGGCCATGACCACGCAAAGCGCGAACAGCACGCCGGCCCAGACCGCGCTCAGCTCGTCGCCAATCATCAGCGCGCGGACCAGCCAGGCCAGCGCGGCAGCGCCGACGATCAGCCGGACATGGTGAAGCCCGGGCGCGACGACCGCGAGCCCGAGCATCAAGAAACCGAATTGCAGCAGCAAGGCTTCGGGCGTCAGCATGGGTCCCCCTTCCGCGCGTTCATATTGCGTCAAAGCGGCGCGCGCGAAAAGCCCCTCTCGCGTCGGCGTTGCGCGCTCCCGCGTGTCGCCCCTATAGAACGGCCACCAATGCCCGGTGCCTGGGCTCGTCGCCGGAATGGCCTTCAGGATGGAGAGAGACGTGAATTCAATCTATTTGGCAGGCGCGGCAATCGCCGCCCTCGGCATCGGCACGATCGCGATGGCGCAGCAGAGCCCGGCGCCGGCGCCCGTACCCGTCACCACGCCCGCGGCGAACAATGTGCTGCTCGCCGACTGGACCGGCTCCTATGACGGCGTGCCGCCCTGGGACCGGGTCCGCCCCGAACTGTTCCCGCAGGCTTTCGAAACCGCGATCGCTGAGCAGCGGCGCGAGGTGCTGGCGATCGCCGACAATCCGCAGGCGCCGACCTTCGCCAACACGATCGAGGCGCTCGAGCGGGCTGGGCGCACGCTCGACCGGGTCAGCGCCCTCTTCGGGGTGATGACCGGCAATATGACCAACCCGCAATATCAGGCGCTGCAGCGCGAATGGGGCCCGCGCCTCGCCGCCGCCAGCGACGAGATCGTGCTCAATCCCAAGCTCTTCCAGCGCATCCGCGCGGTTTACGAGGCGCGCGAGAGCGCCGGCCTCGACGCCCAGCAGAAGCGGGTCGTCACTCGCCGCTACGAAAGCTTCGTCCGCCGCGGCGCCAATCTCACGCCCGAGCAGAAGCAGCAGCTCTCCCAATATAATCAGCAGCTTGCCGGTCTGTTCGCCGAGTTCAGCGAAAAGGTGCTCCGCGACGAGGAGAGCTTCATCACCGCGAGCGAGGCCGAGCTTGCCGGAGTCCCCGCCGACGTCCGCAACGCCGCCGCGGCCGCGGCGCGCGAGCGCAACCTTCCCGCCGGCCAGTTCGCCATCGTCAACACCCGCTCGGCGGTCGATCCGGTGCTGACCTTCGCGGACGATGACGGGCTTCGCGAGCGGATCTGGCGCGCCTTCGTCAATCGCGGCGACAACGGAGACGCCAACGACACCAATGCGACGATCCGCCAGATCGTCCGGCTTCGCGCCCAGCGCGCGCGCCTGCTCGGCTTCGAGAGCCATGCCCATTGGCGGATGCAGGACACGATGGCCGGGACGCCCGAGCGCGCCCAGGCGCTGATGATGCGGGTCTGGCCGGCGGCGGTGGCGCGGGTGCGCGAGGAGGTTCGCGACCAGGAGGCGGTCGCCCGCCGGCTCGGCCAGGATCCGATCATCCACCCTTGGGATTATCGCTATTATATGGAGAAGATCCGCCGCGAGCGGTTCAATATCTCGCAGGACGAGATCAAGCCCTATTTCGAATTGTCGAACATGATCGAGGGCATGTTCCACATGGCGGGCGAGCTGTACGGGCTTCGCTTCCGCGAGATCACCGGCCAGATCCCGGTCTGGCACCCCGACATCCGCACCTGGCAGGTCACCGACCGCGAAGGCCGCGACGTCGGCGTGTTCTACGGCGACATGTTCGCCAGGACCGGCAAGCGCTCGGGCGCCTGGGCGACCACCTATCGCAGCCGCTCCGCCCTGTTGGGGCAGAACATCGTGCTCGGGTCCAACAACAACAATTTCACCAAGCCGGGCGAGGGCGAGCCGGTGCTGATCAGCCTCGACGACGCCGAAACCCTGTTCCACGAATTCGGCCACGCCATCCATTATTACCTGTCGAACACCCGCTATCCGAGCCTCGGCGGGACGCCGCGCGACTTCGTCGAATATCCGAGCCAGGTGCATGAGAATTGGGTGATGACGCCCGAAATCCTCAATCGCTTCGCGCTTCACCATCAGACTCGCCAGCCGATGCCGCCGGCGTTGATCCAGCGGATCCAGTCGGCCAATCAGTTCAATCAGGGCTTCGCCACGGTCGAATATCTGTCCTCGGCGCTGGTCGACATGGCGCTGCATCTCGACCCCGAGGGCGATGTGGATCCCGACGCGTTCGAGGAGCAGACGCTGACCCGGCTCGGCATGCCGGCTGAGCTGGTGATGCGGCACCGGCTGCCGCAGTTCAATCACCTGTTCTCGTCCGACGCTTATTCGGCCGGCTATTATTCATACCTCTGGTCGGAGACGATGGACGCCGACACCTGGGCGGCGTTCGAGGAAACCGGCAACGTCTGGGATCCGGCGACCGCGGCCCGCTTCGCCCGGACCCTGCTGTCGACCGGCAACGAGACCGACCGGGCCGAGGCCTACCGCGCCTTTCGCGGCCGCGATCCGGACGTCGACGCGCTGCTCAGGAAACGGGGATTCCCGACCGGAGGCTGAAGGACCGGATCGTCATTCCGGCGAAAGCCGGAATCTCCTTTCCTTCAGCCCGCCGAAAGAAGGGGGATTCCAGCTTTCGCTGGAATGACGAGGGTTGCTAGGGCGCGTCCTGCGGCTGGGTTTCGACCAGGACGTCGAGCTGCTCCTGGCAGCCATTGGCGATCAGGGCGGAGGCGACGCTTTGGAGGTCTGTGGGCTCGCTGGCGAGCGTCCTGAAGGTGATCTGGGTCGGGACCGCCACCCCGGGCATGGCGAAGCTGTAGGTCGCGCCGCTGGCCATCGCCATGCCGGCGGGCCAGGCGGCGCTGGTCTGGCCGGCCGCCCAATCGACGGTGCGCGCGCCGCCCGGGCCCGAGACTGTGAGGCGCACCGGCGCGGTGGCGTCGGGCCGCCACAGCATGACCGGGCTGCCGGCGAGGCACATGGTTCCGCTCTGCGTCACGTCGACATGCCAGATGGTTGGGCCGTGCGGGACGATGCCGGCGCTGCGCACCGCGCCGACACGGGCGCGGCGGCCGTCGCTGGCGACGGCGGTGCGGGTGCCGCCGCGCGCGGCCGTGCCGGGCGAGAAAGTGCCGGCGCCGCGGAACGTGCGCGTCCCGGCCGGCGTCAGCACGACGAGCGTGTCGCCAGGCCTCAATGTGATGCGCGCATTGTCGGGCAGCGAGCGGCCGGCCGGATAGGCCTTGGCCGACGGGCCGGCCGAGCGGACGACCAGCACATTGGCGGCCGCCGATCCGGCCGCGGTGAGCAGAATGGCGGCGATCGCCGCGCTGCGAAGCGTGAAGCTACTTTGACCCCAAGACAAAATCACCTCCCGGACCGACCTCGCGGATCCTATAGACGAAATATTGCAGGGCCGCATCTTCCTTCTGCCCGGCGGCGATGGACTCGATCTGAACGAGCGCCTCGGCATCGCCCCCCTCGAAGGCGTTCCACAGGGCGCCCAAGCGCCCGCGCAGGCCCGGCTCCATGTCCGGCACCGGTTCCCAGACCATGACCGGCGTCGCGCGGCCGGAGAGCACGATCCGGCCCATCGGGCGGAAGACGTCCAGCGAGGTTTCGCGCTTCGCCTCGTCGCTGACCAGCATCGTCGTCTTCAGGGCCTTGTTGGCGGATTCGAGCCGCGCGGCGGTGTTCATCGCGTCGCCGAGGGCCGTATATTGGATCCGGCCCTCGCCGCCGAAATTGCCGACGATCGCCTCGCCGCGGTGGAGGCCGACGCGCGTGACCCCGATCGGCGGCACGTCGTCGCCGGCGGTTCGGCGGAAATCCTCGCCCGCCTCGTACATCTCGCGCCCCGCCCGGAGCGCGCGGTCGGCATCGTCGGGGCGGGCGATCGGCGCCCCCCAGAAGGTGACCAGCGCGTCGCCGACGAACTTGTCGAGCGTGCCGCCATGTTTGAGGACGATGTCGCTCATCAGGTCGAGATAGCGGTTCAGCAGCCGCGACAGCGTCTCCGGCGTGATCGCGTGGGAGAGCTTGGTGAAGCCCTCGAGATCGGTGAACAGGGCGTAGATTTGGGTCTTCTCGCCGCGCAGCGCCAGCCGCTCGGGATCGCGCATGATCTCGCGGGCGACGTCGGGCGGCAGATATTTGCCCAGCGCCGACTGGGCGAAGCGGCGCTGCTCCGTGCCCACAGCGCGCGCCGCGGCGCCGGCGCCGATGAACGCGAACAGCCAGCCCGCGCCCCAGCCGAAGGCGGGCAGGCCGAGCGTGTCGACGTCCATATTCTGGAGCTGGAAGGGCAGCCAGGCGATCAGGGCGACCTGAACGGCCAGAGCGAGCGCGAGCCGCCAGCCGCGAAGCTCCAACGCGCCGGTCAGGGCGCCGGCGATCGCCACGCCGAAGGCGGCGAGCCACAAGGCCCAGCTCGGAATGGGGGCCGGCATCCGCCCGTCGAGGCGCTGGGCGAGCAGCTGGGCATGGACTTCGAGCCCCTTCATCCAGCCGAGGTCGAAGCGGGTCATCGGCGTTTCGAAATCGTCCGCGTCGTTGATGTCGCCGCCGATCAGGATGTGGCGGCCCCGGATCTGTTCGGCCAGCGCGTCCGCCACCGCGGCTCGCGCCTCCTGCGGCAGTTCGCCCGATTCGAGCTGGGCGAGCACCTCGATCGACAGCTTCGGAAAGCGCCCGGCCTCGGCGTCGGCGGGACGCTGGAAATCGATCCCGCCCCGATAGCCCAGGAACTCCGGGTTCGCGGAAGTCATCGCGTTGGTGAGCAAAGGAGGCAGGCTGTCGTCGGCACGGGTCCAGCGCCGGATCACGCCGTCCTCCAGGTCGGGCTCCAGCCTGATGCTCGCTGGCCGCACCCGGGGCGAGCCGATCCGGCCGATGAAGGCGCGCAGGAACTGCTCCTGCCAGGGCTCGATCTGGTCGGGATTGGCGGCGTGGGTTGCGAAGGCCAGGAAGGTCGGCGTGCGCATCGCGCGGAACGCCTGGATGAGCTCCTCGTCCTCGGCCTGGGCCTGATCGAACAAGATGTCGATGCCGATCGCGCGCGGCCCCATCCGGTCGAGCGCCCGCAACGCCCGCGCCAGCATCCGCCGGTCGAGCGGCGAGCGCTTGCCGAGCAGTTCGAGCGTGGCGTCGTCATAGACGACCAGGGTGATGCGCCGGTCGGGCTCGGGAACCATGTCGGCGCCGGCCTTCAGCCTGAGGTCGTAGAGCGCCCGCTCGGCGTCGCTCGACAGCGGCACGTCCCAGTTGAAGCGGGCGAGAGAGAGGCCTGCGACGAGGAAGACCAGGGTGGCGAGCAGGCGGACCGGGCCGATCTGCTTCAGCGCCCGCCTCAGTCTCTCGCTCCAGCCGTCCCGCGCCTGCGCCATCGATCCCCCCGGCACGGGGATAAGGTGAAAGGGCAGGGGGGGACAAGGGAGCATTATCCTCCCCACGATTTCGTGGGGAGGGGGACCACCCGAAGGGTGGTGGGGAACCTTCCGACAGAGTGGAAGATACCCCTCCACCATGCTTTGCATGGTCCCCCTCCCCAGCAAATGCTGGGGAGGAATAGAAATATCAGCGCGCGCCCGCCTTTACCGCCTGCGCCCAGGCAAGCTCCGCGAGCGGCTCGAGCCGTGTCGCCATCTCGGCGGCATGGGCGGAGGCCGCAGTGCCGCGGGCCAGCCGGCCCTTGATTCCGTGGACAATGCCGGCGAGCCGGAACAGGTTGAAGGCCATGTAGAAATCGAGGTCGGCAATCCCTTCGCGGCCGGTCCGCCGGCAATAAGCCGCGACGTAATCCGCCTCGCACGGGATGCCGAGCGCGGCAAGATCGCGTCCGCCGAGCGCGTCCGGCATGCGGTACATCATGAGATGGTAGGAGAAATCCGCCAGCGGATGGCCGAGCGTCGACAATTCCCAGTCGAGCACCGCCAGTACCGTCGGCTCATGCGCGTCGAAGACCATGTTGTCGCAGCGAAAGTCGCCATGGATGACGCTGGGGGCGGGCTCGTCGGCAGGGATGTTTGCCGGCAGCCACGCCGCCAGCCTGTCCATCGCCGCCACCCGGCCGGCCTCCACATCCTCGGCATATTGCCGTGACCAGCGACCGATCTGGCGCGCGAAATAATTGCCCGGCTTGCCGTAATCGCCCAGCCCCGCCCCCTCTGGATCGATCGCGTGGAGCTGCGCGATCGTCGCGTTCATCGCGTCGAAATAGGACGCCCGCTCGGCCGCCTGCACTTCGGGAAAATCCGGTTCCCAGAAGATCCGGCCCTCGACCATCTCCATGACGTAAAAGGGCGTCCCGATCACCGCCTCGTCGATACACAGGCCGTAGGCCCGTGCGACGGGGAAGTCCTGCTGGCCCAGCGCGGAGATCACCCGATATTCACGGTCGACCGCGTGCGCGCCCGGCAGCAGCTTGCCCGGCGGCTTGCGGCGCAGCACGTAGGCGCGGCCGGGCGTGATCAATTTGTAGGTCGGGTTGGATTGGCCGCCCTTGAACTGTTCGACGGCGAGCGGACCCCGATAGTTTTCCACTTCGCGAGCCATCCAGGAGTCGAGTGCCGCCACGTCGAAGCGGTGGCCCTCGCGGACGTCGGCGGTGCCGCTGTTCTGGGCGCTGCGGTTCATTCCGCTTTGGTGCCTCAGCCGCGGCTCAGGCTCAAGCGCGCGTCGGGAGCCAAAATCGCGTTCCGGCCCAAGTGATTGAGGTCATGAGATATTAAAAAATGTTCTTAATTCCGCTTAACCAAGCGACAGGTTCGCGAAGCTGATTGGACTAATGGATCAGGAAAGATGGGCGCCGTCCCGGCTGGGCCTCTCGGAAAAGATCCGGAACGTGACTTTCCGGACTGGTACGGGGGGCAAGATTCCACCGGCGGTTTTTGGCCGAACCGTAGAGGCGCCCAGATTTCCGCTCGCCCCGGCACCGGCTCGTGGGCCGGGAAACCGGCATCAGAGGGGAACAAGACCTTGAAGAAAAAGATCGAGATCGCGACCATTCCGGAGCTGGGCACCAGCGTTGGCATGCACGGTTCGATGAGGCAGAAGGAAGTCGGCGGCATTATCTGCCTGGCTCTGGTCGCCATCCTCTACTCTCTCTAAGCGACGCTGAGAGACCGGGGGCGGAGGTGCTTTGCGCTTCCGCCCCTTTTTCGTCGCCATGATCATTTTCCAGGGGAATGGAGAGACATGATTGCAGGGGCCGAACTTTCGGCCTGGCTGGGCGACCGCCGCGCGCAAAAGCGCTCGCTCGACGCGGTCGCGCAAAGCGCGCGCGAATGGAGCCGTCATCCCATGATGAGCGGGCTCCACGCCGAATTGCGCGCGTTGCACGATCCGGCGCCCGAGCAGGTGCTCGATGCCGCCCGCAGGTTCATCGCGCGGGCGGACGAGATTGCCGCGATGCTGCGCGGGACGATCGCCGCCTGTGCGTCCGACCCCTTCTACCGCCCGCCTTTCCACCCGCTTTCAAGCGACATCCACAACGGCGTCCTCCTGTTCCAGAATCCCCTGCTGTCGATCGCACTCGGAGTCATCGGGGTCGACATGCTCGCCGCCAAGAAAGCGGACCCGCGCGGCGCAAGCTCGGTGGGATTCACAGGGCAGGTCTCGCTCTACCGCTACCTGAAGGCGGGACAGGCGACGCTCTCGATCTGGGAAGCACCGGAGATCACCGACACCTTCGTCGCGTCCGAGGCCGGCCATTGCCGGCTCGTCGGCCGCCGCCAGCTCGAAGACGGCGACGAGGTGCTGATCGACGGCCGCCGGGAGAGCTTCATCATCGACCATGCATCGGGCGAGATGGTCTATCTGCAGGCGCTCGTTCAGGCCAAAGCCGCGCCGCTCGCCGCCGAATATGACAGCAGGTCGCTGGCCTTCGTCGGCGCGAGCAGCACCGACGAAGTGAGCTCGCGGGTCGAGATGATGATCTCGCTGCTTCGCGCCATGGAGCGCGAGGACGCGCTGCCCCTGATCCTGGACTCGCTCGAAAGCCCGAATTTCCACACGCGCTGGCACATCATGCGCGAATTGCTCGCAATGGACGCCGAGGTCGCCGAGGCCCCGCTCCGGCGGATGGCCGAAAGCGATCCGCATCCCGAGGTGCGCGCCACAGCGCGGCGAACCCTCGCCATGTTCTTCGACGCTGAAAATGAAGGCCCGGCCGCGAGCGCCGCCGAAGGGGACGCCGAATGCCGCGCCTGATCGAAACAGAGGCGACCGACCGCATCGAGCTCGGGGAGCTGATCGAGCTGCTCGAAACCGGCGATTTCGACAGCCAGGACGAAGACAATTTCGCGTCCTGGGGCGAGCAGCTCAAGAGGCTCGGCAACAATCGCACCTTTCTCGCCGACATGCTGATCGCCGAATTGAAGCAGCGCTGCGACGGCCAGGTCCGCTCCAATCAGTATAGCGCCCAGGTGGTGATGCTTCACGGCAGCTCGAACCGCTTCCTGCTGCGCGCCAATTTCTGGCCCGCCCTGAAGGACAGCGTGGTCCGCCGAAGCGGCACCGACCCGTTCTTCTACGGCGTGCCCCACGACCACAATTTCTCGTTCCTCACCGTCGGCTATCTCGGTCCCGGCTATTGGAGCGACTATTACGAATATGATTATGGCGAGGTGGTCGGAATCCCCGGCGAGGAGGTCGACCTCAGATTCATCGAGAAATCGAAGCTCGATGAGGGCAAGGTGATGCTCTACCGCGCCCACAAGGACGTGCATTTGCAGCTGCCCGCCGACGCCATGTCGGTATCGCTGAACATCCTCGAAAGCTCGCACAGCTCGGCGTTCCGCGACCAGTATCGCTTCGACCTCGAAACCGGGAGGATCGACTCGATCCTGACCCTGATGTCGCTGGAGCCGATGCTGGCGCTTGCCGCCCATTTCGGCGGCGATGAGGGCATGGACCTGCTGACCAATTTCGCCGCCGGCCACCCGAGCGAGCGCATCCGCTGGTGCGCCCTGCGCTCGCGCGCGTCGGCGGCCGCCACGCTCGACGAGCGGATCGCGATCTATGCCGAGGGCGCCCGCACCGACAGCCGGCTGGTCGCCGCGATGGCGGCGCGCGAGGCCGAGCGCATCGAGAAAGGCCGCGCCTGGATTGACGGCGCTGCCTCGGGAAAGCCGCCCCCTGAAGCACGGCGGACAAAGGAAGAAATCTAGGCCTTCAGCCGCAACCGAAAAGCGTGCAGCAGCGGCTCCGTATAGCCGGACGGCTGCGCGGCGCCCTCGAAGATCATCGCCCGCGCTGCCTGGAAGGCGAGGCTGCGCGCCGGATCGGGCGCCATCGCTCGATAGCCGGGATCGCCCTTATTCTGGCGGTCGACGATCGCCGCCATCCGTGCCAGCGCCGCGTCGACCTCGGCCGCGCCCACAACGCCGTGGTGAAGCCAGTTGGCGACATGCTGGCTGGAGATGCGGCAAGTCGCGCGGTCCTCCATCAGGCCGACATCGTGGATGTCCGGGACCTTGGAGCAGCCCACCCCCTGGTCGATCCAGCGAACGACATAGCCCAATATGCCCTGGATATTGTTGTCCAGCTCCTCGCGCACCGCGTTCGCCGGCCAGCACCGGTCGGCCGCGACCGGGATGGCCAGCATGTCGTGCAGCCGCGCCGGCGCCTGCCCGGCGATCGCGCGCTGCCGCGCTCCGACGTCTACGCGGTGATAGTGGATGGCGTGGAGGGTCGCCGCGGTGGGCGAGGGCACCCAGGCGGTGCTCGCCCCCGCCTCCGGATGAGCGATCTTCTGCGCCAGCATGCCGGCCATCAGATCGGGCATCGCCCACATCCCTTTGCCGATCTGCGCCCGTCCCGCAAAGCCGCAGGCGAGGCCGACATCGACATTGTTGTCCTCATAGGCCTTGAGCCAGGCCGAGGTCTTCATCTCGCTCTTGCGGACCATCGGGCCCAGCTTGAGCGACGTATGGATCTCGTCGCCGGTGCGGTCGAGGAAGCCGGTGTTGATGAACGCCACCCGGCCCTTCACCGCGTGGATCGCCGCGGCGAGGTTGAGGCTCGTTCGCCGTTCCTCGTCCATGACGCCGATCTTGATCGAATGGCGCGGCAGGTCGAGCAAATCCTCCACCGCGTCGAACAAGGCGTCGGCGAACGCCGCTTCCTCCGGCCCGTGCATCTTGGGCTTGACGATGTAGATCGCGCCGGCGGCGCTGTTCGCCCGCGCGCCCCGCACGTCGTGGAGCGCGAGCAGCGCGGTGATCACCGCGTCGGCCAAGCCCTCAAAGACCTCCGCCCCGTCGAGCCGAAGCATCGGATTGGTCATCAGATGGCCGACATTGCGCACGAACATCAGCGCCCGTCCCTTGAGGGCGAACGGACCGTCCGGTCCTTCATAGGCCCGATCCGCCGCCGCGCGCCGGTCCACGGTCCGGCCGCCTTTCTCGACCGCGGCGCTGAGCGTCCCGTTCATCAGCCCCAGCCAGTTGCGATAGACCCCGATTTTGTCCTCCGCATCGACCGCGGCGACGCTGTCCTCGCAATCCATGATCGTCGTGATCGCGCTTTCGAGGACGATGTCGGCGACGCCGGCCCGGTCCGCCCGCCCGATCGGATGATCGGGGTCGATGACGATTTCGATGTGGAGATCATGGTGGCGAAGAAGGATTCGCCCATCGCACCAGCCCGCGAGCAAGCCGGGGTCGGCGAGGCCGCCTTGATCGGTGGTCAGCCTGCCGCCGTCGAGTGCGTAGCGGGTGACGTCGGCATGGCTGCCGCTGCCGAGCGGCGCGAGCTCGTCGAGCAAGGCCCGGCCCCAGGCGACGACCCGCGCGCCGCGCGCTTCGTCATAGCCGCCGGCTGGCGGCAGATCGCCCATCGCATCGGTGCCGTAGAGCGCGTCGTAGAGGCTGCCCCAGCGGGCGTTGAGCGCGTTCAGCGCATAACGCGCATTGCTGACCGGGACGACGAGCTGCGGCCCGGCGATCCGGGCGATTTCCGGGTCGACGCCCTGCGTGCCGATGGTGAAGGGAGGCGGCGTCTCGGCCAGATAGCCGATCCCGCGCAGGAACTCCTCCTCCTCGGCCGGCTCGGGCGCGCGGTTTCCCTGCGCCGCGTTGCGCGCGTCGATCCGCGCCTGCAGGTCGTCGCGCCGGGCGAGCAGCCGCTCGTTCCCCGGCGTCAATGCCCGCAGCAAGGCTTCGAAGCCCGCCCAGAAGCGCTCGGCCGGCACATCCGTGCCAGGCAGCGCTTCCTCATCGATGAAGCGCCGCAGCGCCGGATCGGCCCATAGTCCCGCCTCGTTCCGGTGGTCCGCCAAAAGCTCGTCCTTTCCTCGCCGCCGGCCGGCCTATGGGGGAGGGTGGCGGGCGCATCAAGAGATGGCGGCCCGCCCCGGCTTCTGTTATGATCCGATCCGGTGGGCCTCTTTTCCGGGAGACGGCAAATGGCCACGGGCAAAGTCCTTATCGCAGCCGCGCTGGCGGCATCCTCGAATCCAGCCTTGGCCGGCATCGTCACGGTCGGCTCGAGTTCGGCCCGGCTTTGCTACGAAACCGCGGAGTCGATGGTCTATCCGAGCCCGCGCGCGATGGCCCGCTGCGACGAGGCGCTCGATGAACCCGGCATCTCGCGCCGCGACGTGGTCGCGACCTATGTCAATCGCGGCATATTGAAGCTTCGCCGCGGCCGGATCGAGGCGGCGATCGCCGATTTCGACACCGCTCTCGAACTGGACCCGCGCCAGCCCGAAGCCTATCTGAACAAGGGCGCCGCCCTCGTCCGGCAGGGTCATGAGCGCGAGGCGCTGCCTTTGTTTACGGTCGCGCTCGAACACCGGACCAACCGGCCGGCCCTCGCCCATTTCGGCCGGGCCATCGCCCTTGAAGAGCTCGGCGACGTCGCCGCCGCCTACCGGGATTATCGGCGGGCGGCCGAGCTCGAGCCCGACTGGCAGGAGGCGCGCCTCGAACTGGCCCGCTTCCGGGTGGAGCCGCGTTAGCGGGCCCGCGCGGCGGGATGGCGCCGGAAGCCGTCCGGTGCTATGATCCGTCGCGGTGGGCTGTGGTTGAGGAGATCGACTATGGCTGTTCGCAAAATAATGATCGCGGCGCTCGCCGCGGCCTGCGCCGTCCCGGCGTCCGCCAGCGTCATGGTGCTCGGCTCGAGCAGCGCGCGCCTCTGCTACGAGGCTGCGGATTCGCCCATGCTGCCCCAGGCCCGCGCGATGCGCCATTGCGACGAGGCCCTGCAGCGCGAGGCGCTGTCGCGCTACGAGGAGGTCGCGACCCACGTCAATCGCGGCATCTTGCGGCTCCGCAAGGGCCAGGTCGACGGGGCGGTCGCCGATTTCGACGCCGCCATCGCGATCGATCCGAACCAGCCCGAAGCCTATCTGAACAAGGGCGCGGCGCTGATCCGCCGGCAAAATCCTGCCGACGCGGTGTCCCTGTTCACGGTGGCGCTGGAACACAATACCAGCCGGCCGGCGATCGCCCATTACGGGCGCGCGGTGGCCAACGAGCAGATCGGCAATATCAACGCCGCCTATCGCGACTTCCGCCGGGCGAGCGAACTCGCTCCGGAATGGCGGGAGCCGCGCCTGGAACTGGCCCGTTTCCGGGTGACGGGCGAATAGAAGGAACGGCGACGGCCTCGGTCGGTTGATCCTGCGCGAGGCCACACCGCCTCGCGCAGGAGATTTCGACCGATGCCCTTCACGCTCCCCGATTTGCCCTTTGCCAAGGACGCGCTCGGCGCCTTCATGTCGGCCGAAACGCTCGATTACCACCATGGCAAGCACCACAAGGCCTATGTCGACAAAGTCAACGCCCTGGTCGGCCAGACCAGCCTAGGCGACGCTTCCCTGATCGAACTGATCCGCGACGCGAAGGACAAGGGTGACACGACGCTCTTCCACAACGCCGCGCAGCACTGGAATCACAGCTTCTTCTGGCAGTGCCTCGCGGCGCCCGAGGGACAGCGGCCGACCGGCAAGCTCGCGGCGATGATCGAGGAAGGCTTCGGCGGCACCGATCAATTGCTGACGAAGCTCAAGGACGAGGCGGTCGGCCATTTCGGCAGCGGTTGGGCCTGGCTCGTGCTCGATGGCGGCAAGCTCGCAATCACCTCGCTCCACGACGCCGACACGCCGGTGGTCCACGCGGGCATGAAGCCGTTGCTCACCCTCGATGTCTGGGAGCACGCTTATTATATCGACTATCGCAACGAACGCCCCAAATTCGCCGAGAGAGTGCTCGCCAACATCGTCAACTGGGCGTTTGTGGCCCAAAACCTCGACGGCGGAGGCACGGCGCGGGCGGACCAGCAACGGTCCGGCGCGGCCAGCATCGCCTAGGGTCCGTACTCAATTAGGGCTTGAAGATTTTCGAGGAATTCCAACGTCATCCCGACGAAAGTCGGGATCCATGACACCGCTTTGTGAGAGGAGGCGATTTGGCAGGCGCCTTTTAGGGCGATTGCGTGTTCATGGATCCCGGATCAAGTCCGGGATGACGACGTTCAGAAACCTCCGGCTTATTTCCAATTGAGTCCGGACCCTAGCGGTTGCCGCCCAGCGCATCCGTCATATGCAGCACTATCGTGCCGCGCTGCAGCTGGGGTCCCCATTCCGAATCCACGCTGTAGAGCGCGCGCAGATAGGCGACATCCTGCCGGGTCAGCGCCATCGGGCGCCGCTCCGGCGGGCATGCCGCGTTCATCAGATTGAGGATGGTCTCGGATTCGTCGCACCTCTCCGCGACCGGCGTCTGGGCGAGGGCGAGGAATGCCAGAAGCTCGGCAATCGAATCGACATTCCGGCCCTCGACGTGACGGATGTCTGCGAAGATCAGCACGTGGGCGAGCCCGCTGCTGATCCCGTTCGAGAGCCGGCTGCCTGCCGCGCCGCCGGGCGCGCGAACGCCGGCTTCGTCGATCGTCTCGCCGCGATGTGCCCCCTGTTCAATCCCGCCGCCGTTGGGGCCGGGCCGGGTGGTGGTTAGGTACCAGGCCTGCACCGGTTGCCGGACACGCATAACCTCGTCGCGCCGCGCAGCATAATGGAAGCCGATCACCAGCCGGTTGCGCCGTGCCGCCCGCTCCACGCTCGCCTGCGGCTCGCTCGTGAAGCCGATACGCACATTCGGACGGCACAGCGCCGCGCGATTCGTGCGGATGCCGAGGCCGTCGGCAATGTCCATGATCCGGGTGGCGATTCGCGCGTTCATCTCCGGCGCCAAACCCCAGGTCCGCACGCATATCGGGTCGTGCCAGCGCGCCAATTCCCCGATCCGGGTCCGGACCGCGTGGCTCTCGAAGTAGCGAGAGGCCTCGCGGCGTCGTTCCGCTTCGTCGTCGGGCCGCTCGCCTATCACGGTGACCGACTGGCCGCCGTCCTGGGCCTGGGGCTCCGGCTGTCCGCCGCGCGGCAGCGCGAGTTGTTGCGCCGCCAGCGGAACCGCCGGCACGAAGCTGAAGACGGCGCAAAGCGCCAAAAGCTGATGGCCCTTCATCCGGTCACCGCCTTTCCCAGTTCACAGAATTTTGGCGCGGATGGGGGAAAAGGCAAGAGCCGATCGCGTCAGGTCTTGAGCCGATACCCGGTCCGGAACATCCACCAGACGATGGCGAGGCAGAGGAAGAAGAAGCCGAGCGTCGCGGCCAGGCTGACGCCGACGCCGATGTCGGTGGTGCCGTAGAAGCTCCAGCGGAAGCCTTCGATCAGATAGACGACCGGATTGAAGTGGGTGATCGTCCGCCACGGCTCGCCGAGCATGGAGATCGAGTAAAAGGCGCCGCCAAGGAAGGTCAAAGGCGTCACGATCAGCATCGGAATGAACTGGATCTGCTCGAAATTCTGCCCCCAGATGCCGATGATGAAGCCGAACAGGCAGAAAGTCACCGCGATCAGCACCAGGAAGGCGATCATCCAGAACGGATGGAGGATCTGGATCGGCACGAACAAAGCGGCGGTGGCGAGGATGATCAGGCCGAGGATGATCGATTTGGTGGCCGCCGCGCCGACATAGCCGATCACCGTCTCGAACGGCGAGATCGGCGCCGACAGCAATTCGTAGATCGTGCCTGTGAACTTGGGGAAGAAGATGCCGAAGCTCGCGTTGAAGATGCTCTGCGTGAACAGGGACAGCATGATCAGCCCGGGCACGATGAAGGCGCCATAGGGAACGCCGCCGGTCGCGTCGGCCTGGATATTGCCGCCGATCGCGGCGCCGAACACGACGAAATAGAGCGAGGTGGTGATCACCGGCGTGACCAGGCTCTGCCACAGCGTGCGCAGGGCCCGCGCCATTTCGAAGCGATAGATCGCCCAGGTGCCGTAGAGATTGAAGGTCATCCCCGCTTCTCCTCGTGGACCAGGCTGACGAAAATGTCCTCGAGCGAGCTCTGCCGCGTGTGCAGATCCTTGAAGCCGATGCCGGCATCGCTCATCCGCCGCAGCAGGGAGGGCACGCCGGTCTTCTCGGCATTGGCGTCGAACGCATAGGTCAGTTCGTGGCCGTCGGCCTGGAGCGAGAGGTCCCATTCGGCGAGCTCGGGCGGGATCGTCTTCATTGCCTCGCTGAGGTTCAGCGTCAGCTCCTTCTTGCCGAGCTTCTTCATCAGGCTCGATTTCTCCTCGACCAGGATCAATTCGCCCTTGCTGATCACGCCGACCCGGTCGGCCATCTCCTCGGCCTCCTCGATATAATGGGTGGTGAGGATGATGGTCACGCCGCTCTCGCGGAGCTGGCGGACGAGATTCCACATGTCGCGCCGCAATTCGACGTCGACGCCCGCGGTCGGCTCGTCGAGGAACAATATTTCGGGCTCGTGGCTCAGCGCCTTGGCGATCATCACCCGGCGCTTCATCCCGCCGGACAGCTCCATGATCTTCGCCTTGCGCTTGTCCCACAGCGAAAGCTCGCGCAGGATCTTCTCGATATGGGCCGGATCGGGCGGCTTGCCGAACAGGCCGCGGCTGAAGGTCACCGTCGCGATCACGCTTTCGAAGGCGTCGGTGTGCAGCTCCTGGGGGACGAGGCCGATCCGGCTGCGCGCGGCGCGATAATCGCGGATGATGTCGGCGCCGTCGACGCTGACCGTGCCCGTGGTCGGGGTCACGATCCCGCACACGATCGAGATCAGGGTCGTCTTGCCGGCACCGTTGGGGCCCAGAAGCGCGAAAATCTCGCCCCGCTCGATCTGCAGGTCGACCATCTTCAGCGCCTGCAGGCCGCCTTTGTAGGTCTTGCTGAGGCCGGAAATGTCGATGACGGTGGGCATGGCGTTCCTATTCGACCGGCGGCGGCGGGGGAACCTCGGCGGGCTCTTCGAGGGTCAAACCGTGGCGCAGCAGCATCGGCACGTTGGCGATGATGAACAGGAAGGTGGCCGGGATGAACAGCCAGAGCTTCGAGGCGGCCCAGAAATCGGTGCTGGTGTTGCGCCAGATCGCCTCGTTGAGCGCGGCCATGGCGAGGAACAGCAGGATCCAGTTGCGGGTGAGCAGCGCCCAGCCCCGGTCCGACAAGCCCGGATAGGCCGCGCCGAGGACGAGCTTAAGGAGATTGCGGCCCGTCCTGAGCCCGAAGAAGAGCAAACCGGCGACCAGCGAATAATAGATGGTCGGCTTGATCTTGATGAAGCGCTCGTCCTGCAGCCAGATGGTGACGGCGCCGAAGCCGAGCACCATCACGCCCGAGAACCACAGCAAGGGCGAGATCCGGCCGAAGCGCAGCTTGGAGATCAGCATCGCCGCGATCATCGCCACCATGAACACGCCGGTGGCGACGTAGATGCGCTCGCTCTTGTCGACCGGCGCCAGGAAGTTGGCGAGGAAGAAGAGGACGATCGGGCCGTAATCGAGGGCGAGCGAAACCTGGGTGGAGGGGCCGGGCTTCGAGGAGCCGGGCCCGGCGGACGGCTCGGCCGCCGTCTCGGCTTCGATCTTCATCCCGCCACTCCCGCGATCGCCCGCGCCGCTTCGGCCGCGTCGAACGGACGCAGATCGTCCATCCCCTCGCCGACGCCGATGGCGTGGATGGGCAGGCCGAACCGGTCCGCCGCCGCGACCAGGACGCCGCCCCTCGCCGTCCCGTCCAGCTTGGTCATCACCAGGCCGGTCACCCCGGCGACTTCGCGGAAGACCTCGATCTGGGCGAGGCCGTTCTGGCCGATGGTCGCGTCGAGCACCAGCACGACGTCGTGCGGCGCGGCCGGATTGAGGCGGCCGAGAACGCGCCGGATCTTGGCGAGCTCGTCCATCAGATCCTTCTTGTTCTGAAGCCGGCCGGCGGTGTCGACGATCAGCACGTCGATGCCCTCGGCGGTCGCCTTCTTGACCCCGTCGAAGACGATCGCCGAGCTGTCCGAGCCCTCGGGCCCCGAGATCATCGGCACGCCGGCGCGGTCGGCCCAGACCCGCAATTGCTCGATCGCGGCCGCGCGGAACGTGTCGCCCGCCGCCAGCAGCACCGAATAATCCTGCTCCTGGAAGAGATGGGCGAGCTTGGCGATGGTCGTCGTCTTGCCCGATCCGTTGACTCCGACCACCAGGATCACCTGCGGCCGCGGGAAGGCGTCGATCTCGAGCGGTTCGGCGACCGGAGCCAGGATCTTCTCCAGCTCCTGCGCCACCACCTCGCGGATCGCCGCCTCGCTCAGGCCCCGCTCGAACTTCTCGGACGCGAGCCGGGCGCGCACCTTCGCGGCGGTGGCCGGGCCGAGGTCGGAGGCGACCAGGGCCTCCTCGATGTCGTCGAGAACCGCCTCGTCGAGCGCGGACCTGGCGAGCAGGCCGGTGAGGTTGTCGCCGAGCCGGTCGGAGGTCTTGCGGAAGCCGAGGCGCATGCGCTCGTACCAGGAGGCGTCGTTCACGCAGGGGCTCCGATCAGGACGTCATCGGCCATGCCCGTCACGCAAATTTCGACAATATCCCCGTCATTCCAGCAGCTTTCGTCGGATTGACGGATTCGGACCGGGGCGAAGCATTCCGCGTGCCCGAAGCCGCCGCGCTCCACCAGCACCCGCTGCCGAGTTCCGACCAATCCGTCCAGCCACGCCGCCTTGCGGCGCGCGCAGGCCTCGCGCAGGCGGCGAGCGCGGAGCTTTGCGATGTGGGGGGCGATTTGGGGCATGCGGGCCGCGGCCGTGCCACGCTTGGGCGAAAAGGGGAAGACGTGCCCCATCACGATGTCGCAGTCCTCGATGAGGCGCAGGCTGTTTTCGGCCATGCCGTCGCTCTCGGTCGGGAAGCCGGCGATCAAATCGGCGCCGATCGCGATTTCGGGCCGTTTCGCCTTCAGCCGCGCCACCGTTTCGATCGCATCGCGCCGGCTGTGCCGCCGCTTCATCCGCTTCAGCACCAGATCGTCGCCGGCCTGGAAGCTCATGTGCAGATGCGGCATGAAGCGGGGCTCGCCGGTGACGAGCTCGAAGAGCCGCTCGTCCATCTCGATGCAATCGAGCGAGGACAGGCGCAGCCGCGGCAGGGTCGGCACATATTTGAAGATCCGCTCGATCAGCGCCCCGAGCGTCGGCGCGCCGGGCAGATCGGGGCCGTAGCTGGTCACGTCGACCCCGGTCAGCACCACTTCGTTGAAGCCCGCGTCGGCCAGGGCCGCGATCCGCTCGATGACCAGCCCGGCCGGCACCGAGCGGCTGTTGCCGCGGCCGAAGGGGATGATGCAGAAGGTGCAGCGATGGTCGCAGCCATTCTGCACCTCGACGAACGCGCGCGAGCGCTCGGCGAAACCGGACACCAGATGCGGCGCGGTTTCGCGCACCGCCATGATGTCGGAGACGCGGATTTCAGCCGTGACCGGCGGTCCGACCCCGTCCGTCATTCCAGCGAAAGCCGGAATCTCTTTGCCTTCAGAAGAGAAGGGAGATTCCAGCCTTCGCTGGAATGACGAGGAGATGAACTTCTCCCTGTTCCCGATCACACGGCTCACTTCCGGCATCGCCGCGAACGTCTCCGGCTCGATCTGCGCTGCGCAGCCGGTGACGAAGATGCGCGCGTCAGGCCGCGCTTTTCTGGCCCTGCGGATCGCCTGGCGGGTCTGGCGCACGGCTTCGTTGGTGACCGCGCAACTGTTGACGATGACGAGGTCGTCCTGCGCGGCCGCGAGCGCGCGCATCGCCTCGCTCTCGGCCATGTTGAGGCGGCAGCCCAAAGTGACGATCTCGACGCTCATTCCGGGAGCTCGCCGCTGAACACATGGGTCGCCGGCCCGCTCATCCGGATCGTCCCGCCCGGCGTCCAGTCGATGGTGAGCGATCCCCCCGGCAGGCGCACTTCGACCGGACCGCCGATCGTCCTGGCCCGGATCGCGGCGGCCGCCGTCGCGCAGGCGCCGGTGCCGCAGGCGGCGGTCAGCCCCGCGCCGCGCTCCCAGACCCGCAATTTGATTGCATCGCCCTCGAACGAGGCAATGTTGACGTTCACCCGCTCGGGAAACAAAGGGTCGCGCTCGATCAGCGGCCCGAGCCGTGCCAGATCGACCGCGTCGGCGTCGGAAACGAAGAAGATGATGTGGGGGTTGCCGACATTGACCGCGCTCGGTTCCTGCAGATCCTCCCAGCCGACCGGCATCTCCGCCGTGTCCATCGCATAAGCGAGCGGGATATCCTCCCAGCCGAAGCGCGGCGCGCCCATGTCGATGCCCTCGGGATCGCCGCGCAGGATGCCGCTTTTGGTCTCGATCGTCGCCGTGCCGCCCTCCAGCATCACCACGCAGCGCGACGCATTGCCGCAGGCCTCGACCTCGCCGCCGTCCGCATTCCAGATCCGCATCCCGACGTCGGCGACCTGCGACGGCTCGAGCAGGATCACCTGGTCGCAGCCGATGCCGGTGCGGCGGTCGGCGATCGCGCGCGCGCGCGCCGAGTCCATCGCCACCGCGCCCTGGCGGGCATCGAGGATGACGAAATCGTTGCCGAGGCCGTGCATCTTGTGGAAGCGGGTCATGCTGGCCGCGATCTAGGTGGTGGGGCGGCCCAAGTCCACCTTCGCCGTCCCGCGCGACCGCCCTTCCGGACGTAAAGCGGACCTAAAATAGGTTAAGGCGCGAACGAACTATGTTATGCTCGATTGTCGGGATGCTTTCGCTCCGCGAGTCGCCCGCAGGGATTTACCAATGGATAGCCGTACATCGGTTCTCGCCGAAGCCGCAGACAGTCTGGCTTTGGCGGTGATCGCCTCGTCCAACGCCCCCGTCCTGCTGCTCGACGACGAACTCCGAATCATCGCGGCGAGCGACTCGTTCTGCGACACGTACGGCCTCGATCCGCGCGGCATGGAGGGCCGGCCGCTGGCGGAACTTGGCGACGGCGAGTGGGGCGCTGCCCAGCTCGCCTCGCTGCTCCGGGCCACCGCCGCTGGCTCGGCCGAGATCGATTCCTACGAGATACAGCTGGTCCGACCGGGCCAGGTCAGCCGCTGCCTGGTGCTCAATGCCCGCAGGCTCGATTATTTCGACGCCGACAATGTTCGCCTCGTTCTGTCGGCGGTCGACGTCACCGACGCCCGGGTCGGCGAGAAACTCAAGGACGATCTGCTGCGCGAGAAGGCGATCCTGCTCCAGGAGCTCCAGCACCGGGTCGCCAACAGCCTGCAGATCATCGCCAGCGTGCTGATGCAGGGCGCCAAGAAGGTGCGCTCCGAACAGGCCCGCAGCCATTTGCGCGACGCCCGCAACCGGGTGATGTCGATCGCGACCATGCAGCGGCAGCTTGCCGCCTCGCGGCTCGGCGACGTCGTGCTGCGCGACTATTTCGCCGATCTGTGCGCCAGCATCGGCGCCTCGATGATCAGCGATCACGATCAGCTCGCGTTGACGGTCAGCGTCGATGACAGCGTGACCAAAGCGGACGTGTCGGTCAGCCTCGGCCTGATCGTGACTGAATTGGTGATCAACGCCTTGAAGCACGCCTTCCCGCGCCACCGCAAGGGCAAGATCCTGGTCGACTATCGCTCGGACGGGACGGCCTGGACCCTGACGGTGCGCGACACCGGGGTCGGCATGCCCAGGGAGAGCGATTCCAAGCCCGGCCTCGGCACCGGCATCGTCGAGGCGCTGGCCAGGCAATTGGAGGCCACCGTCGAAGTCGCGGCGGCAAAACCGGGAACGATGGTCTCCATCGGCCATAAGTAAGGCGATGAAACGGCTCTCTCCCGGGTTGGGCACGCCCCTCCCGAGAGTCCGAAGCCGATGAGAACGGCAATGGAATGTCTCGCAAAGGCCTCGGAAATGGACGAGCGCGCCGCTTCCTGCGCCGATCTCGCCATGCGGGTTCAGTTCCTCGAAGCCGCTTGGGGGTGGCGCGATCTGGCCCGGCGCGCACTGGTCCACGAGCGCGGCGGTGCCCGTCTACGCCGTGGCGCTGGGAAATGAGCCGGATATATCGGGCTAAGCCGGAACTAGCGCATGGCGACCGTCAGAGCAGCCGCCAGCTGCAGATGCGCTTCGACGCCGCCGTGCGCAGCGGCGCCATCCCCCGCCAGGAGTCGCAGGGATTGCAAAGGGACCTGCGCCAGCTGATCCATCTCGAGCGGCAATATAGCCGGGCCGGGTTCAACAGCTGGGAGCGGCGCGCGCTCAGGGAGCGCAGCCGCACTCTGAGCATCAACCTTGCCACGGCCGAGCGCTCGAACGGCCTCCGCGGCGGCCGCGACGGTCACGGCGACGACCGGCGCGGGGATCGCGGCGACAAGGACTGATCCACACCCGGCCCGCCGTCGGGCGGCGTGAGCGTCAGGAGGGCGTCCGGCGTGCCGCGTGTCTTTTCCGTGCGGCGCGAAGGCTCGGCGGCCTTGCCTTCGCGCGCCGCCGCCTCTATGTGCCGCTCATCCCGACGACGGGTGAGTTTCGAAGCGTCTGAGGACGCACGCTGGCCGGCGAGGTTTCGCCCGCCGGCGTTTTTCGTTTGGTAGGCCAAAGCCCCTCTTTTGGGAGGGGTTGGGGTGGGCCGCAAAAGAGGCAGAAGAGCATGTTCGAAAGCCTGAGCGATCGCCTGAGCGGGGTCTTCGATCGGCTGCGCGGCCGCGGCGCGCTCAGCGAGGCCGACGTCCGCGGCGCGATGCGCGAGGTCCGGATCGCCTTGCTCGAGGCCGATGTCGCGCTGGCCGTGGTCCGCGAGTTCGTCGACAGGGCGACCGAGCAGGCGGTCGGCCAGCAGGTGCTGCGCTCGGTCACGCCGGGGCAGCAGGTGGTCAAGATCGTCCACGACGCCCTGGTCGAGATGCTCGGCGCCGAGGAAGCCGCGCTGGAGCTGGCGGTGGCTCCGCCCGCGGTGATCATGATGGTCGGCCTGCAGGGCTCGGGCAAGACCACCACCACCGCCAAGCTCGCCAAGCGCCTCACCGAGAAGGACCGCAAGAAGGTGATGATGGCGTCGCTGGACGTTGCCCGGCCGGCCGCTCAGGAGCAGCTCGCCGTGCTCGGCCGCCAGGCCGACGTCGCGACCCTCCCCATCGTCCCCGGCCAGGCTCCGGTCGACATCGCCCGGCGCGCGCTCAACGCCGCGAAATTGCAGGGCTATGACGTCCTGATGCTCGACACGGCGGGCCGTCTCCACGTCGATCAGGCCTTGATGGACGAAATGAAGGCCGTCGCCGAAGTCTCTGGTCCACAAGAGGTTTTGCTGGTCGCCGACGCGATGACTGGGCAGGATGCGGTCAACGTCGCCAAGAGCTTCACCGAACAGGTGGCGCTAACGGGCGTGATCCTCACACGGATGGACGGCGACGCCCGCGGCGGCGCGGCGCTGTCGATGCGCGAAGTCACCGGCAAGCCGATCAAATTCGCCGGCACCGGCGAAGGGATCGACAAGCTCGAGGCCTTCCATCCCGAGCGGGTGGCTGGGCGCATCCTCGGCATGGGCGACGTCGTCGGCCTGGTCGAGCGCGCGCAGGAGACGATCAACGCCGAAGACGCCGAGGCGATGGCCCGCAAGATGGCCAAGGGCCAGTTCGACCTCAACGACCTGCGGAACCAGCTTCAGCAGATGCAGCGGATGGGCGGGCTCGGCGCGCTCGCCGGGATGATGCCCGGCCTTGGCAAGATGAAGAATCAGATCAACCAGAGCGGCGTGCTCGAAGGCAATGTGCTCGGCCGGCTCGACGCGATCATCTCGTCGATGACGCTGAAGGAGCGGCTCAGGCCCGATCTGCTCAACGCCAAGCGCAAGATCCGGGTCGCCAACGGCTCGGGCACGACCGTGCAGGAGGTCAATAAGCTCCTCAAGATGCACCAGGAAATGGCGGGCGCGATGAAGAAGATCCGCAAGATGGGCGGGCTCGCCAAATTGGGCGCCATGTTCGGCGGTGGCGGAATGGGGGGCATGGGCGGCCCAGGCGGAATGGGCGGTTTCGGCGGCCCTGGCGGGATGCCGCATGGCGGCCTGCCCGGCCTCCCCGGCGGCCAGGGCGGCGCACCGTTCAACCTACCGAAGAATTTCAAGAAGTGACCATAACTCTTCGTCATTCCAGCGAAAGCTTGAATCCATACTGACTGAATTTGACCCCCGGTCTTTGCCGGGGTGACGCGAAATCAACGAAAGGACGATCGAAATGGCAGTTGCAATCAGGCTTAGCCGGGGCGGCGCGAAGAAGCGGCCTTATTACAAAATCGTGGTCGCGGACGCCCGCAACCCGCGCGACGGCAAGTTCATCGAGCGGATCGGCAGCTACAATCCGCTGCTCGCCAAGGACAATCCCGAGCGGGTGAAGCTCGACGCCGAGCGGGCCAAGCATTGGCTCTCGGTCGGCGCTCAGCCGTCCGACCGCGTGTTGCGCTTCCTCGACGCCGCCGGCGTGATCGAACGGCCGGCGCGCAGCAATCCGAAGAAAGGCGAGCCGGGCGAGAAGGCCAAGGAGCGCGTCGAGGAGCGCGCCAAGAAGGACGTGGCCGCCGCCGAGGCCGCCGAAGCCGCCGCCGCGGCGCCGGCCGAGGAAGTCGCCGAGGCCGCTCCCGCCGAGGAGGAGGCCGTGGAGGCCGCCGAAGCTCCTGCTGAAGAGGCTGCTGCCGAGGAAGCCGCTCCGGCCGAGGACGCCGCTCCGGCCGAGGACGCCGTGGTCGAGGAAGCGCCCGTCGTGGAGGCCGCCGCCGAAGAGGCTCCGGCTGAGGAGGCCGCTCCGGCCGAGGCCGCCGCCGAAGAGGCTCCGGCTGAGGAGGCCGCTCCGGCCGAGGCCGCCGCCGAAGAGGCTCCGGCCGAAGCCGCCGCCGAGGATGCGCCGGCCGCCGGAGAGGCGACTCCCGCCGCCGAAGCCGCCAATGAGGGCGAATCCGCCGAAGCGCCCGCCGAGGGCAGCGACGACGCCGCTCCCGAGGAAGGCGCGGACAAGGCCGAAAAGGCTTAGGCCTTGGCCGAAGCCCGGGTCACCCTCGCCGCCGTCGCCGGCGCGCACGGCATTGGCGGCGAGGTGCGCCTGAAATTGTTCGCCCAAGGGGTCGACAGCCTCAAGCGGCACCAGGTCTTCCACGCGGACGGCCGCGTGCTGACGCTCAAATCGGTGAAGCCGGGCGGCGTCGGCGCCATCGCCCGCTTCGCCGAGATTTCCGATCGCGGCGCCGCCGAGGCACTGCGCGGGACGTTGCTCACTGTCCCGCGCTCGGCATTGCCGCCGCTCGCGGACGGCGAATATTATCACGCCGATTTGATCGGCCTGCCGTGCGAGGGGCCGGACGGCACCGCGCTCGGCATGGTCGTCGCGGTCGAGAATTTCGGCGCCGGCGATCTGCTCGAGATCGAAAAGCCGGGCGGCAAGCGCGGCCTCATCCCGTTCCGCGCCGGCGTCGCCGATCTGGCCGGCGGCAAGGTGGTCGCCGACCCGGATTTCCTGGCCTGAATGGCCTCCCCTGGACGGCGAGGGGAAGATCCCTTCACCGCATCGGCGTCCGCTCCTTCGCCAGATCGTTGCGGATCGTGGTCGCCGCGACTCCGCCTTCGCCCATGGCGTGGCTGATCTGGTCGAGGCCCAGGACGACGTCGCCGGCGGCATAGATTCGCGGGACGCTGGTGCGCTGGTGCGAATCGACGACGATGCAGCCGGTGTCGCCGCTCAGCGTTACGCCGAGCTGCTGGGCGAGCTCGGTGTGCATGTCCGAGCCCAGCGCCGGATAGACGCTGTCGAACGTGTGGTGCCCGCTTGGCGTCTCGACCACGATTGCGTCCGCGAGCGCGGCCACCGCATGGCAGGGTCCGTCGACCGCGGCGATTCCGAGCTCCTCCAGCTGCGCGCGATCGCCGGCGTCGAGTTCCAACGCATTGTGCGGCGCGATCAGGGTGATGTCGGCGGTGAAGCCGCGCAGGAACACCGCTTCGGCGACGCCGTGCGCGTCGCCGCCGATCACGCCGATTTTCTTGTCGGTCACCTCATAGCCGTCGCAAATCGGACAATAGCGGATCAGGCCGCGCGCCAGCGCCTCATCGTGCAGGCCTTCGTCCATCGCCGGGCGGCGATTCTGGGTGCCGGTCGCGAGCAGGATTGCACGTGCGCTCGCGCTGCCCGACCCCCACGTCACGCAATAGCCGCCCTCCTGGGGATCGAGCCGCGTCACCCGCTCGGTCTCGAAGGCGACTCCGTAAAGCTCCGCCTGCGCCTTCATCCGCGCGAGCAGCTCCCGGCCAGAAATTCCCTCAGGAAAGCCGGCATGATTGCGCGTGCAGGGGATCCAGGCGGCGCGGCTATTGCCCGCATCGACCACGCGCACCTTGAGGTGGAAGCGCGCAAGATAGATGGCGGCGGTCAGCCCGGCGGGGCCCCCGCCGATGATCAGGCAATCGAGCTCGGGCGCGTCCATCGCATTGTTACCGCTGGGCACGTCGCTTGGTTCCTCTTAGGATCGGCGGGGGAGTCGAAGCATGGCTGACAGGCACTGGGCTATTCATTGGGCGCGGCGCAACTGGTTCGTGCCTTTGCTCGCGATATTGCTGGCGATCGAGGTCGCTTTCGCGCGTACGACCTTGTGGGCGCAGGACGGCCTGGCGGAGGCGGTGATCCTGTTCGACCTATGCGTGTTCGTCCCCGCGCTCCATTTTTTCTGCTATCGCCGGACCCTGGCCCGCCGGGCGCTGCTGATCCGCACCGCGGCGCTTTCGTGCGGCGGCATTTACATCGCCTCGCTGCTGGTGCCGGTGGAGGCGCAGCGGCTGATCGCGGAGCTCGGCTGGGCGAGAATCGCCGGGCTCGCTTTGGTCGCCGCATTCGAATTGTGGGTGGTGATCGCGACCGTGAAGCTCGTCTTCGGCGGCGCCGGCACCGACGAGATCGCGGCGAAGAGCGGCGCCCCGCTCTGGGTCGCGCGGCTGATGCAGGCCGAGGCACGCTTCTGGAAATTCCTGTGGAGACTGATCCGTGGTCGCTAGGCTCCTTGTCGCCCTCTTCCTCGCGCTCACGCCGCTGTGGGCGGCACCGGCCCAGAGCGGGCGGGTCGAGCAGACCGGCCCCTCGCTGGACCCATTGTTCGAGCGCTACATGACGGAGAATCACGTTCCCGGCCTGGTCTGGGGCGTCGTCGCGGATGGCCGGCTGGCTTACGTCCAGACGTTCGGGAGCCGGACTCAGGACCCGATGGAGATCGTCACTCCGGACACGCTGTTCCGCATCGCCAGCATGTCCAAGGCGTTCACCGCGCTCGCCATATTGAAGCTGCGCGACGAGGGGCGGCTGCGGCTCGACGCCCTTGCGGAGGAATATGTGCCGGAAATGCGGCGCTGGCGCTATCCGACGAGCGACAGCCCGCGCATCCGCGTCCGCGATCTCCTGAGCCATGTGGGTGGCTTCGTCACCGACGACCCCTGGGGCGATCGCCAACAGGTGCTGAGCGACGCCGAGTTCACCGCCATGCTGCGGGCGGGCGTGCCCTTCACGCGCGCGCCGCAGGCCGCCTTCGAATATTCGAACTTCGGCTATGCGCTCCTCGGGCGGATCGTCTCCAACGTGGCGGGACGGCCCTACCAGGCCTATATCCGCGACGAGATCATGCGTCCGCTCGGCATGGAGGCGAGTGGATACGACATCTTCGCCGGCCCCCAGGATCGGCGCGCGCTCGGCTGGCGCTGGGAGAACGATGCCCATGTCCGCGAGCCGGATATGCGCGACGGCGCCTTCGGAGCGATGGGCGGGGTGCAGACCAGCGCGCGTGACTATGCGCGCTGGGCCGCCTTCCTGCTTTCGGCCTGGCCCGCGCGCGACGGGCCGGAAACCGGGCCGGTGCGCCGCTCGACCGTGCGCGAGCTGGCGCAGGGGCTGAACTTCGTCGCCGTCGCCCGCCGCCCCGGCGATCCCGAAAGCTGTCCGCAGGCCGCCGCCTACGGCATGGGCTTCAGGGTCGCGGTCGATTGCGATCTCGGCCTGACGCTCGCCCATGGCGGCGGCTATCCGGGCTACGGCTCCTATCTGCTCCTGCTGCCCGAGCGCGGCGTCGCCGTCTTCGCTTTCGCCAACCGGACCTATGCCGGGCCGTCGCCGCCGGTCTGGGCAGCGGCGCTGGCGCTTCATCGCGACGGGACGCTGGCGCCGCGCGAGCAGCCGGTGAGCGACGCGCTCGCTTTGATGTACCATTATGCCGGCGACATCTGGCAGCGCGGCAATCTCGATGGCGCAGGGGGGCGGCTTGCGATGAACTTCCTGATGGATCGCAGCGCCGGGAATTGGGCGCGCGAGCTGGCGGGACTGAAGGACGCGGTCGGCGAGTGCGAGACGAGCGCGCCGATCGCCGCCACCGGCGCCCTGTCCGGCCGCTTCGCCTGGACCTGCGCGCGCGGCTCGCTCCAGGGCCAGCTCCTCCTCGCCCCGACCAGCCCCCCGACCATTCAGGCCCTGCGCTTCAGCGTCGTGCCACCGGCGCCTTGAACGGGTGGCCTCCCCAATGTATATACTTCGCGTATATACGGGATTATGGCGATGAAGACGACCAGGACCTTCAAATCGGGCAATTCGATCGCGGTACGCTTGCCCAAGGCGCTCGGGATCGAGGCGGGCACCGAGATGCGCGTGCGCGAGGAGCGGGGCAGATATGTGCTGGAACCCGTCAGGGAAGAAAAGCCGAAAAGAATAGATCTGACCGGGATCTATGGCTCGATTCAAGGGCTCAAGCGGATAGCGCGCGACGGCGATGACTATGAGGATATTCCACGTCAGTGGCATCTCCTCGGCCTTGACCCGAAGTGAGCAAACCACGTTACCTCTTGGATACGAACAGCTGTATCTTCCTCCTCGCAAGGGCCCGGCCCTTATTGACCGGCAAGGTCGAAAATTGCTCACCCGGGACGATCGCAATCTCGGCAATCGTCTGTGCTGAACTCGCTTTGGGCTTCGGTACGGGCGACACAAAGGGCAAAGTCGCGCTGAACCGGTTCATAGGCCAATTTCCGGTCCTGCCCTTCGATGAAAAAGCGGCGCGTTTTCATGCTCGGGTGCCGTTCAAGCGCGGGAAGCTGGATCGTCTGATCGCCGCCCACGCATTGGCCTTGGATCTGGTACTTATTACCAACAACCGGCGCGATTTCGCCGATATTGCAGAGCTGAAGACTGAAGACTGGACGAAGCCGTGACCTGGCCCGCCACCATCCTCACCCTCTACCCGGAGATGTTCCCCGGGCCGCTGGGCTTCAGCCTGGCCGGCCGCGCGCTGGCCGACGGCATCTGGTCGCTCGACACGGTCCAGATCCGCGATTTCGCCACCGACAAGCACCGCTCCGTCGACGACACGCCGGCCGGGGGAGGGGCGGGGATGGTGATGCGGGCGGATGTCCTCGCCGCCGCGGCCGATCATGTGCGGGCGCGCCGCCCGGACGCGCCGCTCCTCGCCATGTCCCCGCGCGGGGCGCCGCTGACCCAGGGGCTCGTGAGGGAACTCGCCGCCGGCCCCGGCGTCTCGATCCTGTGCGGGCGTTTCGAGGGCATTGACGAGCGCCTGTTCGAGGCGCGGCCGGTCGTGCCCGTGTCGATCGGCGACTATGTGCTGTCGGGGGGGGAGCCGGCCGCTCTGGCCGTGCTCGACGCTTGCGTTCGGCTGCTTCCCGGGGTAATGGGCGCCCCTTCGAGCGGTGAGGAGGAGAGCTTTGAAAGCGGCCTTCTCGAATACCCTCATTATACCCGGCCTGTCGAATGGGAAGGGCGCAGGATCCCCGAAGTGCTGCGATCGGGGGATCATGCGAAGATCGCCGCCTGGCGCAAGTCCAAGGCGGCGGACGAAACACGGCTAAGGCGGCCGGACCTGATCTCGCGTCACGGGGACGCGCGAAGGCCACCGCCCTCTGGTGCGCAGCATGAAGACGAAGGTCAGAAGAAATGAACCTCATCCAGCAGCTCGAGGCCGAGGCCATCGAGCATTTCAAGTCGGGCAAGACCATCCCCGAATTCCGCCCGGGCGATACGCTGCGCGTCGGCGTCAAGGTCGTCGAGGGCGAGCGCACCCGAATCCAGAATTTCGAGGGCGTCTGCATCGCGCGGGCCAATCGCGGCCTCGGCAGCTCATTCACCGTCCGCAAGATCAGCTTCGGCGAGGGCGTCGAGCGTGTCTTCCCGCTTTATTCGCCCAACGTCGATTCGATCGAAGTCGTCCGCCGCGGCGCGGTGCGCAGGGCAAAGCTCTATTATCTGCGCGGCCGCACCGGCAAATCGGCCCGCATCGCCGAACGGCGCGACACCCGCCATCTCGACAAGGCGAAAGCCGAGGCGAAAGCCGCTGTCGCCGCCGCGACGGCGGAAACCGAGACGGTCGAGGGCTGAGTCTTTCGAATGTGATATGGGAAAAGGGCGGTTGCTTCGGCGGCCGCCTTTTCCGCATCCGCCCCGCAGATGAGGAACCGCGCCGTGTTCAGCATCGTCATGCCCCTCTGGAACAAGCGCGAGATGGTGACCGCCGCGCTCGAGGGCGCACTGGCCCAGTCTTTTGGGGATTTCGAGCTGGTCGTGGTCGACGACGGCTCGACCGACGGCAGCCGCGACGCGGTCGAGGCGCTCAAGGATAAGCGCATCCGAGTCATCGTCCAGGCCAATGGCGGGCCGGGGGCGGCGCGCAACGCCGGCATGCTGGCCGCACACCACGATTGGATATCCTTCCTCGACGCCGACGATCTGTGGCTGCCCGATCATCTCGCCGAGCTCGATCGGCTCCGCGGCCGCTTCCCGGCCGCAGGACTGATCGGCACGTCCTACATCACCTGCGGAAGCGACGGCCGCTTCCGCCTGCCGCCCCAGTCGCCCGGCCGGCTCGAGGCGATCAATTATTTCGAGCGGGTGGCGAGCGGCCGCCGAGTGCTGTGGACCAGCTCTGCCGCGATCCCGCGCAGCAACCTTGCCACGGTCGGCAATTTCGGAACCGGCGTCGTCGGCGAGGACACGCTCTACTGGCTCAGAATCGCGCTGGCGCTGCCGGTCGCGGTGTCGACCCGGGTTACCGTTGCTTACCGGCTCAATACCGGCGGAGTGAGCGACAGGACCGCCGAGCGCTGGCGCGGCCGCGACCTGCGCGAGCCGAGCGACATCAGCCCGCGCCTGGCCCTGCTGCTCGAACGTTATGCGGAGATCGAAAGCGCCGAGGTGCGCCGCGGCGTCGACCGATTCATCGACCATGATTTCCGCTGGTGCCTGCGCAGCTCGGCGCGCTCGGGCGATCTCGACACGGTCCGCGCGTTGCCCGGCCTGCTGCCGCGCTGTCCCGGGCTGGCTGATCGCCTGCTGCTGAGGGTGGGGCTAATGCCCGCGCCGCTGGCGCGCTTGCTCTACGCGATCGGCTTTCGCATCTATCCCCCGCTGCGCCGCCTCGGCGAGCGGCTCAAGGGCTGAGCGGCCTCAGGGGACGGGGCTCGGCTGCTGGCGGCCGCCGTCGTGCTGGCGGATGATGCGGATATAGGCATCGACCAGCTCCTGATTGACCTCGTCCCAGCCGTAGCGCTGGCTCCCCTCGAATCCGGCCTGCCCGGCCTGCGCGCGCGCTGCGGCGTCGGTGCAATAATGCGCCAGCGCCGCGCTAAAGCCGTCGATCGCGCCGGGACGGATCAGCCGGCCGGTGACGCCGTCGGTGACCAGGCTCTGGCTGCCCGTCGCGATCGCCGCGACCACCGGCAACCCCGCCGCCATCGCCTCAAGCGTCACGTTGCCGAACGTCTCGGTCACCGACGGGTTGAACAGCATGTCCATCGAGGCGACGGCGCGGCCGAGGTTCGGCCCCGCCTGGAAGCCGGCGAAGACGGCATGGGGCAGGCGCTTTTCGAACCAGTCGCGCGCCGGCCCGTCGCCGACCACCAGCACTTTGTGGCGGATCTGCCGCCGCGCCAGCCGGTCGACCGCGTCGGAGAAGACGTCGAGGCCCTTTTCCATCACCAGCCGGCCGGTGAAGCCGACCACCGGCACGTCGTCCGCGATGCCGAGCGAGCGGCGCCATTCGAGGTCGCGCCGGCCCGGATTGAAGATCTCGCGGTCGATCCCGCGCGACCAGATGCCCACGTCGTAGTTCATCCTCTGGTCGCGGAGCAGCTGCGCCATCGAATCCGACGGCGCGAAGATGGCGTCGCAGCGGCGGTAGAAGCGGCGCATCATGGCGAGCAGCACCGGCTCCAGAAAGGCCATGCCGTAATAGCGCGGATAGGTTTCGAAGCGGGTATGGACCGAAGCGATCACCGGCAGGTCCCGCCGCCGCGCCAGCGTCGCCGCGCGATGGCCGGTGATGTCGGGGCTGGCGACGTGGAGGACGTTGGGCCGAAACGCCTTGAGGTCGCGCCGGGCGCCGAACGGCAGGCCGAGCCCGAGCTTATATTCGGCCCGGCCGGGAATCGGCACCGCCGGGATCGAGACGAGGTCGCCCTTGGGCTCGAAGGCCGGCTCCTTCACCGTGGGCGAATAGACCCTCACCGCCGCGCCCTTGCGGAGCAGATAGTCGGCGAGCCGGTTCAGGGCCTGATTGGCCCCGTCACGGACGTAATTGTAATTGCCGCTGAAGATGGCGACGCGAAGGTCGGAAACGTCCATTTCGGGAGCGATAGGAACATCCAGCGGCGAAGGCAAAGACCGGGTTGGCACGGATCTCCCGGCCAGGCCGGTGAAGGGCTGGCTCTCGTCTCGCGTCGCGCGCCCGAGCGGCAGGGAAAGTCCCGCCTTCGCCGGGCCGAGGGTCTTGCTGTTCATCTCACTCACACTCCAAACGCAAAAAGGGGGCGCCCCGCCGGCCCTGGACCGGCGGGGCGCCCCCTTTTTTGTCAGATCAGGCTTCCTCGCCGCCGGCTTCCACCTTTTGCAGATAGTCGCCCGCATCCGCGTCGGTGCCGTGGCCGCTCACCGTCACCGCCTCGAGCGGATCCGAATGGGTCGCCGCCTCCGGGCCTTGCGCAAGTTCGGCGGCATGCTCTTCCTCGGCCGAATTGGCCGCGATCAAAGCCTCCTGGATCGAGCGGTGTTGGGCGCGCAGCGCCGCGTCGCGCGACGAGGCCGCGATCCGCATCCGCTTCATGCCGGCGCCGGTGCCTGCCGGGATCAGCCGGCCGACGATGACGTTCTCCTTGAGTCCTTCCAGATCGTCGATCTTGCCCTGTACCGACGCTTCGGTGAGGACTCGCGTGGTTTCCTGGAACGAGGCGGCCGAGATGAAGCTGCGGGTCTGCAGGCTCGCCTTGGTGATGCCGAGCAGCACCGGCTTGCCTTCGGCGGGCGACTTCTTGCCCGACATCGCCTTCAGCTTGGCATTGGCCTCGTTCATCTCCTGGCGGTCGATCTGCTCGCCGACCAGGAAGGTCGAATCGCCGCTCTCCGTGATTTCGACCTTCTGCAGCATCTGGCGGACGATCACCTCGATATGCTTGTCGTTGATCTTCACGCCCTGGAGCCGATAGACCTCCTGAATCTCCGAAACGAGATATTCGGCCAGCGCCTTGACGCCCAGCACCTCCAGAATGTCGTGCGGATCCGGAGAGCCGCCGATCAGATTGTCGCCGCGCTTGACGTAATCGCCTTCCTGCACGTCGATCACCTTGGACTTCGGCACCAGATACTCGACCGGCTCACCGCCCTCGTCGGGGATGATCGCGATCTTGCGCTTGGCCTTATAGTCCTTGCCGAAGGCGATCCGGCCGGAAACCTTGGCGATGATCGCATTCTCCTTGGGCTTGCGCGCCTCGAACAGCTCCGCCACCCGCGGCAGACCGCCGGTAATGTCGCGGGTCTTGGCCGCCTCGCGGGTGACTCGGGCGAGCACCTCGCCGGCTTCCACCGTCTGGCCGTCCTCGACCGAGAGCATGGCGCCCGGCGAGAGCATGTAGCGCGCCGCCTCGCCCGATTTGTCGTCGAGCAGCGTGATTCGGGGCCTGAGATCCTCCTTGCTCCGCGCCGACGCTCGGAACTCGGTGACGACCCGCTGGGCGATTCCGGTCGCTTCGTCGGTCTGCTCGGTGAGCGACTTGCCCTCGATCAGATCCTGGAACTTCACGACTCCGCCCTTTTCGGTGATCACGGGCATCATGAACGGATCCCATTCCGCGATCCGGTCGCCCTTGCTCACGATATGGCCGTTGTCGCACAGCAAGTGCGCGCCATAGGGGATGCGGTGAGTCGAGCGCTCGCGCCCGTCCATGTCGACGATGGCGACCTCGCCCGAGCGCGACATCGCGACCCGGCGCCCGCGGGCGTCGATGATGGTCGGCAAGGCGCGGAACTCGACCGTGCCGTCGGCCACCGCTTCCAGGCTCGACGTCTCGTTGAGCTGGGCGGCGCCGCCGATGTGGAACGTCCGCATCGTCAGCTGGGTGCCCGGCTCGCCGATCGACTGGGCGGCGATCACGCCGACCGCTTCGCCGATATTGACCGGCGTGCCGCGGGCGAGATCGCGCCCGTAGCATTTGCCGCAGACGCCGTGCTCGCTCTCGCACACCAAAGGCGAGCGGATGTGGACGGACTGGACGCCGAGCTCGTCGATCCTGAGCGCGGCGGCCTCGTCGATCAGCTCGCCTTCCTTGGCGATCAGGTCGCCGGTCTTGGCGTCGACCACGTCCTCGGCCGGGGTGCGGCCGAGGATGCGCTCGCCCAGTGAGGCGATGGTCGCGCCGCCCTGAACGATCGCGCGCATGTCGAGCGTGTTCTCGGTGCCGCAATCCTCCTCGACGACGACGCAATCCTGCGAAACGTCGACCAGGCGGCGGGTGAGATAGCCCGAATTCGCCGTCTTCAACGCCGTGTCCGCGAGGCCCTTGCGGGCGCCGTGGGTGGAGTTGAAATATTCGAGGACGGTGAGGCCCTCCTTGAAGTTGGAGATGATCGGCGTCTCGATGATTTCCCCTGACGGTTTCGCCATGAGACCACGCATACCGGCGAGCTGCTTCATCTGCGCCTGCGAACCGCGGGCGCCCGAATGGGCCATCATGTAGATCGAG
>Ga0190265_10000291_pt1 | contig 40553 bp, 37 predicted proteins | sample Popmic124T_FD_133135 | JGI IMG/M metagenome (GOLD analysis project Ga0190265, IMG submission 133135) | Populus adjacent soil microbial communities from riparian zone of Indian Creek, Utah, USA - 124 T | ecosystem: Environmental > Terrestrial > Soil > Riparian zone | place: USA: Utah | collected... | reverse complement strand
TGCGCTGTGATTATTAAATCTTGGGACTAAGGCATGATCTCACAGGACGATTCCGCCTCTAACGATCGCGCTGTGCGAATCTTATGGACGTCTGGCGGGTCCTCACCAAATGGTGCAATACTTTAGTGCATTGTGATTTCGATTCTTCCGCTTTCAGGTTATCATGTCTTAGAAGCCTTATCAACTTTGCTCACCATCGCCAATGGACAGGAGGCCGTGCAGATGTCGCCCGTACACGGACTCGTACGATTTTCCGTTAAGCAACTGGACCGACTTGAAACCGCGATCACCCGCGTCGACGCCACGCGCGACATCGAGGCCGTTCACGCATTGCGCGTCGCCTCGCGCCGCCTCAACGAGCCGCTCGAACTGATCGGTGAATCGCGCGGCCGCAAGCGCTGCAAAAAGCTGATCGGCTCGCTCCGGAAATTGCGCAACGCCGTGCGCGACGTGCGCGACATGGATGTCCTCATGATGGCGCTCACCGGGGCCGATCGCGGCCATCTGTCCGATGCCGAGGGCGTGGCCAAACTCCAGGGTACCCTCGCCATTATGCGCGAGAACAAGCTGCTTGACGCCCGCAAGACCATTCGCCGCCTCGATCCCGAAAATCTCCGTGAAAAAGCGTCCGCACTGTTGAAGGAGTGCGATCGTGGAGAATCCCGTAAACGGGCAAAGCGCCTGCTTTCGTCATCTCGTAAGCAATGGGTTCGAAAAGCCGAAGCGCTTCTGGAACGCCCCCCCGCCCGCGAACATGGCGCGGGCGTTCACAAGGTCCGCATTCGCCTCAAAGCGCTGCGCTATTCCACCGAGCTGATGTCGCGACTCGACGGTGAAAATCGCGAGGCACTCCTGTCCCAGTTTGAAGCCATGCAAGACCGGCTCGGGGCCTGGAACGATCATTTCTCCGCAGCGCGGCTGCTCACGCAGATCGCCTCCGACGAGGATACCTCCGCGTCCGATCCGCTCTGGTCGTCTCAGATTCTTCAATACGCCGCCCGGCGCGTCCGTGCCATGGGCGACGAGCTTGAAGGGATTCTGCTCGCCTGGCCTCGCCTTCGCGCTGTGATTGAGACCCACCTGCCGGGTCGCGTACAATCCGAGGTGTGGAACGCCGCCCGCCCCGTCGCGGCCGACACGAAGTTCGCGCTGGAGCGCGTTTAGAGCAGCACCGATTGTTTCGCCGCGCCGCACACAGAGTCCGACTTTTTGGCTGCCCATGAAGGACCCTCTGGAAACCAACGCGCAGCTGGCCCGGATTGATACGCAAAGCGCGCTGGAGTCGCCGCCTGCGAGCGAGCGCGGGAGCAAGGCGCGGGCGAGCGCCCGATCTCACGAAGCGACCGAATCTGAATTCAATCCCCCGCGCAAACCCGCCGCCACCGACACCATGCCGATGAAGTTCGGCGCCATCGACGTCGGTACCAACAGCATTCATCTCGTCATGGCCGAAATCTCGCCGCAGGGCGATTTCCAGGTGCTCGGCGCCGATAAGGACATGGTTCAGCTTGGCCGGGGCGGGTTCACCGACCATGTCCTGACGCCGGCGGCCATGGAGGCGGGCATCGACACCCTGAAACGATTCGTGAAGATGGCGGAGCTGAAGGGCGTGTCAAAAATCAAGGCCGTCGCCACGAGCGCCGTTCGTGAGGCACGGAACGGCGGGGAATTCGTTGATCGCGTCCGCCGCGAGATCGGCCTTGACCTGCGCGTCATCAACAGCGAGGAAGAGGCGCGGTTGATTTATCTGGGCGTGCGGCACGCGATGTCGCTGGGAACGGCGAACAATCTCATCATCGACATCGGCGGCGGCAGCGTCGAGTTCGTTATCGGAAACTCCCAGTCCGCCAAATTCATTCACAGCGTCAAACTCGGGGGCTCGCGCCTGGCCGAGCTGTTCATCAAAAGCGACCCTCCCGGCACCGAAGAGATCAAGGCGATGCGCCGCCAGATTCGGAAGCGCCTGCAGGCCCTTTTTGACGTCGCCCGCGCCGCGGGGCCTCTCCGCTGCATCGGCAGCTCGGGCGCGATCAGAAATCTGAGCGTGCTCTGTGCGCACCTGCACGGGGCTCCCGGGGAGAACGGCCAGACGCCCAACCCTCGAATTCGGCACGACGATCTCAAGGCTCTGCTTGTGCGAATTTCACCCATGACCCGCGAGGAGCGGCTGAAGGTGCCGGGCATGGACGCCCGCCGGGTCGATGCCATATTTCCGGCACTCACTCTGCTGCACATGGTGATGAAGACCCTGAACATCGGCGAGATCGAATACTGCGATTTCGCACTGCGGGAGGGCGTCATCATCGACTATATCGGGCGCCACCGCCGGAAGCTCGAAGCACGGGCGACATGGCCAAGCCCGCGCATGCGCAGCCTCATCCATCTCGCTGAGCGCTGCAACTATGGCCGCGAACACGCCGAGCAGGTCGCGCGGCTCGCGTCCGATCTCTTCGAGATGCTCAAGCCCTTGCACGGACTCGACGGCCGCTACAAGGAGCTGCTCGCCCATGCCGCCCGGCTGCACGACATCGGCTACATGATCAGCCAGCGCGGCCATCACAAGCACAGCTATTACCTCATCCGCAACGGCGAGCTGAAGGGCTTTGACGAGCAGGAGATCGAGATCATCGCCAACATCGCGCGCTATCACCGCAAGGAGCGCCCGCGAAAGTCGCATTACAGTTTCAGCCAGCTCGATCCGATCCACCGCAAGCCCGTCCGCAAGCTGGCGGTGCTCCTGCGCATCGCCAACGGGCTGGACCGCACCCACTACAGCATCATCCGCGACTTGAGATGCCAGATCGACGGCACGCAGGTCATCGTGCAGGTCCATACGCCGCTCGACGCAGAGCTGGAGCTATACACCTGCCGCCGTCATGAAGCCCTGTTCCAACGCGAATTCGGCGCCAGCCTGCACGTGCGCCTCGCGGAATAACCTCTTTCCCGCCCATGATCCGTTACCGCTGCGACGGCTGCCACGACGATCTGCCCCCCGACGGCGCCGGCCATTTCATTATCAAAATCGAGGCCTTCGCGGCGGCCGGCCGGCTTGAGTTCACAAAAGAGGACCTGGCCCGAGACAACAGGACCGACATCGAATCGCTCATCCGGGAAATGGCCACCCGCTCGCCCGATGACCTGGAAAATGAGGTTTATCGCGCCCTGCGATTCGACCTCTGTCGGCAATGTCACCGCCGGTATCTCGTCGAGCCTCTCGCGGCAATTCGGGAATTTCCCCCATCTTGATCCGGCAAATGGGGTATAATATCCTGATTGAGGGGTTCCCGGTGCGCCCCGCCGACCCTGCCTGGCGACGCCGACTTTCACTCCTGGTTCCTATGACCGACCATTCCAAGCCGCCGCCGCCTCAGAACGAGCGCGAGTCGCGCACCGCCGTCTGGCTGCGCGGCGTCGGCACCATCGTGCTTCTCCTTCTCGTTTTTACCGGCGCTATTGAAGTCTTCACCCGCACCGGCTGGATCGAGCCCCCCATCTCGGCCTTCCTGACCGACTTCAATCGTTTTGCGCTCTATATCGTCGCGGGGCTGGGCCTCGGAGGCCTTTTGGTCGGAATCGCCGCCCTGCTTCGTGTGCTGCGCGATCTGCACAACTCCTTCACCCGGATGGAGCGCTTCCAATACGAGCGGGTCGATGCGACGGCCGCCGCCGCCGATACAGAACGATCCGCGCGGCATGCGACTCCCGCAAAATCCGAAGCGATCGAGTCCGAAGCGGCCGCGCGCGCTGCGAATTGGAAGGAAATCGCATCGCTGCTGGCCGACATCCGGGACAACGCGCTTCTCTCCGAAGACGACCGAAACCGGAAGCGCGTCCGCGTCGCCAATGAAGAGATCGCGGCGGCCGCGGATCGGGTTCAAGTGCTGATGGGCGAAGGTGATTATGCGCAGGCGCGCGAGCTTGCGGCGCAAATCGATCGCCGACATCCCAATGACGCTCGGGCCGCGACCTTGATCGCACAGGTCGAGAAATCACGCGAGAGCCACGAATCAGAGGACGTTCGCAACACCACCCGCGAAGTCGAGGACTTGATGAGCATCTCGGCCTGGGGTCGCGCCCGCGAATTGGCCCAGAACCTCCAGCAGCGCCACCCCGACTCGCCCGATGCCCGCCAGCTCCTGCTCCGCATCGAGCGCGACCATCGCGTTTTCGACGACGAGCAGAAGCGACGCATGAGCGCCGAAGTGCAGCGCTTTGTCAGCCGCAAGCGCTGGGAAGAGGCCCTCGCCGTAGCCCGCACCTTTATCGAGCGGTTCCCCGGCTCCGAGGAATCGGAATCCCTCCGCATGCAGATGCCCACCCTCGAAACCAACGCAGAGATCGAGCTTCGCCAGCGGCTGGAGTCCCAATTCATGGACCTCGTCCGTCACGGCCGTTACCTCGAAGCGCTCGATCTGGCCCGACGGGTCATCGACCAGTTTCCCGATTCACCCCAGTCCGAAGTTCTCCGCTCGCAGCTTGAGCGCCTCGAAGAGCTCGCCGAAAACCCCGAAGCGACTCCGGCACGCGTCAGAATCGATTAATTGCATAAGCCGATTGCCCGCCGCGGCGCAGTGCAAGCTTCGTTATAATGCCAACCCATGAGCAGGGAAGCTCCCGCGCCAAGTGCATCAATCCGATATGAACGAATCGGCTTCGTCTCCACAAGCCGCGCCGATGCCGGAATTTACGAGCCGATCATCGAGGCGTTTGCGATGCGGATGCCGGACCGGCGACTCTTCCTGTTTGCCGGAGGCACGCACACGGCCGCGTCTTTCGGCCGAACGCTCGATTCGCTTCCGCGAGCGGACAATCTGAGCATCATTCCGGTGCCTCATCACTTGGACGGCGATGGCCCGACCGACGTGGCCGCGTCCGTGGGTCGCGCGACCGAAGGATTTTCGCTTGCGTTCGCCGAGCACCGGCCCGATCTGCTCTTCGTGCTCGGGGACCGCACGGAGATGCTCGCCGCCGCGCACACCGCGACCATTCACCGCATCCCCCTGGCGCATATTCACGGCGGCGAATCTACCGCAGGCGCGTACGATGACGCCTGCCGGCATGCGATCACCAAACTTTCGCACGTTCACTTCGTCGTCCTCCCCGAATACGGCGAACGGGTGCGGGCGATGAATGAGGAAGCGTGGCGGGTTCACACGGTCGGCGCGCCGGCGCTGGATCGCCTCCGCGACTTCGAGCCCGAGTCGGTGATCGAACTTTCCATCGCGATCGATCTCGATCTTTCGCGGCCGACCATCGTGGTCATTTTTCATCCGGAAACGCTGGCGACGATCCCTCCCGGAGGTCAAATCGCCGCGCTCCTGCACAGTCTCGAATCCTTCGCCGTCAACATGCTTTTCCTCGGATCCAACTCCGACGTCGGACACGAGTCGATCCGTTCGGCCATGGCCGCGTTCGTCGGGCAACGACCGGATCGCCGGCTCATTCCGTCGCTGCCGCCGCGGCGCTTCTGGAGCTGCCTCGCGCACGCCGCCGCGCTAGTTGGGAACTCCAGCGCGGGGATTATTGAGGCAGCAAGCTTCGGGCTGCCGGTCGTGAACATCGGAGACCGGCAGAAAGGGCGCGTTCGTCCCGGCAACGTGATTGATATCGGTTTCGACGAAGGCGCAATTCGGGGCGCGATCGAGCGGGCACTGTCGACGGAATTCACCGCCAAGGCGGCGATTGTCGAAAATCCTTACGGCGACCAGCGCGCCGCCGGCCGGATAGCGGACGTTATGGAAAAGCTTCCGCCCGCAACAGACCTTCTTCGAAAGCTCGACGCCAAAAAACCTCCCTAGCGCGTGAGGCTCGGACTTTTTTTCCGTCATTACTCTACTGGGATCGACCGACGCCAGGGAGAGTGCCGCATCGCGCCGCGCCCGCGGTGCGATGGGCAGCCAGTTGGTGATCCGTAGAATTTGACGGCGAGAACATCAACAGAAATCCCCGACCGGCCCCACCGCCCGCCTTAAAGGACTGAAACTTCTGACCCGAACACTACACCATCCAGAAGACTTCGCGCGTCAGGCCCCTCAACCGGCTGCGGAGAATCTGCTGCCGCGCGTGTATGACGAGCTGCACGCCCTGGCGCGGCGCTATCTTTTCCGCGAGCGCGCCGACCACACGCTCCAGCCGACCGCCTTGATTCATGAGGCCTACCTTCGGCTGGCCAAATCCGATCAGTCGGTCTGGAAGAGCGAATCGCACTTTGTGCTCATTGCCGCGCGGGCGATGCGGCAGGTGCTGGTCAACCATGCAATCCGCCGCCAGGCGCAAAAGCGCGGTGGGGACTGGCGGGAAATCGCGCTGGACGACGCGGTCGACCTGTTCGAGAAGCGTTCCTTCGATCTCGTCGCCCTCGACGAGGCCCTCGCCCGCCTCGCCGAGATCGATCCCCGGCAGGCCGCGATCGTCGAGCTGCGCTTCTTCGGCAGCCTGGACGCCCAGGCGGCGGCCGATGCCCTCAATATGTCACTGCGGACGCTCGAGCGAGAATGGACGGTCGCCCGGGCCTGGCTGCGCCGCGAGTTGGAACTCAAATAGGCCCCCGAGAGTCCTCCCACGGCCACAGCGCTGTGCATGGCCGAGAGTAATTAATGTCTTTGACGCGCTGGCGAAAAACCAAGGACCTGTTTCTCGTCGCCGCCGAGCTCGACCCCACGCACAGATCGGACTATCTCGATACTGCCTGCGCTGAAGACCCGGCCCTCCGCGCCGAGGTGGAATCGCTGCTGGCCCATCACGAAACAGATTCGCCGATCGAACCCCCCGGCATGGGGCCTGTTGCTCACGCCTTCACCATGGCCGAGACGCAGTCGCGCGTCGGCCGGCGCGCGGGCGCCTATGAGCTTCTCCGCCTGCTCGGCGCGGGCGGCATGGGGCACGTCTATCTCGCCCAGCGAGCCGACGGCCAGTTCGAGAAGCAGGTCGCCGTCAAGGTCATTCGCTGCTCCCTGCAGGACGACGAAGTGCTTCGACGATTTCGGATCGAGCAGAAAACGCTCGCCTCGCTCGAACATCCGAACATCGCGCGGCTCATCGATGGCGGCATGACCGAGGACGGACTCTCGTACCTCGTCATGGAATACATCGAGGGAGCGCCGATCGACCAGCATTGCAGGCGAGAAAACCTGTCCCTCGAAAAACGCCTCCAGCTTTTTCGCCTGGTCTGCGACGCCGTGCATTTCGCCCACCAGCATCTGGTCGTGCATCGCGACCTCAAGCCGGCGAATATCCTGGTGACGCCGGCAGGCCAGCCCAAGCTGCTCGACTTCGGCATCGCCAAGCTGCTCGATGAGGATACCGCGGGCGCTTCGGCCGGCGCGCTTACGGTCCCTTTTCTTACGCCCGAGTACGCCAGTCCGGAGCAGATTCGCGGTGAGCCGATCACCACGGCGAGCGACATCTATTCGCTCGGCGTTGTTCTTTACGAGCTGCTGACCGATACGAAACCCTATCGGCTCCATGCCGCTTCGCAGTCGGAGCTGACCCGTCAAATCTGCGATGTTGTCCCCGACAAGCCCAGCACCGTGATTCAATCTTCGCAGCGATTGCCCTCGGAGAAAACCCAGGTCTCCGGCGACTCCTCGCCATTGAGTGCCGTCAGTAGGACACGGCGCCGCAAGCTGGCCGGCGATCTCGACAACATCTGCCTGATGGCGCTTCGAAAAGAGCCGCAGCGCCGGTACGGCTCTGTCGAGCAATTCTCGGAAGACATCCGCCGCCATCTTTCGGGCCTGCCGGTCATCGCCCGACGCGACACGTTCACCTATCGAGCGGGAAAGTTCATTCGACGCAACAAGGCCGCTGTCGTGGCCGCGACGCTGTTTGTGCTCGCCCTGTTCGGCGGCGTCGTCGGAACCAGCGCCGCGCTGGTATACGTCCGGCAGGCCGAAAAAACCACCGATCTGATGAACGATTTTCTCCGACGAATGCTGGCCGAAGCGGACGTCGATAACGTCGGGCGCGACTTAACCGTTCGCGAAATGCTCGATCGGGCCAGCGGGCGCGTCGGCCACGATTTCGAGGATCATCCCGACGTCGAAGCCGGCTTGCGATCGGCCATCGGCAACGCCTATCTCAGCCTGGGTCTTCCCGACGCCGAACCTCATCTTCGCGCCGCGTATGAGACTAGAAAGCGACTCCACGGCGACCTTCACCCGGACGTTGCCGAGAGCCTGCACAATCTCGCCGTGCTCGCGTACACCAAGGGCAATCTCGAAGAGGCGGAAGGTCTGGTGCGCGAGGCGCTGGAAATTCAGCGAAAACTGACTGGTGAAATCGACGAAGCTTACGCCGCCATGCTCGATGATCTGGCCGTCTTTCTTCGCACGCGCGGGGATTTTGACGCTGCCGAGCCTGTCTATCGGCGGGCCTTGGCATTGAACCGGCACCTGTTTGGACCGTCGCACGTGAACACCGCGCAGACCCTCAACAATTACGCGGTATTTCTCAAGCTAAAGGGCGATCTGGACGCCGCCGAGCAAATGTATCGCAAGGCCGTGGAGATTCGACGAGCCGATCAGGCCGACCACCACGGACTGGCGACGTCGCTGAGCAATCTTGCCGTGCTGCTTCAGGCGAAGGGGGATTACGGCGGCGCGGAGCCCCTGTATCGCGAAGCGCTGGCATTGCAGATCTCGCTCCTGGGCGACGATCACCCCGCCCTCGCGATTACGCGAAACAATCTCGCCATGCACCTTCTGGGCACGGCGAAGTTCGACGAGGCCGCGGAACTCTTGCAAAAGGCGTTGGAGACAACGCGACGGCACCGGGGTGAGCACCACCCTCAATATGCCACGGTCCTTTTCAACCTCGGCACGCTTTCGCTCCAGCTCGGCCGCTTTGAGGAGACTGAGCCGCTCTATCGGCAGGCCTACGAAACTCGACTGAAGGCGTTCGGCAGGAACCATACCGACGTGGCCACGAGCCTCGCCGGACTGGGGGTGCTGGACCTCGAACGGGGAAATGAGTCCGATGCGGGACGGCGGTTGCGCGAATCGCTTGCCATCCGTCGCGGGCTCTTTCCGAAGGGTCATGCAATCATTGCCCAGAGCCTCGACGCACTCGCGCGGCTGGCGCTTGCATCGGCCGACCCTGCCAGCGCCGAGGCCTATGCCGGCGAAGCGCTCGATATTCGCCGGCGGTATCTTCATAAGGGCCATCCGGATATTGCCACCAGCATGGCACGTCTCGCCGCCGTGCGGCGCGTTCAAAATCGTTGCGACGAGGCCGCAGTGCTCGCCCGCGACGCCCTCGAACTCCAACGAACCGGCCTGGGCCGCGATAATCCGGCCGTCGCGCAGACCCTGTCGCTGCTGGCGGAAATCTCGCGCGATCAAAGCAACCCGAAGAAAGCGCGGGAGTACGTGAAGGAGGCGAATCGAGTAATCCGGGCGTCGCTCTCCGACACACACCCGGAAGTGCGGCGAATCAAACACCTCGGCGATTCGATCGCGCCAGACCGTGTCCAAGCGGAGACCGACATGGATCACTAATCACGTCTTCCTACTCAATGTCCGAAAATCCAAGCCGCCAACGACGCGACCTATGGAATTGATTCGTCGCCTCTGCTATCTTGCGTCACCATCCTTGGGACGTCGTCGTCCCATGACCGGAGCCAGAATATGCCCAAAGTCCGCGGCCTGTTTCGAGTCTGGCCGTTCATCATCCCGCTCGCGCTCGGTTGCGAAGCGATTGACGTGTGGCGCCCACCGGCCCCGACCGACGATCAATACAACAAGGGGCTAATTGTCTTCTATCCCGGCTCGGCCAACCTGCACATGGAGGGCATCGGCTTCTTCACCGCGTTTCAGGAAGCCGGGCTGGAACTTGCGATGGAAGAAAGGCAGTGGTCGGCCTATCTGGAACATTTCATTACGCCGGCCGAGATCATCCAACCCAAGATTACGGCCAATGCCCGCGCGGAGGCGGATCGGCTGGCCGCCTACATCCGCACACATCCGGGCTGTCCGGTGACGCTGATCAGCTATTCGGGCGGAGCCGTGTTCATCATTCAAGTCGCGGGGCTGATGCCCGATGACGCGCACGTCGATCGTGTCATCATCATGAGCGGCGGCATTTCGAAGACCACGGATTTGACGGCGGCACTGGAAAAAACGACGCAGGGGATCATCAACTACTGGTCTCCGAAGGAGATCGGGCCCACGTACGTGTCGTCGCTGCTGGGCCTTGCGGACAACACGCACCTTCCTCCGGCCAGCACGTTCGGCTTCGACCAGGTCCACCCAAATCTAATACAGGTCTCCTGGTCGCCGGACATGTCGGAGTTCGGCAACAACGGCGAGCACCTCGACTACATCGTTAATATTCCGTGGCTGAAGCAGTACGTGGTTCCGTGGGTCATTGTCGAGAAGCCCGAGGCGGGATAAAACGCCCCATGTACGTCGCGGCGCCGGAGTGCCGACGGAAGCAATCGGCGACCATGCAACTTCACTTCGTCACGTGGTCAATCGCCAGATCACAAAATTACCAAATCGCCAAATTGATTCTTTCAATCCGCCAGCTTAAACGGGGAGAAATTCGTATCCACGTCATAGTAGTCCTCGTTCTCGGCCCGCTTCAGCCAGCCGACGATCGCGTAGGTAAGCGGCGTGAACACCACCTCCACCGCCACCTTGAACAGCCACTGCGAAATGATGACCTTCACCATCGTGCTGGCGCTCCACACGCCGAGCAGGGCGATCGGATAAAACAGCGCGCTATCGACAAGCTGCCCGACCATCGTCGAACCGATCGTCCGCGTCCATAGAAACCGCCCACGGGTGAGCACCTTCATTTTCGCCATCACGTATGAATTGGCTAAATCGCCTGCCCAAAAGCCGATGATCGATCCGACCGCGATCCGCCACGCGCCGCCGAACACGGTTATCAGCGCCGGCTGAAGCACCTGGTTGTAGGGCTCCATCGGGTCCGCCGGGAATCGAATCACCAATTGACCCATGATCGTCGCGAAGGCCATCGCGCCGAATCCGGCCCAGATGACCCGCCGGGTCCGGGCGTAGCCGTAAACCTCGGTGAGGACGTCGCCAAAGATGTAACTGATCGGGAAAAAAATATTCCCGGCACAAAACGTGATGCCATAGATCAGGCATGTCTTGCCGGGACCGATCAGGTTCGAACACAACAGAACGGCCACGAAGCCCGCCATAACAAGATCGTAATACTTGTAGTGGCGACGACTTTTGCTCTGCGAAGCGAAATCCAACGTGCCGGAAATCTCGGTCATGCGAGCAACGAGAACGGCAAAGCCGGAAAATGTCAAAAAAAGTACCGGCTATTTTTTGCGGACGGTCGGAAAACCGCTTGACAGATTCTCTCGTAGGGCCGATTAAGAAACCTGATGATTGCCGCTCGATCCATGCTGCGAAAAAGAGGTGACTCGACACCAAGGGTTTGCGATTGACGCCTGAGACCGTTCCAGACGACGTCAAGACATTCATCGCAGCGCACGTGCGCTCCGTGATGGCGCTGGAACTCTTGCTGCTCCTGCACGCCGATGCGGCGCGCGAGTGGACCGCCGAGGAGCTGAATCGCGAGCTACGCGCCTCGATCGAATGGGTCGATCGCCTGCTGCAGGAGTTCGCAAAAAGTGGATTGGTGACGGCCAATCCAACGTCCGCCGGTCGATTTCGATACGCAGAGCAACCTGAAATGGACGGGGCGATGGGCTGGCTGGCGAAGGCCTACCCCGAACTGCGATTCTCCATCAGCCAGGTCATTTTTTCGGCGCCCAGTTCACCGATTCAGAGTTTTGCCGACGCCTTCAAGCTGCGAAAGGACAAGACCGATGGCTGAAGCCGTTTATGTTTCCTGCGCGCTGGCGAGCCTCGTTTGCGCCATACTCCTGCTGCGAGGCTACAACCGAAGCAAGGCCCGGCTGCTGCTCTGGAGCAGCCTGTGTTTTGTGGGACTCACAATCAACAATGGCCTTCTGCTCTTCGACAAAGTCCTCTATCCGGAAATGAACTTGTCGCTCTGGCGAAGCGGGGCCGCACTCGCCGGATTGCTGATCCTCCTGTACGGCCTGGTGTGGGAAGCGGAACAGAAATAAGGGCAATTTTGTGCATAGGTTCATACTGGGCGCCGACGTCATGGCCTGCTGCGTCATCGGGTTGTTCTTTCTGCGCTTCTGGCGGCGCACGAGAGATCGATTGTTCTTTTATTTCTCCATGGCCTTCTGGGTCCTGGGGTTCAATTGGTTCATGCTGGCTTTCGCGAACCAGGACGAGCCTCAGACGGCATTGTACGCGGTTCGGCTTGTTGCCTTCGGATTGATCATATTGGGAATCTGGGGCAAGAATCGGGAAAAGACCTAATTCGCGCCACGTCTTGATTCGCATCAGCCCTACTGCAAACGGGGGAAATCAATGTCGAGTGCAAATCCCGAGGACAGTTTCAGTCTCGCAAGATCGATCGAGATACTGCGAAACACGCCGCGCGTGCTCCGCGCGCTTCTGGACGGGCTGAGCGACAACTGGGTGACGAGTAATTACGGCGAGAAGACGTTCAGTCCTTTTGACGTGGTGGGCCATCTGATCCACGGGGAGAAAACGGACTGGATGCAGCGCATGCGATTGATTCTTGAATACGGTGAGTCGCGGCCTTTCGAACCATTCGATCGCTACGCCATGTATGAATCCAGCAGGGGCAAACAGATCGGCGAATTGTTGAGTGAATTTGAGAGCCTGCGTTCCGCGAATTTGATGACTCTCAACGACCTGAATCTCACGCCTACCCAAATGAATCTATCAGGGCTTCATCCAGCCCTTGGCCGCGTCACGCTCGGCCAGCTGATCGCGACGTGGGTTGTACATGACCTGAATCACATTCATCAGATTGCCAAGTGCATGGCGTATCGATACCGGGACTTTGTTGGCCCGTGGAAGGCATACTTGTCGATTCTTCCGCAAGACGAATAATCCACGAGGACAGTCCATTCGATGCACAATGGACCACCCTACGCCCGAGACTCGCGTCGGCTATGATAGCGCGACATGAAACCGCGGGAGTTGATCAATCTGGGATTCGAAGAAGGGCCGGTGATCGGGGCCATTCTAAAGGGCTGCGAGGCGGCGAGTGCCGCCGGCTTGTCCATCGAAGACGTGCGCGACCAGGTTCGGCGGCTGCGCGAAGCGCCCGAGTCGTTTCAAACGCACCCCTACTTCAAGGAGGCCGCCGACATCCTGTGCCGGCCGACCGTCACTCGGTATGACCTGCGCAGCGCTGCCGCTGCCCGCCACCTCTTCGGCATCTGGGGCGAGCATCAAATAGATACCGGCGCCATCGACCAGATGGCCAATGCCATGCGCCTCCCCATCTCCGTTGGCGGCGCTCTCATGCCGGACGCTCATATCGGCTACGGCCTGCCCATCGGCGGCGTGCTGGCGACGCAGGGTGCGGTCATCCCCTACGCCGTCGGCGTCGACATCGCCTGCCGCATGATGCTCAGCGTCCTGCCGATCGAGGTGAAGCCCGGCCTTCCCGACCCGATCGACAAGAGTGAGAGCGAATTGATCCGCGTCATCGAGCGCAACACGCGTTTCGGCGCCGGCGCCGAGTTCAAAGGCAGCGATCTGCGCGACGATCCGGTCATGGACGAGGACTGGTCCATCACCGGCGTAACCCAGGCCATGAAGCCCACGGCCCGCGGTCAGCTCGGCACCAGCGGCGGCGGCAACCATTTCGTCGATGTCGGTGAAATCGAATTTCTCACGGAATTCCACGGCGTGCCGGCCGGGCGCTACGTGGCGATGTTGAGTCACTCCGGCTCCCGCGGACCGGGTGCCCGCACCTGCGAATACTACTCAAAGCTGGCGATGTCGCTGCACCCCGATCTGCCGCCGGAATTGAAGCGGTTGGCGTGGCTGGACCTCGACAAGCCACAGGGGCAGGAATACTGGGCGGCGATGGAGCTGATGGGCCGCTTCGCCTCGGCCAATCATCATTGCATCCACGCGACGATTCTTCGAGACATGAAGTTGACACCACTGCTGCAGGTCGAGAATCATCACAACTTCGCCTGGAAGGAAATGCACGGCGGCCGCGAGGTCATCGTCCATCGCAAGGGGGCGACGCCCGCGGGCAAGGGCGCGATCGGCTTCATCCCCGGCTCCATGGCCGCTCCGGGCTTTCTGGTCGAGGGCAAGGGAGAGCCTTCCAGTTTCGACTCGGCGGCGCACGGCGCGGGCCGGCAATTCTCTCGCAAGAAGGCGAAGGAAACCTTTCGCTGGAATCCGGTGCGAAAGGAACTGACGGCGAAGCGTGTCAAGATGGTGTCAGCAGGACTCGATGAAGTGCCCGGCGCCTACAAACCAATCGAGGAGGTGATGGAGGCGCAAAAAGATCTCGTTCACATCCGCGCCAGGTTCGAGCCGCGCATCGTCAAAATGGCGGCGGACGGGTTCGTGGAAGACTGAACACCTCCATCAGTGAACGCAAGTCTTTCGGCGTTCCAAAGTAGCTAACAGATTTGTTAGGTGAAATTTCACATCAAAAAACTCCGGAGTCGTGAGAAATTCGCTGCGTTCCAGCGAATACAGTGAGCAACGTCACTCAAAGCTGGTTGAATTATCGCCTGACAGGGCATCGCGCGCGTTGTGGACCCCCCAAAGCCCACTCATGGGTGTGTTGGAACACTGAATTAAGGACTTAACAAGATGACCGCAGAGCATTCCCGTCGTCTAGACCCCCGCGAAATTCCCAAGCGACTATCCGAAATTCGGATTGAGATCGTGGAGCGGCCCCTGCGCGACACGGCCATCCGCCAGATTCTGCCGGATGCCGCGGAGTTTAACGCCGCCTTCGGCGTCGGCGGCCGAAATGACCAGGTCAGCACGATCGATGCCGCGGGCGTTGCACTGGCGGCGATACAGGGATTGTATCACCTCATCCAGGACGCCCATCGGGAGATCGTCGAGCAGAAAGTTCAGATTGACGAGTTGACCCGCCGGGTGTCGGATCCAGCACGACCAATCAATCCCGGTGGATTCGACGCTTTTCGGAGAACCGCGCGACCCGTTTAGTCGCAGTGCAGGCGTATAGCGCCATCGGTTCGTCTCGCCTGCCCGGGAGCCCCTTCATCCAGGCATGAGTGTCTCTGTCAAATTGGTGCTACCGGCGCCGTTCGCATGGGCCGCATTGCCGGGGGGCGACGTTGGAGCGGCGACTTTTGACAACCAAAGGAACACGCCGCCCTTCTGATCGGGGTCGCTTGAGGTCAGGTTCAGCGTACCCCGTTGCTCCGAGGAAATGGCGACCGTGCCACCAACGTGCCATGTAGGCCGATCGACGCCCGCTGGTTGCCATGAATGAAGGCCTTGGGCAGCGAACACGATCTCAAGCGCATCGTCTCGGACGCTTTTCAGTTTGACAGCATACGCGTGGCCGCGTTGCCATTCAGTCCCTATTTGCTCACTATGCAGGCTACAATACTGTCCTTCAGGGAGGCGAAATACCACGAAGGTCATTGCATCCTCGCCCAGAGTTCTTTTTATTTCAGCCCCCACTTGGCTCCAGTCGCTTGTGGCTTGCCTGCGTTCGAATATTTCATCAACGGCCGTTCGACTTGCTTCCCATCGATGTGTTGGAACCACGATTACGCCCATGCCGATGTCATGGGTGGGTGTGGAAGCTTCAATTTCCTTTGGTTCGGACCCAGACTGTGACCGGGTTACACGCGAGGATGCCCGGAGCTCCTCCGGAAACTTCGTCAGGTCCACCCAGCGTGGATGCCCCTCCTTCGAATAGTAAGCGGGGTCATCTTCCATCCGCTGCGCGGTCTTCTGCGAGCATCCGGCCACGATCACGACCGCGAGGCCGGCGAGCGTTCTCATCAATGGCATGGACTCACTCCTACGTTTGTTTCAAATTATGACTTGTACCGAATGCTTCCCCCCGAACCTGTAGTATTGCCGCGAGGTGATGACGTTGCCAGCTTTTTTTCGCCACGAGGCCAAATGACCGGTCCGGAAATTCCGGTTACTCTTATCGGGCTCTTGAGTCGAGACCGAGTTTTGACAGAGAGGAGCTCGCGGCCGGCTCCGATTAGAATCGCTTTGCGCGGCGACACGGCCGCTAACCCATGGACGCGCGGCTCTGCAAAATCGTAACTGTTGACGAAATACGCCGAGACCGATTAGATATTTCAGAGGGTGCCATTGATGCGTTGCTCGATTTCCCTTCTGGTTGGCGTCTGGGCGTCGGTCGCCATGCCCTGCCTCTGCACGGCCGGATGGTTTACGCATCCGTGTGAATCGCACGAGACCGACGGCTGCGGCCACGAGAGCGATTGCCCCGACGATCCCTGTGCAAAGTTCACGTCGGCGCCGTTTCCGGCAGGCTCGCGCCTCGGCCAGTCGCATTCAGACAATTCTCTGCTGCAACCTGTCTTCTTTGTGCCGACGATCGATTTCGCTCAGCCCGCTCGGAACTCGAGGTTTGAGATTGGTTCACGCATTGAACACCTGCTTACGCCAGGCGCATTTCTTCCGCTCCTGATTTGATTTCCCCTCATCACGAGTTTTCCGCAACCACCGCGCCGACTTCGCGCGCGGTCAACGTGATTCTTTCGTGAACTCTGAACGGCGTAACGGGAGCGCGTCATGGCATCCATCCTCAGATGGACCAACTTCGCATTCATGCTGGCGGTCGTTCCGCTCTTCCTGGGCTGCGCCCACGTCGAGCCGAATCAGGATTACCAGCGCGTCAACGAGCATCTTCAGCAGACGACTGATGTCGAGATGGGATACACCCCCGGCGATTTGGCTGTCATGGAAAGAGTCGATGAGCTGCAGCGCGAGGGCTTGACGGTTGACGAGGCTGTCCAGCTCTGCGTGCTGAACAATCCCACACTTCAGGCGGAGTATGCATCAGTCGGAATCGCCCGCGCCGATGTCGCGCAGTCGGGTCTGTTTTCGAATCCGAGCCTGGCGTTCTCGGTTCAATTTCCGGAAGGCGGCGGGCGGAGCAACATTCAGGCGAGCCTCGCTCAGAACATCGTCGATCTCTGGCAGATTCCCGTGCGCAAGCGTGCCGCCGAGCGGTCACTCGACGAGGCGATACTGCGCCTGGCGCGAACGGCCTCGCAGCTTTGCATCGATACAAAGGTCGCCTATTACGCCGCGCTCGCGGCGGATGAGAGCCATTCCATTGCGCAGGAAAACCTGCACCTCACCGGCAGCCTGCTGGACGTCGCTCTCGCGCAGCAAACCGCCGGCATCGTGGGCGAGCTCGACGTCAATCTGAACCGCCAGACCGTCCTCGGCTCGCAGCTTGAAGTGCAGCAGACCCGGTTGGATGCGTCGACGGCGCGACGGCGGTTGGCCGTTCTGTTGGGACTGATCGGGTTTGCGGATGATCTCGCGCTCACGACTCCGTTGCCGACGAATACGCATCTTCAGGCGAGCGATGAACTGCTCTTTGAGATCGCGACAGAACATCGTCTGGACCTTCGCGCGGCGAAGAAGGCGGCCGAAGCGGCCGGCGCTCGCGTTGAACTGGAGTATCGTAAGATCATTCCGGAATTCAGCCTGGGGGGCGCGATGGAACGAAACGAACGACGTGCGCTTGGCGGCCGGAAACTGCTGGCGGACACGGCGCTCGCCTCGGTTGCAAACAGAGAGCTCACCGCCCCGGACATTCAGACGCGAGGCGAACGCGATCTTGAACGGCGACAGGAGATTGAAGCGATGTTCGGCCCCGCATTTACGCTGACGCTGCCGATCTTCGATCAGAACCAGGCGCAGATCGCCAAGGCCCGATTCGTGTATGAACAGGCTCTCAAACAGGTGGATGCGCTGGAGCGCGCCATCGTGCAGGAAATTCGGCAGTCGCTGGACCAACTGCAAACCGCCGCCGACATCGTCAGCTTTTACGAGGGGTCTTTGCTCCCGCAGGCGCTCTCGAACCTGGATTTGTCACGCTCGTCGTACGAGATTGGCCGCACGTCTGTCATTATCGTGCTTGATGCGCAGCGCAATCTTCTAACCGCGCGGCGTGCCGCCGTGACGGCGCGACAGAATGCGGCCACGGCGGTCGCCGAGGTGGAGCGGACGACCGCCCAACCCTTCCGGGCGTTGGGCGCGCTGTCTACGCCTGATTCGCAACCAACTACCGCTCCCACAGATAAATAGGTGAACCAATGAAGAATAGTCTACTAACGCTGGCAGTCGGCTCATTTCTGCTGTTGGGCGGCTGTCGCGAAGAGCCCTCCGAAAAACCACCGCAGCCCGAAGCGCACGCAGATGAACACGATCATGTTCACGATCATGACCATGCCGCGGAACATGGGCCGGAGATTCATCTGACCGCGGATGCGGTCAAAAAATATGGCGTGAAGATCGACGTCGCGGCGCTCAGGACGCTTCGGCCGACGTTTCTCGCCCCAGCCCGAATCGCTTTCAACGGCGACGCTCTTGCGCACATCGGTTCACCGCTGCCGGGCCGTGTCGTGGAGCTGCCGGTCAAGCTCGGCGACGCGGTCAAGAAAGGCGACACGCTCCTGACCATCGAGAGTCCCGAATTGGGCGAGGCCCAAAATGACTTTTACGGGAAGCGCATCGAAGCCCAGGCTGCGGTCTCCTCCGTCGAACTTGCAAAGAACGTCCTGGATCGCGTCAAAGCGCTCTACGACGAGAATCGCAGCATTGCGCTCAATGAAGTCCAGACGCGCGAGGCCGAATACCGCAAGGCGCTGGCCGCCCAACAAGTCGCGGACTCCGCCGTCGTGGCGGCGGAGAATAAGCTCCATTTGTTGGGAATGCAGGATGACGGCGTCGATGCGCTCATCAAGACGGGGAAAGTTCAGCCGCGCTTCGCGATTCGTGCCCCGCTCGACGGAGAAGTCGTGGAACGCGAAGTCACGCTCGGCGAGTTGGTGAATCCGGAAAAGGAGCGTCTATTGGCGCTTGCGAACATGGAAACGCTGTGGGTCCTTGCGGATGTTCCCGAGGCGCGGGTTCGAGACGTCGTACTGGGCGCGCCGGCGTACGTCAGGGCTGGCGGTCTCGACAGCCACAAACACGAAGGCTCAGTCTCGTACATCTCGCCGATTGTCGATGCCCGCACCCGATCGGCCCAGGTTCGCGTCGCGATCGAGTGCGACGATCGATCGCTCTGGCCGGGAATGTTCGTGCAGATCGAAATCGTGGCGACGGATCGAAGCGCGCCCGAGCCGGCGCCGGTGGTCGCGGTTCCCGACGAGGCACTTCAAATGATCGAAAATCAGGCCACAATTTTCGTTCCGGTTTCGGGCGAGGAGAACACGTTTATGGCCCGAACGGTGAGCATCGGCAATCCAACCGGCGGGCTGGTTCCCGTGTATTCCGGGCTTGTGGACGGCGAACAATATGTGGCGGAAGGCAGCTTCATTCTCAAGGCCGAACTGGGTAAAGGAACCGCCGAGCACGTGCATTAAGCCGGCGCGTTTTCAAGGAGCTTCTTTCAAATATGCTCGAATACGTCCTTCACTTTTCGATCAAGAGCCGGTGGCTCATCATCACGCTGACGGCGATCGTTGCCGCGATCGGCGTCTATTCCCTCAAGCATCTGCCGATCGATGCGGTCCCCGACATCACCAACAACCAGGTGCAGATCAACGCCGTCGCATCGTCACTCTCGCCTTCGGAAGTGGAAAAACAGGTCACGTTCACCATCGAAAGCGCGCTCGCCGGCATTCCAGGTCTTGAGTCCACGCGCTCGCTGTCGCGCAACGGGTTTTCGCAGGTGACGGCCGTCTTCGAGGACGACGTGAACATTTATTTCGCCCGCCAACAGGTCAGCGAGCGGCTGGGCGACGCGAAAGAATCGCTGCCGCCGGGCGTGGAGCCCCTGATGGGGCCGATCGCGACCGGTCTGGGCGAAATTTACATGTACACGGTGGAATACGAGCATCCGCACGGCACCGGCGCTCGCATCGACGAAGGAAAACCGGGGTGGCAGGCCGACGGCGCTTACCTGACGCCTGAAGGACGCCGGCTCACGTCCGAAGTTGAGCTGGTCGCTTACCTCCGTGAAGTTCAGGATTGGATCATTCGCCCGCAGCTCAAGGGCGTGAAGGAAGTGGCCGGCGTGGACGCCATCGGCGGTTACGTCAAACAGTACCAGATTCAACCCGACCCCATGAAGCTGGTTTCCTATGGCCTGACGTTCGCCGATGTCATCGAAGCGGTCGAGAAGAACAACGTCTCCACCGGCGCCGGCTATGTCGAGCACAAGGGGGAGTCGTATCTGGTGCGCGCGACCGGTCGCATCGAATCCATCGCGCAGATGGAGTCGATCGTGGTCGGCACGCGCAACGGAGTGCCGATCTACATTCGCGACGTGGTCTCGCCCGGCGGCGTCGGCGTCGGCCGCGAGCTTCGCACCGGCTCGGCGAGCGAAAACGGCGAAGAAGTCGTCGTCGGCACTGCAATCATGCTCATCGGGGCCAACAGCCGCACGGTCGCAAAGGCGGTCGACGCGCGCATGACCGACATTCAGCGAACGCTCCCGCCGGGCATCAAGGCCAAGACGGTTCTCAACCGCACCAAGCTCGTCGATGCGACCATAAAGACCGTTCAAAAAAACCTGATCGAAGGCGCGATTCTCGTGATCGCCGTGTTGCTGCTGCTACTCGGCAACGTCCGGGCCGCGCTCATCTGTGCCCTGGCGATTCCGCTGTCGATGCTCATGACCGCCACGGGAATGGTGCAAAGCAAAATATCCGGAAACCTGATGTCGCTGGGCGCGATCGACTTCGGTCTCATCGTGGACGGCGCCGTGATCATTGTTGAGAACTGTCTGCGGCGGCTCGCGGAAGAGCAACGCGCTCTCAATCGAAGACTAACCCTTCAGGAGCGCCTGCACGTCGTCTTCGAGGCCAGCAAGGAAGTGCGTTCGGCCACCGCCTTCGGCGAGGCCATCATCATCACCGTCTACTTTCCGATCCTCGCGCTTACCGGCGTCGAGGGCAAGATGTTTCACCCGATGGCCATGACGGTCATTTTCGCGCTCATTGCGGCGTTCATCCTCTCGCTCACATTCATTCCGGCGATGGTCGCACTGATCATGACCGGCAAGGTTACCGAGAAGGAGATGTTCCTGATTCGCGGGGCCAAGCGGGTCTATGAGCCCGTTGTGCGGTGGGCGGTTCGCTTGCGCTTCGCGGTCGTCGCCGGCGCGGTCGTCGCATTCCTGGGTTCGGTGCTGCTATTCGCAACGCTCGGCCAGGAGTTCGTGCCCACGCTCGACGAAAAGGACATCGCGATGCACGCGATGCGGATTCCGTCGACGTCGCTCACGCAGTCGCAGGCGATGCAAGTGGATGTTGAACGCACAATCGCCCGCTTTCCCGAAGTTGCCTTCACCTACTCGAAGACGGGCACGGCGGAACTCGCGTCCGATCCCATGCCGCCCAATGTCTCCGACACGTTCATTATTCTGAAACCGCAGGACGAGTGGCGCCCCGAAGCTGATCTCGATCGGCTCATCGCCGAGAAGACGGAAGAATTGGAAAAAATGGGTTCGCACGGGGACGAACATGGGCACGCACCTGGTGAGGAACATGAAGAAGGTGAGCACGCTCACGGCGAAATCACAGTAGCGGGGCACAAGGGTAAGCTCATCAAGCTCATCGAACTCACGCTTCAGAGCGTGCCCGGCAACAATTATGAGTTCACCCAGCCGATTCAGATGCGTTTCAACGAGCTCATCTCCGGTGTCCGCGGCGATGTCGCGGTCAAGGTCTACGGCGACGACTTTGAAAGGATGCGAGAAACCGCCGATCAGGTGTTGGCAGTCCTTAGCGAGATTCCCGGCGCGGCCGACGCAAAGGTCGAGCAGACGACGGGCCTGCCCGTCATGACCGTTGACATCAATCGCTCGGCCATCGCCCGGTACGGCCTGACCGTGGCGGATGTCCAGGACGTCGTCGCCGCCGCGATGGGCGGTCGCGAGGCGGGACTCGTGTTCGAGGGCGACCGCCGGTTTCATCTCGTGGTTCGATTGCCGGAGGCCATCCGCGGCAAGATGGATGAACTGAAACGATTGCCCATTCCATTACAGAAGATGCTCGACGAAGAACCAAGGGACGTGCGCACCGCCTCGGCAGGCCATGCCACCGGGCAACTGTCCGAAGTGCCGGAAATGGGCTTCATTCCGCTTGGCGATCTCGCTGATATTTCCGTTGCGGAAGGACCCAATCAGATCAGCCGGGAAAACGGCAAGCGGCGCATCGTCGTTCAGTGCAATGTGCGCGGCCGCGATTTGGGCTCTTTTGTTGAGGAGGCGCAGGCGAAGGTCGCAACTGTGGCACTCCCGCCCGGCGGCTGGCTCGTGTGGGGCGGGCAGTATGAAAACCTGGTAGCCGCAAAAGATCGGCTTACCATCGTTGTGCCGGTCTGCTTCCTGCTGATATTCTTGCTTCTGTTCGCCACCTTCAAGAGCGTGAAATACTCATTGCTGGTCTTCGCAGCCGTGCCGTTGGGATTGACCGGTGGTGTAATGGCGCTATGGGTCCGCGACATGCCGTTTTCGATTTCGGCCGCCGTCGGCTTCATCGCGCTTTCCGGAGTCGCAGTGCTGAACGGCCTGGTGATGATCACCTTTATCAATCAGTTGCGCGAGCGCGGCGAGGCGCTGGAACACGCGATTATCCACGGCTCGCTCACCCGCCTGCGCCCCGTGCTCATGACGGCGCTGGTTGCTTCGCTGGGTTTTGTTCCCATGGCGCTCGCCGCGGGCACCGGCGCCGAAGTGCAGCGGCCGCTCGCGACCGTGGTCATCGGCGGATTGATCTCCAGCACCCTGCTCACGCTCGTCGTGCTTCCCGCACTATATCGAATCTTCTCCGGGCGGCATCCCAGCGGATCGCCCCAGCCACGGCCGGAAACCTGGGAGGCGGACGCAGAATCAAAATGAAGTGGCCGAGCGCACTGGCTCGGCCACTTTCTTCAACTCAATTGTCGGCCGATGTCTTATCGCCTCGAAATTCATCACCAGCCGTGGCGGCGATGGCCGTGGCCGTGGCGGTCACGATTGATGCTGAAGGAAAAGCCGAAATTCGAATGGCGATTCCGTGGAGCGCAGTACGACCGCGAGTTGTATCGCGGTGCATGACCGCTCGAATAACCGCCATTGAATCGGCGCCCGTAATCGCCGCACCCATTGCCTCGATAGTTCAAATAGGAGCGGGAGTAGGACGACCGATCTCCACGCCACCGGCCGCCATCAGCCCTGGCGGAATCGATTCCGGCCAGGCCGAGAACCACGGCTGCGATGCTCAGAGCGATCAAGTTACGACATTTTTGAATTCGCATGGGTGAAACTCCTGGAGCCCAGCGACTCGATTTCCACGTCAGCGGTCGGGCCGGCGACCGATCACGGTCGCCAAAAGTCAGCATCGACCCACTCGACATGCACGAGTCTTCCATCTAGACACTGGATCCCGGGTAAAGATAGTCACCTCGCCGCCCTGCGCTGCTCCCAACCGTTCCGGGTCGCCACATCAACTCGGACCTTCACTCGGGACAGAGTGCTTTCCGGGAGCAGGATCAGCCGCACCCGGTTACTTTCTCGCAGTCTTCTTCTTTCCCGCGGCCTTTTTCGCGCCGCGCTTCGGCTTGGCTTTCCGACTTTTCTTCGTGCCGCGCTTTCCGCCCATGGCCTGGCCCTTCTTGCCGCCCGGATGACCGCGCACCTCGCCCGGCGTCGATCCAAACGGCTCGCCCTCGGTCGGATGCTGGCCGACTTGACCGTCGCCCGGCTGCGTATCGAAGTACTCGCGGTTGCTCTTCCACGCTTTCTTTCCCGTGTTGTGCCCCTCCTGCTTCCCTTTTTGCTGATGTTCCTGCGGGGCCGCCGCGGTCTTCGCCCTGTTCGCGGTAGTGCGTCTCGCCATTGTTAGTTCTCCGTAAGAGTGAGGCGCCGCGAGATTCGCGCGCGCCGGACGGAGTATAGTCGAGCAGACGCAGACCAACTCGGCCGTCGCGCCTGCGACACGACTTCGATACCTACGCCTTCAAAGGCTCCAGCAAATGCGCATTGACCCGGTCCTTTTCCGTCGATCTCAACCCCGGCACCCGGCGACCGGCCTGGTGGGTGTTCAGTCTTGAGGCTCGAAAGCTGAACTATCCTGAAAAAAGCTGAACAACACCCGCTGAAAAGTCGAAAATCGAGAGTCGAAAATCGAAAGGGCTTGGGGGCGAGGGGAGAGAACCACGAAGCGGAAGATGCGGCGGGCGGAATGGTTCGATTCCTGTAAACATAAAAGCGTGCGAGAAGGGTTTCTCGCACGAGCACGCCGCCCACCGCGCGCTTCGCGATTCGCCAAAGATCATTCAGGAAGCCAACAGTCCATTTACGAAAGATCGCACATCGCTCCGGCGGCATTCGCAGATCGCTAATTGTCCAACGCGCCCTGGTCGATCCAGTCGCGCAGGAGGGCAAGGTCGCCGGAGGAGAGCGGCTGGCCGATCAGCGGCATGGTCGAGCCGACAGGCGGGTCATTGGAACTGACTTTCAGGAAGAGCAGGCTGCTGTCGGAATCGCCGGGTGCGATCAACGTGAAGCTGGAGTTCTGCGAACTGGGCTGATCGACAATCGAGCCGTGGGCCTGGCCTTCCGTGAGGCGCATGTCGACACCCACGATACTGGCGAAGCTGCCGTCGCTGTGACACGAAATGCAGTGGGTGTTGAAGATCGGCTGGATTTCGTCGGCGAAGGAAATCTGACGGCCGACGGGGCCGCCGGGAATGTTGGCTTCGCCCGGACAACCCGCGATGAGAGGGGTGAGGAGGCTAAGAAAAGGAACGAACCTGCAACGGTCGCGCAGCAAACAAGCCATGAAAGGTCCCTTCGATACAGTTTTGACAGAAGGCAGGCAATTACCGCTGATGCGTCATCACGGCGCAGCGACTATCTTGTGTACACTGCCGGTTTCACCAAACGGGCCGATATTTTCCGTCGATAGCACGTATAGCTCGCCGTCGGCATCCTGGCCCAGGCCGAGAATGAAGCGATGGATGCGGCCGTCCGATTCTCCGGCGATGCTCAATTCGCGCGTCGTCCAGTTCCCTTCCGCATCCTCCGTCGCGGCGAAGAGGGCGCCATCCGCCTCGCCAAAGTCCGTGCTCCACTGGGCGAAGACGTAATTTTCCATCAGGGCCGACATCTCGTTCCCGCGATACACAAAGCCGCCGATGATGGCGATGCCCAAATCGCGCGGTTGCTCGATGATCGGGTCAATCAGCGCCTCCCCGCCGGCGCCGGTAGCCGCACAATCATCGGGCGACGTTGCCGGATTCGTCGGATCAAAGCAGTGCGCGCCTTCGCGAATGCGCCAGCCATAGTTGCCGCCCTTCGTGGCGATGTTGATCTCCTCGAAGAGATCCTGCCCGACGTCGGCGAGGAATAAACGGTGTTCGCCGCCGATATCGAATGCGAAACGCCACGGATTACGAAAGCCGAAGGCCCAGATTTCTTCAGCGACGCCGCCGTCGCCGACGAATGGATTGTCGGCGGGTACCGAATATGAACCTGGCGTATCCACATCGAGACGCAGCAATTTGCCCAGTAACTTGGTTTTGTCTTGACCATTGCCCATGTCCGGCGTGTGGCCTTCGTCCGCGTCGTTCGCCCCGCCGCCGTCGCCGGTGCTGACGTACAACATGCCGTCGGGGCCGAAGGCAAGCTGGCCGCCGTTGTGGTTGAATTGCGGCTTCAGGATTTCCAACAGCACTTGCTCGCTATCGGGATCCGCGAGATTCGGATCGGAATCGCTGACATTGAACTCCGACAGGCGAGAACGACAGTTGAATTCGTCAGGATCGCCGGCCTCTTTGGGCGCGCTGTAGAAGACAAAGAATCGACCGTTGTCGGAATAATCCGGATGGAAGGCGAGGGAGAGCAGCCCGCGCTCGTCGAAAACAACGCCGCCACCCAAGTCGATACCGAGTTCCACCAGGCGATCGGTCAGATCGAGGAATGGGGTGTCCAGCAGATTGCCTTCGGCATCGATGATTCGAACTTTGCCGATTTGGTCGACCACGAAAATGCGGCTGGAATCACCCGGCGGAATGGCCATGCCCAACGGCGCAGTCAGGCCATCGGCGACCAGCTCGAGCGCGATGCGCGAGTCATCCGAAGCGTGACGAAGCCCAAGGAAATCGAGCAATTCCGGGCAGCCGGCAGTCAGCGAGACAACCAGCAGGAGACCCCCCGCCGCACAGGGTCTGGATCGAGGAAATCGGACTTGCTGCCGGCCCATTGCTGACAACGCAGGCCGCTTGAACACTCCATACAGCACTTCCGCAAGCCGTGATGCGCGTGCCTGCCAATGGTATGTACCTAATCGGCACTGCAGAAGGCTGGCCAGGTACAAAGAAACGTTCGATGAAGTCCGCATGAGGAATTTGAAATGCGATCTAAACACGGGAAAATCAATCCTTCGCTTAGTGCCGTTAGATGGCCAAGAAGCATTAAGAGCATTCCAACATCTATGTCTTAACCTCAGTGCTTTCTTGCCCACTGCGTGCGCTAATTCGCGTCCCACGACGTTCGCATAAGGTCGAAACTCGTATCCCCGGCAGGCTGGCCGGAGCGCTGAACGAAAAAAATGCACCAACGCCAGAACGCGGGCGCGCGGTTCCCTGGACCGCGGCTCATCTTTCCGGAACCCATTATGATTAAGCAACTTGTGATGGTGGACGACCGATGCGACGACCAAACAACTTGATTCGCCGTCCAACCGAAGCTGATGTAAGATATTGTTTGAGTCAGTCCGCCGCCGTAGCTCAGTTGGTAGAGCAGCGGTTTTGTAAACCGCAGGTCAAGGGTTCGAGTCCCTTCGGCGGCTGTTGCTGTCGTAGTTCCGCTCGCGATTCTCGGTTCGCCCGAGACGGCGAACGCCATGAGATCGTCTTTGCGCCGTGGCGGCGGCCGCGAAACGCCGCCGCAACTCGTCGGCAGGGGGCCGGACGCTCCTCATTTCGGCATCAGGCGGAGAGGTCGAGGTGCTCGCGGCCGGCGGCGTCGCGGTGAAGGCACTCGACTGGCTGTTCCGCTTCGGGCTCATCGTTCTGTTCATCGGGCGCCGGATCGTAGCGGCCCTGGCCGCCGGTGCCGCCGGTGTCGGGGTGGACCTGCGTGTCGGCGGTGTCGGTGGATTCGATTTCGATGATGTCGGCTGTGCCATTGCCGGAGAGCTTGCGGGAAGCGTCGGCGCGGAGGTTGTTTTCGCTGTCGCGGTCCTTCGACTGGACCTGCTGGGCGGGGCCCGATTGCAGGACCGAGCCGATGGCGTTGGGGGGAATTGCGGACATCGCGAGATTCCGAACGACAAGCCACATTGGCGGACACGGTTCTGTGTTCCGCTACCACCTACAGCTCGTCTCGACTTCGAACACTGACCGCTTCCTTACGGGCGCGGCTCTGTTTACACGCGGAATTCCTTGTCGCGCTGCTTGAGTTGAAAGCGTAGGCGCTCGACGATGGCCGAGTGCATCTGGCTGACGCGGCTTTCGGAGAGATCAAGCGTCACGCCGATTTCCTTCATGGTCATCTCTTCGTAGTAATAGAGCACGAGAATGAGCCGCTCGGTGGAGGTCAGACCCTGCTGGATCAGCTTCTTCAGGTCGGATTTCTGAATTTCCTGCACCGGGTTCGAGGCGCGGTCGTCGCGCATGATCTCGATCTCGGACATTTCCCGCGACGAATCCGTCGAGTAGGTCTTGCGCGAAAGTGAGGTCATCGACACGGCATTGCCGTCGCGGGATATCCGCTTGAACTCCTCGGCCGGCACACCGATCCGGCCGGCAATTTCCCTTTCACTGGGCAGGCGGCCGAGCTCGCTCTGAAGCTCTTTGGTGGCGGATTGAATGCGCTGCGAGCGGTTGCGCACGAGGCGCGGAACCCAGTCCATGGAGCGCAGCTCGTCGAGAATGGCGCCGCGGATGCGCGGGGAGCAGTAGGTCTCGAACTTGACGCCGCGGTCGAGGTCGAAGGCCTCGATCGCGTCGATAAGTCCGAACATGCCGGCGCTGATGAGGTCGTCGAGCTCGACTTCGGTGGGCAGCTTGGTGTGAATGCGCTCCGCGTTGAAACGCACGATGTGCAGGTATTGCTCGATGAGGAGGTTTCGCAATTCCTCCGTGGGTTCCTTCTTGTACTGCTTCCAGGATTTTCGGACATCGATTTCGGCAGCCAGCATTTCGATTGCTCCTCTCCGACGCCGGCGAAAGAGTCGGGTGATTTATAGGCATTATGTAGTGCCGTCGCGCCGCTCAGTTTGAAGACGAGTCCTGCGTCGACGCGGTCGCCGGGGCGGCGCCGTCATGGTTCTGCGAGTTTGTCACAATCTGATCGTTCAAGATCCGCTCGGCGATCCAACCTGCGGCGGTTCCAAGGAAGAGCGAGCCGAAAAGGCCCGCGAGCGCGCGAAGCAGGATGACGTCGACCGGGTTGTCTGCCATCAGCCCCCGGAGAATCATCGCCGCGAAGACGAGAAGTCCGCAGGCCGCACCGAGAAGTCGCGCCACTCTGTTCGCCTCACACACCCTTTTTCGGTCCTCAACCGTATTGGGCATCGGCGAAGCAAGCGGCGCGGTTCAATGAAAATGACGAAGCAGGCGCTGGAAAAAGCTGCCTTCCGCGCGCTGCTGCGCGACAGGCTGCGCGAGCTTGTTTGCCAGCATTGATATGGCGGCGGCGGCCGGCGAGCGCGGGAACTGCTGCACGAAGGGCCGGCGCATCCGCACGGCGCGGCCCACGTTCTCGTCGCGCGGGACGTGACCGATAACCGAAACGTCGACGTTCAGGAATCGTCGAGCCACGCTGATGAGTCGATTCGCGGCATCGCGTCCTTCGCATTCCGAGTCGGCCTGATTCATCACGAGATGGATCGCCGGCGAGCGCTCATGGCGGCGCAAGGCCTTGACCAGCGCGTAGGCGTCGGTGATCGCCGTCGGCTCGGGTGTGGTGACCAGAAGCAAATCATCGGCGGCCGCGGCGAAGGCGATCACATTTTGGGAAATTCCCGCGCCGCAGTCGATCGCGATGATGTCGCATGTACGTTCCAGGGCGGCCAACTCGTTGATGAGGTGCGTCCGTTCGAGCGATTCCAGATCGGCCATTGCCGAGAGACCCGACGCGCCTGCGAGCAGATGTAACCGCTCGTTGATGGGCGTGAGAATCTGGTCGGCGCGCAGGGGGCCGCGCAGGAGCGCGGAGAGATCGTGGGCGGCATGGACATTCAGGAGTAGATCGGCGTTCGCGGTCCCGAGATCGGCGTCGACCAGAACGACCCGATGGCCGTTCATGGAAAGCCGCAGCGCCAGATTCACGGCAATGCTGGATTTCCCAACGCCCCCCTTGCCGCTGGCGACGGCGATGACTCGGGCCGTGCGGCGATGAAACGCCGCGCGCGGGGCCATCGACTCGGTTTCGCGTGCCGCCATGAGCAGCCGCAGGTCGGTCGCCTGATCCTTGGGAATTGCGCTCATAATCAGAATTCGATGCTGATGAATACTTGTATTGTGACTTCGTGTTCCCTCTTCGACTCCGCCGCTCCTTCGGAGCGGACGCAAAGGATAACGTCATCCACGGGTTCCGCTTCGCTCCACCCGTGGCTACAGCCCGTCGCCCCTTTGGGGCGAAGAGTGAGTTTGTCTTGTGGTGCTCGTCTCAGTCTTCGTTGTTTTCTCGGCGCGGTCGTCAGTAGCTACCATCACGGTCTCATCCATCAGCAGTCGAGCCACGCGACTGGCACTTCCGATCTCGATGTCGTCGGGCACGGCCTGCCCGGCGGTCAGGTAGGACAAGCGAAGACTGGCGTCCTGCAATACGTTGAAAATCACGCCGTGGCCTTCCGTCTCGTCGAGCTTGGTGAAGATGAGGTGCTTCGCGCCGAGCGGGCCGAAGCGGTCTATCGCTTCGCGGATCGTTTTCTCCTTGCTCGTCGTCGAAAGTACGAGGTGGACCTGATCGAGGTTCGCGGCGCGGAGAAACTCGCCCAGCTCGGCCACGCGCGCGTCGTCCTTCTGGCTGCGGCCGGCTGTATCGATGAGGATGAGATCGACGTCGGCCATGCTGTCGATGGCGGCACGGATTTCACCGGGCTTGAGCACGGTGGCGATCGGGATGCGCAAAATCTGCGCGTAGGTCTTGAGTTGCTCGACGGCCGCGATGCGATAGGAATCGATGGTGATGAGGCCGACGCGCTTGTTCTCGCGCAGCTTCATATTGGCGGCGAGCTTCGCGATGGTGGTCGTCTTTCCGACGCCGGTGGGACCAACCAGCGCGACGACGGTGGGTTTGCCGTCCTCGCGGAGGCGAAGCGGCGCGGCGGGCGCGAGCATTTCGGCGATGACTTTGCGAATCTCGGACGCGATCGCCTCGAGCGTCGTCGCGTCGTCATTCGCAAGTCGCAGACGCGGGGATCCAGCAGATGCGGTTGAATCAATCAACCGTTTACCCGCGCGGCGGACGACTTCGGCGGCAAGTTCCGGGGCGACGTCCTGCGCGAGAAGATGGGTGTAATGGACGGACAGCTCGTCCAAGCCGCCGAGCATATCATCGCGGCGGGCGCGGCGGACGAGATCGTGGACCAGACCTCGAATTTCCGTCAGTTCCTCGTGGAGTGCGGAATCCTGCGTGCGGGCGTCCGCTGGATTCGATGCGGCGTCGCTTACGATTTTTCCCAACCCGCGCAGCTCGGTGCGGGGCAGGGCGGTCGCGGTTTTCTTCGGCGCGGCGGGCAGAATTCCGCCGCCGTCAAACTCGTTTTCAGCAGCGAGCGGTGACCGCTCCCTTACGGTCGCGGCTCTGTTGAGGCGCGGCGAAGGCTTGGGCGACGGCAGCTCCTCCGTTCCATCATTCACCGCTTTTCGCAGGGTCATCACCCGTTCGTCGTTCGTCGCTGTTATTTCGACGATGGACCGCGCGCCGAGGCCCAGCACCCCCCCGCGTGTGAGGGTGCGGGTGTGCAATATGACCGCGTTGCGCCCCAGATCCTTCTTGACCTTCGCCAGGGCGTCAGCGATCGACCGTGCCTGATATGTTTTCAGTCTCATCGTTGACTGTCACCATTCCATGGGTCCGGATGTTCACTCCCCTGACGACTTCGTTGTAGCCCAGCACCGCTACGCTTGGCAGCGCCGACTCGATGATCCTCCTCATCCATTGTCGGATTTGCGGCGACGCGAAGACGACCGGTTGTCGGCCGCCTGATTTTGCCGACGCGGTTTCAAGCTCGCGCCGCACGGCCGCGATGATCTTGTTTGCCACGACCGGCGGCAGCGTAAGGTACGATCCGCGCTCGGTCCGCTCGACGTGGGCATTGATCAGGTCTTCGACGGCCGGATCGAGCGTGATGCCGTGAATCGTCCGCGACGCGTCGACGTGCTGCTCGCAAAGCGTGCGGGCCAGGGCGTTGCGGACGTACTCGGTCAGCACTTCGGGGTCCTTTGTGCGGCCGGCCCAGTCGCCCAGCGTTTCAAGTATCGTTTCGAGGTCGCGAATCGGCACCCGCTCGCGGAGCAACAGCGAGAGCACGTTCTGCACCTCGCCCATTTTCATCACTTCGGGGATGATTTCCTCCACGATCTTCGGGCTGCGCTCCTTCAGGCTCGCGATCAGCCGACCGGCATCCTCGCGGGTCAGCAGTTCGGCGGCATAGGTGCGGATCAATTCGGTGAGATGCGTCGCCAGTACGCTGGTCGGCTCGACCACGGTGTAGTTGCGATGTTCCGCCGTGGAGCGATCGTTCTCGGGAATCCAGAGCGCCGCCAATCCAAACGCCGGCTCCTTGGTCTCGATGCCGTGAACCGGCTCTGAGACCGCGCCCGAGTTGATCGCGAGCAAGTGGCCGGGCATGAGGTCGCCCTTGGCGATGTGCGCGCCGCGGAGCTTGATGGCGTACTGGTTCGGCTCAAGGCTCACGTTGTCGCGAATGCGAATGGGCGGGACAATGATGCCGAGGTCGCCGGCAATCTGCTTGCGGATGTTCTGAATGCGATCAAGCAGGTCGCCCCCCTGCTTCTTATCCACCATGCGGATCAGACCGTAGCCCACTTCCAATTCCAGCGCGTCAACACTGAGGAGCGCCTCGATCTTTTCCGGCTCCTTGGGCCGCGCCGAGGCGGCCACTTCGGCGGCCCGCACGTGCTTCTTGGTTCGGCCATTCAGGAGATATCCGATTCCGCCAACGCCGATGCCGATGAGGAAAAGCGGCGTTTTGGGCAGGGGCGTGGCCGTCAGGAAAATCAGAAAAACCGCGGAAATGATGAGAGCGATGGGTCGGGACGAAAGTTGGCCGAGAAGCTCCTCGCCCATGTTGGATTTCGAGGTGCTGCGAGTCACGAGAATGCCGGCCGCGATGGAGACGAGAAACGCGGGGATTTGGGTGACAAGGCCGTCGCCGATAGTGAGTTTGGTGAAGACGCTGAGGCACTCCAGCAGCGGCATGTCCTTTTCGACCATGCCGACATAAATGCCGCCGAAGATGTTGACCAGCGTGATAACGACGCCGGCGATGGCGTCGCCGCGGACGAACTTGCTGGCGCCGTCCATGGCGCCGTAGAAGTCGGCTTCTCGAGTGATGTTCTCTCGGCGGCGGCGGGCCTCGCCTTCTTCGATGAGGCCGGCGGACAGATCGGCGTCGATGGCCATCTGCTTGCCGGGCATGGCGTCAAGGGTGAAGCGTGCGGCGACTTCGGCGATGCGCGTGGCGCCCTTCGTGATCACCACGAACTGAATGACGGTGATGATGATGAAGATGATGATGCCGACGGCCAGTGAACCGGCGGCAACGAAGGCGGCGAATTCTTCGATGACGTGCCCCGCGGCGCCGGCGGTGCCGTCGGCGTTGGTAAGAATCAGTCGCGTCGTGGCAGTATTGAGAACGAGGCGAAAGAGCGTGAGCGACAGCAACAGCGATGGAAACGACGAGAAATCGAGCGGACCGTTCATGTACATGACGGTCATCAGCACGACGGCGCTGAGCGTGATGTTGGCGACGAGCAGCATGTCGAGCAGCGGCGTCGGCAGCGGCACGAGGATGACAAAGATGAGCGACATCGCGAGCAGCGGCAGCGCAAGGCCGCGATGCTCATGAATGAGGTTCGTCGCTCGAAGGAATGGTGATGCCGCTGCCGCCATAATCAATTCAAACTTCGCATGACCCGCTTAGCCCCGCCCCAAAAGGGGCCGGGAGCATACGCCGGAGCATATTCCAGTTGCAATCTGTCGTCGCACCTTCATGCCGACGAAAGGCCGTCGGAATGGCACCCGTCGAATTCTCTCACGCCGCGCGTTCCTTCATTTTCTTCCCCGAGAGCTGGTACACATACGCCAGAATCTCGGCAATCGCCTTGTAAAACTGCTCAGGGACTTCCTGTCCCACTTCAACGTTTTTATACAACGCCTGTGCCAGCGGCTTGCGCTCGACGATCGGAATGCCGTGCAGTGCGGCCAGCTCGCGGATTTTCTTCGCCAGGTAATCGGCCCCCTTCGCCACCACCCGCGGCGCCGTCATCTTCTCCGAGTCGTACTTGATCGCGATCGCCAGCTCCGTCGGGTTCGTCACCACCACGTCGGCCGTCGGCACCATCTTGCGGATGCGCTGCATGGCCGCGGCGAGCTGCATTTTTCGCCGGCGCTGTTTGATGATGGGGTCGCCATCCATGCGGCGCATCTCTTCCTTCACTTCCTGACGCGTCATGCGGAGGTCGCGCTCCAGTTTCAGCTTCTGCCAGGCGAAATCGAACAGCGCCAGGACCAGCAGCACCAGCGCCAGCTTCAGCCCCAGCTCGTACAACACGCTCGATAACAGCCCTACCTGCGACCACCCTTCGAGCGCCATGGCCAGCATGAGATCGCCGAGCCGCCGGTGGATCGTGACGTACGCCACCAGGCAAACGATCATCAGCTTGAGCAGATTCATCGCCAGTTGAACGATCGTACGCGTGTTGAAAAGTCGGCCGACGCCGTTCAACGGATTGAGCCGTTCAAGCTGCGGCGCAAGCGGCTGCGTCGAGAAGATGGCGCCGACCTGGACCAGGTTGGACACCAAGGCGATCAGTACCACCGCCAGCAGAAAAGGCCCCGCCGCCGTCAGCACGATCATGCCGGTCGTGATGACGAGCTGCGAGACGTCGAGATTCCTCCCCACGGCCGGATCGGAAACGCTGAGATTCTCGCGCATCGCCTGCATCAGCGCGGCCATTGTGTTCATGCCGAACATGCGCAGGGCGATCATGCCGCCGAGGAGCAGCACGGCGGAGCTGAGGTCTCCGCTGCGCGCGACCTGGCCCTTCTCGCGCGCTTCCTGCCGGCGGCGCGGCGTTGGGGCCTCGGTTCTTTCGCCGGCATGGTCAGCCATTTTTTAGGGCGTCCCCCATTTGCTCGAACAGTACGCCGACGTGGTCAAGGCCGTTCCAGATTGCGTTGCCAAGCAGTTCCTCGGACGCCGGGATGCTCAGGGCGAGTATCAGCAACGCGATCGCGACTTTCAGCGAGAAGCCGACCGACAGAATGTTGATTTGAGGCATGGTTCGCGTCAGAAAGCCCATGACGAGCGAGGCAACCAACAGCGCGAGGATCGTCGGCGCCGCGAGCTGGATACCCAGTGAGAAAGTCGTGTGCATGATTGCGATCGCGAAATCGCCCGTCGTCCCGTCAAAATTCGCCATCAGCGGCGGAACATTGCGGATGCTATCAAGCAGCACCGTCACCAGCGCGATGTGGCCACGGCACGCCATGAAGATGATCGCGGCCGTGAAAAACCAGAGCTGGTCGATGACGGTGGATTCCTCATCGAAAAATGGATTAAAGACAGTGCCAAGCGAAAGGCCCGCCTGGTGGCTGACGAATTTTCCGGCAAATTCCGCGGCGAAGAAGATGAGGCCCGTGCCGAGGCCCAATATTTCCCCGATGATGAGTTCGCTGACCGCCCCCGCCGCTGCCTGTCCCAGTGTCAACGACGTGGGCAAATGAACTGCCGCGAGGGGAAAGACCATGAGCGAGAGCGTCACGACGAGCCAGACCTTGATGTCACGGGGAATCTGCAGGCTGGAGAGAATCGGCACGGCGATGACCAATCCGGAAACGCGCGCGAGGACCAGGACGAAGGCCGGCAGCAGCATCTGGAATGAGAGAAGTTCGACGGGCATTCTGGTGGTTGCTAGTTTCTGGCTTCTAGTTTCTGGTCATCGAATTTAGTGATTGGGCGATCTGGCGATTTCCTTCTCGCGTTCGTCGCGAATCGTGAGAAGGCAAGATGCCCGACGCATTCGCTCCGAAGGAGCGACGGGCTGTAGTCACGGGTGAAGCGGAGCGCAACGCGTGGATCCAACGCCGCGCCCTACGAGTCCGCCCGAACGGGGCGGCGGAGTCTTGCGCTGGCGAGGGACGTCGCATTTCAAGGCTCCGCCGCTCCTTCTGAGCGGACTTCGCTGTGGGATCGTAAACCACGGGTTCCGCTTCGCTCCACCCGTGGCTACATGCTGTCACCCCTGCCGGGGTTCGAAATCCGTGCCACCGTAAAATCGCGTGAGGACAATTTCCGTTTCGGCGTTTCGGTGTGCAGTCTGCCCGCCGTGGCGGGGCGTTTCGGCGTTTTGTTTCGGCGTTTCGGCGATTCACATTTCCCCCCACAGCGCCTGCGTGTACTCGACCAGCCGCCAGGTCAGCCACGGCAGCAGTAGCGCCGTCGCCGCCCCCATCGCGACGATTTTCGGCACGAACGTCAGCGTCTGCTCCTGCAACTGCGTCACGGCCTGTACAATGCTGATGATCAGGCCGATCACCAGGCCGATGCCCATGATCGGGCCGGCGACGATCAGCGCCATCAGCAGCGCTTCGCGGGAAAGATCGACGGCGGCGCCGGAATCCATTGTGGCTTAATCCAATCACTGAAAACTATTCAACAGCGACCCCACCACCAATCCCCAGCCGTCCGCCAAAACGAACAACATCAGCTTGAACGGCAGCGAAATCAGCACAGGCGGTAGCATCATCATGCCCATGCTGATGAGAATCGACGCGATTACCATGTCGATGACGAGAAACGGGAGATAAATCCGAAAGCCCATCGCGAACGCCGTCTTCAATTCGCTCAGCACAAAGGCCGGAATCAGCTCCGACAGATTCACGTCCTGATGCTTAAGCTGCACGTCCGCCGGAATCGGCTCATCGCGGGCATATTCGACGAACAAATAAACATGCTCCTGGTTGTCGGCCGCCTCGATCTGGCGAAACATAAATTCTCGCAGCGGCGCGACGCCCTGCGTGAACGCGTCGGCCTGGCCCATCGTGCCGTTGAGATACGGATCGACGGCCGCCGTCTTCATCTTCGCCCACGTCGGCGCCATCACCAGCATGGTCATGATGAGCGAAAGACCCGTGAGAACCTGGCCCGGCGGAAGCTGCTGGGTGCCGAGTGCCTGCCTCAGCAGCGCCAACACCACCATGATGCGCGTGAAACTGGTCATCATGATGAGGATCGAGGGCGCGAGGGAGAGCACCGTCAGCATGACGAGAATCTTGAGCGATGCGCTGACGCCCTGTGCATCTTTCGCCGGCGGGAAAAGCTGGCCCACGTCGGGAATGCCCGCGGGATTCGGCTCGGGCGCATCACTGATGGACTGCGGGGTATTGGGGGTCGCGGCGGCGGCGCCCTCGGAAACCGATTGAGCGCGCACGGCAACGGGAACAACGAATCCTCCGAGCAGAGGAATCAATGCCAACCATCGAGCAAATTGCGTTCGCCGATTTCGGCGAAGCGGCCAGGACATCGCGCAACTCCTTTGCGCTGTTTCGGGCGACGCGATCTAACGCGATCCGATCGCCCGGGACACCGGCTCCGCCGGGCCTCCAACACTTTTCGACATCTTTCGGACGCGATCGAGCAGACCGCGCACCTCGGTCTGCGTCGTGGAAAGGGCCCGCGCGCCGATCACGGAGTCGTTCGCCGCCGCGCCGTTCCCCTCATCCTCCAACGAATCCGCTTCAGTCGCCGAGGTCTGGGCCATATTGTTGAACAGCGTCGAAAACGAACCTGAGCGACCGCTCTCCAATTGCGCCAGCAGAGACGATGCTTCCTGAGCGTCACAAATTTCCGAGAGCGAAGTGATTCGCTCGGGCGTGACGCCAATCAGAACCAGCCGCCGCCCAACACGAACAAGGCAAACGCTTTGCTTCGTCGAAATCGACTGCCGTGCCACGACCTTCAGCGCGTCGCCGCCGCTTGATCGCAGCGTTCGCGGCATCCAGCGCTTGGCTGCATATGTCAGCCCGCCGACCACGAGCAGCACCGCGCACAGCGGCCAGAACATGTCGGAAAAACTGGCCGGCGACGTGCCTGCCGTGCGTCGCTTCACGTCCGCCTTTCCGCTTGCCGCGGGTGGGCGCGAAATAATCTTTGATTCCGAACTGGAATCGCCCCCCCTCGACACGAGGGCCGAACTCGAATCCCCCACACGGTCTTCGTCTCCGCGTGCGATTGGGGAACCGAGAAGCAGTATCGCCGCGAAACATCCCGCGGTGGCCAGCGAGCGCAGACGAGTCGATCGCATAAGCAACAACATGCGGCCTCTCATCCCTAACCGGCCGTGGCGACCACTTCGGTCGCGCCGGGAAGAATCTCGCTGATGCGCACACAGAAATTATCGTTAAGCACCAGCACCTCGCCGCGCGCCACCAGGCGGTCGTTCACCAGCACGTCGACCGGGTCGCCGGCGAGCTTGTCCAGCTCGACCACGGAGCCCTCGCCAAGTTTGAGCACGTCGTCGATGTACATGTCCGCGCGGCCCAACTCGATCTTCACGTCGAGATGGACATCGCCGAGCAAGGAAATGCCCCGGGCTTCCTCGTCGGACATCGCCCCGCCACCGAAATCGGGCAGGTCGAGTCGAAGAGCGCCCGATGGAAGCAGTGACGAGACATCTGCACCGGCGTTCGCTGAAGCGCTATGCGCTCCCGCATTTTGCCCCACGGGTTTTTCGTCCGGTCGACCTTCAGAATAGACGTTTCCAGCGGCCTGCGATTCGGAAACTTGAGCGACCGTCGCGTTCTCGTGTTCGCCGGCGATGCGTTCGACAGCGTCTACCGCGGACACTACCGCGGCAGGGGGTTGAGCACTCGCCGCTTCACCTGCGCCGGCTGCCAGCGCCGCGTCTATGTCATCCTGTGAGACAGACGCCGGATCGTTGGATTTGTCTTCGGCCATTCCTCACCATCCAAAGTCGCTCAGGCCTCGCACCCGCCTTTTAGAAACCCATCGGCACCGGAGTGAATTCGGGAATCAACACTTCTTCGATGACTTCCTTCTCGCCCAGCAGCTCGCCCAATTCGAAGTGTATTTTCCGTTTGAGCGTCTCGAGGCCCGGCTCGCCGAGGTGCGCGCCATCCGCGCTGCGAATGATCCGGCTGATGACGTCCGTGACCGTGGCCTTGCGATTTTTAAGGAAGTCCTCGCTGATCGTGCTTTCCTTGTCCGCGGGAACCTTGATTCCGATGGTGACGCTGTACAGCATCGGCTTCGCGCCGTTAGCGTTCTGCACGCGAACGCGGGCGACTTCGATTTCCTTGCTGTCGCCGAAGGGCTGCGTGGTGACTTCGAGATGCTCCATCCCGACCGTCGGGTCCGGCTCGGCGCCGAAAAACTTCATCGCAAAGAAGATCCCCACGCCTTCGATCAGCATAAGTCCACCGACCATGCCGATCGTCGCGTACGACTTCGGTTTCTTCGCCGGGCTCCCGCCCGCCGGGTCATTCGCCTTCACTTTGTCTGCTGCGGCTGCGGCATCCGCCATAATTCAACCATCCTCGCGCGCCTTGGCGCGCCGAATCGTCACACGGTATGTGTTTATCGGTCGAAATGGGCGCAGACTACACCGGCGGCCGCGCCGATTCTGCGCGATAGGGCGACAGCGCTCCGGCATCGAGCGCAGTTATTGCCGTGTTGAGTGGCATAAAAGCCGTCATCTCGCCGCAGCGAGTCGCCGGGGCGGGCTGACGAGCAACAGCGAGGAAGGATCTTGCGGAATCCGAGCTAAGTCTAATTCACAGCGAAACGCGCTTCGGACGCAAGATTCTTCTCCCGGCGCGCCGGGATCAGAATGACGGCACAGGACTATCTCCGCGCAACGAGCAGCAGTTCCTGCAAGAGTTGGTCGGATGTCGAAATTATGCGGCTTGCCGCCGAAAATGCAGTAGATGAAGTAATGAGATTGATAAACTCCCGCGATAGGTCGACGTTGCTCAGTTCCAAAGCACCCGCCGTCACTTTCCCTGCTCCCAGTGTCAGCGGCGGGGTGATGCGTGCGTCGCCGCTGTTGGGCCCGACGAAATAGACGTTGTTCGACCGGGCCAACAGGCCCTCCTGATTGGCAAAGGTGGCCACGGCGATCTGCCCGAGCGTCTGGTTCAAACCATTGCTGAACGTCCCGGTGATGACGCCGTCCTCGCCAATGCTGTAATCAAGCAGCGTGCCGGTGGAGAAGCCATCCTGAAAGCTCATCACCACGGTCGAATCGCCGCTGACGGCCAAGCCGCTCAAACGCGAGAAATCGATCGACACGGACTGCGGATCGTTCGCGCCGGTGCCCACGCGATTCATGAGAAACGAATTGGACGGCGACTCGACGAATTGTCCATTGCCGTCGAAGGTGACCGTGCCGGTGCCGACAGAGTAGTCGAGATCGGAGTCGTCTCCCGAGCCGACGTAGAACCGCCACGTCGCGGTCGAGGTGTCGCGCGATTCGAGAACCAGGGTCATGTCGACGGTCATCGGCGAGCCAAGGCTGTCATAAACGACAAACGTCGTATGCGTGCTCTCACCATTGGCCGCCTGGGCTTCGTTGAACAGGAATGGCACCTGCGTGGCCCCGGTGCTGGTCAGCTCGCCGGCCTGGATCGACAGCGCGTTCTGGGTGCCGACGTTCCCGCGCAACTCCATGCGGCCATCGGTCGTGACGCCCGTGCCGGGATTGCCGCCGACGCCTGTAGTCGTGTCGATGCCGACCACTTCATCCATCCATGCGAGAAAGTCTGCCACGGTCGTGCCGGTCGTGCCGACAACGAAGTCCGCGTTGGGAACGTCGCGCCCGCCACGAGAGACGCCGCTCATGGTGATCACGTCGCCGTTGGCGAAGAGACCGGCGCCGATGCCGGCGGTGGTTCGAATGTTCGTGAGCGCCGTGCCGGGGCCGGTGATGTCGTTGAGCTGAACGCCCGTCGTCGCGTTGTACAGGACGTCGGAGGTAAGAATCGTCCCCTGCGTGGCGACCTCACGGCTGCCGCTGGAGTCGACCGTGCCGTCGAGCTGAACGGTTTCGGTGCCGCGTGCCGTGGTAAGGACGCCGAGCGGAATGGAAATATCTCCCACGGCGCCCGGAACAATGTCAAAATCCGAGGTGACGCTGTATCCCTGCACGAAAAAGCCGTCGACCGAGAGCAGGCGATTGTCGGCGCTGAGAACAAATCCGCCGTCGCGCGTGAACACGCGCTCGTTTTCCGGCGTGCGCAGCACAAAAAAGCCGTCGCCTTCGACCGCGAGATCG
>Ga0190265_10000290_pt1 | contig 40640 bp, 42 predicted proteins | sample Popmic124T_FD_133135 | JGI IMG/M metagenome (GOLD analysis project Ga0190265, IMG submission 133135) | Populus adjacent soil microbial communities from riparian zone of Indian Creek, Utah, USA - 124 T | ecosystem: Environmental > Terrestrial > Soil > Riparian zone | place: USA: Utah | collected... | reverse complement strand
GCTTTCGGCCGAGAAGGGCTATCTCGACGGCCGCTATATGGCGGCGACCTTCAACCTGCTGCGCGGCCGCGACCTGATCTGGAACTACGTCACCTCCAATTATCTGATGGGCGAGGATTATCCCCAGTTCGACCTTCTGTTCTGGAACGGCGACACCACCAATTTGCCGGCCAAGTGGCACCGCGCCTATCTCACCCAATTCTATCGGGAGAACCGGCTGGTCCAGCCCGGCGGACTGACCATCGACGGGGTGCCGATCGACCTCAGGACGGTGAAGACGCCGACCTACGTCCAGGCCGGGCGCGAGGACCATATCGCGCCGCCCCAGAGCGTGTGGAAGATCACCCACCATTTCAGCGGGCCGCTCAAGTTCGTGCTGGCCGGCTCGGGCCATATCGCCGGCGTGGTCAACCCGCCCGAGGCCGGGAAATATCAATATTGGACCAACGCGAAGAAGGTCGCGACTCTCGAGGAGTTCGTCGCCGGCGCGACCGAAACCAAGGGCAGCTGGTGGCCGGACTGGATCGGCTGGGTCCGCGGCATCTCCGGCAAGGAGGTGCCCGCCGCCGGCGCGCGCGTCCCCGGCAAGGGCCGGATGAAGGCGATCGAGGACGCGCCGGGGAGCTTTGTGAAGGCCCGCTAGACCCGCGCTTTGCACGATGCCGTTCCCCGGGAACGATTCAACCTGATCGGGCTCGAGTCTGCCTTTACACCGCATTTTTGCTGCAGCGCACAAAAAAGTGCTTGAAATCTGGAATCGGCTCACCTATTTGCTGCACTGCAGCATCAAAGGAGCGCCGAAATGGCCGACCAGACCGACACCAAAGTGACCGAAACCAAAGCGGACGTGCAGCCGGCGACGGTGCCCGCCAAGGCGCCCGCGGCTCAGACCGCCAAGGTGGAGGCCCCGGCCCCCGCCAAGGCGGCAAAGCCGGTCAAAGCGGCGCGCAAGGCCGCCAAGGCCCGCAAGACGACCAGGAAGCCCGCCGCGGCCCGCAAGGCCAAACCGGCCCAGGCCGCCGCCCGGACCATCGCCAAGCCGGCCCGCGCCGGCGCCAAAGCCATCAAAACAGGAGCCAAAGCCATGAACACCCAGACCCGCAAGGCGGCCGAAACCGCCCAGATCGCCACCGACCAGATCAAGACCGTCATGGGCGACGTCAATGCGCGCGCCAAGACCGCGATTGAGAAGAACGCGAAGATCGTCGAGGAGCTCGCCGAGCTGACCCGCGGCAACGTCGAGGCGATCGTCGCCTCCTCGAAGGTCGCCGCCAAGGGCGTCGAGACCCTGGGCCAGAGCGCCGCGCAGTTCGGCCGCAAGAGCTTCGAAGACGCCTCGGCGGCCTTCAAGAGCTTTTCGGACGTCAAGTCGGCGACCGATTTCTTCAAGCTTCAGGGCGATTTCGCCCGCAGCGCGTTCGACAGTGCCGTCGCCGAGAGCGCCCGCATGTCGGAAACCGTGCTGAAGCTGGCCGGCGACGTCGCCGAGCCGCTGACCAGCCGCTACACGGTTGCGGCTGACCGCGTGAAGACCCTCGCTGCGTAACTGCGAAGGTCCGAACCAGTAGAAAGGGCGGCGCTCCCTGTCGGAGCGGCCGCCCTTTTTGCGTCCGCCCGGGACGCTTCCCCCTCTTGCCCCTTAAGGGCTCGATGCCATATTCACGGCGTTGTGATCGCCATGAACGCGCCTTTCATCGAAGCATCGGACGACGACCGGACCGGCATCGACGAGGGCACCGGGCTCGGCGTCGCAACCAAGACGCGCACCCGCACCAAATCGCCGTCGCCCTACAAGGTGCTGATGCTCAACGACGATTACACGCCGATGGAGTTCGTCGTCCACGTCCTTCAGAGCATCTTCAAGATGAGCATCGAGGACGCGACCCGGGTGATGCTCCACGTCCACCAGCGCGGCGTCGGCGTCTGCGGCATCTTCCCCTATGAAGTGGCCGAAACCAAGGTCGCCCAGGTCATGGATTTCGCGCGGGCCAACGAGCACCCGCTCCAGTGCACGCTCGAGAAGGCCTGACGGGTTCCGTCCGTCGCTCCCGGCCCGCGCCGGTATGGCGACATCGCCTTTATCTGGCGGCGGGCAGCCAGCCGGTTTCGATCCCGGTGCGGTCGGTGAAGTTGGATTCCGCGATCAGCCGCGCTTCGTCGAGGAGGCGAAGCTGATTGCCGCTGCGCTCGATGATGCCGTCATCGGCAAGGCCGCGCATCATCCGGTTGACGTGGACCGCGGTCAGGCCGGTGGCGTCGCCGATATCCTCCTGGGTGAGGGGAAGCTGCAGCCCGTCTCCGGTCGCGGCGCCGAGCCGGCGCATCCGCGCGAACAATTCGCAGATCAGCGAGCCGACCCGAGCCCGCGCCGACGTTCGGCCGATCGAGGCCAGCCGGTCGGCCAGGACCACCCGGTCGGCGACGGTGAGGGCGAGGATCAGTGCGCCGAGCCTGGGATGGTCGGCGATCAGGCCCGCCAGCCGCTCGCGCCCGAACGGGCATAAGGTGACGTCGGTGACCGCGCTCACCGTCTCGGGGGAATCGGCGAAGGCGAGCAGGGGCAGGCCGACGATGTCGCCCTGGAAATGGAATCGCATGATCTGGCGGCTGCCATTGCCGAGCACGGCCGACGAATGCAGCCAGCCCGAGCGGACGATGAACAGCTCGCGCGGCGACTCGTTCTCAATGATCACCGCGGCGCCGCGGCGATAGGCGCGGTCCTGCTGCTCGAGCCCATCGAGCGCCTGTCGCTCCGCCTCGGACAGGCGCACGTAATGGCTGAGCCGCTCAGCTAGGCAAGATCCCCCCAAAACCCCGTTTTCCCCTGGATACGCATACTTGCTAAAGCCGTAACAATAAGCGGCAAATTGGGCCGATGCGCTGATCGAAATCAAGAACTCATTCTATCCGCGCCCTTTTTTCCGGCCCCCGGCGCGCCGCTTGCGCGGGGCCGGAGAAGGCGTAAGACGCGGCCCATGGACAGGATTATCATCCGCGGCGGCACCAGGCTGACTGGCCGAATCCCGATCTCGGGGGCCAAGAATGCGGCGCTGACCTTGATGCCGTGCGCCTTGCTCACCGACGAGCCGCTGACGCTCAGGAACCTGCCGCGGCTCGCCGACGTCGACGGCTTCGGCCATCTGCTCAACCAGCTCGGCGTCACCACCACGGTCGAAGGGTCGCGGCGCGGCGAATTCGGCCGGGTGATGACGTTCCGCGCCAACACCATCGCCTCGACCGTGGCGCCTTACGACATCGTCCGGAAGATGCGCGCCTCGATCCTGGTGCTTGGGCCGCTGCTCGCCCGCGCCGGCGAGGCGACGGTATCGCTGCCCGGCGGCTGCGCGATCGGCAACCGGCCGATCGACCTCCATCTGAAGGCGCTTCAGGCGCTCGGCGCGGAGATCGAGATCGCCGCCGGCTATGTGAAGGCGACCGCGCCCAAAGGCGGACTGGTCGGCGGCACGATCAGCTTTCCGATGGTTTCGGTCGGCGCGACCGAGAACGCCTTGATGGCCGCAGCGCTCGCCAAGGGCACGACCGTGATCGAAAATGCCGCTCGCGAGCCCGAGATCACCGACCTCGCCTTATGCCTGATCACCATGGGCGCCGAAATCGAGGGGCTGAGGAGCGACACGCTTACCATCCACGGCAAGGATCGGCTGCACGGCGCCACCCATGCGGTCATGCCCGACCGGATCGAGGCGGGCAGCTATGCCTGCGCGGCGATGATCACCGGCGGCGAATTGGAGCTGGTCGGCGCCCGCGAGGATTCGATGCACGCCATCCTTTCGGGCCTCGCCGACGCGGGCGCGCAACTGACCCTGAGCAAAACCGGAATCACGGTCGCCGCCAATGGCGGGATCAAGCCGCTCTCGCTGTCGACCGCGCCCTACCCGGCCTTCCCGACCGACATGCAGGCGCAATTCATGGCGATGCTGGCAATGGCCCAGGGCACCAGCCTGCTGACCGAGACGATCTTCGAAAATCGCTACATGCACGTGCCCGAGCTGGCCCGGATGGGCGCGGACATCGAAGTGCGCGGCCGCTCGGCGGTGGTGCGCGGCGTGCCGGGCCTCGTCGGTGCGCCGGTGATGGCGACGGACCTGCGCGCCTCGATGAGCCTGGTGCTGGCGGGCCTGGCCGCGCTGGGCGAAACCCAGGTCAACCGAGTCTACCATCTCGACCGCGGCTATGAGCGGCTCGAGGAGAAATTGCGGGCGGTCGGTGCCGATATCGAGCGGGTCAGCGACGGCTGACGCCTCTTGCTCTCGGGTAGCCGCTGTCTAGCCTGACCGAGCGAGGGAAGCGCGATGAGCGGATTCGACGACGGCTATAACCGGCTGATGCAGCCTCGCGACGGCAATTGGACCGCCTGGCAGCACGGCGGCATGAAGCGCCACAACGAGCAGATGATGGCCGACATGACGGCGCGTCACCACGCCGCCAACGAACAGATATTCAACCAGATGTATGCCAGCGCCAACCCGCCCGCGGCGGGATCTTTCGGCCCCCTCGATAAGGGCACGGCCAAGCTGATCGGGATGATTGCATTCGTCCTGATCGCCCTTGGGGCTGGGCTCATAGCCTACGACCGAATCAGCGATCGGCAACGCATGGCAGCCCGCGAGCGGGTCGAACAACGCGGGCTCGCCGATCGGCGCGAGGTCGACCGGATCTGGCTGCCGAGACTTGAGCGCATCCTGCTTCGCTACGATGCGCGCCGGGACCTCGGCGCGATCGAGCAGGCGCGGGCTCTGTCAGGCTGCCACAGCGAGACGCTGGCGCGATTGATGGGCGGGGAAACGCGGATGACGGGTTGCTTGGGCGAACGGCTCAATCCGCCCGAGGCGTCGGTTGGATCGTCGGTGCATTTCGATCGATTCGTCGTGACCTATGGCACGACCTCTCCACCTGTCGAAAGCCGGCTTATGGTGATGGCGCTAAACCCGTTCACTCGGAACGCTAGACCCGGCCTTGGAGACGATTCGCCGCCGGTGATCGCTCGGCGAGCGCTGGGCGATGCAGTGGTCGACAGGCTGATAGGGTCCCAATGCATTGCCATCGCCGGTCATCGCGTCGCGCGGGGCCAGCCGCTCGAAAGCGGGGAAGGCCGCGCGGTCATCGCGACGGCCGGCCTCGATGTCGTTTCCATCGCCTGCCCCGACCGAGGCGGCCTGCGAATCCGGGCGACGCATAGCTTCCGCGACTGAGGCTATGAGCGGCCCGAGGAGAATTGCAGGCAGTCGGTGCCGATATCGAGCGGGTGAGCGACGGCTGATCAGTCGGTCCCGGCCTTCATCGCCGCCGCCAGCCGCTCAGCTTCGCCGAGCGCGGCATCGCCATCGGTCCGCTGGTCGGTCGAATTGACCACGAACAAGCTCGGCTTCGCGCGGTCGATGAGGATCGGAAGCCGCTGGCCGATCCTGGGCCACCTGGCGGTTTCGATCATGCCGGTCCGCTGAACGGCCTGGGGCTCGATGCCCTCACCGGAAACGAGGCCGGTGAGCTGGCCCGTGCAAAAGGCGGCGTCGAAGCTCGGCTCGGTGATGCCGGTGACCTGGAGGGTGGCGACGACGGGGTCCTTCATCCGCCGCCGCACGAGGTCGAGATGCCGCCCGGTCTGAGCGGCAAGCGGCGCCCCGGCCCTGGTGAGCGCGAAGAGCAAAGCCAGGACGAGGACGATCCCGACGACGACCAGAAGCAATGTGCCGGACATGGCGCACCTCCCGCAAAGAGCAACACTTTCTCCTAGCAAGACGGGGCGCCGATTTCGAGGGGGTCGGCAAGGGCTAGGCCGGCGGCTCGTCCTGCCGCGCCCGCATCGCGGCGGCCAAGGCCTCGGCATTGTCGAGCGCGGCATCGGCGCTGGTGGCGATCTGGTCCCAAAGGATCGCGAACTTCGTCGGGTCGGCGCGGTCGACCGTGACCGGGAGCCGCTTGCCGGGGCTCGGCCAGAACGACGTCTTGATCAGGCCGCCGAACCGGACCGCGGTCGGCTCGAACCCTTCGCCGGAGATGACGCCGGTGATCCGAGTCCGATGATAAGCGGAATTGCGCGACGGCATGGTGGCCGCAGTGACCAGCAAAGTGCCGGGAACCGGGTCGGCCATGGCTTTGACCCTGGCCCTGGCATTGCCGCCGGCGCGCAGCACCCGGATCAGCACGAAGATCAGGACCCCGATGACGACCGTCCAGATCGCGAGCTTAAGGAGGATCGCGCTCATGATCTGAGATGCCATCACGTCTCCCCGCTTCTCGCCGGCGGCGCGTGGTTTAGCGCATTCGCGCGCTGGCGTCATTCCAGCGGAAGCTGGAATGAGGGCCGGGTTTCAGAGCGCCTTGGCGAAGCGGTAGGAGGTCCGCTCATAGCCCAGGCGCTCGTAAAAGGCGTGGGCGCGCAGGCGTTTCCTGTTGCTGGTGACCTCGATCAGGCCGCAGCCGGCGGCGGCGAGGCGCTTTTCGGCCTCGGCGACCAGCGCCGCCCCGATCCCGTTGCCGCGCAGGCCTTCGGCGACGACCAGCAAGGTGATGCGGCCGACCGGGCGCGGGCGGTGGAGGACGGGCGTGACATGCCAGGTCAGCACGCCCGCGAGCGCGCCGAGCGCGGCGACGAGCGGCGGTTCGCCCGGCTTGGCGAGGGCGGCCAGGCGGCGCTTGATGTCGATGGGCGTTACCTGATAGCCCAGAGCGACGATCAGGGCGGCGATCGCCCCGGCGTCGCCCGGTTTGGCCTCCCGGATGACGAGCTTGGGTTCGGGCTTCGGCTTGGGCGCCGACTTCTCCTTCGCCGCGGACGCTTTTGCGCGCTTCGTCGAACCGACCGAGCTCTTCCAGGTCGCGGCGGCATTGCCGCGCAGGAAATCGGCGATCTCGCTTGGCGTGGCGGTGAGGCCCTTCTTGCCGAAGCCGAACACCTCGCGCCCGGTCTTCGAGTCCTTGAGACCGAAGCGGCCATGATCGCCTTTGCCCGGGGTCCGGACCCGCGACTTGACCAATTTGCAGCCGCGATTTTCGGCGAGCTCGCGAAGCGCCTCGTCGGCATCGCTCATGCCAGCACCTCGATCGCGTGGAGGACGAGGCCGACCAGGCCGCCGACGAGGGTGCCGTTGATCCGGATATATTGGAGATCGCGGCCGACCGCGCCTTCGAGCCGGTCCGAGATGGTGCGCGCGTCCCAGCCGCGAACGGTTTCGGAAACCAGGGTGACGATGCCGTCGCCATAAGAAGCGACGGCGCCGACGGCGGCGCGGCGGGCGAACTGGTTGATCGCCTGCTTGAGCCTCGGCTCGGTCTGCAGCGTCTCGCCCAATTGGCGCAGCGCCTCGCCGAACTTGCCGGCGAGCGCCGCATCGGGATCGCGCGCGCCCTTGAGCAGGCCGGCGCGGCTATTCTCCCAGACGCCGCCGAGCCAATCGGTCACCGCCGGATTGTCGATCATCTCGTTCTTCCAGGCTTCGACCTTGCCCCTCAGTTCGGGATCGTCCTGCAGGCCGGCGGCGAGCCGGGCCAGGCCCTCCTCCGCCTTGGCGCGGAGCGGATGATCGGGATCGACGGCCATGTCGATGGTGAGCTTCCTGAGGCCGTCGACGATGGCGTCGGCGAGCTTTTCGTCGAGCCCGGCCATGCGCAGGATCCAGCCGGCGCGCTGGTGGACCATGTCCCGGATCAGATCCTCATTGGCGTCCAGCGTGCGGCCGGCCCAGGTGACGATGCCGTCCACCATCGGCACGTGCCGCTCCGCGGTCATCGCCGCCTCGAGCGTCTTGCCGAGCAGCGGCGCAACGTCGATGCCGCGCATGCGCTGGGCGAGCGCGCCCTTCACCATGCCGCCAAGCTTCTCCTGATCGAGCGCCTCGAGAATGTCGGCGAGCAGGCGCGAGCCGCCGGCCCGCAGCCGTCCCTCGCCCGGAGGCTGGCCGAGGAAACGGCCGACCGCGCCGGCGACGTCGAGATTCTTCATCCGCCGCGCGACCACCGACGGCGTCAGGAAATTGTCCTTGAGGAAATTGGCGAGCGTGTCGCCGATCCGGTCCTTGTTCCTGGGGATGATCGCGGTGTGCGGAATCGGCAGGCCGAGCGGGTGGCGGAACAAGGCCGTCACCGCGAACCAATCGGCGATGCCGCCGACCAGCCCCGCTTCGGCGAAGGCGCGGACGAAGCCCCAGGCCGGGTGAAGATCGGTGAGGCGGGTCGCGGCGATGAAGATCGCGGCCATGCCGGCGAGCATCGCCGTCGCCAGCGCGCGCATGCCGCGCTGGCTCTGGGCCGGAGAGAGGCTGCCAAGGCCCGGGCGGCGGAACAGGCTCATGAAGGATGAATAGCCGGGAGCGGGTCCGCTTCGAAAGCGGAAATGACGGTTTCGAAAATAGCTACGGAATTCAAGCGACTTGCAACGGGCGCTGAAGAAGATTCGTGTAATTGTTTCGCTTCGCTTTCCCATCGCTCCGAAAAGAATATGATCTCCATTCCGCTTTCGATGAAGCGGAGCAGGCGAGGGGGTAATAAAATGATTATCCGCAAACTGGCCGTCCTGATTCCCTTTACGTCCCCGGTCGCCGCCTCGGCTGAGGCATTACAATTCCAGAGCCAATCGCCGGATACGATTGTTCGTCGGACTGTGTCTTCGACCCCTCCTGTTGGTTCTGGCAACATATGAGTTGTCCGCCGACGGTCCCTGGCGGCGTCATGAAGATCGGGCAACCCTTGGCCACCAAGCACCGCTGAGAGGCGACAAATTCCCCATGCCGCAACGCTTGAGCGGCAGTCGATCAAGCCGCGGACGAGCGCCGAGAAAAACTTTGCTTGGACAAGCACCTGTACTTTGATCATGTTGGGGACGGGCGAGGTCGCCCGGGAGGGAAATCATGTCAATGACAAGAAAACGCGCCGCCATGTTGGTGACCATCGTGGCCGCAAGCTTCGTCACGTCGACATCCGCGTTTGCCGAAGGGGGCGAGGCATGCGTGGTCGCCTGCCGCTGGTACGACCTCCCCTGCATCATCTCCCAGATCATATCCGGCTGCTGACACGCCGGCCGACGGGGGAGGATTCGAGTCCTCCCCCGTCGGTCCTCACAGGGCTGGGTCCGGGGCGCCCATATCCGGCGCATCCGTTCGGCGAGCGCGCTCTTGACCATCCCGCCCAATTTCTCCTGGTCGAGCGCCTCGAGGATGTCGGCGAGCAGGCGCGCGCCGCCGGCCCGCAGCCGCCCCTCGCCGGGCGGCTGGCCGAGGAACCGGCCGACCCCGCCGGCGACGTCGACGCCGCGCAGACTCCGCGCATCCGCCGAGCCACCACCGAGGGGGTGAGGAAATTGTCCTTCAGGAAATTGGCGAGCGTGTCGCCGATCCGGTCCTTGTTGCGCGGAATGATCGCGGTGTGCGGGATCGGCAGGCCGAGTGGGTGGCGGAAAAGGGCCGTCACCGCGAACCAATCGGCGATGCCCCCGACCAGCCCCGCCTCGGCGAAGGCATGGGCGAAACCCCAGGCCGGGTGGGCATCGGCGAGATTGGCGACGGCGATGAAGATCGCCGCCATCCCGGCCAGCATCGCCGTCGCAAGCGCCCGCATGCCGCGCGAGTCGCGCTGGGCGAGGCTCCGGCCCGGGGGCCAAGCGGGGATAAAGGCTCATCCCCGATGCATAGCCATGGCGGGGGCAGGTTCATACCCACCACCGGCGGATCGGGGGCCGGCGACGAAATGGCGGGCCGGATCTTGCGCGCCCGCTGGTTGCCCGCCGAGCGATGAATGGCGCAGAGGCGCCGGCGCCTCGCCGCCGCGCGAGCCCCGCATGCGGCCTCGTTATTATTCGGCGGCTGGGGCGCCGGATCCGGACCGTGGTCCTGCTGCCTTTGTAGGTGCCTGAAAGCGAAGACACGAAGCTTGACTAACCGTCGGCTTCTGAAAGTATTCGCATCGGCCGAAACAGGCCGACTCTGAGAGGAGGCGACAATGAAGAGGATACGAAAACTCGCCAGAACGGCGTTGTTGGCGGTGGCGACTATGACCTTGAGCATCTTTGGGCCGGGCGTGGCCTATGCGCAAAATTCGTGCCCCGCAGTCTGCAACGTGAGTTGCGGGGGGGACTATGCTTGCCAGGTGCTGCAATGGATGTACGGCTGCGACCGACGGGTTTGTGACTAAGACATAAAAGAATACGGATGCACGGTATCAAATGTTGAGGGGGCGCGGGCCCCCTCAATTGTTTATTCCGCCGGGTCGGGCCCGGCTTGCGGACCGCGGCCGGACTGGCCCCTATAAGTGATAGCCCGGCGGAACTTCGGCGTCAGCCATGTCTCGAAGCTGTCGGCGAGGCTGAACGAGGCCGGACCAAAACACGTCACAAAATTCGGGGCCAAAACACGTCGCAAAATAAGCCTCCGGCGAAGCAAGCTTGCCTGTGGGCTGGGCTATTGTGACGAGATCGACGATCGATATAATGATGCGTCGCTGATCGCGATACGAGAGGAGGAGGGCATCATGCTTGCGAAAAGTCTTCTGGCCATATCATTGCTTGTGACGCCGGTCACCGTGGTGGTGGCAACGACGGAGAAGGACGCTGCATCTTCGGTTTCCGTGACGTCCGGGGCAGCTTTGAGATCACGCGATTCGCAGGAAGGAAGGAGAGGGCCAAGCTCCTATACCTGTTCGCAATCCTGCTATTTCGACATGGCTTGCTATGTATGGAAAATCTTCAACTGCGGGCGCGAAGTGCCGGGCTAGAGCCAATGTGAAAGAAGTTGTGCCCGCCAAAGGCGGGCACAATTTCGCCCTGCAATCGCCGGCAATCACTCCGCAGGCTGAGGTGCCGGCGTCCCGTGATCCTGCTTGCCCTTATACGTCAGAATCCGGCCCATCTTGGGCGCCAGCCATTTCTCGAAACTGTCGGCGAGGCTGAACGACGCCGGCACCAGCACAAGGGTGAGCAGGGTCGAGAGCAACAGGCCGCCCATCACCACCACCGCCATCGGCGCGCGCCAGCTGGCGTCGCCCTCGAGGCTGAGCGCCGTCGGCACCATGCCGGCGACCATCGCCATCGTCGTCATCACGATCGGCTGGGCGCGCTTGTGGCCGGCATCGATGATCGCTTCGTCTTTCGGCACGCCCTTTGCCATCTCCTCGATGGTGAAATCGAGCAGCAGGATCGAATTCTTGGCGACGATTCCGAACAGCATCAGAATGCCGATGAACACCGGCATCGAAATGGCATGACCGGCAATGTGCAGCGCGATCGCGCCGCCCAGGGGTGCCAGCAGCAGCGAACCCATGTTCACGAACGGCGCCATCAGGCGTTTGTAGAGAAGCACCAGCACCGCGAAGACCAGGAAGGTGCCCGAGATCAAGGCGGTCATGAATTCGGAGACGAGTCGCGCTTCCTCGCGCTGCTGTCCGGAGCGGGCCCGTTCGACGCCTTCGGGCAGATTCTGCATGAGCGGCAGCTGGTTGATGATCGTCTCGCCATCGACCACGCCGGGCGCGAGATCGGCGCCGATCATGATCCGGCGCTCCTGATTGATGCGTTGAATGACGGAGGGTCCGGCGCCGAAGCTGATTTCAGCGATGACCTTGAGCGGCACCGAGCCGCCGCTCGTCGTCGGGACCGGCATGTTCTCGATCGTCGAGAGATTGCGCCGCGAGCCCTCGTTGAGCACGACCCTGATCGGCACCTGACGGTCGGACAGCGAGAAACGGGCACTGGCCTGGTCGATCTCGCCCTGGGTGGCGACCCGGATCGCCTGACTCATCGCCTGGGTGGTGACGCCCATATCGGCCATCAGGTCCAACCGAGGCCGGATCGTGATCTCCGGCCGCCGCAGATCGCCGGCGATACGCGGCGCGCGCAGCTCCGGCCGCCGCCGCATCTGCTCGACCAGAGTCAGAGCGGCGCTTTGCAGCTTGGCGGGATCGGAGCTGGCGAGCAGCACCGAGACGTCGCGACCGCCGACCCTGTTTTGGTTGCGGAAGGTCACGCGAGCATCCGGGATGGCCTGCAGCGCAGGCTGCAGCTCCCGCTGGAAATCGGTGCTCGTGCGCTCGCGCCCGTCGCCTTGATCCCTGAGCGATACATAGATCGTGGCATTGCCGGCGCGGACCGATTCGAAGGCCGAGCTGACGTCGGACTGGGCGCGCATCACAGCCGCCGCCCGATCCGCCACGACCCGCGTTTGATCGAGCGTGACGCCCGGTGGCATCTCGACGGCGACCTGGACGGTGTCTTCGTCGGTGTTCGGCTGAAACGTCATCGGAAGCGTCGCGAAGGCGAAAATCTGCAGGAGGAAGCAGACGAAGCCGATGCCCACCGTTTTCCAGCGATGGACCAGGGTCCAGCGCAGCAGACCCACATAGCGGTCCATCAGCCAGCCTTCGCCATGCTTCGCCTCGCCCTTGGCCTTGAGGAAATAGGCGGCGATCATCGGCGTGATCAGCCGCGCCACGGCGAGGCTGATCAGCACCGCGATGACGATGGTGAGCCCGAAGCTGATGAAATATTGGCCGATGATCCCGCTCATCATCGCGACGGGCAGGAACACGGCGACGATCGAGAAGGTGGTCGCGACCACCGGCAGGCCGATCTCGTCGGCCGCGTCGATCGACGCCTGATAGGCCGATTTGCCCATTCGCATATGCCTGACGATATTCTCGATCTCGACGATCGCATCGTCCACGAGAACGCCGGCGACCAGGCTTAGCGAGAGCAAGGTGACCATGTTGAGCGTGAAACCCATCAGGTCCATGAACCAGAAGGCCGGGATTGCCGAGAGCGGGATGGCGATCGCCGAGATCAGGGTCGCGCGCCAGTCTCGAAGGAACAGGAAGACGACGACGACCGCGAGCAGCGCACCTTCGATCAGCGCCCGCATCGAGGATTCATATTGCATCTCGATATATTTCACGGGCGTGAAAAGCAGGTTGTAGCTGACCCGCGGATCTTCGCGCTCGAGCTTTTCGAGCTCCTCCATGACGAGATGGTAGACGGTAACGTCCGAATAGCCCTTGGCCTTTTGGACCATGAAGCTGACCACCTGACGGCCGTTCTGAATGCCGTAGGAGGTCTGCTCGGCCCATTGGTCGCGGACGCTGGCGATCGAATTGAGCCTGACCGTGCGACCGCCGCCGATCGAAATCTGGGTCTCGCCGAGCGCATGGGCGGTCAGCGCGCTGCCGAGCACGCGCACCGACTGCTCCGAGCCGGCGATCTCGGCGCGACCGCCCGCGGCGTTGATGTTGATCGAGCGAAGCTGCTGATTGATCTGTGAGGCAGTGACGCCCTGCGCCTGCATCCGCACCGGATCGAGCTCGATCCGTACCTCGCGGCTGACGCCGCCGGTGCGGCTGACGATCGAGACGCCCTCTATGCCCATCAGTCGGCGATTCAGCGTGTCGTCCAGAAACCAGCTCAGCTGCTCGACGGTCATCGCCGTGCTTTCCGCCGAGATGTACATGATTGGCTCGTCGGAATTGTCGATGCGCTGAACCTGCGGCTCGAGGATGCCGTCCGGCAGGTCGCCGCGAATCCGAGCGACCGCGTCCCGCACGTCGGTTACGGCGCGATCGATCGGCGTGCCGATCTCGAAGGTCACGAAGGTGTTGCTGTTGCCCTCACGAATGCTGGAACTGATCTCGGTGACACCGTTGATCCCCCTCACCGCCGCCTCGACGCGCCGGGTGATCTGGATTTCAAGCTCGGGCGGCGCGGCGCCAGGCTGGCTGATCGAGATGTTCGCCGCCGGGAAGCTGATGTCCGGCTCGAGGTTGATGTCCATTCGGCCGAACGCGAGCAGGCCCATGGCGAGCAGGAAGGTGAACAGGACGAGCGGGATCACCGGATTGCGGATCGCCCAGGCTGAAATGTTACGCATCGATCAGCTCCGTTTTTCCGCTCATTCTATCGCCGCGGCGCGCGCGACCGCTCCGGCCTGATCCGCTCGCCGGGATTGAGGAAGGCGCCGGCCGACTCGACGACCTGTTCGTTGCCGGTGAGGCCCTGCACCACGATCACGCCACGGTCGGTGACATTGCCGACCCGCACGGCGCGGCGCTGCGCGGTGTTGTTCGGCCCGACGATCATCACATAGGTGCCGGAATCGTCGGTCAGCACCGCCGATTCGGGGAGCAGAGGCGCGGTCGTCGAGCCGGCGCGGATCTCCGCCGAGGCGAAGCCGCCCGGCCTGAGATCGCGCTGATAGGGGACGGCGATGCGGGCGACGCCCTGGCGCGACTGCGCGTCGATGATCGGCGAAATCTGCCAGATCTGGCCCTGATAGGACGTGGTCGATCCGACCGGCGTGACCTGCACCGGAACGCCGACGGACAGCCGGGCGAGGTCGGTCTGCGGCAGCCGCGCCATCAGCTCCATGTCGCCGCCGGCGGCGATCCGGAACAGCGCGCCCGAGCCGCCGCCGACCACCTGGCCGGCCTCGACCGAGCGGCTGAGCACCAGTCCGGCGGTGGGGGCGCGGACGTCGAGCCGGCCGATCCGTGCGCGGCTGGCGCCCAGCGTGGCCTGGGCGACGCGGACCCGTGCGGCGGCGGCGTCGCGGGCGGCCCGCTTACGATCGAGATCGGCCTGGCTGATGAAGCCGCGGCCGACCAGCGCCTGGGCGCGGTCGAGCTCGCTCTGGGCGAGCCGCATGTCGGCGCGCGCCACTTCGATCTGAGCGGCGAGCTGCGCCGCTTCCTGGGTCTGGACGCGGCGGTCGATCACCGCCAGCGTCTGGCCGGCGGAAACCCACTGGCCGGGCTCGACAAGCACGCGGATGACCTGGCCACCTTCGCCGGCGATCCCCACCGGCATGTCGCGGCGGGCGGCGAGCGAGCCGGTCGCCGAGATCAGGGCGGGAATATCCTGGCGGCCGGGAACGATCACGCTCACGGCGGGAAGTTGCTGGCCGGCCGAGCCCCCGGGCGCGGTCGCCTTTTCGCCACCTCCGCCCATCATGAAGAGGGCCGCGATCGCGATCAACGCGATCACGACGACCGCGCCTATGATCCACTTGCGGCGCCGGCGGCGCGCGAGCGTCTCCTCATCGACGACCACATCATCGATCGCCTCGCGGCTCCATTTGGTCGACTCAACATTCATCGCTTTCATCGTCCCCACTCAGACAACACGGCCGGCAGCCGCCACTCGGCTGCTGTGTTAGCCGAATATATCACCCCGGACAAGTCAAAATGCCGGACACGCCTCGCCCCCGCCCCGGCGCCCCGGAACTGGCGCTTTACATGCTTGGTTGGCACATTACCAATGCAGAATGCGGGCTTGGCGCCCAACAGGGAGAATATGTCATGGATCTCGGCCAGTATCTGAGCGACGATTATGGCTGGCTCGCCTGGATCGTCATCGGCCTCATCGCCGGCGCCATCGCCAAGGCGGTCACGCCCGGGCGCGATCCCGGCGGCTGCATGATCACCATCCTGATCGGCATCGCCGGAGCGCTGCTCGCCGGATTTCTCGGCCAGCAGCTCGATTGGTACGAGCCCGGCGAGGGCGCCGGCTTCCTGGCGGCGATCGTCGGCGCGGTGCTGCTGCTGCTCGGCTACCGCATGATTGCCCGCCGCTGACCAAGCGGTTCAGCGGCGGTGCAGCCGCGCTCCGGCTAAGGGCGGCGGACCCTTGAAGGAGCATGAGATGATCAAGAGACTGACCGTGGCGGCGCTGCTCGCGTCCGCACTGCCGCTGGCGCCTGCAGCCGCACAGATCGCCGCGCCGGTCCTGGCGATCGGCGGCATGCGTCTCGACGTCGCCGCCACCGGCGAGGTGACGCGGGTGCCGGACCTGGTGCGGATCAACGCCGGCGTGGTGACTCAGGCCGCCGGCGCGAGCGAGGCGATTCGGCTGAACGCGGCCCGGATGGAGCGGGTGCGCGCGGCGCTTCGCCGCGCCGGGATCGCCGACCGCGACATCCAGACGAGCAGCATCAGCCTTCAGCCCGACTACCGCTATGCCGAGAACCAGCCGCCGCAGCTGACCGGCTATCGCGCCTCCAACGAGGTCAACATCCGCTTCCGCGACATCGCCAATAGCGGCGCGATCATCGACGCCCTCGTCGCCGAGGGCTCGAACCAGATCAACGGGCCGATGCTCGAGATCGAGCGGCCCGCGGCGGCGCTCGACGAGGCGCGGACCCGGGCGCTGACCATCGCCCGGGAGCGGGCCGAGCTCTATGCCCGGGCGCTCGGCATGCGGGTCAAGAGGATCCTGGCGGTGAGCGAGCCCGGCGCGGCGCCGATCGCGCCGATGCCGATGATGCGGCTGCAGGCGAACGATGCGGCCGCCGCCACGCAAATCTCGCCTGGCGAGCAAAGCCTGTCGGTCACGCTCAATGTGACCTTCGAGCTCGAATGAGCGGAGCCGAAACGGAAAGGGCCGCCCCGGCGGGACGGCCCTTGTCCTTTCAGCCGTCGCCAGCGCTCAGCGGAGGGAGCCGCGGCGGACCAGATTGACGATGGCGAGCAATATGATCGCGCCGACCAGCGACACCAGGAAGGCGCTGAGATCGAGCGGCGAATCGGTGTTGATGGTGCCGCCGTTGAAGATCAGGCCGCCCAGGAACGCGCCGACGATGCCGACGACGATGTTGAGCAATATGCCCTGCTGCGCGTCGGTGCGCATGACCAGGCTGGCGAGCCAGCCCACGACGCCGCCGACGATCAGCCAAATGATGATACCCATAAGCTCTTCCCTCCTGTCAGAGGCCCCCGATGGTTTCAGGAGCGGTCCGACCGATAGACGCGCCATAGGCATACTTGTTCCTCCGCGCTTGCCGGGCACTGCCCGATCGCCCACTCTCGACCCTCATCGAAAGGGGAGGGACGAGATGATCCGCAAGACAGGACTGGCGGCGCTGCTGGCGCTCGCTTTGGCGCCGGCCACGCCGGCGGCGGCGCTGCCGGAGGCGCAGATCGCGCCGATGCCGGCGCTTGAAGGGACACGCCTCGACGTGACCGCGACGGGCCGGGTGAACCAGATCCCCGACATCGTCAGGATCGAAGCCGGGGTGGTGACTCAGGCGCCCACTGCGGGCGAGGCGATGCGGCAGAACAGCGCGCGGATGGCGCGGGTGCGCGCCGCGCTGATCCAGGCCGGCGTCGCTGACCGCGACGTCCAGACCACCAGCTTCAACCTCGGCGCTTATTACCGCCATCCGCCCCAGTCGGAGCCCGTCTTCATGGGCTATCGGACCACCAACCAGCTCATCGTCCGGCTGCGCGACGTCGCCCGCTCCGGCCAGGTGCTCGACGCTTTGGTGGCGGAGGGCGTCAACGACATCGACGGCCCGATCCTCGATTTCGAGAATCGCGAGGCGCTGACCGACGAGGCGCGCAGCCTCGCGATCGCGGCGGCGCGGGCGCGCGCCGATCTTTATGCGCGCGGCCTCGGCATGCGCGTGAAGCGGGCGGTGCTGATCGACGAGGATGGCGGCGGCTATGGCAGGACGAGCAACGTCGCCAACATGAACATGAACGTGACGATGGGCAGCACGATCGATACCGGCGGGCGGGTCATCTCCGCGACCGTCTCGGTGATGTTCGAGCTCGAATAGCAAAAGGGCCGCCCCGGATCGGAGCGGCCCCTTCGGGTCGGCGGGGCAGCAGGCCCGCCGGCTCAGTAGCTCTGCTGGCGCTCGTAGAGCGTGCGGTAATGCTGGATGCGGGTGACTCGCAGGCCCGGCATGCCCGATCGGTCGACCGCGCGCTGCCAGCCGGCGAACTCCTCGAGGCTGAGCCCGTAGCGCTCGCACGCTTCATCGACGGAGAGCAGGCCGCCGTTCACCGCCGACACGACCTCGGCCTTCCGGCGCACGACCCAGCGGGTCGTGGTCGGATCCGGAAGCGAGTCGACGGTAAGCGGCTCGCCGAGCGGGCCGATGACCTGTGCGGGTCGGATCTTCTGATTCTCGATCATTCTAACCTCAAAAACTCCACGCGCTTTCGGCCCCTAGCGCCTCTCGCGTTCCTTCACTTAGCGGGAGAGCGTTGAAGGAAGGTTGAAACGCCAAGGTAAATTTCCCGGTGATCATGCTTTACGGGATGTTGAGACGGCGTTTCACTTCGATACGGTTGAAACACCCTGATTGGGCCGAAGCGGCCTGCCGCCAGGCCGGGCCCGCGAGCACCAATTCGGTGAGCGGGTCGGGCCCGATCCTGGGCGGCTCGTCCACCCGCGCCCGCGCCTGCGCGCGGGCCGTCGGGCTCGCCGCCTGCTGCGCGGCCAGAACCGCGCTCAACAGGCCATGGTCGAGCGGCGCGGGCTGGCGGTGGCACCCGCCTCCGGGCAGCCGGTTGGCGCGAAGCTGAAAGGAATCGTCCATCGCCCAGGTCCCTATCGAAACAAGGTGAAGAGCCGGTAAAGCGAGTCTGAACGCGCCGGGACTGGGCGTTTGCCGCCAAAGACCCTATCTAGCGGCGATCATGCAGGCGGATTTCCAGCTCGGCCGGCCCCTCAAGGAGGCCCGAATCGTCGTCGCCATGTCGGGCGGGGTCGACAGCTCGGTCGTGGCCGCATTGGCCGCGAGGAGCGGCGCCGAGGTGATCGGGGTGACTCTGCAGCTCTACGACCATGGCGAGGCGGTCGGCCGCTCCAGGACCTGTTGCGCGGGGCAGGACATTTACGACGCCAAGGCGGTCGCCGAGCGGGTCGGCATCGCCCATTATGTGTTCGATTATGAAAGCCGGTTCCGCGACAGCGTGATCGACAAGTTCGCCGACGAATATGCCAGGGGGCGGACGCCGATCCCCTGCATCAGCTGCAACCAAGGGGTGAAGTTCACCGATCTGCTCGCCCTCGCCCGCGATCTCGGCGCCGATTGCCTGGCGACCGGCCATTATGTGCGGCGCGCGGCGGGGCCGAACCGGGCCGAGCTCCACCGCGCCGCCGATCCGGCCCGCGACCAGAGCTATTTCCTGTTCGCGACGACCCGCGACCAGCTCGATTATCTGCGCTTCCCCCTGGGCGATCTGCCCAAGGCCGCGGTGCGCGAGATCGCGCGCGAACTGGCGCTGGCGGTGGCCGACAAGCCCGACAGCCAGGACATCTGCTTCGTCCCGGACGGCGATTATGCGCGGGTCGTGAAGAAGGTGCGGCCCGAAGCGGCGGCGGCGGGCGAGATCGTCGACCGCGCGGGGCGGGTGCTCGGCGCGCATGGCGGGCTGATCCACTTCACCGTCGGCCAGCGCCGCGGGCTCGAGATCGGCGGCCGGCCCGAGCCGCTTTACGTGCTTCGGCTCGAGCCGGAGAGCCGGCGGGTGGTGGTCGGGCCGAAGAGCGCGCTCGCGGTGCGGGCGGCGCGATTGTCGGGGCTGAACTGGCTCGGCGAGGCCCAGCGCGACGGGCTGACGGTCAAGGTCCGATCGCTGGCCAAGCCGGCGCCGGCCTTTTTCGACGGCGAATCGGTGCGTTTCGAGCGCCCCGAATATGGCGTCGCGCCCGGGCAGGCGGCGGTGCTCTACGAGGGCGACCGGGTGCTCGGCGGCGGCTGGATCGAGGAAACGGTCGCGGCCGAGCTCGAGCCCGCCTGACGCCGCGCAAGCGCGTAAAGCAGCAAGCCGGCGACGACGAGGCCGCCAAGCATCGCCCAGGATTGCCATGTCGACTGCGCCGCCGCCCACAGGCAGATGGCGAGCGCGGCGGCGATCGCGGCCCAGGTCGCGGCGGCGGGCTTTTCCGCCTTGGGCAGAGCGGCGATGCTGACGGCGTAGACGATCAGGCGGGCGAGCGTGCTGACGATGGCGAGCCACACGAAGCTGCCGGTCAGCGCGAGCACGGCGCCGGCCAGCCCCATGAACAGGATCGAATTGGCCGGGGTCGCGTGGCGGGCGCTGACCGCGCCGAACCAGCGCGGCAGCAGGCCCTGGCCGGCCAGCGCGTAGGTTACGCGCGGAGTGGAGGTCATCGATCCGGTGACGTTGCCGGCGATCGAGGCCAAAGCGGTGGCGGTGAGCAGCAGTGCGCCGGCGGGTCCGGCAAGCGCCTCGGCGAAGGCGGCGAGCGGCGCCTCCGGCGCGGAACCCGCCGGCATGACCGAGACGTAGGCGAGCTGGATCAGGAAATAGAGCGCGGCCGTGGCGGCCAAAGTCGCGATCAACGCGCGGGGAATGGTGCGGCCGGCGTCGACCGTTTCGTCGGCGGGCACCACCGAATTCTCGAAGCCGACGAAGGCGTAGAGGATGATGAGGGCGGCACCCTCCATCGCCGACAGCGGCGGCGGCGGGCCGGCCGGCGGCCAGCTGCCAGCGGACCAGGCGAGGCCCCACAAAGCGAGCGCGACCAGCGGCAATGCCTTCATCAGGGTCAAAGCGTCGAGGGCGCGGACCGCGCGGCGGACGCCGATCATGTTGACGAGGGTGATCGCGCCGACCAGCAGGATGATCAGCGCCGCGCGCGTCACCGGGCCGCCGAGCGCCGGCGCGAGCGAGGCGGAATAAGTGGCGAAGACATTGGCGTTGGCGGCCAGAGCGGTGATCCGCGCGACATAATAGAGCCAGCCGGCCTGGAAGGAAACCAAAGGCCCGAACGGAACGGTGTAGGCGACGGGGCCGCCCGACACGGGGTGCAAAGCGGCGAGCCTGGCGAAGGGGAGGGCGATCAGCAGGAAGAGCAGGCCGAAGATCGGGAACAGCCAGGGACTGAACGCGCCGAATTGCGCGTGTAGCGGCCCCGGCAGAGCGAAGATGCCGGCGCCGACCATGCCGCTGAACGACAGGAAGGCCGAGCCGGTAAAGCCGATGTCGCGCTTCAGTCGCGCAGGTTTGGGCCCGCCCCCCGGCTCCGCCATCAGTCGGGGCGGTCCGCGGCTTCGGCCTCGCGGCGGAGCGCCTCGGCTTCGTCCTGAGCCGCGGCGGCGTCGATCTGGCTGAGCCGCTCCTGCCTCGCCTCCTCGATCAGTCGCGCCCAATTGACCTGGTCGTTGCTTCGGCGCTCGGCGCGGGCCTGGGTCACCATCTGGTTGAAGCAGCCGGTGAAGCCGCCGCCCCCGACCGTCGAGCAGCTCTCGGTGCCGGTGCGGCCGACATATTGCAGCTCGAGCGCGCGATTGGCCCAGCTCTGGCTGGCCGGATCGTTCGGATTCTCGCGCAAATTGGGCGGAATGCGGAAGCGATCGTCCTCGGGCAGGCGAGCGCACACGATCACCTCATTGGGATCCTCGCTCTGCGGGCAATTGTCGGTGCCGTAGATGATCAGCTGGTTGACCCGGATATCCTCGGGGCCTGCGGCCTGGGCGCCCGGGACCGGTACGCCGGGCTGCTGGGCGATGGCGGCGGTACCGGCAAAGGCGAGGGCGAGAAGGGCCAGGCGCATGATTCAGATCCTCTTCGACAGTTCGATGGCGATCCGGCAACCCTTGCGGATCGCGGCATAGAATAGGGGATAGGCAATTGCCTGTTCGGCCCCGGCGGCGAGCGCGGCCTCGCGATGCTCGCGTTCGTCGGCCTGGAATTTGGCGATGCTCGCGGAGAGCGGCGGATCGCTGTCGCCGAGCGCTTCGAGCTGCTCCGAATAATGGGCGTCGATCTCGTCCTCGATGGCGGCGGTGCAGGCCATCGCCGCCTCGGGGCCGAGCAAGGCGGTGGCGGCGCCGAGCGCGTGGCCGGCCACCGCCCAGATCGGTTGCAACAGGGTCGGCCGCACGCCGCGGGCGGCGAGCAGCTCGTCGAAATGCCTGAGATGCTCCCGCTCCTGCGCGGCCATGCCGGCGATCAGGCTCGAGTTCTTGTGGCGGCCGCCGAGCACGGCGAGCTGGCCCGCATAGATGCGGGTCGCGCCATATTCGCCGGCCTGGTCGACGCGCAGCATCGAGGGCACGTCGGCGCGCGCGTCGCCCGGGCGCCAGGCGGGCGTCATTCGGGGCGGGGGCGTTTGAGGCTCAGCCATAAGATCGACAACGCAGAACCGAGCGAAAGGATCGCATTCCACCCCGCCATCGAAATGCCGAAGAGCGACCATTGCACCTCGTCGCAGCGGACGATGGGCGCGTCCATGATCTTCTTGAGCAGGTCGCCGGGCGCGCCGTCGCCGGTGGCCAGCGCCGCGCATTGGGTGAAGCCCTCCCAATAATCGAGCTCGACCCCGGCATGGAAAATCCCGATCGCGCCGCTGGCGAGGATTCCGAGCGCGGCCAGCCAGACGAACGAACGGCCGCGATCGGGCATTCGCCCGGCGAGGAAAGCGAGGATTGCGAAAGCGAGGCCCGCAAAATGGGCGTAGCGCTGCCAATAGCACATCTCGCACGGCGCCAGCCCGCCAATATGCTGCGAGCCATAGGCTCCGGCGAGCAAGGCCGCCGGCACCAGCAGGGCCAGCGCCTTGGCGAGGCGGAGCGGATCGCGCACGATTGCTATCGGCGGCTGCCGCCGGGCCGGGCCGGCGCCCCGGCGACCCGCGCCGGCGGCTGGGCCCGGCCGAGCCGCGCGATCGTCTGCAGCGCGTAATGGAGCTGGAAGTCGGTGATGCCCTGCTGGGTGAGCTGCTCGACGGTCGCCGCGAAGCGCGGATCGGGGCGGCCGTCATCCTGGATCAGATCGTCCTGGACCCCGATCTCGTTGACCAGATGGCGGCGCAGATCGGATTCGCGGATCCGGTTGCGGCCGCGATAATCGGGGTCGGTCAGTTGCGGCACCAGCAGGTCCGGGGTGACTCCCCCTTCCTGAACCGAGCGGCCCGACGGCGTGAAATAGCGGGCGGTGGTGAGCCGGAGCGCGGTTTCGCCGGTTCCCAGCGGCAGCAAGGTCTGGACCGAGCCCTTGCCGAAGGTCCGCTCGCCCATCACCACGGCGCGGCGATGGTCCTGAAGCGCGGCGGCGACGATCTCCGACGCCGAGGCCGAGCCGGCGTCGACGAGCACGATCACCGGACGGCCCTGGGCCGCGTCGCCCGGACGCGCGTAGAAGCGCTCGATGTCCGTCCGCCGCCGGCCGCGCTGCGAAACGACCTCGCCGCGCTCGAGGAACAGGTCGCTGAGGCCGACCGCCTGGTCGAGCAGACCGCCGGGGTTGGAGCGCAGGTCGAGCACATAGCCGATCGGCGGGCCGCCGGCCGCGGTTTCCATCTGCGCGATCGCCCGCGCCGTCGCCTCGGTGGTGTTGCGGTTGAAGGTGGTGACGGTGAGGATTCCGACGCGATCGCGGACCTCGGCGCGGACCGCCGGAATGTCGATGATCGCGCGGGTGATACTGACGTCGAACGGGCGCTCGCGGCCGGCACGGATGACGGTGATTCGGACGCTGGTGCCGGGCTGGCCCCGCATCCGATCGACCGCCTCGTCGAGCGTTCCGCCGTAGAACAGGCGCCCGTCGATATGGGTGATGAAGTCGCCGGACTTGATTCCGGCGACGCCGGCCGGCGTGCCCGGGGTCGCGGCGATCACCTTGACCGCGCCGTCCTCCATGGTGACGGTGAGGCCGAGCCCGCCATAATTGCCGTCGGTGGTCGTCATCAGGCTGCTGAAGCCGCGCGCGTCGAGATAGGAGCTGTGCGGATCGAGGCTGTTGAGCATGCCGTCTATGGCGCCGCGGATCAGCTGCTCGTCGGTGACCTGGTCGACATATTCGCCCTTCACCCGCTCGAGCACCGACATGAACTGATCGAGCTCGCGGACCGTGCCGACATCGACCTGGGCGAGGCTGGCGGTGGCTGCGGGGACGAGCGCGATCACGCTGACGAGCCCCAGGGAACGAAGGAAGTTACTGGCCATGATTGATCCTGCTTTGGCGTCTGGCGGCTCTGTACAGCTTAAATAGGGTGGCGAAAAGCAACGTTCGATGAACGCCGGGGAGGCAAGTCAGCCACCGATGACCTGGGCGACCGGCACCGGCCGGCCGTTGCGGCGCAGCTCGACGGTGATGCGGGGCGTGCCGGGGCCGGCCGCGCCCAGGCGCATGCCGCGGCGGACATTCTGGCCGGCGCGGACGTCCAGCGTCGCCAGATCGGTGATCACGCTCGACCAGCCGCCGCCATGATCGATGATCACGACATAGCCGTAGCGGCGGAAGGGCGCGGCATAAGCGACGCGGCCGGCGCCGGGCGCGATCACAGGGGCCGCCGCCCCGGTTTCGAAGGTCAGGCCGCGGGCGTGAACGCCGCCGTCCGAAATCTCGCCGACGCCGACCAGGATGCGCCCTTCGACGGGCAGCGAATAAGGGATTCGATCGCCTGTCGGCGCCGGCCCGGAATCGCCCGGTCGCGGGCTGGGGCCGGGCAGGCGGGCGAGGCTGGCGGCGAGCCGCTCCTGATAGGCGCGGGTGCCGATGGTCTGGCTCAGCGTGCGCGCCTCCTCGCCGAACACCAGGGCCCGGTCGGACTGGGTCAGCGCCTGCCCCGCCAGCTGCTGCGACCGGGCTCGCTGATCGCTCTCGAAGCGGGCCAGCGCGACCCGGCGCTCGCGCAAGGCGGCACGGCTCGCGACGAGGCCCTGGCGCGCGGTTTCGGAGCGCCGCCGCAAGTCGGCGCCGGCCTCGACCTCGGCCCGCAAGGCGGCCGTGCGCCGGCGAATCTCGGGCATGGTCGCGGCGAGCAGGGAGCGGACGTGGACGGCGTCGCGGACCGAGCCCGGCTGGACCAGCGCCAGAGCGGCAGGCCGGCGGGTCATCGTCTGCAGCGCGGCGGTAAGGCGGATCACCGGTCCCTGGCGAGCGGCGAGGCGGGCGCGCTGCGCCGACTGCATCGCGCCGATGATCGCGATCCGGCTCTCCGCAGCGGTGAGATCGGCCTCGGCCGCCTCGATCCGCGCGGCGAGCGCCTCGGTGCCGGCGCGGGCGCGGTCGGCGTCGCCGGTGGCCCGGCGGGCGGCGTCTTCGAGCCGTTCGGAACGGCGCGTCGCCGCCTCCGCCTCGCGCTTGGCCAGGACCAGCGCCTGGCGATCGCCGCCTCCGGCCGCATGAGCGCCGGCGCCGGCGGCGAGCAGGAGCAGGATCGAAGCGAGGAGGGGGGCGGGCCGCATCGGCCTATCCTTCCCTATGATAGGGATGGTTGGCAATAATGCTCGTCGCGCGGAACAATTGCTCGGCGAGCAGCGCCCGGGCGAGGAGATGGGGCCAGGTCGCCCTGCCGAAGGCGAGCAGCAGATCGGCGCCCGCCCGCTCGGCTTCGCCGAAGCCGTCGGCGCCACCGATCAGGAAGCGCGCCTCGCGGCGCCCCTCGTCGCGCCAGCGCTCGAGCCGCCGGGCGAAATCGAGCGACGGCAATTGCTCGCCTTTCTCGTCGAGGATGATCGTCACGCCGCGCTCGGCCGGTGCCGGCGGCCTGCCGCCGCTCTCAGGCAATTCGGTGACCTTCACCGGCCAGGCGACGCGCTTCAGATAGCGGTCGACGAGCTCGGCCTCCGGGCCGCGGCCGATCTTGCCGCGCGCGATGATGTGGAGCAGCAATTAGCCGCTGGCGGCCGCCGGCGCGCGGTCGCCGCCGCCTTCCTCGAACGCCCACATCCGCTCCAGGTTGTAGAAGCTCCTGACTTCGGGCCGGAACAGATGGACGATGACGTCGTCGGCGTCGATCAGGACCCAATCGGCCGCGGGCAGCCCTTCGATGCGCACGCTTCGCTTGAGCTCGCGCTTGATCCGTTCGGCGAGCTTCTGCGCCATGGCGGCCACCTGACGGGTCGAGCGACCCGAGGCGATCACCATATGATCGGCGATGTTGGATTTGCCGGTGAGCGGGATCGAAACGACTTCGACGGCCTTGTCGTCGTCGAGCGACCGCAGCACGAGGTCGTGAAGCGCCTCGGCGCGTTCGATGGCTCCGTCGGTCCGCGGAGCGGGGTTAACGTCGGGCAAACTGCCTCCTTCCTCGATGGGGCCCGTTCAACGAACGGCGTGTCACGCCGTCTCGTAAGGCCCCGTTATGAAACACCGTCATGACATATTCGTGCCAATTGGGATTGGCGGCGCGGATGGCGGTGGCGGACGTCCGGTCAGGCGGCAGATCGAGCAGCACGAGCGCGGGCGGTCTCCAACGCGTCCAGTTCCGAGCCATGGCCGCGGGGCGGACGAAGCGACGCAGCCAGCCCCAGACGGGCGCCTTGAGGGCGACGCCATCATAGCCCGGCCGGCTCATCACCGCAATCGGAACCAGCGCGGCGATCTTCCCCCAGTCGCGCCAGCGGTGGAACTGGGCGAGATTGTCGGCGCCCATGAGCCAGACGAAGCGGCGTTCCGGGTAGCGGCGGACCAAAGCGGCGAGCGTATCGGCGGTGTAGCGGGTGCCCAGCTCGCGCTCGATCGCGGTGGCGCGGATCGGGGCGCCGCGCGCGATCCGCCGGGCCGAGGCGAAGCGCGCCGCCAGCGGCGCCATCCCCCTTGCGTCCTTGAGCGGGTTGCCGGGCGAAACCAGCCACCAGATCTCGTCGAGGCCGAGCGCCTCGATGGCGGCGAGGCTGGCCCTTCTGTGCCCCTTGTGCGCCGGGTTGAAGGAGCCGCCGAGCAGGCCGGTGAGGATCATGGAATTGGCCCAGTCTTCGCTGGAATGGCGGACGCGCAGGCTGTCGGTGGCATCGTCGGTCGCACGATGGCCATGGCTATAGGGGGCGCCGCCGACGGGATTCAAGCCATTTGGCCGGCGTCGCGTGTGCCGAAGCCTCGACGCTTCGCGCTCCATGCGTCATGATGGCCGGCGGGGGAGCGCGATGGTTTCAGAGGTGGAAGGCGTCGGCGAGGCGGTGACGGGCGATGCGCAGGTGAGCCGTGCCCCGCACGGCTCAGCCCTGTCCGGGGGACAGGGCGACCCGCGCATGGCCGCGCGCGCGATCGAGCCAGAGGCCGGCGAGCATGACGGCGAGATCGGAGGCTCCTGCCTCAATTGCGGCGCCGAGCTGGCCGGGCCCTATTGCCGGCAATGCGGGCAGAAGGCGCGGGTTCGCCGCAGCGTCGGCGTGATCGCGCACGATCTGGTCCACGGCATCCTCCACCTCGACGGCAAATTCTGGCGGACCCTGCCGCTGCTGATCTGGCGGCCGGGCGAACTGACCCGGCGCTACGTCCATGGCGAGCGCGCCAAGTTCGTCTCGCCGATGGCGATGTTCCTGTTCTCGATCTTCCTGATGTTCGCGATCCTGTCGATCTTCGGCCTGTCGCTGTCGAACCTCGATATCCGACTCGACGACGAGAGCCGGGCCGAGCTGGCGCAAAAGCATGAGCAGACGACGCGCGCGCTGGCCGCCGCGCGGGCCCGGCGGGCCGCGCTCGACGCTCCGGCGGCCGCCCGCGACGCGGCCCGCGACCGGCAACGGGCCGATCTCGATCGCCGAATCGCCGACCTGAGCCGCGACGAGCGCTCGCTCGAGGCGGCCGAGAATTTTACGCGGGGGGCGACATCGGAAGGGGCGGCGCGGACGGGCTGGGCGCGGCTCGACCACGGCATAGAGAAATTCGCGGAGAATCCGGGCCTGGCCCTCTACAAGCTGCAATCCAACGGCTACAAATTCTCGTGGCTGCTGATCCCGCTGTCCGTGCCCTTCGTCTGGCTGCTCTTCTTCTGGACCCGCCGCTACCATTTTTACGACCACACCGTGTTCGTGACCTATTCGCTGGCCTTCATGTCGCTGCTGGCGATCCTGCTCACGGTCCTCGGCTTCGTCGGTGTCTACAGCCCGGTCATCGCGTTCGCCGCCCTGATCGTTCCGCCGGTCCACATGTTCCGGCAATTGAAGCAGGCCTATCGGCTGCACTGGGCGAGCGCGCTTCTGCGCACCTTCCTGCTGGTCAATTTCTGCGCGATCACGGCGAGCCTGTTCTTCGTGCTCCTGCTCGGGATCGGCGCACTCGGCTAGATGGGTCCCCGGTTCGATCGACCGGGGACCAGCCTCTCTCTTTCCCTGCCTGCGTCCGTGCCGCTGGGCCCCGGCCTCCTCCGGGAACCATGCGGGTTGATCGAAGCCGCCTCTAGGCGCCCTGCGGCGCGGCGCCGCCGAGGCCGACCCGCGGCCGGCGGGTCGAGGGGAGCGAGGCCCCGCTCGCCGGCGCCGGCGAGGGCGACGCGCTCGGATTCTCGCGGCCGATATCCTCGCCCTTGATCGCGCGCTTGGCCTCGTCGCCGGTCAGCGTCTCATATTCGAGCAAGGCGTTGGCGAGCCGGTGCAGCTCGTCGAGATTGTCGGTCAGCACCTTGCGGGCAACCCCTTCCGCTTCCTCGATCAGGCGGCGGATCTCCTGATCGATCAGGCGCGCCGTGTCTTCCGACACGCTCTGGCTGCGCGCCACGCTGTGCCCGAGGAAGACCTCCTCCTGATTGTCGCGGTAGCGAAGCCAGCCGAGCTTTTCCGACATGCCATATTCCATGACCATGGCGCGGGCCATGTCGGTGGCCTGCTGGATGTCGTTGGAGGCGCCGGTGTTGAGGGAATCCTGGCCATAGATGAGCTGTTCGGCGATCCGGCCGCCGAAGCACAAAGCGAGCCGCGCCTTCATCTGCTTCATCGACATCGAATAACGGTCGCGCTCGGGCAGGTTCCAGGTGACGCCCAGCGCCCGGCCGCGCGGGATGATCGTCACCTTGTGCAGCGGATCGCAGCCGTCGACGCGCAGCGAGACCAGAGCGTGGCCGGCCTCGTGATGCGCGGTCGCCCTTTTCTCCTCCTCGGTCATCACCATGGACTTGCGCTCGGCGCCCATCATGACCTTGTCCTTGGCTTCCTCGAACTCCTTCATCGCGATCAGCCGCTTGCCCTTGCGCGCCCCAAGGAGCGCGGCCTCGTTGGCCAGATTGGCGAGATCGGCGCCCGAGAAGCCCGGCGTTCCGCGCGCGATCGTGCGAATATCGACGTCGGGAGCGAGCGGAAGCTTGCGGGTGTGGACGAGCAGGATCTTCTCGCGGCCCTCGATGTCGGGACGCGGAACGACGACCTGGCGATCGAAGCGGCCGGGACGCAGCAGGGCCGGATCGAGCACGTCGGGGCGGTTGGTCGCGGCGACGATGATGATGCCCTCATTGGCCTCGAAGCCGTCCATCTCGACGAGGAGCTGGTTCAGCGTCTGCTCGCGCTCGTCATTGCCGTTGCCGAGGCCTGCGCCGCGATGGCGGCCGACCGCGTCGATCTCGTCGATGAAGACGATGCACGGCGCATTCTTCTTGGCCTGTTCGAACATGTCGCGGACCCTGCTCGCGCCGACGCCGACGAACATCTCGACGAAGTCCGAGCCCGAAATGGTGAAGAAGGGCACGTTGGCCTCGCCGGCGATGGCGCGGGCGAGCAAGGTCTTGCCGGTGCCGGGCGAGCCGACGAGCAGGGCGCCCTTGGGGATCTTGCCGCCCAGCCGCGCGAACTTGGTCGGATCCTTGAGGAACTCGACGATCTCCTGCAATTCCTCGCGCGCCTCGTCGATGCCGGCGACGTCGTCGAAGGTGACCCGCCCGTGCTTCTCGGTCAGCAATTTCGCCTTGGAGCGGCCGAAGCCCATCGCGCCCGAGCCCGCATTCTTCTGCATCTGGCGCATCACGAAGAAGGCGATGCCGAGGATGAGGAGGAAGGGCAGCGACTGGTAGAGCAGGATCAGCCACACCGAGGTCTGCTGCTCGGCCTGATAGGAGAAGCCGACGCCGCGCTCGCGCAGCGCCTTGTCGCGGGCCGGATCGGCGAGCGGGCCGACGGTGCGGAAGGTCTGGTCGTTGGCGGTCTTGCCGGTGATCACTTCCTTGCCGATGACGACCTGCTTGACGGCGCCCTCGTCGACGCTCTTCAGGAAATCGGAATATGCGATCGTATTCCCCGCCGGCGCCGTCCCGCCGCCCACCAGCTGCACGACCAAAACCAGCCCGAGCAATATGCCGGCCCAGATCAGCAGCGACTTCATCCAGGTGTTGCCGGGCTCCTTGTCGGGGCCGCCGGACGGTGGGGTCTTGTCGTCTGCCATGGGATCGATCTCGCTTTCCCCCGCTAAATAGGATTTGGCGGGGCGCGGCGCAATGTGGGGCTTTTCGGGTGAACCGCTGGTGAGCGGGGACGCGCTGCAAATTGCCGGCGAGTATGAAGGTCGGATCGCAGGCACAGCGGGGACAAGAGGCGCGGCTCGAGCGCAATATCGCGCTGTTCGAGAACAGCCGGGCGCGGGTGGCCCAGCGGTGCCCGCAGCTCGGATGAGTTAAGCGGCCGATTCTGTCAGGCGCTTATGAAGAATCGACGCAGCCCGGACCGCCGATGCGATGATCCTGGCGCTCGCCGAGCTGATGCTCGGCCGGCGCGGGACGCACCCGGGATGCGAGGCCTTTAGCCTTTCTTCTTCGCGCCCGGCCGGGTGGGGGTGTCCGTGGTGCTCGCGGCGCGGCGGCGGGCGAGGGGGATGGCGGCGGCGGCGACGACGCCCGCCGCCACGGCGGCGCCGGCGGCGATTGCGGCTTTGGGGTTTTCGCGGGCGAGGTCGGCGATCTTGCCGGCGCCGTCGCGGGCGCGCTGGGCGAAGGTGGGGCCGGCGTCGGTTGCGCCGGTCGCGCTCGCTTCGGTCCCGGCGGCGGGGGCGGCGTGGGGCATGGCGCTGTTGGGGATGTTGGACATGAAGGTGCGCTCCGTGTGGCGGTTGATGAACTCGCGCGGTCGGAACGACGCGGCGGCGCGGCGGGTTCCGCCCGCGCGCCAAGGCGTTAGAAGGGGATGATGAGCGACGCTTCGGACCCGATCATCCTCGTCGACGCGGACGCCTGCCCGGTCAAGGACGAGGTCTACAAGGTCGCCTGGCGGCACGACGTGCCGGTCCGGATCGTCGCCAATGCCTGGCTCAGGGTGCCGGCCCATCCGCTGATCGAACGGGTCACCGTCTCCGATGCGTTCGACGCCGCCGACGACTGGATCGCGGAGCGGGCGCGGCCCGGCGCGGTGGTGGTGACCGGCGACATCCTGCTCGCCGACCGCTGCCTGAAGGCCGGCGCCGCGGTGATCGCGCCCAACGGGCGATCGTTCACTAGCGCCTCGATCGGCGCCGCGATCGCGACCCGGGCGATCATGGCGGATCTGCGCGCCGGCGCAGACGGCATCGCCGGCGGGCCGGCGCCGTTCGCCAAAGCGGACCGGTCCCGCTTCCTGTCGGCGCTGGACGAGGCGCTGGTGCGGGCGAAGCGCGCTTAGGGCAGGCTGCCGGCGACCAGGACGAGGAGCAACAGGAAGGCGGCGGGAAAGGCGAGCGCGAAGGCCAGAGCGGCGTCGGGAAAGCGGCGGCAGCGGGTCATGAGGAAGGCCGGCAGCACGGTCACGGCGACCAATGCGGTGATTGCCGCCAATGCGGCGCCGTCGAGGCCGGCCGTTGCCCGATCGGATCCCGAGGACAGGAGCAGGATCGCGATCAGCGCCCAGAGCGCGAGGTCGATCGCGCACAGGATATAGGCGGCGCGGCGCTTCATCTCTTTCTCCTGGGCGGCTCGGCGGCGAAGCGCCAGACCGGTCCGCCGGCGCATTTCACGCCGGCGAGGGTGGCCGTGGCGCCGCCCTCGAGCGCGGCGAGCAGGCGCTGGAGGGCCTCGCCGCGCGGCGGATCGGCCGGACCGAGCAAGGCGAGGATGCGCAGGACGAGCCGGCGGCGAAGCTCGGCGGGGATGTCGGCGGGATCGAGGACGAAACCGTCGGCGCAAGGCGAAACCCGCTCGCCGGCCAGCCGGTCGACCGCCCAGTCGAGCGCGGCATCGGCCTCGGCCAGCGCCGCGGCGCTGCGGGCGAGCGGCAACGGATCGATCCAGCCGTCCTCGGCGATCCGCTTGCGCAGCCGGGCGCGGTCGAAGCGGTCGTCGTCATTGCTCGGGTCCGCGACCGGATCGAGGCCGGCGGCGCGGACGATGCCGGCGAGCGCCTCTCGGCGCCAGCCGAGCAGGGGTCGGGCGATGGCGAGGCCTGCAATGTCCGTGCCGGCGCGGATCCCGGACAGGCCGGGAAGGCCGGCGCCGCGGCCGAGGCGCATCAGCAACGTCTCGGCCTGATCGTCGGCATGGTGGGCGGTGAGCAGGAACGCCAGACCGGACCGCGCGGCCCAGGCGGCCAGCAGGCGGTAGCGCAAGGCGCGGGCGGCCGACTGGAGATTGCCCTCGATGGGCGCGTCGGCCGCCAGGGTCGCGTGCGGGACGCCGAGGGCGGCGCAGAGGCCGGCGACCATCGCGGCTTCGGCGGCGCTTTCGGGGCGCAGGCCGTGGTCGACGGTCGCGGCGTGGACCCGGCCGGGAAGGGCGGCGTGGGCAAGGAGCAGCAAGGCGAGGCTGTCGGGGCCGCCGGAAACCGCGACGCCGAACGCCCCGGCGGCATCGCCGGTCAGCGCGGCAAGATCGGCGCGGAAGCGGGCGGCGAGATCGGGCGAGGGGCCGGTCATGGGGCGAGATTAGGGGAAAGGCGCGCCGGGGGGAAATCTCCGTCGCGTCGGGCGAGCGTGCCGCCTAACGCCCTGCTCCAGCGGGTATTTATACCATTGGGGGCGCAAGGATGTCGGACACTATCGGCCCGCTATCATCGCGATCTTTCGGCAAGCTGGGGAATGTCATTGTTGGATTCGGCGAAACCGGCCTGGCGCTTTGGTCCGCAAATATTGATCCCCATGGTGACCGCGGCGGCCGCGACCATCGCCCTGGCGGTGTTCGGCCTCTATTGGTCGACCAGCCGCAGCGACCATGTGTCGGTCGACCGCCAGGTCCGCACCACCCAGCGCGCGCTCGACGACAGCGTGGCGCGCCTCGCGCTCGAGCAGGAATCGGTCGCGGTCTGGGACGAGCCGGTCACGCGCCTCGCCCGGCGGCGCATCGACATGACCTGGATCGACGACAATATCGGCGTGTGGCTGCACAATATGTACCACCACGACCAGACCTTCATCCTCGACGGCCGCGATCGGGCGCTTTACGCCAGCGTGGACGGGAAGAGGGTGGCGCCGGCGCGCTTCGAGGCGATCAGAGCCTCGCTCGATCCGCTGATCGAGGAAACGCGCGGGCGCATCGCCGTGCCCAGCAACCGCTTCGACCGTCACCCGGCTAGCTCGCCCGGTTCCGCCGTGCTGACCACGGCGCGGGCGATCCACGATACCGAGATGGCGGACATCGGCGGCCGGCCGGCGGCGGTCAGCGTCATGCGGATGCGGGCCTCGACCCCGAGCCTGCAGCCACCGGGGGACGAGCCGCTGATGGTCAGCCTGCGCTTCCTCGACCGCGGCTTCCTGAGCGAGCTGAACCACCGCAACCTCATCGATCGGCCGCGCTTCTCGCGCGCCGCCGATGCCGGCGCCGGCGAGCAGGCCCTTCCGCTCGCCACCGAGGACGGGGGAACGATCGGCTATTTCATATGGTATCCCGAGCTGCCCGGCAGCGGGGTCATGCGGGTGCTCGCACCGCTCACCGCGCTGCTGATCCTGGCGACGATCGGCGTGATGTCCCTGCTCGGCCTTGGGCTGCGCCGCTCGACCGGCGAACTTCACGCCACGCTGCTCCAGCTCAAGGCGAGCGAGGCCCAGGCGCAGCATCTCGCCTTTCACGACACCCTGACCGGCCTTCCCAATCGCGCATTGTTCAGCGACCGGCTCGATCATGCGCTGAGCCGCGCCCGGCGCGGCGAGCCGCTCGCCTTGCTCCTCCTCGACCTCGACCGGTTCAAGCATGTCAACGACACGCTCGGCCATTTGGCCGGCGACACGCTGATCAGCGAGTTCGGGACCCGGGTCGCGGCGCTCGTCCGTGACGGCGATACGGTCGCCAGGCTCGGCGGCGACGAATTCGCAATCCTCCTTCCGGGCATGGACGGGGCCGGCGACATCCAGGCCCTGTGCGAGCGGATCCACGCCGCCGTGCACGAACGCTTCGAAGTGATGGGAAACAGCGCGTTCGTCGGAGTCAGCATCGGCGTGATCACGGCGCCGGCGTCCGGGCTCGACCGGGTCGAGCTGATGCGCAAGGCCGACATCGCGCTCTATCGCGCCAAGGCCGAAGGACGCGACTGCCACCGCTTCTTCAGCGAATCGATGGACGAGCACATCCAGCTGCGCAGCCTCATCCAGGACGATCTTCGGGTCGCGCTTGAAAAAGGCGACGAGCTGCGCGTCCACTACCAGCCCGAAATGGGCGACGACGGCGCCTCCATCGTCGGGCTCGAGGCGCTGGTCCGATGGCAGCATCCCCGCCGCGGACTGATCTCGCCAGAGCAATTCATTCCCATCGCCGAGGAAACCGGCCTGATCTGCCCGCTCGGCGAATGGGTGCTCGGCCAGGCGTGCAAGGCGGCGCGGCGCTGGCCGCATCTGTTCATCGCGGTCAACCTGTCGCCGGCCCAGTTCCGCGCCACGGGCTTTGCCGATCGCCTGATTGCGATCGTTCGGGACGCCAGGGTGTCGCCCAAGCAGATCGAGCTCGAGGTCACCGAAAGCGTGCTGCTCGCCGACGACGATCTGGTGCGCGCGGCGCTGGCAAAGCTGCGCGCCGCAGGTTTCCGCATCGCGCTCGACGATTTCGGGACCGGCTATTCCTCGTTCAGCTATTTGCGCAAGTTCGAGGTCGACAAGATCAAGATCGACCGGTCCTTCGTCCAGCATCTCGGCCATCGCGTCGATTCCGCGGCACTGGTCGCGGCAGTGGTCACGATCGGCCGCGCCATGGGGCTGACGGTGACCGCCGAAGGCGTGGAAACGAGCGAGCAGCGCCATTTCCTCACCATCGCCGGCTGCAACCAGATGCAGGGCTTCCTGTTTTCGCGGGCTCTTTGCGAGGAGGATATGGCGCGCCTGCTCGCCGACCGGGAGGTCGCGCGCGCCGCTGCCTGAGGGGGCCGACCGGAAATGTCGTTACGCCCTCGCATCATCGGAAAAGCCGTGTTAGGCTGCGTTCGCGCGGTGCCACGGAATGGCTGCTGAGGTGCCCGCTTGGTTGGATTGCGAGGGGAGAGGCGCCATGAAGCCGACGCGTAAAATCAATCGACGTTCCTTCATGGCGAAGGTCGCGGGCGGCGTCGCCGCGGGCGGCGCGCTCATCCTGGTCACCGACGAGGTCCACGCCGTTCAGAGCGGCTGCACCGATAGCGACACCGGCCGCTATCGCGATTCCGCCGGCAACGGCCGGCGCTGCCGCCCCACCTCGGGCTGCAGCGATTCCGACAGCGGGCCCAATAGCGATCCGGGCGGCCGCGGCCGCAGCTGCGGGCGCACCGGTCTTACCGATTCCGATCGCGGCCCCAATGCCGACCCGCCCGGCAACGGCCAGGGCACGCGCCGGTGCAGCGATGCCGATAGCGGCCCGAACGCGGATTCGCCCGGCCGCGGCCGCAGCTGCGGCGGCCGCCGCCGCACCAACGTGACCGACAGCGACAGCGGTGCTTATGCCGACGCGCCCTATTACGGCCGCGGCAATCCCAGCTGCAGCGATTCCGACAGCGGCACCTATGGCGATCCGGGCGGGCGCGGGCGGCGCTGCCGCTAATAAAAGCTGAACCGTGAAGGCCCGGCGCAGGCTTTCCCGCCGGTCCTTCCTGGCGCGCGTCGCCGGCGGCGGCGCCGCGTTCGGCGCCCTCGGCGCCCTCGGCGCGATCGGCGCCGGCGAAGCCGGGGCGATGCAGGAAACCGATTCGGACAGCGGCGCGAAAGGCGATCCGGCGGGCCGCGGGCGCGGCCGGACCGGCGAGAGCGACGGCGATCCGACCGATCCCGCCGGCTATGGCCGCCCACGCACCGGCTGCAGCGACGGCGACAGCGGCGGCAACGGCGATCCCGCCGGGCGGGGACGATGCCGGACCGGCGAGAGCGACAGCGACAGCGGCCCCCGCGCCGATCCAGCGGGCGGAGGCCGGCCGCGCACCGGGATCAGCGATTCCGACGGCGGCACGGGCGCCGATCCGGCCGGGCGCGGGCGGGGCAGCGGCAGCTGCAGCGACCGCGACCACGGCCAGGCCGGCGATCCGCCCGGCCGCGGCTGGCGGTGCACGCGGCGCTAGGCTCGCTCGTCTTTCGATTGAACCGGGAACCGAGCCGGGAACGAGCCTGGTTCCCTTGTCTGCCCTGCTTTCCGAGCCGTCAGGTCACCACTTGAGCTCAAAGTGGCCGCCGCCGTTTCGGAGCCGAAAACTTCCGCTTCCGGACTCGCGAAAACCTGCTAGCTTCCGCGGCGCTGCACCAGGCGAGGGGAAGACGCCGATGAAACCGACACGTAAGCTGAACCGCCGCTCCTTCTTCGCCGCCGTTGCCGGCACCGTCGTCGCCACCGGCGCGATCGGCTTGGTCGCCACCGACGAAGCCGAAGCGCTGCAAGGCAGCGATTCCGATCGCGGGCCCAATAGCGACCCTCCCGGCCGCGGGCGCGGCAGCAGCTGCAGCGATTCGGATTCCGGCCGTTACGGCGATCCCGGCGGCCGCGGGCGCCGCTGCGGTGGCGGTCGCCGCCGCACCGGCATTACCGACCGGGACACCGGCTCGGGATCGGATGCTGCGGGCTATGGCACCGGGCGGCGCGCGCGCCGTTCGGGCTGCACCGATTCCGATCGCGGACGCAATTCGGATCCGGCCGGCAATGGCCGCTGCCGGCCGCGGCGGCGTTCGTGCACCGATTCGGACACCGGCCGCAACAGCGATCCGGCCGGACGCGGCCGGCGCTGCTAGATCGATCCCAATTGGATTGAACGGCGAGCGAGACTCGCTTCTTTCGTCTGCGGGGGCAGGGCCGCGCGGGAATGGCGATGAAATCCAGATGCAGCGCCAGCCGGCGCTCGTTCCTCCTGCTGGTGGCTGGCGGCCTCGCCGGCGGCTGCGCGCCGCAGCGCCAGGCGGGTCCGGCGCGGGCCGCCGTCCGCGATGCCGATACGGGGCCGAGTTCCGACGCCACGGGCTGCTGCGGGCGCCGCCGGCGGCAAAGCATTACCGACGCCGATAGCGGGCCGGGCGCCGATCCGATCGGTCAGGGCCGGGGCCCCCGCGCCGCCGACGCGCTAATTGCCTTCGCAGCGGGCGTCGGTGCGGGCCCGGGGGAGCATATTGCGGATCTGGCCGCGCATGTTCGGATAGACGCGGGCCAACTCGTCGAGCACCCGGCAGGCCTCTGTGCGGCGGTTCAGCCGGGTCAGGGCCTGGCCGAGATAGAGGAGGCTGTCGGCGGCGCGCTCGCCCTGCGGATTATCCTGATAATTGGCGAGCAGGATGCGGGCGGCGGTGGCCGGCTTGCTGTCGTCGAGATAGGCGCGGCCCTGCAAATTGCGCATCCAGCTGGTCCAGCGGCTGTTCGGGTGGCGGGTGGCGGCGGCGTCGAGCGCGGCCTGCGCCTCGGCATAGCGGCCCGCATCCCAGTGCCGGAAGCCGACATTATAGGCCTCCTCGGCGGTGTCGGTGCCGGCGGTCGTCGGCGCGGCGCGCGGCTCGGGCTCGCTCGCGGCTGGCTCGGTACGCGGCTCCCGGCGGGGCTCGGCGCGCGGCTCCGGCGGGCGGGCGGAGGCGTCGATGCGGTCGAGCCGGGCGGTGAGGTCGGCGCGAAGCTGGGTCAGCTGCTGCTCGACCTGACGGGTGCGGAAGCCATTCTCCTCGACCTGGCCGGTCAGCGTGCGCAGCTGCGCTTCGAGCGCGTCGACGCGGGCGGTGAGGCCGGTCAGGGCATCGCCCGAGGCGCTGCCGCCGGGGCCTGCGGCCGGCCGGTCGCCAATCTCCGGCTCGACGAACTGGGCATTGCCGTCCGGGAAGACGCGGCGCTGAACGGCGCGCAGCTGCTGCTCGATCCGCTCGAGTCGGCGGTCGATCGAGTCGGGCCGGGGCTGCGCCAAAGCCGGCGCCGCGGCCGAGGCCATCAGGATCAGGCCTAGAAGATGAATGCGCATGAATGTCCCCCGCCGGTGAGCCGCTCGACCGCGATATTATTGGAGGATGGCGCCTGTCGCCAGCCTTAAGCGACGATTGGTATCATTGCGGTACCGGCGCCGGCGCCGGCGCGGGGGCCGGGCGGATGCTGGCGGCGAGATCCTGGGGGAGGAGGCTGACATTGGCGATCATCCGCTCCTCCGGTTCGAGCGGGCCGAGATCGCGGCCGCCGATCGAGGCGCGCAGCATTTGCGGGCGACCGGTGCGGATCACCGGGCGGCGGGCGGCGGGCGGGACGGCGAAGACCTCGCCGGCGCCGAGCAGGCCGGCGAACAGCTCGCCGCCGCCCTCGGCGTCAGTGACGCGAAGCCAGACCTCGCCGGTCGCGGTGAGGGTGACCGGCTGGCCGGCGGCCGCTTGCGGCTCCACCGGCGCGGGCGCGGCTTGCCCCCCGGGCGCCGGCTGCGCGGCATTTGCGGGGACGTCGAGGTCGGGGACGCTGTCGCCCGTCCAGCTGCTGAACCAGAAGAAATAGCCGGCGATGAGCAGGCCGGCGAAGATCAGGGCGGCCAAAGCGAGCGAGCGCGGCGGCACTCGCGAGGGATCGGCCTGCTCGTAATATTCGGGTGCGGGCGCGCGGGTGCGCACTGCGCCGCCGATGCGTTCGCGCAATTCGACGCCGATCGCGGCGCCGTCGAGCCCGATCGCATTGGCGTAATTGCGGGCGAAGCCGACCGCATAAGTGGGCGCGGGCATCGCGTCCCAATCCTCCATCTCGATATTCTGGAGGTGGCGGATGGGGATTCGGGTCTGCCGCGCGACGTCGTCGAGGCTGAGGCCCTTGGCCTCGCGCGCCCGCTTCAGCCGCTCGCCGGTCGACACGAATTCGACCTCGCTATCCTCAAGCTCACTCATCAGAGGCAAACCAACTTCCTGTTCCCAATGTCTCAACGCCAGCGGACCGGCGCTGTCAACCGCGCCCAGCCGGCTCAGGCCATCGTCACGCCGTGCTTTTCTGCCCAGCCGGCGAGCGCGCCGCGAAAATCGGCCGGCGGCCTGGCCAGCAGGCGGTCGAGCGCGGTGCTGACCGCCTTGGCGTCGAGCGAGCGGATCATCGCCTTGATCGGGCCGACCGCCACCGGCGTGATCGAGAGGCGGCGGACGCCGATTCCGATCAAGGCCATCGCCTCAAGCGTGCGTCCGCCCATCTCGCCGCAAATGCCCAGTGGCACATCATATTTGTCGGCGGCGCGCACCACCCGGCGAAGGAAACGCAGGATGGCCGGCGACAGCCAGTCGTAGCGCTCGGCGAGGCGCGGGTTGGAGCGATCGGCGGCGAACAGGAACTGGGTGAGATCGTTGGTCCCGACCGAGATGAAATCGAGCCTGGGCAGAAGGACGTCGAGCATTTCGGCGAGCGAGGGCACTTCCAGCATGCAGCCGTAGAGGATGCGCTTGGGCAGAGCCTTCTTGCGGTCCGCGAGCCAGGCCTTCTGCTCCTCGACGAGGGCCCTGGCCTGGTCGAACTCCCACGGCTCGGACACCATCGGGAACATCACCCGCAGCTCGCGGCCGGCCGCGGCCTCGAGCAAGGCGCGCGCCTGGACCTTCATCAGGCCGTCCCGGTCGAGCGCGAGGCGAAGCGCCCGCCAGCCCATCGCCGGATTCTCCTCGTCGACCGGATTGGTGTTGAGGTAGGGCAGGCTCTTGTCGCCGCCGACGTCGACGGTGCGGAAGATGACCGGCTTCTTGCCGGCGGCGTCGAGCACCGAACGGTAGAGCCGCTGCTGGCTCTCGCGGCGGGGCAGGGTCGCGGACACGAGGAACTGGAACTCGGTTCGGAACAGGCCGATGCCGTCGGCGCCGGTCGCGTCGAGCGCGGCGACATCGTCGCGAAGCCCGGCATTGACCATCACCGACATTCGGACCCCGTCTTTGGTCACCGCCGGCTTGTCCTTGGCCGCGGCATATTCGGCGCGGCGCTTCTGGGTGGCGGCGAACTGGGTGTCGAACGCCTCCTCGATCGCCGCCGTCGGCCGGGCCAGAACGGTGGCCTCACCGCCGTCGAGCAGGACCAGGTCGCCCTCCGCTATGGCGCGGCGGACCGTGCCGATGCGGCCGATCATGGGCACGCCCATGGCGCGGGCGACGATGGTGACATGGGCAGTCAGCGAGCCTTCCTCCAGAATCACGCCCCTGAGCTTGCGCCGGTCATATTCGAGCAGCTCGGCCGGCCCCAGATTGCGCGCGATCAGCACTGCGTCCGCGGGCATGCCGGCCTGGGCAGCCGTGCCGAGCTGGCCCGAGACGATGCGCAGCAGCCGGTTCGACAGATCGTCGAGATCGTGCATCCGTTCCTGCAGCAGGGGGTCGTCGATCTGGCGCATGCGCTGCTGCATGCGCTGGCGGACGCGCTCGATCGCCGCCTCGGCGGTGAGGCCGCTGTCGATCGCCTCGTTGATCCGCCGCGACCAGCCTTCGTCATAGGCGAACATCTTGTAGGTTTCGAGCACCTCCTGATGCTCGCCGATATTGCCGAATTCGGCCTGGCCCATCATCGCGTCGATCTGCTCGCGCATCTTCGAAAAGGCCGAATAGACGCGGCGGCGCTCGGCCTCGGTGTCCTCGGCGACGGTGTGCTCAATCAGGACTCGAGGCTGGTGAAAGACGGCGTGGCCCTTGCCCATGCCGGTGACGAGCCTGAGGCCGACGAGCCGCTGGGTGCCGTCGGCGCGGCCGCCGTCGCCTGCCGCCGCCGCCTTGTCGGCGAGGCCGGCATTGGCGATCAGCTCCGACATCACCATGGCGACGGTCTGAAGCGCCTCGATCTCGAGCTCGTCATAGGCGCGCGGATCGGCATGCTGGACCGCAAGCACCCCGATCGCGCGCTCCTTGCGGACGATCGGCACGCCGGCGAAGCTGTGGAACAATTCCTC